>ERZ809296.81-NODE-81-length-173652-cov-6.322955_pt1 | contig 173652 bp, 177 predicted proteins | sample MGYA00520511_ERZ809296 | MGnify/ENA primary metagenome ERZ809296 (study PRJEB31576, sample SAMEA3212662) | Homo sapiens | biome: human-gut; feature: human gut; material: fecal | place: Sweden | collected 2012 ... | reverse complement strand
GTAGCCGATGTTGACTATGCTCCTATGGCTACCGGCTCACTTACAAGCGGTGTAACCACACTCGAGATGACAACCGCTTATCAAGCGTTCGGCAACGGCGGCTATTATTACGAGGCTTATGCTTACTATAAGATTGAGGACTCAAAAGGCAATGTTCTTATCGAAAAAGAGCCTGAAACAACAAAAGAAGAGGCTCTCAGTGAAAACAGTGCGGGTGTTATGAATAAGCTTTTGCAAACTGTTATGACTTCGGGCACAGGTCGCTATTATAAAATCAGTAATGTTGAATGTTTCGGTAAAACAGGTACAACCTCCGATTCTAAAGACCGTTGGTTTATGGGCGGCACACCGGAATATATGTGTGGCGTATGGTACGGTTACGATAAGCCTAAAGAGGTACATTACGGCTTGTCTTACAACCCCAGCGGAACGCTTTGGAATCTTGTAATGAAAAATATTTACAAGACAAAGAGCACCAAGAAAAAGGATTTTACAATCCCTAAGGGGGTAGTTCATAAGGAATACAGTTCTTCTAACGGAATGCTTTGCAGCGGCACAGGCAATTGGGGTTGGTTCGATGAGGATAACCTTCCGGCAAGAACATCGTATTCGGGCGGCTCAGGTTCAGGCTATACACGCAGACGTTCGTCATCAAGTTCATCGGGTGCTGATGATGAAAACACATCGTCGGCAGGTACAACACAGGCGACACAGACAGAACCGGCACAAACCGAGCCGACCAAGTCAGAGCCTGCCACTGAAGGCAAAAAAGAAGAATAATATTTTAAACAGGAAAATCAAATAACGGTTTTCCTGTTTTAATCTGTTTAGAAATATTTTTGGTGTATATATGAAAATTATGGCTATTGATTACGGTGATGTCAGAACAGGCATTGCCTTTTGCGACAAAAATGAAATACTCGCATCGCCGTATTGCGTGATTAACGAGTCCTATCAGCCAAAGCTTGTTAATAAAATCAGCGAAATTGTCGAGTCTCAAAAACCCGAAAAAATCGTTATCGGTCTTCCTCGAAATATGGATGGCTCGTACGGCTATCGCTGTGATGAGTGCAAATCACTCGGCGACGCCGTTAAGAGCGCCTGCAAAATTGATGTGGATTATCAGGATGAGCGACTGACAACCGTTATGGCTCACGATGTTTTGTCAAATAACAATGTTCGCGGCAAAAAACGCAAAAATGTTGTTGATGCCGTTTCCGCAGTGATGATTTTGCAAAGCTATATAGATAAAAAGTGATTATATCAAAATATTTGCCGTAATATTTATTGGTGATATTTTGATTTTTAAAATCGGCAAAACAGTTGTTAAAATTGAATTTCCGTTTTTTATTGTGATTGCACTTTCTCTTGTCTTTCAAAAAAGCAGTGTTCTTGATGTTTTGGCGTTTTGTGCCTTGCATGAGTTGGGACATTTGGCGGCGCTTCTGCTTAGCGGCGGCACTCCCGAGAAAATCACAGTATCATATTACGGCGTAGGCTTGAAATATGATTGTCCTCTCGGTAATGCAAAAACTTTTTTTGTACTTGTATCAGGTGTGATTGTTAATATCGTCTTTGCAATTCTCGACCTTAAAAGGAATATTAATATTGCGCTTGCCGTAATTAATTTACTGCCGGTTTATCCGCTTGACGGCGGCAGATTATTAAAACTTGTATTGTCAAATGTGTTCAGTCTTAATGTTGGCGACAGGATATTTTATATAATTTCCGCAATAATTGTTGCCGCACTTCTTATATTTTCGATTATGTTTAAAAATCCGTCCCTTGCTCTGATTGCAGTTTATGTGATTGCTTATGCAATCAACAATTCGTTCGATTAAAGAGGCGGTAAGGTGATTTTATGTTAAAAAAAGAGGTTGAAAAAATTCTTCAATATGTTCAAAAACCCGGCAGGTATTCGGGCGGCGAGCTTAACAGCGTTATTAAAGACCCCGAAAAGGTAGATATACGATATGCCTTTTGTTTTCCCGATACCTACGAAATCGGAATGAGCCACCTCGGTATGAAAATACTTTACGGACTCGTTAATGAGCGCGACGACGCTTGGTGCGAGCGTGTTTTTGCTCCGGCACTTGATATGGAGGAGTTAATGCGCAAAAACAACATTCCGCTTTTTGCTCTCGAATCGGGCGACTATATAAAGAATTTTGATCTTATCGGTTTCACTCTGCAATATGAGCTTTCATACACAAATATTTTGAATATGCTCGACTTGGCAGGTGTTCCGCTTTTTTCCAAGGACAGAACGGAGCTTGCTCCGCTTGTCTGTGTCGGCGGACCGTGCGCCTGCAACCCCGAGCCGATTGCCGATTTTTGCGACCTCGTTTTTTTAGGCGACGGCGAGGAGTCTACAAATCAGGTGCTTGATCTTCTTAAGGAATGTAAACATGCAGGGAAGAGCAAGCAATATTTTCTTTCAAAGGCTAAGGATATTCGAGGAGTTTATGTTCCTTCGTTTTATGTTGATTCTTATAACAATGACGGTACACTTAAGGAACTTAAACCGATTAACGGCGCACCCGAAAAGGTAAAAAAAGCCGTTGTAAGCGATATGAACAGTGTGTATTATCCAAAATCGTTTGTTGTTCCGTTTATCGAAATTGTCCATGACCGTGCCGTTGAAGAAATTTTCAGAGGATGTATCAGAGGATGCCGCTTTTGCCAGGCGGGTTTTATATATCGACCGATAAGGGAAAAAAGTGTTGAAACAATCAACGAACAGGCAAAGGCTCTTATTAAGTCAACGGGATATGACGAGGTTTCGCTTTGCTCGCTCTCAACCTCAGATCATTCGCGTGTAAACGAAATGCTTACCTCATTGATTGATTGGACGGTTAAAGAAAAAATCAATCTCTCACTGCCGAGTCTTCGTGTCGATAACTTTTCAGACGAACTTGCGGATAAACTTAACAAGGTCAGAAAAAGCGGCCTTACCTTTGCTCCCGAGGCAGGTACACAGCGTATGCGCGATGTTATCAACAAAAATGTTACCGAAGAAGAGGTAATGCGCACTTGTAATAAGGCATTTGATAACGGATGGACAACGGTAAAACTCTATTTTATGATGGGCTTGCCGACAGAAACGATGGAGGATATTGAGGGCATTGCCGATTTGGGCATGAAAGTTGTCGAGGCTTTCGCAACCAATCCGAATAAACAAAAGGGGACAAGTGTTCAGGTTTCGATTTCCTGCTCATCATTCATTCCAAAGCCGTTCACTCCGTTTCAATGGGAGCCGGAGGACAGTATGGAATCACTGCGTGCAAAGCAAAAGCATTTACTCGAATCAATACCTACTAAAAAAATCAAGGTTTCATATCACGAAACACCGACCTCGCTCCTTGAGGGAGTTCTTGCAAGAGGCGACAGAAGATTGTCTGCCGTTCTTTATGACGCATTTAAAAACGGCTGTAAATTCGATTCGTGGGACGAGCAGTTCAAATTTGATGTTTGGATGGAGGCTTTCAGGAAAAACGGCATAGACCCTTATTTTTATACTCAAAGGCGCCGTGATTTCAGTGAGGTTTTGCCTTGGGATCATCTCGATTACGGCATTACGAGAAAATTTCTCGAGCGTGAGAATATTAAAGCACACGAAAATGTGACCACTCCGCATTGTCGTATAAAATGCGCAGGTTGCGGTGCAAATATGCTTAACGGAGGGTACTGCGATGCGAGAAATAAGAATTAGGTTTGCCAAAACCGACAGAGCAAAATATATCAGCCATCTTGATATAAACCGTGCTTTTTCAAGAGCAATTGCCCGTGCAAAAATCAATCTTTGGTATACCGAAGGATTCAATCCGCGCCCCTTTATGAGTTTTTCGCTTCCGCTCTCACTCGGAGTCGAAAGCCTTTGCGAAAGCGTTGATATAAGGATTCTCGACGATATTACAAACGAAGAGGTCAAAAAAAGACTGAACGATACTTTGCCGGAGGGTATAAGAGTTGTCGATGTGTATGACGATTTCCTTGACTGCCACGAAATCGGCTACAGCGATTATGTTTTTAAGATAGAATTTGCCGATAATCAGGCTGCACTTGAAAAAATCAATGCCGTTTTAGCGTCTGATGAAATACTAGCGCTCAAAAAAGCCAAAAAGGGCAAAAGAAGAATACTTAAAGAGTCTAATATTAAAGAGTTTATTGTTAAATACAATACATCAATCAGGGGCAATAATGTCATTATAAATACGCGCCTTTGTGCAGGACCCGACAGAAACCTCAATCCTATACTTCTGTTTGACACGATTTTGAGACTTATTGATATGGATTATGAATGGAAATCAATTTCGCGTATTTCGCTTTTGACAAAAGATTTTAAAGAATATAAATAAAACACTTGCATTTTATGCAACATTATGCTATTATATATCAGCATTTGTTCCGTTGCTACTTCTGCAACGAGTTTAAACGCAGCGTTTCGCATTTAATTAGGATGGTCCGCTTTCAACTTTATTGTTGATATGAACATCTCATAAACAACAAGGAGGAATTAAAATGGACGCACTTAAAGTAATCGCACAGGATTCAACAAAAGCCGAAACACCTAAGTTCGCAATCGGTGATACTGTAAAAGTATCAGTTAACATTCGCGAGGGTCAGAGGGAAAGAATTCAGATGTTCGAGGGCACTGTAATCGCAAAGAGAGGTTCAGGCGTTTCTGAAACATTTACAGTTCGTCGTGTATCTTACGGCGTAGGCATCGAGCGTGTATTCCCGCTTCACTCACCTAATGTTGTTGATGTTCAGGTTGTTCGTACCGGTAAGGTAAGAAGAGCTAAGCTCTACTATCTCCGTGACAGAGTAGGTAAGGCAGCAAAAGTTAAAGAATACATTAAGTAATTAACTTTTATTTTAACTCCGTATCTTTTGATGCGGAGTTAATTTTTTGTTTAAATTTACGGTGTTTTGTTGACTTAATTTGCTTTATATGATAATTTAGCAATATAACTTTATTTGAGGTAAATTTATGGAAAAATATTTAATCAATCCAAATCAAAAAATAGCAACAATCAATAAGGATATTTACGGCCATTTCAGCGAACATCTCGGCAGATGTATTTACGAGGGACTTTATGTCGGCGAAAATTCGAAAATACCAAACAAAAACGGTATGCGTTGCGACGCCGTAAATGCACTTAAAGAAATGGGGATTCCCGTTTTGCGTTGGCCCGGCGGCTGTTTTGCCGACGAATACCATTGGAAAGACGGCATCGGTCCTAAAGAAAACAGAAAAAAGATGATAAATACCAATTGGGGCGGTGTTGTTGAAGACAATTCGTTCGGAACACATGAGTATTTTGAGCTTTGCGAGCAACTCGGTTGTGATACATATGTAAACGGTAATGTAGGCTCGGGTACTGTGCAGGAAATGAGCGAATGGGTCGAATATATGACTTTCGGCGGAACATCTCCGATGGCAGAGCTTCGCAGAAAAAACGGCCGCGAAAATCCGTGGGTGTTGAAATATCTCGGCGTCGGTAACGAGTCTTGGGGCTGCGGCGGAAATATGGACCCCGAATATTACGGTTGCCTTTTTAAACAGTTTAATACATATTGCAGAGATTACAGCGGCAACAATCATATTTTGCGTGTTGCCACAGGTCCGAATGTTGACGATTATCATTGGACCAAAGAGGTCATGGACAAGGTTAAACACCATGCTAACTGTATTTCACTGCATTATTATACGATTCCTACCGGTAAATGGGAGCACAAAGGCTCTGCAACCGATTTTGATTTGAATGAATATAACTCTACTATCTGTAAAGCATACAGAATGGAAGAACTTATCTCAACACATCTTGCAATGATGGACAGCATTAATCCACAGCGTTGGGTTAAGCTTATAGTTGATGAGTGGGGAACATGGTACGATGTTGAACCGGGCACAAATCCGGGATTTTTGTATCAAGAAAATACAATGCGTGACGCAATTGTTGCAGGACTTACGCTCAACATTTTCAATAAACATGCCGACAGAGTGATGATGGCAAATATTGCGCAAACAGTCAATGTTCTTCAGTCTGTTTTGCTTACAGACGGCGAAAAGATGATTAAAACACCGACCTATTATGTCTTTAAAATGTATAAGGAGCATCAAAACAACACGCTTTTAGGCTCTTATATTACAAGCGATAATATCGACTCAAAGAATGATGGCAAATCATTTCCTCAGCTTGTTGAATCCGCTTCAATTGACGAAAACGGAACTATTTATTCAACAATTACAAACACATCTTCCAAAAAATCGTCAAAGATTAAGTGCCAAATCGCCGATACAAAAGTCAGTGAAATCACTGCCGAGATTATTACCGGCGAAATGCATGAAAAGAATGATTTTGACAACGGCGACAATGTAAAATCAGTTGAATTTACATCGTTCAGAAAGCTCGGCGACGGCTTTGTTGCCGACATTCCGCCTTGCTCTGTTGTAAAGTTTGTGATTAAATAATGGCAAAATGCAAAAAGTGCCTTTTGCTTGAGGCAGGGGAAAGGGTAACATATTCCGAAATAATGGATTATGTTGCCACGCTCGATAAGCACGATTTGGCAGATGAATCACTTTTTAAAAAGCGCATTTCATTTTGCAAAGAGTGCGAAAATTTGCTGTCGGGTATGTGTTTGAAATGCGGCTGTTATGTTGAGGTGCGTGCGCGCCTGAAAAAAGCCGACTGCCCGAACTATAATAACAGAAAATGGTAAAATTCAATACGCCTTGCTCGGAGCAATAAAACAGACAGGCACTTGCGACGACTTATATCGCCGTTTGTGTCTGTCCTATTGCATTTTTTTATGATTTCGGCATATTCTTGTTTTAATTCTTTCCATAACATTGTAAGTTCGGGACTGTTAACTCCCGCAAAACCCACAAATCTTGAATGTTTACAATGCAAAACAAGCCTGCTACGATTGATGTTTGTTCTGATTTTTGTATATAATTTATCCGTTATGTTCATAATCCCAATATGAACAGTATTATTTCGACTATCAAAAAAGCGCCGAGTTGCTTGGCGCATCCTGTGTTTTATCTCTCTGTTGCAACGGCTGTAATAAGCATTATATCATTGTTTCCCGTCGACGCTTTCAAAAATATCGGCGAAGAATTTGAAAACGGATTAAATGTCCTGTTTCTTGTTCTTTGTGGTGGAATTATCGGTAATTGCGTATGTAAAAATTCAAAAAAGGCGGCAACTGTTTCTTTTTGCCTGCTGCTTGCCGATGTGATATATTTCTCATTTGCAAACTATCATTTCAGCCTGCTGTTTATTGTTTGTGCATCTTTTTTGCTTTCGTATTTCGCGCAAAAGTTTGATGTACTGCCGAGCTATTTGTCTTGCCTTGTGATATGCGTTACTATCGGGCTCGTTTCGGGCAGCCTTTATTATATTTTTGATTCGCTCATCAATATGACCGCCGACACGGTATCGGGAAACGGTGCGTTGTTCGGTCTGTTTGATAATCTTTATCTTATGCTTTTCGGCACACAATTTCGCGACATTGTGCTTACCAAATCGTATTCTACGGCACAGATTGTCGGCGGTAATATTGTATCGGGAGCGCTGAATGTGTTTAAAGCGACTGTTAAGAATCCTACTGTAACTACTTCACTTTTTTTAAGCGGTAAATATTTTCTGAATATTTTTGTGACAGTCGGCGCTTATCTTGCTTTTGTCAAAAAAATGGATTTGCGTGAACAAGTTGCTTTTTCATCCGCCGCCTTGATTGCAATTTTATTCGGCAAAACGGAGCTTTTTTTGATTTATATTTTGTGCTTTAATCCGATTTCATATTTTGCATATCTTGCGATTGCTTTTGTTTCTTATTTGACCGCATCATTTCTTGATTTAAGGCTAGGGTATTTGGAAAACGGCTCTCTTATCGAGCTGTTTAAATATTCAAACAATATGCTTTATTTTGTAATAGCCGGAACAGTTTTGGCGGCGCTGACATATTTTCTGTTTAGAATTGTTATCACAAAATACGATTTTGAATCAAAAATGATTTTGCCGAGAGTGACTAACAAACTTGTTAAGGCACTCGGCGGTGATGAAAATATTATAAAGGTTGAAAACGGCTCTGTTATAGTGTCAAATCCGAATTTAATTGATGTACTAAAGGTCGATTGCGAAATTCACGAAAATACCGTTACACTTTATTATGACGATTATCTTTTGTTGAAAGAATATTATTGATGTGTTATAATCTTCTCGGTGATTATATGAATTTGAGAGAAGAGTTGTTTAACAATCGGGATTTGAAATATCGTGATTTTCATAAAAAACTTGTCCCTAATGTCGACGAAAGTAAAATTATCGGAGTTCGTGTTCCAATCGTGCGAAAAATTGCAAAATCGGCATTCCAAAACAATGCTGAAAACCTTTGCGAATATTACGAGGAAAAAGAAGTTTTAGGCTTAACGATTTCTATGAAAAAATGCTCTGCCGAGGAGTATAAAAAGGATATATCCGAGTTTGTCAGCCTTATTGACAATTGGGGAATATGCGACATTTGCACAGCATCTTTTAAATTTATCGCAAAGGACAAGGCTCAGTATTTTGACTTTCTCTCATCATTTGTCGGAGCAGGGGAATATCCTACAAGATTTGCAATTGTTGCTCTTATGGATTTTTACCTTGATGACGAATATATTGACCGTGTGCTCGACTTGTATAAAACAATTTTGAGCGAAAAATATTATGTCAATATGGCGCTCGCGTGGGCTTACAGCACTGCTTTTGTTAAATATGAGGAAAAAGTGACAGGTTTAATTAAATCCAAAACACTTTCGCCTTGGGTGCAGAATAAAACCATCCAAAAAATCAGAGAGTCATACAGAGTTGACAACAAAACCAAAAATAAACTGAAGAAATATAAAATATAATGATTAAAGCAATTTTATTTGATGTTGACGGCACGCTTCTTGATTTTTTGGCTGCCGAATATAATTCTATTAAGAAATCGTTTGAAAAATTCAATCTTGGCAAATTTACCGACGAAAAGGTTTCGGCGTATTCAAAAATCAATTTAAAGCATTGGGAAATGCTCGAACGCGGCGAAATTGACAAAAAGCAGGTTATGCACCTTCGCTTTGTCGAATTTTTAAAGTATCTCGGCGCTGATACCTCGATGGCAGATGAGGTAAATGCATATTATGAGAATTCGATTCCCGATACAATTGAGTACATAGACAACGCATATAATGTATGCTTTAAACTGTCGGAAAACTACGACCTTTATTGTGTAACTAACGGTGCAAAGGCTGTCCAAAGAAAAAGGTTGTCGCTCTCAAAGCTCGACAACCTTTTTAAGGACATATTTATTTCTGATGAAATCGGTTTTGAAAAACCGTCTGCCGATTTTTTTGCACCGCTTTTAAATGAGGTTGAGTGCGATAAAAGCGAAATCCTCATAGTCGGTGATTCGCTCACAAGTGATATGCGCGGCGGCAATAACATAGGTATTAAGTGTTGTTGGTACAATCCGCATCACAATGAAAACGATTCAGATGTAAGACTTGATTATGAAATACATAATCTTGATGAAATATTCGCCGTGCTTGAATGTGAAAACAAATAATTATTGCTTGTTTTGAAGATAGACGGTCTTCGACGGAAATGCAAATTCAACGCCATTTTCTTCGATGATTGATTTTATTTTCAAATTAACCTTGCTCAAAATGTTAAGATATTTGTCCAAATCCGGAGTTTTGGTGTAGCATGTGACGGATATATTGATTGCGCTGTCATCAAGTTTTGATACATAAACTCGAAGCGGCGATTCACAAATATTGTTGTTTTTAACAAGATATTGCTTAACATCGTTTTTGCATTTTTCGATTTTTTCGTTTGATGTTGAATATTCAACGCCGAATTCAAGGTTGATAAGCCTTTTTTCTGTACGGCTGATATTGATTATTGCGTCATCGGTAAGCTTTGAATTTGGAACCGTTACAACGGAGTCCTCAAGCGTTCTGATTTTTGTTGAACGCATGGTAACCTCCTCAACAAAGCCCTGAATTGATGCGGTTTGTATAAATTCGCCGACAATAAACGGTTTTTCAAAAACAATTACAAATCCGCTTATCAGATTTGATACCGCATCTTTTGCGGCAAGTGAAATTGCAAGTCCGCCGACACCGAGACCCGTTATAAATCCGTTTACATTATATCCAAGCTCGCTTGCAATCATCAAAACGGCAAATGAAATAACAACTATTTTAAGTATGTTTGATATGAATTTTATTGCCGTTGTGTTCATTTTGTCATCTGCGTTTTCTCCGAAATGAAAAAGCAAAAACAAATTGTTTGACAAATAATTTACAATTCCCCAACAGAAAACGAGTATAACCGCTATTTTAAACGAGCCTAAAACAGTCTTGTTTGGGATATTTATATATAACCCGACAAATATACCTATTACAACAAATAATGCCGAAAACGGCTTGCACAGTGAGTCTACAAGTGATTTTCGCTTGTGCTCCTTATCCTCTTTGTTGAATATCACCTTACCGGTCAGCTTTAAAATAATTGTTGAAAGCTTGTTCCTTAATAAAAACATTACTAAAAATATCAAAGCTCCGCCGATTATTTTAATTATGTCGGAGTTTTCGCTGATAAACAGCTTGAATTCATCCATCGTTGCACCGTCCTTAAGTTATCTTTTGTTTTATGATAATCTAATTGTGGGATAAATGCAAGTCTGTCGGTGAAATACACATATTTTAGAATATATATTTATAATTTATACCATATTTTATGCTAATATTTACAATTTGTTCATAAATTTAGGTGATTTCATTAAAAATTTATGTTGAAATTCTGTTTCATTAATGTTATACTTGTAGCATACTTATAAGGAGGGGACTGCTTTGAGTAAAGAGACCAAACTTGCAAAAAAGGAAGCTAAGGCTACCAAAAAGGCTGCTAAAGAATATAATAAGCAGACTAAAGAATACAACAAATTAGTTAAGAAAATTGACAAAAAGAATGCCAAACTTGAAAAGAAGGCATCCAAGAAGGGCAAACCGTTCACACCGATTGCTACGCCTACATTTGAAGAGGCATTTGCCGGCGGCGGTTCAACAGGCAGCAAGGCAGGAAAAATAATCAAAATGATTATTTTGATTGTTTTGTTGATTTTCGTTATTTATTTTATTGTTATGTTTGTTAAATACCAAGCACCTGCACTTACAGGCGGCAATGAGGAAGAAACAACAGGCGAGCCTGCTACATACGAAAGATATAAAAACAAGCATGTTTCAACAACAACTCCGGATTATCCGGTTTATGAGGCTCAAAAGCTTTTGAAACAAGTTATTCATGATAATTGGAAAACTATCGGTTTCTCGAGCGATGTTTCAGGCGGCTCAATTAACTATACCTCAAATGTTGAAAACATCAACAATGCCGATTGCTATATTTTCAACGCAGGCGGTAAGAAATTTGCAGTTTCCGAAAAACTTCAGGCTGTATATGTATATGAAAACGGTACATATAAGCCAATCACTTTCAATAACACAAACTATTTGTTTAACTAATTTAAGAATGTATTTAATAATAACCCTTGCGCTATGCAGGGGTTATTTTTTTCTCTTTATTTGTTTTTTGCAAAAAATAAAAACCATCTGTAACCAGATGGTTTTCTTTAATACAGCTTATTAAGCTCTTTCTACCTTACCTGAACGAAGGCATCTTGTGCAAACATAAACTCTTTTAGGTGAGCCGTTAACGACAGCCTTTACCTTTTTGATATTCGGTTTCCATGTTCTGTTAGATCTTCTGTGTGAGTGGGATACTTTAATGCCGAAAGACATTTCCTTACCACAGTATTCACATTTAGCCATTTGCGAACACCTCCTTAAATATTTAGAACGCATATATATTAACAGAAAGCGAACGAAAATGCAAGTGTTTTTTTTATTTTATTTAATAAAGTGTAAAATAATGTGCATTTTATTATAAATTCTTGATTTTATACCCTATATTTAGTATAATAGTTTAGTAATTCAGTGAACAATTGATAGGAGGAATATAATATGGCAGCAGATAAAAAAGCCAATGACAAACAAACAGCCCTTGAATCTGCTTTAAAGCAAATTGAAAAGCAGTACGGTCAAGGCGCGATTATGCGTTTGGGCAAAAACAGTGCGCTAAATGTAGACGCTATTTCAACAGGCTCATTAACGCTTGATATAGCAACAGGAATAGGTGGACTTCCAAAGGGAAGAATTATAGAGATTTACGGTCCCGAATCATCAGGTAAAACAACTCTTGCGCTCCATTGCGTAGCAGAGGCACAAAAAGCAGGCGGCGAGGCAGCGTTTATTGATGCAGAGCATGCACTTGACCCGTCATATGCCGCAAACCTCGGCGTCGATGTAGACTCACTTCTTGTTTCTCAGCCCGATAACGGCGAACAAGCTCTCGAAATCACGGAACAGCTTGTGCGCTCCGGGGCAATTGATATTATCGTTGTTGACTCTGTTGCTGCGCTTGTTCCACGTTCGGAAATCGAGGGTGATATGGGCGACTCTCATGTCGGCTTGCACGCAAGACTTATGTCGCAGGCGCTCAGAAAGCTTGCAGGCGCCATTAACAAGTCGAATTGCGTTATTATCTTTATTAACCAACTTCGTGAGAAGGTCGGCGTTATTTACGGCAGTCCTGAAGTAACAACAGGCGGCCGTGCGCTCAAATTCTATGCGTCAATGCGTATTGATGTCAGAAAGGTTGAGGCAATCAAAGCACCCGGTAACGAATTTGTCGGTTCGAGAACACGTGCAAAAATCGTTAAAAACAAAGTTGCGCCTCCTTTTAAAACTGCCGAATTCGATATTATGTACGGAACGGGAATTGACAGATGCGGTGAAATCTGCGACCTCGCTGTTTCTCTCGGCGTAATCAAAAAGAGCGGCTCTTGGTTCTCCTACGGTGATAAGAGGTTCCAAGGCAGAGATAAGCTTAAAGAAATGCTTAAAACAGACCCTGAATTTTCAAACGAGATTGAAAAACAGGTACTTGATTTAATCGACAAGCAAAAGCAAGAGGAAAAATTCCGGGCAAATGTTGCTCAAAAGGCTGTGCTTGATGAAACTCCGGCTGCTCCGTCGACAGTTAAGCAAACAAGGGCTGCTGCCAAGGCAAAACTTGATATAGCCATCGATGATGACGAAGAATAATGATTATATCTCATAACCACGGCAGAGGGAAAAAAATTCATTTATTGTTAGATGATGAATACATAATTACCACCGACGAGGATTTTTGGGCAGAAAATTACATTAAAGACGGCACGGATATTGATGAGGACGAGTGGAATAAGCTTGTAACCAAAATTAACTTAAAAAAAGCGGTTGACAAGTGCTACGATTTGCTTTCAAGGCGCGACCATTCCGTTAAGGAACTCAAAACAAAGCTTCTTCGTACTGTCGATGAAAACAGTGCCGACGCGGCAATTGAAAAAATGCTCGATCTCGGCTATCTTGATGATGAAAAATATGCTCAAACCCTTGTTAGATATTTGCTTGATAACAAAAATATGTCTAAAAATTTTGTTAAGCAGGAAATGTATAAGCGTGGATTGTCTGCCGATATAATCAATAATATACTCGAAAATACAGAGTTTGACAACAGTGCAAATTGTGTTGAGCTTATTACTACTAAATACAGGAATAAATTGCGTGCAGAGGGCGGCAAAGACAAGGTTACAGCCGCGCTGATGAGAAAAGGATTTTCATATTATGATATTAAGCACGCATTTGAAATGATAGAAGATGAAGAATACATATAATGTTGGTATGATTTCGCTCGGATGCCCGAAAAACCAGGTTGACGGTGAGATGATGCTCTCAAAGCTTGCCGATGCAGGTTTCAATATCGTTAGTGAGATTCAAGACAGCGATGTTATGATTGTTAACACCTGCGGATTTATTGACGATGCTAAAAAAGAGGCAATTGAAACGATTCTCGAGGTTGCCGAATATAAAAATGCAGGTTTAATATCTGCGATTGTTGTAACCGGTTGCCTTGCAGAGCGTTATCAGGACGAAATCATTAAAGAAATGCCCGAGGTGGATGCCGTTATCGGTATCGGAGGAAACAAAGATATTGTCAAGGCTTGCCAAAAGGCTCTTATGGGCATTGAAACAACTATTTTTCCGAATAAGTGTTATTTACCGCTCGACGATGAAAGAATGCTTTCTACTCCGTCACATTGGGCGTACTTGAAAATTGCCGAGGGATGCGACAATAGATGCGCATATTGCGCAATCCCTGGCATTCGCGGCAAATTCCGTTCAAGGCCTATGGAGTCCGTTGTTAACGAGGCTAAAGTGCTTGCGCAAAAGGGAATTAAGGAAATTATTTTAATCGCGCAGGATACCACTAAATACGGTCAGGACATATACGGCGAGTATTCGCTCGACAAACTTCTTAAACAATTAGTAAAAATTGACGGTATTGAGTGGATAAGGTTGTTTTATTGCTATCCGCAGAGAATAACCGATTCGCTTATTGATGTGATTGCGGAAAATGATAAAATTTGCAAGTATATCGACATTCCGTTGCAACATTCCGATAAGAGTGTTTTAAAATCTATGAACAGAATCGGCGACGGAGACGATTATAAGAAATTGCTTACCAAAATGAGAGATAAAATTCCGGGTCTTGCGCTCAGGACTACATTTATGGTAGGTTTTCCGGGGGAAACAGACGAGCAATTTGAAAATCTTTGCTCATTTGTAAAAGATATTAAATTTGACAAAATGGGGTGCTTTACATTTTCTCCCGAGGAGGATACACCTGCGTTTGATATGGATAATCAAATTGACGATGAAGTTAAAAATCGACGTCAAGAGGTATTGATGGATATTCAATACACTATCACCGAGCAAAGCAATAAAGGCAGAGTCGGTAACAAATATAAGGTTATTATTGATTCGTTTGACGGCGAAAAATATATCGGCCGTTCGTATATGGATTCGCCGGAAATTGACAGCGGAATTATTTTTACATCCGACAAGCCGCTTAATATCGGCGAATTTTGTAATGTTCTCATTACAGATTTTGACGGCTATGATTTGATAGGAGAGTGTGTGGAATGAATTTACCGAATAAAATAACAGTGTTCAGATTTTGTTGCATACCGTTTTTGTTTTTAGCGTCATATATTCAATTTCGCTATCACTGGGTTGTGGCACTGCTTGTTTATTTCGTAGCTTGTATGAGCGATAAGGCAGACGGAATTATTGCAAGAAAAAATGGGCTTGTTACCGATTTCGGCAAGGTAATGGACCCATTATCCGATAAAACGCTTGTTCTCGCCGCGTTCATTATTCAAATAAATCTCGGCGTAAGAACCGATTTGGTTATTATGATTATGATGGCAAGGGAATTTCTTGTCGCCGGAATGAGAATGCTTGCTGCATCAAATGGTGAAATTATTGCCGCAAACGCATTCGGCAAGGCTAAAACATTTTTACAAATGTCTACAACCGGCATCACATTCTTAATTTTGGCTATTCTTGAAAAGGACGGCGAAACTGTTATCGCCACAAACGGCTTTAACGCTCCTAATTGGCTCGGCGTTTATTGCACGGTTGCATTTTGGATTGTCGGCATTGTTACTTTCCTAAGCGGAATTAAATATACTAAAGACGGTTGGCATCTTATTAAAACAAAATAACAGTTGCATTTTTGTAAAAAATGTATATAATGTAAATATAGTATAAATGCATCGATTGGGAGAAGTAGTCAATCATACCTTATCAAAGAGAGCGAGCGGTGCTGTGAGTTTCGCATAAGGCAATTGATGAAATGCACCCATGAGCTTCCCGAAGGAATAAAGTATTTCGGGACGGTATGCTCCGTTATCGGCAAAGCCATTTAAGTGGTTAAGTATAAAACGGAGTGGAACCGCAGTATTTTATTGCCTCTGTCGATTGTATCGGCAGAGGATTTATTTTTTGTTTGGAGTTATGTTATGTTTGAAAGTTATAAAGAGGATATTCAAAGCTTTATAGACCATGATCCCGCGGCTCATGGACCATTGGAGATTGTTCTTTTATATCCGGGCTTTAAGGCGCTGAGAGCGCATAAGAGAGCAAACTGGTTTTTGCGCCACAATATGCCGTTCATCGCACGATGGATAAGTCAGCGCTCGGCTCATAAGACCGGGATTGAAATTCATCCCGGTGCAACAATCGGCAGGCGCGTGTGCATTGACCACGGCCACGGCATTGTAATCGGCGAAACTGCCGAGGTCGGCGATGATGTAATGATTTATCAAGGCGTTACGCTTGGCGGAACAGGTAAGGATGTCGGCAAAAGACACCCCACGATTGAAAGCGGCGTTATGATTGGCGCAGGGGCAAAGGTCCTCGGACCGATTACGGTAGGCAGAAATTCAAAAGTTGCCGCAGGAGCCGTTGTTGTTAAGGATGTTGAGCCGAATTGCACCGTTGTAGGCGTACCGGGTGAGGTTGTGCGAATTGACGGAGAGCGGGTTGACGATCTCGACCAAATCAATATCCCCGACCCGATAATGAGTGCAATAAAGAAAAATGAAGCAAAAATCGAAGAATTACAAAAAGAAGTAAATAAACTGAAGGAGATTAAAAATGAAGATTTTTAACACAATGTCAAGGAGAAAAGAAGATTTTGTTCCCGTTGATGAAAAGGAAGTTAAAATTTACGCGTGCGGACCTACCGTTTATAACTATATTCATATAGGAAACGCCCGTCCGCTTTGCGTTTTTGATGTTCTCAGAAGATACCTTGAATACAGAGGATATAATGTGAAATTCGTTCAGAATTTTACAGATGTTGACGATAAAATCATCAAGAGAGCCAACGAAGAGGGTATATCCTTTGATGAGGTCAGCGAAAAATATATCAAAGAATTTTGGACAGACGCACACGGCTTGAATTTTAAGGATGCAACCGTTCATCCAAAGGCAACTGAGAATATTGATGAAATTATTGATATTATCAAAACATTGATTGACAAAGGCTATGCTTATGCCGTTGATGGTGATGTTTATTACAGAACTCTCAAGTTTAAGGACTACGGTAAACTTTCTCATCAACCGATTGATGACCTTGAAAGCGGTGCAAGAATTGCTATCGGCGAAAAGAAAGAAGACCCGCTTGATTTTGCACTTTGGAAAGCCGCAAAAGAAGGCGAGCCTTATTGGGAGTCGCCTTGGGGTAAAGGCAGACCGGGTTGGCATATCGAATGCTCGGCTATGAACAGAAAATATCTCGGCAAAACAATTGATATTCACTGCGGCGGTCAGGACCTTGTATTTCCTCACCACGAAAACGAAATTGCGCAGTCCGAGGCGGCAAACGGCTGTATGTTCTCGAAATATTGGATGCACAACGGTTATATCAATGTTGACAATGTTAAGATGAGTAAGTCACTCGGCAACTTCAAAACCGTTCGCGAAATTGCTAATGTTTACGGCTATGAGGTAATCAGATACTTCCTTATCTCTTCACATTACCGTTCACCCATCAATTACAGCCTTGATATTATCGAGCAGTGCCAATCTGCGCTTGACAGACTTTATACATGCCGTGAATCTCTCGACTTTGCTATCAAAAATGCACAATCGGACATTGCTGATAATGAGGAAATTCTTAAATCACTCAATTCACGAAGAGAGCAGTTTATCACCGCTATGGATGACGATTTGAATACAGCCGACGGTATCGCAGCAGTATTTGACTTGGTTAAGGATATTAATACAAAAATTCTCGACAAGCCTGTTTCTGAAAATGTATGCAAAACTGCCGCAAAGATTTTCGATGAGCTTTGCGATGTTCTCGGCATTTTGTATAACAGAAAGTCTAATGACCTTGACAAAGAAGTTGAAAAACTTATTGCTCAGCGTCAGGAAGCAAAGAAAAATAAGGATTTTGCAACTGCGGACAAAATCCGTGACGATTTGAAAGCAAGAGGTATTATACTTAAAGATACAAGACAGGGCACAACTTGGACTATGGAATAAAAGAGGTGTCAATTTTGGTTGACAGAAAAGCTTTTAAAAACATAGAAATTTCAAGGCTTGGATTGGGTACTATGCGTCTGCCTGTAAAATCCGGCGAAAAGCGTGAGTCAAGTCCCGACATTGACTATCTAAGGGCGCAGGAAATAGTCGATTTTGCATATCAAAACGGCGTCAATTATTATGACACGGCATATATGTATCATTGCGGTAAGAGCGAAGAATTTGTCGGCCATGCTTTAAAAAAATATCCTCGTGAGTCATACTATGTTGCTGACAAGCTTCCGATTTGGCTGTGCGACAGACACGATGATATGGAAAAGATCTTTTCAAATCAGCTTAAGAGAACAGATCTTGAATATTTCGATTTTTATCTCCTGCATTCACTTGATGCGGATAATTTCAAAATGTGCGAAGAATACGGCGCATATGAGTTCTTGCTTAAGAAAAGGGAAGAGGGCAGAATTAATAATATTGGCTTTTCATTTCACGGAACTATTGATACTTTAAAGGAAATAATTGCCGCACATGAGTGGGATTTTGCTCAAATTCAAATGAATTATCTTGATTGGGAAAATCAAAACGCCAAAACGCAATATAAATTGCTTACAGATGCAGGCATACCCGTTATTGTAATGGAGCCTGTTCGCGGCGGAAAGCTTGCCGATTTGCCTAATGAGGCAGAAAGACTTTGCAAAAGCGAAATGCCCGACAAATCGAATGTTTTTTGGGCAATGGGCTTTGTTGCATCACACGATAATGTGATTGCAATATTGAGCGGTATGAATTCAATTGAGCAATTATCCGATAATTTGAGCACGCTTTCGGGTTTTACCGAATTTGATAAACATAAGTATTCCGTCTGCGAAAAAATTGCAAGAATTATAAACAACGCTGAAACAATCCCGTGCACAGGATGCGATTATTGCGCCGACTGCCCAAAGGGCGTTAAAATCAGCAGCATGTTTGCCGTATATAATAAGTATATGAGCGCCGAAATCTCCGGCAAGGAAGCGCAAAAGGATTATGACGCCATTGATATTAATGCCTCGCGCTGTGTCAACTGCGGCAAGTGCAAACAACATTGCCCGCAGTCAATCGACATTCCGAAAATGCTTAAAAGCAATGTTTCCGATCTTTTTGAGTAATTAGAACAGTAAATAATAATCTAAAAAAGGTGTAGTTGGGGCACACCTTTTTTATTTTTGTTAAAATTCTTCTTGACTTCATCGCTTTTAAGTAGTAAAGTATATGTATAGTTCATCGCTTTTAAGTGCTAAAGCGGATTAAATTGATGATAAAGGAGTAAATCAATGGCTTTAAAAATTATTATTTTAGTACTCTTCTTCGGTGTACTTATCGGCGTTGGTATCGCATGCAGAAAGCACGCAACCGATGTTAATGGTTTTGTACTCGGCGGCAGAAATGTCGGTCCTTGGCTGACAGCTTTTGCATATGGAACTTCGTACTTTTCGGCTGTTGTTTTTGTAGGATATGCAGGTCAGTTTGGCTGGAAATACGGTATTGCATCCACATGGGCAGGAATCGGCAACGCAATTATCGGCTCTCTTCTCGCGTGGGTTGTCCTCGGCAGACGAACAAGAATTATGACCCAGCATCTTAATTCTGCAACAATGCCGCAGTTTTTCGGCGAGCGTTTCGGAAGTAAATCACTTAAAATAGCCGCATCTGCGATTATATTTATTTTCTTAATTCCGTACACAGCATCACTTTATAACGGCTTAAGCCGACTTTTCGGTATGGCGTTCAACATTGATTATTCGGTATGTATCGTCATCATGGCTATTCTTACCGGTATTTATGTTATTGCAGGCGGATACATGGCAACCGCTATAAATGACTTTATTCAAGGCATCATTATGTTGTTCGGTATCGTAGCAGTAATCGCTGCTGTATTGATGAGTAAAGGCGGCTTTACAGCAGCATTGGACGGTCTTGCAAAGGTGACCGATGAATCAGTATCAACAACACCCGGCGTTTTTGCATCATTCTTCGGAGCAGACCCGCTCAACCTGATGTTTGTTGTTATCTTGACATCACTCGGCACTTGGGGACTTCCTCAAATGGTTCAAAAATTCTATGCCATCAAGGATGAGTCATCCATTAAGAAGGGCACAATCATTTCCACAATATTTGCACTTGTTGTTGCAGGTGGCAGTTATTTTCTCGGTGGCTTCGGAAGACTTTATTCCGACAAGATTGATGTTAAAGCTAACGGATTTGACTCTATCATTCCGACAATGCTCAGCGAGCTTTCGGCTCCGCTTATTGCACTTGTTGTTATTCTTGTTCTTTCGGCATCAATGTCAACGCTTTCTTCACTCGTAATCGCTTCATCGTCAACACTTACAATCGACTTTTTGAAGGACAATATTGTTAAAAAGATGGATGAAAAGAAACAGCTTTTGTCAATCAGAATTTTTGTTGTAATTTTCATTGCGATTTCAGCAATTCTTGCGCTTGTTCAATACAAAAGCTCCGTTACATTCATTGCACAGCTTATGGGTATTTCGTGGGGCGCTCTTGCAGGCGCATTCCTCGCACCGTTCCTCTATGCTCTTTATTGGAAAAAGACGACTAAGGCTGCTTGCTGGGTTTCGTTTGTATTCGGTACGGGTCTTATGGTAATCGATCTTATCGGCAATCTTACGGGACATCATATTTTGCCGACAATCATGCAAAGCCCGATTAACTGCGGCGCAATTGCAATGCTTGGAGGATTTGTAATCGTTCCTATTGTATCGCTCGTAACACCAAAGCCCGATTCAAAGTTTGTTGAAGAAACATTCGCTTGCTATAAGGAAAAGCACGAGGTTGAGCAGGATATTGCTCTCGGCGATTGATATTCAATAGCATAAAAATACGGCAGTGCAATAGCACTGCCGTTATTCTTTATATTATTTATTTTACAAGCTCGCTCATATCGTACATTCCTGCAGGTTTGCCGCTCATAAATACTGCCGCGTTTACTGCGCCGACTGCAAAAATTTCTTTCGATCTTGCCGAGTGGCTCAAAGTTATGTTTTCGTCTCTGCCGGCAAAAATGATTTCGTGTTCGCCGACAATTGTGCCGCCGCGGATAGAATGCATACCGATTTCATTCTTAGTTCTTCTTTCGCGCTTAGAATGTCTGTCATATTCATACTTCATCGGTCTGTCGATTTCTTCGGTAATGGCATCTGCAAGCATAAGTGCCGTACCCGACGGAGCGTCAATCTTTTGATTGTGATGCGCTTCAACAATTTCAATATCAAAATCGTTGCCCAAAACCTGAACAGCTTTTTTTGCAAGGTTTGCAAGCAGATTGATTCCGATACTCATATTGTATGTGAAGAATACAGGGCATTTTTTGGATGCATCTTGTATTTTCTTCTTTTGGCAATCGTCAAATCCAGTTGTCGCAATTACAAGTGCGGTGTTTGTTTCAATACCGTATTCAAGCAAGCCGTCAAGAAGTGACGGATTTGAAAAGTCAATAACAACATCAGCACTTTCCTTAACCTCTTGCATAGTAGCATAAACAGGGAAGGGGCGCTCGTTATCATTATATTTGTCAACGCCTGCAACGATTTCGCAATCATCGCGACCTGCAACAACGCTTTGGATAACCTTACCCATTTTTCCGCAGGCGCCGCTTAAAATTATTTTAGTCATTTTAAAAGTCCTTAATTAATTCTTATTTTATAAGACCGTATTTGTTTAGAACGCTCTTGAGATAAGCTGTATGTTCGTCTGTCATTTCGCAAAGAGGCATCTTACACGGACCTGCATTCCAACCGACCATATTGCATGCTGCTTTAACAGGAATCGGGTTAACTTCAACAAAAAGTGCATTTGCAAGCTCAAGATACTGAGCCATCATATCTGTGCACTTATTTGCATCGCCGTCGAGATATGCTTGAACCATATCGTGTGTTTCCTGAGGGCAAATATTTGCAAGAACAGAGATAACACCCTTACCGCCGCAAGACATTACAGCCGGGATTTGGTCGTCATTGCCGCTCCAAATATTGAGATCATCGCCGCAAAGTGCGCGGATTTTCATAACTTGGCTGATATTGCCTGAAGCTTCTTTAACGCCGTTGATTCGCGGAAGCTTTGAAAGCTCTTTGAGTGTTTCCGGCAAAATGTTAACGCCTGTTCTTGACGGAACGTTGTAGAGAATAATCGGCTTATCTGTTGCCTCGTGATACATTGTGTAGTGCTTAATCAAACCTTTTTGCGTGCACTTATTGTAGTAAGGTGTAACAAGCAATAACGCATCACATCCGTATTCACAAGCCTTTGTTGCGATTTCAATACCGCATTCTGTGTTGTTTGAGCCTGCGCCTGCAATAACAGGTACTCTGCCGTTTACATAATCAACGCAAAACTTGATTGCTTCAAGATGATGAACTGTTTTAAGTGTTGATGATTCGCCGGTTGTGCCGCAAATAACGATTGCGTCTGTGCCGTTGTCGATTTGATAATCAATAAACTTTTTAAACTCATCATAGTTTACGGAGCAGTCATCATTCATAGGAGTGATGATAGCAACTGCAGATCCTGTAAAAATAGGTTCTTTCATAACGAATTCTCCTTATAAAATTATTCTAAAATTAGTCCATATAGCCTTCAGCTGCAAGCAATTCTGCAAGAAGAACTGCACCGCCTGCCGCACCGCGAAGGGTGTTGTGAGAAAGGCAAACAAATTTGTATTGATATTGCGTATCTTCTCTGAGTCTGCCAATAGAAACAGCCATACCGTTTTCAAGCATTCTTTCAGTATGAATCTGCGGCCTGTCAGGCTCTGTGAAATAGTGGAGGAACTGCTTCGGTGCAGAAGGAAGGTTAAGTTCCTGCGCTCTGCCCTTGAAATTCTCCCAAATATCGATCATTTCTTCTTTGGTAGGTTTCTTATCGAAGTTAACAAATACAGCGCCGAGGTGACCGTTTGAAACAGGAACTCTGATGCACTGTGCGGTGAAGTTAGGCTTGTCGGCAAGCTTGATTTCGCCGTTTTCGATTTTGCCCCAAAGTTTAAGCGGTTCTTTTTCGCTCTTTTCTTCTTCGCCGCCGATGTAGGGGATAACATTGTCAATCATTTCGGGCCAAGTTTCAAATGTTTTGCCTGCACCGCTTATTGCCTGATATGTGCAAACAAGAACATCCTTTACACCAAATTTATCATGAAGAGGGAAGAGAGCAGGTACATATGACTGAAGTGAACAATTTGATTTAACTGCGATAAAACCTCTCTTTGTTCCGAGTCTTTTTCTCTGGTCGGGGATAATGTTGATGTGCTCGGCATTCAATTCCGGTACAACCATAGGTACATCCGGAGTAAAGCGGTGCGCGGAGTTGTTTGAAACAACAGGGCACTCGTGCTTTGCATATTCTTCCTCAAGAGCCTTGATTTCGTCTTTCTTCATATTTACTGCGCAAAACACAAAATCAACCATGGATGTGATTTCATCAATATCATTTGTTGCGTCCTTAATAATCATATTTTTGTATTTCTCGGGAAGCTCAACATCCATGCACCATTTGTTGCCGATGGCTTCCTCATATGTTTTGCCTGCGGATCTTGATGATGCGGCAAGAACAACAACATTAAACCACGGATGGTTTTCAAGTAAGGTCATGAAGCGCTGACCTACCATACCGGTAGCGCCGACAATTCCGACATTATATTTTTTCATAATTTTTCTCCTTGGACTTGTTTTATAATTAATTTTGCAATATAATATACACGCAATATCGCAATGCGCAGTTATTGCAAATCAAAATTTATATATATAATATCACTACTTATATATTAATGTCAATCAATTATTTGGAGAATATTAATGCAAACTTCTGATTTTTTCTATGAACTTCCACAAGAGCTTATTGCTCAAACGCCTTTAGAGCCTCGCGATTCATCAAGATTGATGATTTTGAACAAATCCGACGGCACCATTGAACACAAAATTTTCAGAGATATTATTGATTATCTCAACCCCGGTGATTGCCTTATTTTAAACGACACAAGGGTTATTCCTGCGCGTATCTACGGTGTAAAGGAAGAAACCGGTGCGGTTGTTGAGTTTTTGCTTCTCAATCAGCGTGAAAACAATGTTTGGGAGTGTCTTTGCAAACCCGGCAAGCGTGCAAAAATCGGCACAAAATTTGTGTTTGGCGAGGGCGTCGTTAAATGTGAGGTAATTGATGTGACCGATGACGGAAACAGAATTATTCATTTTGACTGTGACTCAAAGGAAATATATAATATTCTCGATAAAATCGGAAAAATGCCGCTACCGCCGTATATTACCGAGGAACTCAAGGACGGCGAACGCTATCAAACAGTGTATTCGCGCGAATTAGGCTCTGCGGCAGCCCCTACGGCAGGATTACACTTTACCAAGGACCTTTTAAGTAGAATTAAAGCAAAAGGTGTTAAAATCGGTTATGTAACGCTTCATGTGGGACTCGGCACATTCAGGCCCGTAAAGGTTGAGGATGTAACCAAGCATAAAATGCACAGCGAGCACTATCATATATCGAAAGAAACTGCCGACTTAATAAATGAAACAAAGAAAAACGGCGGCAGAATAATAAGTGTCGGCACAACAAGCACGAGAACCTTGGAATCCGTCGCAACAAAGAATGGATGTATATGCGAGGATGAAGACAACACAAGCATTTTTATTTATCCCGGCTATAAATTCAAATGCATTGACGCTTTGATTACTAATTTTCACCTGCCGGAAAGCACTCTTATAATGCTTGTTTCGGCACTTGCAGGTTATGACAATATTATGAATGCTTACAATATCGCCGTGAACGAAAAATACAGATTTTTCTCGTTCGGCGACGCTATGTTTATCCAATAACACTATTTTATTATATGAGGAGTAAGTATGAAGTTTACTGTTTTAAAGGAAGAGGGTCTCGCAAGACGCGCAGTGTTTGAAACCGTTCACGGCACGGTACAGACCCCTGCTTTTATGAATGTGGCAACCGTTGCCGCCATCAAAGGCGGACTTTCAACAGTTGATTTAAAAGAAGTCGGCGCACAGGTTATGCTTTGCAATACATACCACCTGCATGTTAGGCCGGGCGACAGAACAACATCGGGCGATACTATAATCCGTCAGCTTGGCGGATTGCATAAATTCACCAATTGGAACAGACCTATTTTGACCGATTCCGGAGGATTTCAGGTATTTTCACTCGCAAAGCTTAACAAAATTCAAGAGGATGGAGTTACATTTAACTCTCATATCGACGGCAGAAAAATTTTTATGGGTCCCGAAGAGAGTATGCAAATTCAATCGAATTTAGGCTCAACAATTGCCATGGCTTTTGACGAATGTGTTGAAAACCCTGCAAAACTTCAATACGCCAAAGAGGCTTGCTTGCGTACATTGCGCTGGCTCGAGCGTTGCAAAGCAGAAATGGAACGCCTTAATTCACTTGAATCGACAATCAACAGAAACCAACTGCTTTTCGGTATAAATCAGGGATGCACATTTGACGATTTACGAATTGAGCATATGAAAGAAATTGCCAAAATGGACCTTGACGGATACGCTATCGGCGGACTTGCGGTAGGCGAGCCGAAAGAGGATATGTACCGTATCATTTCGGCTGTCGAGCCATACGCGCCTAAAAACAAACCGAGATATTTGATGGGTGTCGGCACTCCGGGCAATATTTTGGAAGGTGTCAGCAGGGGAGTTGACCTTTTTGACTGCGTTATGCCGGCAAGAAATGCGCGCCACGGTCAGCTTTTTACGAAAGAGGGCATTATCAATATCAATAACGCCGTATATCAACTTGATACAAAGCCTATTGATTCAAAATGTAATTGTCCGACATGCAGAAATTACTCGCGCGCATATGTAAGACACTTGCTCAAAGCAAACGAGATGCTCGGTATGCGTCTTGCTGTAATTCATAACCTGTATTTCTACAATAATCTTATGCAGGAAATCAGGGAAAATATTGAAAACGGCTCGTTTGATGATTACAAAAATGAATATTGTGTAAAACTTGATACAAGAATTAAAAAATAACTTGCATAATTATGTATAATAATATATAATTACAATTGCATTTTATTATGGAGGAAAAAATAAATGAATTTTATTACACTTATGAGTTCATCGGCTAACGGCGGAACGGCATCACCAACATCAGGAATCATTATGATGGTTGTTCTTATCGTTATTATGTACTTTATGATGATCAGACCGCAGAAGAAGCGTCAAAAGGAAGAGCAAGAAATGCGTTCTTCTCTCGAAATCGGTGACGAAATTATTACTATCGGCGGAATTGTCGGCAAGGTTGTTACTATCAGAGAGCAAGACCTTGTCATTGAAACAGGCGCTGACAGAACAAAGATGAAAATTCAACGCTGGGCTGTAAATACTAATGTAACAAAGACAGAGCAGCACAAGAAAGAAGTTGAAGCAGCAAGAGAAGCTGCAAAGCAGAAAAAAGCTGCAAAAGGAAAGAAAAACGATAAGGAAATTTCCGATACAGCTAAAGAAGCTGAAAGAAAAATCGAAAAATAATGTAATATATTTTTACTCCCTCGAATATCCATTTATTGGATATATCGGGGGAGTTTTTTTATGAAAAAATTATCAACAAATAATGCCGACAACTTGATTTTGAAATTCTGCGTCAAGGTGATTATATCGTCTGTGATTTCAATTTTATTATTTTCATACATAGCCGGCAAAATAGTCTTTGCTCTTGATTTGGATTTAGAGCTGTCAAAATACATTTCTGTTGCCATATGCGTTTTGTGCGCATGCGTGATTTCGTTTGTGTCCGTCAACGGATTTAAAAACAACGGCATTCTGCTCGGTTTGATTGCGGAAATGCCTCTTGTGTTTTACAGCCTCGTCAATCTCATTTTCAATGGCAATTATGTTTTGTTTTTTGTTATTAAAACAGTGTTAATTATATTGTTCGGAATGTTAATAGGTGAATTAACTGTTCGTAAAAGCAAGAAAATTAAGGTGAGCAAGTGGAAATAAAAGATGTCGGCAAAAAGAAATTTCATTTTGACTCGTTTTTTAACAATAACAAAAGTTTCATTTATTCAGTCATATTTTACATTGCCGGTTTATTGCTCGGTGCATTGATTTACAGCCAATTAAACGACAGTGCGGCACAACTTATTTCAAAGGCAGTCAATCCGATTACTTCTGATTTTAAAAAAATGTTTTTCAGCACGGTTGCGGTATATATAGCCGTTTTTGTGTTTGTTGTGATTTTCGGCGTATCTTTATTCGGATTTCGGTTTATTAATTGTATTCCGCTGTTAATCGGTTTTGCCGTTGCACTTAAAATATCGTATTTCTATACATCATATTCCGCAAATGGGATAACATACTGCGCGCTCCTTGTCATTCCGCAAAGCTGTGCTTTCGCAGAAACAATAATATATACAATTAAAAGCAGTTCACTGATGAGCCGACAGATTTATAATTCAACAACAAAAAAATCAGATACAGAAGATTTTAATCTAAAGCTGTATCTGAAAGATTTTGTTATTTATATCGTAGTAATCATTGTAATATCAGCACTGAATTCATTGATTACATCGTCACTCGTGACGATAATTAAAATTTAGGCTTGTTATCAGCCAACGGATTAGATTCAATGGCTTTTCGCGTTTGCTCTTTGGTGATATGGGTATAAATTTCTGTAGTTCCGAGGTTTTCATGGCCCAAAATCTCTTTGAGCAACAGAACATCAACATTGCCGTGTTGATACATAAGCGTTGCCGCGGTGTGTCTGAGCTTGTGGACAGATAAGCCTCTGCCGCCCAAACCGGCTTTCTCGAGATTTTTATTCACCATAATTTCGACCATCCTTGGGCTGATTCGTTGGTTTCGTGCGCTCAAAAACAGCGCTCTGTCCTTAACACCATCGTTCGGTCGCACTTTCATATAGGCGGCAATCGCGTCGATACACGCATTGTTTAAATAAACCGTGCGCTCCTTATTACCTTTACCGGTGATTGTGAGCGTGTTGTCTGAGCGAATATCGTTATAATCAATTGAGACAAGCTCTGCAAGTCGCATTCCACAATTCAAAAACAGTGTTATAATCGCAAAATCACGCTCTTTAAATTTTCCGTCGATTACAGATAAAAGCCGTTGAGCTTCATCAAGGGTTAGGTACTTAGGCAACGATTTTTTTATTTTAGGAGTATCGAGATTTTTCATCGGATTTGTTTCGAGCAGACCCAGATTGTCTGTTAAATAAGTGAAAAATCTGCGGATTGAAACAACACGGCGCGCTCTTGTAGCCTCATTGTTTCTTCTTTCATTTTTACAATAAATCAAAAATTGATAAGCATCGTTCAAAGTGATGCTTTTTATAAAATCAAGGTCGATTTTGCTAATGTCCGTGTCTTCGTACGAAACATCAGTAGGGGACAAACCTTTTTCTTTAACCAAATATCTGAAAAAAGTACGCAAATCGCCGGCATATTCTAATACAGACAATTCGCTGTGCTCCTTTATAGCTTCTATGTAAACTAAATATTGCTGCACCAATTTCGGCAAAGCATTAATATCTTCTCTGCGCATAACAATAAACTTCCTATTTCGCAAAACTTTTTTGAACAAATCAATTATACCAAATAACAGGTAATATATCAACGATAATTTGATACTGCTCAATATGTTATTAATAGCGATGTAAATGATAAAGAGCAATATAATATGAATAATGACAAAAATTGATATTTCATTATCGGCTTTGAATCAATTATCAACAAATTTTTGTTATGATTTTAATTTTATATTTTCTCTATCAATTCGTTATTTGCCATTGAATAAAAAATATGAATAAAACAGCATAATTGCAGAAAAATAGCGCACAGCGACATACTGTGCACTATTTATTTTTAAACTCCCCTATATTACGCAAAATATTAATTTTGCGAAATTATGTTAATTTTTAGAATCACTATCATCTACAGCGAATTTAAGTATTTTGAGAATATCGTGTTCAATCTGCAAGAAGAATTTGTAATTAGATTTGGCGATAATCTCTTCCAATAAATCCACTTCATCAAGTTCACGACGGACAAACCGATATTCTGTACTTTCAATAACTGAATTAAGGCGCGATTCTGTATGATAAAGATATGATATTAAACTGATTCCCTCGTTCTTTCGCATAGAATTAATACTCCTTAAGCCACGATAAATAAGATGATGTAAAGTGCCACATTGATACAAGAGCTGACAGATAAAAGAGATAAACTGTGTTGTTTGCGAAAATAGTTAATAGCGCCAATGAAGCTGACTATTGTATTAATAAAAAGTAAGATAATTAAAAAAGTCATATGTTTAATCCTCCATTGAAAATTGAATTTTATCAAGTGCGTTTGAGAGTCTTTTAGGAAGTTCTCTGACCTCTTCTATTACAGTTCCGTCCGGGAGCGTTGTTTCTTTCAAGCTGTGAGCTGCAGAATAAGCTTCAGCATAGTCCTTAACTATTGTCTTATAATGAACCGGTAATTTATGTAACGGTCTAACCTCGTCAAGCTGCTGCATTAAATCAGCTATACCGAATACGGATATATAGGATTGAATAGCATTACCCCACCGCGATATAACATTATCCTTTAATCGACCTATGTTATATGTTACTCCGGGACTCCATAGCTTAATAGTATCCTCTGTTTCGATAAAATCAGACCACCACTGTTTGACCTTAGACCTTGAAACATTAGATATATTACGGTCAATAAATCTGACATACCTATTTAATACAGCAAAATAGATATAGGACAAATCATCAGGTTTCTTTATATAATGAGATATAAAATCTATAGCTTGTTCATCTCTAAGCTGTATTTCACATCTGACCCATTGATAATTAACTTTTTGCTCTGCAGCTTTATCGTAAAATCGAATACGAAAACGAGAACCGGGACTACCAACATAAGCAGATATACCGGAATAAGACCAAACAGCTTCATACCAACGAACAGAAGCCGGAGAAGTCCAATCATTACACTTAAGAGCTTCAGCTATATCATTAATCGGCAAAAGAGATTTAAAATCATCATAAGCTACATCAAGTCTACATATCTTATATTTTACTTGAGATATTCTGTAGAACAATTCAATCCAATCATGATAATCTGAATAAGTTTCAAATGCCCGGCAACCTTGACCGGACATATTGACATGAATACCTTGTCCCGGATGTCCGTTATAATGAATAGAAATAGAATCAAAGTAATATCTATCTTTATAACCATTTGACCCGGACATAGAAATAAAATCAGAAATTAAATTAGAAAAGCCTAAAAGATTAAACACATCATCAAGAGTCATATCATGAACAGTAAAAGCAAACCAATCAAAGAGTATTTTATTATCTCTATTTTGCTCAAAACTTTCCATAAAATATAAAAATGTAATCTCTGCCCCCCTGTTAGTACTCGGGGGGCTACGCGGCTTGCGCCGCGGATTCAAAAATATACACAGTCACGGCACGCGCCCGGCTGCTTACGCAGGCGCCGGAGCGCTTAACCTAACTGCGCTAAATCCTCATCAGACCACAATACAGACTTATCATCAGGTTTAAACTCACGATAAAAGAAATCTGTACTGAACAAATCGTAATAAGGTGGACGGTAGAAACAAAACTTGCGTGTGAGTTGACCGCATATATCCCAATCAAGCTGATACATTTCACCTTTAGCCCGGGAGAGTCTGACACGCTTTTGGAGGTTCTCCATAGGCACAGTCATAGACTCATATACTTCTACTCTTGTAAAAGATGAATTAGGACGGTTTTTATAAAGAAACCATACTTCATCAACAGCTCTATGAACATTGACATCAAGTGCAGCATACTCCTGCGAGCTTAAATATACATTTACTTTAGCTTTACGCAGGAAATTAAAGAACTCATCATCGGCAATAGACCAATCTTTAAATGCTCTTGCCGGATAAATAGTCCTTGCCTCATCAAGCAGTATAACGCAATTAGAAAAATCGGTATTATACAGCCATTCTTTATCAACTTGCATAACCATATGCGGATGCCAAATCTTAAGCTCTTTCCAAGTTCCGTTAACTTGCTGAAACTTCTTTGATTCCCAATAACCTAAATCTTTAGGAATAACCGGTATTTGATAACAATCTTTGTAGGGGTACTGACAGTAAACTTTCTTCCCTGCTTTCTTAGCTTCTTCAGCTACCAAAGCATAAACGGTAGACTTGCCGGCACCGCGCATACCGATTATTTCGATACAGTTAGGACCGAGTGCATACCGTTTGAACTTTCGGTTAAAAACAAAATCTAAAGGCTTCAGCATTTTCCGTTTAAATTCATTCATTCTTTGTTCTCCATGCACCTATTAGCTTTCTTAAAAGGTTCATTAAGCCGCCGACAGTAAGTGTAATAGTAAATAATCCAATTACTCCGGGGAAGTCAAGAGAACCATTTATAGAAGAAATAAAAAGTGCAATTATATTTTTTACAAAATCAATCATAACAAAAGCCTGTTTACGAACAAACGCAAACAGGCTAAAAGATGATTATCTTCTACCTCTGCGATGTCGTCCGCTACTACCAACACCGAGTCTGTGAACAATACCTACGGCAAGCATAATAGCGCCGCCTGCAAAACCAATTACAACAGGAACAAGGATAAGGTTATTGGATGTAATCGTATCAACAACATCACCAAGCAAGCCGACAATAAAAGTAAAAATACTTGTAAGCGAACTAAACATAGTACCAAGTCCAGATTCAGTAGTAGTTTGGTCAACTGCAGTCAAAAACTGAAAAACAGGCATGTGAATCCTCCTTATTGAATTTTAATTAATGGGGTTAATTATCGTCTTCGCGGTCTGATGCCGAAGCCACGGAGAACACGGAAGACAATTCCGACAGCGAAAACAACGATAGTCAAAAGCACGCCGTAAAGCATAATCGGATGGTCTTGAATCACGCCGAAGAGCGAAGAAAACAGGCTTAAGAGCCATTTAATACCTTCGCCGAGCTGCTTAATCCATTCAGCCATATAGCAAACCTCCTTTGTTATTTATAATAAGCCTAAGGGCGTTATTAATTAATTAATCATCTTCATCATATTCAATATCAAGTTCAGGATGTGATTTAGTGCTTTTTAACGAAGGAACCGCTGAAAATGGTTCAGTATGATGAGTTTTCATATACTCAAGCTTATCTGAAGTAGACATATTATCAGTAGGCTCTGAAATAGACATATTATCAGTAGGCTCTGAAATAGACTCATTATCAGTAGACTCTGAAATAGTCACATTATCAGTAAGCGGTTTATAATACTCACCGCCATTTTTTGAAACGAAATCATCAAAATTATTCTTTTGTACTTTATTACTCTTAATCTTATCCTTTGCAACAGCGACAGCGTTGTCAACACCTTTGGCGGCTGCTTTGGCAATTCCGTTACCATAAGAAATAGAACTACCGGAAGAACTACCACCGGCAACAACTGCCCGAACAGATCCGGGAGAACCGGGAGAGCCGGCACGATTAAATCCGGCTGAACCGTGAGCTTGAGCATGAGAAGCACCGGGAGAGTTAAAGGGGTTAGCCTTTGGAGGAGCTACATGCAATCCTTGAGCTGCTCCCCTGCTCTGTCGATTCTGAGCAGAAGCTAAATTAACAGCATGTGAGCCGGAATTACGAGCGCCGGCACGCAATGAAGATTTAAGCATACTGTTATCATTCTTTGTATCAGAACTGTCAAGCAGAGCCTTAAAAGGGACTAAGCGAGTTAAAAGATTGAAAACGCCAAAAAACAACAATGCAAAAATAGGAAAAAAGATGAACAAATAAAGCATAGGCTTTGACCTGAAAGAGTCATAAAGAATATCAAAGCTATACAAAAGCCAATTAATAACAGACATAAACTGCTGCTTAAAGCTTTGCCACATTTCGACTGAGAATTCAGGCATTGTTAAACCACCTCAAGAGATACACTATAACACTTGCGCCGAGTCCGACAGCTACAGCTGCATATAGCGGCAAATACTTAACATCGAACATTTTTGAAAAAACATCATTGATGATTGAAAGAAATTCCGAAAACATATCAGAACTACTCATCGAATAGCCTTTACAATACAACCAATAGCAAAAGCACCTATAGGCAATCCAATAATAGCCAAAAAGATAGGATTAGAGCTGAAAAAAGTCGAAACAAGTCCGAAATCAGTAACAAACTCAGTCCATAAAGAGCTAAAACTCAAACCGCCTTCAGCAGTTACCGGCAAGACCGATAACATATTCATAAATGGCATACTGCATTCCTCCTTCCTTAATGGTCAAAAAACCCAAAGGCTTTATGTATGATTGTTAATACGGAAATTAAGCCGAAAATAACAATACCAACACCTACGAGATACTGCAGCCATTCAAGACCTGCAGGCGGAGCGCCAAGCAAATTATTTAATAATTCAGTTATATTCATACACTGCGCCTCCGTGCCACAAAACATAAAATACAAGTCAGAGCAACTATTAATACAGTAAAATATGTATAAAAGAAAATCTCTTTATAATGGAAAGTACTATCACTTAACACCTCTACAAAACCGCTGTTGTCTGACTTACCGACATCGGTTAAGGTATGCAAGAGTTTTGCATAGTCCTTGCCGTTGATTATCTTATCACCGGGCACAACATCAAACCATGTTACATAGTTGCTGTCGCCCTCTTTGGCATTCAAATGCGTTACAAAATCATCTGTGAAATATGCGCCACAAGTCGTACAGCAAATAACACCGGTTGCGTTTTCGGAATCAAATGAGATACACACATAATGGTGGTCGCAGGAAGCTTGAACCTCATCAGACACAGCAGCATCATCAACAAGCATATCCGCCATAAGATCATCGAGCTTGTCGGTAACAACATCACCGCACTTAGAACATGTGAGCGTTAAAGTGTTGTTATCATCTGAATAAGCCGTAATTTGATAATCGTGTTCGCAATCATCATCGTCTTCGCCGACTGCCCACTGAATGTTAGCAGCAAAACAGGTAACCGGAAGAGCAAGCGCGAAAACCAATGATAATAGGAATACAGATATTTTCTTAGTCATTACTCTTCCGTCCTTTTAACAATTTAATAATAACAGTAGCAACAAGCGTTGTAAGAAGTATTTCCCATACGCTCAAACTACCTATTATTTTCCATCCATTTAATAGCTTAATAATAGAAGCTATCATACCGAAAAAGCTTTCCATTAACTGTCACCGCTTCCACCTAACGAGATTATTTTATATACGATACTAACACCAACAATGGCAATCAAAAAGACCTGAAGGACAGTTGGCAATGCGGCGAATATCACTACAAGCGTTTTAATAGCCGTAAACGCTACCGTCAAGATATTGACTACCATATTTACAATAAATTTAACTAATTCAACAATAAAGTTGAGAATATCCAATATAGCAAGCATATGTTCACCTACCTATTAACTTCATAACAAAGATGAACACAATGCCAAGGGTTAAAACAGTACCAACGCCATTAAGAGCGGATGTGTATTCGTAAAACAAAGAGAAATTTTTAATATAATCGGCTGCATCAGCGCCGGCACTGTCTATATATCCGCTTGCAGAACTTATATTACCATTGATACCGTCAAGGTCTGTGCTGAACTGTTCAAGGTCATTTTGAAGCTCGAGGTTATCGCGTGTTCCCTCTTCATTGCCATATATTACGGCATTAACTACCCTTGTAAATTGAGCTGTAAGGTTATTAGTCATATCCTCAAGCGTTTTTATAATTTGATTTGTCGCACCAACAATATTGTTATTAACATCAGTAAAGCCGGCATTCATATCTTGCTTAAGGTTAGTAATCTTTTGATTGATAGAATCGAGAACAAGCTGAATATCGGACATCATTGAACTTATAGATGTATATTCAGATTGAAGTGCTGATACACTATCCTGCAAACCGGAAACAGTAGCTTCAATTTGCTTTACTTTACGCTGCAGCTCTACAACAGCTTGACGAAGACCGGACAAATCTGAATCAGCGCCGGAGTCTGAACTGCCCCACGGTTTATTAGATAGCATCCAATTAGCCGCAGTATAAAAAGATGAGCTTGAAAACTCGGCATTTTTTGTATTCTGATATTCGGAAGTAGAGGAATAAACCATAATACTGCCGGCATAAACCACGCTATAAGAGGATTTCACAGGTGAATCATCAGCAAAAATGGCAGAAGCAACATCAGACATATGTTGACTGATGAAACCGTCACCGACAACAAGACAAAGCCGGCTAACATTTTGAAGCGAGCTGAACGCGTTTGAATCGGCTTCAGCTGTTGCATAATTCATATTTAGATTAGTATTGTAAAAATAGAAATATGCATGTTCCTCATATGTTCCGGAGTTGACTCCGCCTGTTGGATAGCTTGAGCCGCTAAAAGTATGATATACAGCGGTAAGTTTACCATTATCATCTGCGAAAATAGCACCGCCGGAACCGTAGCCGGAAAAACTCAAAGATTTAGCATGCGTTAAAATAGCTTCGTCATAGCCGTAAATATTAGCGTCGTACCAAGTACCGGTATTAGCATAAGCTGCCGCAGGAATCGAAAATACAGCAATCAATATTAAACTAATCACTGTCTGAAGAATCTTCTTGCTCATATCTTAAGTCCCCTACTCTTCTGATTAGTCTAAATACAAAAAACAACACTTCAGCGGCAAATCCGCCGAGAACTATATATGTAAGTATCTTGTTCGACAATACATAGTCACTGATATTTTCAATCTGCTTAATTAAAAACTTCTCAACAGATATTATTTGCCAATAGAAACGGTAGCCGGTTTTAGCAGAATATTTATTCTGCTCTATAACTACACCGGAGTCTGTCAATATTGACGAATCAATAATTTTATAATTCTTAAAAGTTTTATAATTACCGTTACGATTCCACGGAAAATATTTTTTACAATCATCGCTATAAATCCATATACGGTCATGTTCGGCGTATTGATAAACAACATAAGTTGATTGAGTTGCTACCATATAACTGCCATAAAAATTAACGCGCTTATCATTTGTAAGAACTAAATAATAATCGCCCTGCGAGCTTAATATTATGTAATTCTTATACTCGCTCTCCGGGAACGGCGGAAAAAAGATAAGTGTTGAATCCTCATCAACAAAGCCGTCTTTCAAATAACTATCGTTATAGCTATCACCTTTATCATAATATTTTGATTTAGCATAAGCATTAATATCACATAAAGAAAGACACAAAGATAGTAATACAAAAATTACAAATGTTCTTTGTGCCCTCCATTTCATGATATTACCTGCCTTCGCAAGATAGTGGGATTATTCACTGATAAGAGAAAAACTCTTAATTTCACCGATAGCAAGTTCTTCATCGGTGGTCTGCCTTTGGTCGTTCTGAATCATACCAAAAATTCTGCCGTCCTTAGTATTGCCTTCAAAAATCGGTGCGATTGTTGAATAACGACAACCTGTTGTTTTATCGATACCGTAACCTGTGCAAATGTACTTTCTAGCCATAAAAAAAACCAACCTTTCTAAAAAATAAACAAATAAGCTAGCTCGGTTTTTACCGGAGAACCGAGAAACTCCGTAGCGAGTGCGTAATGTTAATTGTTAATTAAAGTAAAATCCTATTCAGGGGGTTACAAATGGCAAATTAACATTACAGCTGGGAAGGAGCTGAAACGCTCAACTCCTCTGAAGCGTCGTAAAAGGAAAGAAGTTAATGAAAAAAACTTAATACTTTAAGCCTTGCTCTTTAAGGACGATATACACCTTGTCAATTGCTTGTTCTTTGGTGTATTCATAGCTATTGCGAAGCTCGTTAATGATTTGCATTAGCGTTTTACCGCTGTAGAAATCGTGCAGAATACGCTCATCAAGCGTTTTGATACTGTTTGACATCTCTACACCTCTTATAATCATAAAGCGGCTTTAAATCGACATCAGAGCCGCAGCAATCGCATTTTTTCAAATCTCTGATTAAAAAGTTAAATTTTTCATCTACCGGGACAAGTTTTTCATTTATGGCATATTCAGTGCCGCAACTGTTACATTTATATCTAATGAACATCTTTATACCTCGCTATTCACCAAAAAGACTTATACCGCGTTCGCTGCATATAGTGTAAAGTAAATCGGCATAATCACAAGCAAATGATTCGTATTCCTCACGGTCAGCTATATCAGAAGAGTCATAACCTAAATCAATCATAGCATCAACCTCTGAACCTAAACTATCATAAATAGCATCATATGCTTTAGATTCAAGCTCTTTATCGCTTAAAGATTCACATTCAAAACGGATTTGCGAAATCTCTTTTTTAGTCATCGCTGTCACCGCCTTTATCGCTGTCACGCTCAAATATAGAAATATAAATACACTCCCATATGTCATTCGGCATTGTAAACAATATAATGCCAAATCCGGCGAAAATTGCCAAAAGACCAAAAAGCATATCAACCCAATCCATTGTTACTTGTCCTCCTCGTCATTTAAGCCGGGGACTGAAAAGGTAAATTCATTACCTAACAAATAATCAATTGAACATTCAAGTGCTGTTGCGATTTCGCATAAACAACGAACTGTTGGCAGAAATTTGCCTTCTTGAATTTTAGATATATAACCTACAGTACATCTGAGCTTATGCGCTAAATCTGCGTCTGTATAGCCTCGTGCTCTGCGCACTATTGCGATTTTTGTGCCTAAACATTCTAATTGCATATTTAATTACCTCGCTACTAAAAATTTATTTATTCATCACCCAAAGATACAAAAGCAGACACAATCTTTTTATAAGTAGAAAATTTTGTTGCTTCCTCGTTCTTTTCAATTCGTTGATATTGACGAACGGATATGCCGACCTTATCAGCGACTTGTTGTTGAGTGAAACCAAAAGCTAAACGCATTTCCTTAATCATATAATTACCTCGCTACAATCAATAGACCATACGGTCTAACATTAATATAGACCATTTGGTCTAATTTGTCAAGACCATATGGTCTATTTTGTTATATTTATTTTAGGTGATAATTATGAAAACAAGATTAAGAGATTTAAGGGAAGACCACGATTTAACACAAGAAAGCGCCGCAAAAATATCATTCATAAGTAAAAAGACATATGAAAGATATGAAAACGGCGAAAGAACGCCAACACTTGATGTTATAAAAACATACGCAGAGTACTACGATGTTTCAATTGATTACATAGCATATTTAACTAACATATCAACTCCATACAAAAGAAAATAAACGAAAAGGAGGCAAAAAATGTTAATAAAAGCAGATATATCAATCAATGAAATATTAGAAGATTTAGAAATGATATGTAAGTTATTATTAAGAGTATGCAAAGATGTTGCAATAACAATGAAAAATTCATATATTCAACTAATGGCTACAATTTTAAAAGTATCACCAAAAGAATTAGTAACTATAATAAGTAATTTTGAAACCGGAAAAAACAATTTAAAAATTATCATAATATTCTGGGGAGCACTTTTAGCTATCGCAATTATAATAATAATATTTATTATAATAACAATTAAAAAAATCAAGAAAAAACGATTGCAAGGACATCATTACATAAAATAAAAAAGGACAGCCCCCGAAGGGGTTGCCCTACTCTGACAGAATGCAGCTGCGCGCTGCGTTCTTTTTTCGTTGGCGTGCCGATTACAGGAACGCTAAACGATTATACAATTGTAACATCAACGGCGTTATCCGGGAGGCGTTCCGTATTTTCGCCATCTTGTCAAGGCGACAAAAATATTTCTAAGTTTCCGTTGTTTTAAATATTTTAGTCGACCCCTGCCGGGGCAACCTTGACAAGCTGTCAAAAAAACGAAAATACCTAAATAAGCCTCGACAACGCAAAGCGCCGACGAGGCCTACATCAATTTTGTTTCGTTCTGCTCCGTGGTTGTCTGATTTGTTGGTAGAGAAAATACTAACCTACAATAAAAATGATATTCAATAAGTCGAATTTCCAACAGTGCAAAATTATAGCGGTTTATCCTCGCTACGCTCGGCGCGTTCGCGCCGCTTATAATTTCACACCATTGAAAATTAGCAAAGCCGAATTTACACAAGATATTAAAAAACAAAAATAGCGCAAATAGATTGATTTGATTTGACAAATAAAAGATAATTGATTATAATTAAAACAGTAAAAAGTTTAGGCACTCACTTCTCTCTTGAGGTGGGTGCCTTTTGCTTTCACTGCTTTTATTAATTTTGCGAAATTACATAAAATTTGCTTATGGTAAAAATAAACACTACTCTGTTATAGCATCAAACGCTGAACGGAGTGTTCTTACAGGAACAATGTCAACCGAAACTTTCAACTCTTTTGACAATGATTTGTAATTATGAAACGGAATTATGCATTTGTCAAAGCCGAGTCTTTTTGCCTCGGTTATTCTTTGCTCACAATTGTTAACCGCTCTGATTTCGCCCGCAAGTCCGATTTCGCCGAATGCGAGCGTGTTGTCGTTAACCACTACATCTTTAAGCGATGAAACAAGTGCCATGGCTACACTCAAATCAGCGGCAGGCTCGTCCAATCGCAAACCGCCGACAACATTAAGGTATGTGTCCATTCCGTTGAAGAAATATCCTGCTCTTTTCTCAAGCACGGCGATTAACATATTCATTCTGTTATAATCAAAGCCGGTGCTCATTCTGCGCGGTGTGCCGAAACCGGATGCAGTCACAAGCCCCTGAACCTCCGCCAAAATCGGTCGTGAGCCTTCCATAGTACACGCCACACAAGTTCCGCTTGCGTTTTTCGGTCTGCCCGAAAGCATAAGCAGTGACGGATTTTCAACCTCTTTGAGTCCGGATTGAGTCATTTCAAACACACCGATTTCATTAGTTGACCCAAATCTGTTTTTAACACTTCTCAGTATTCTATAAGAATAATTGCGTTCGCCCTCAAAATACAGCACGGTATCGACTATATGTTCAAGCACTTTCGGTCCGGCTATTGCGCCGTCCTTATTTACATGACCTACAATGAATATCGGTATTCCGAGACTTTTGGCGAGGTGCATAAAAATGTTTGTGCACTCCCTAACCTGCGTTATACTGCCTGCAGAAGACGAAACATCGTCAATCATCATCGTTTGAATCGAATCTATAATTGCCATATCCGGCTTTTCGATTTTTATGGTTTCAACTATTGTTGCAACATCGGTTTCGGCAGAAATATACAATCCGTCGGCATCGACACTGAGCCTGTCAGCGCGGAGTTTAATTTGGCGTGCCGATTCCTCACCGCTTATATACAAAACTTTTTTTGTTTTGCAGAGGCTTTGGCAAATTTGGAGCAAAATTGTTGATTTGCCTATGCCCGGGTCGCCCGAAAGCAGCACTAAACTGCCTTCGACTATTCCGCCGCCCAAAACTCTGTCAAATTCCTTAATTCCCGAGGTTAACCGTGTTTCAATGTCACTGTTAATCTCCGACAGCTTTTGTATTGAAGAAATTGCCGCTCTTGTTCTTGACGGTGAAGATTTTTTGGAGGTCAATGCAATCGGCTGTTGCTCCTCCATAGTGTTCCATTCGCCGCAGGTTGGGCATTTTCCATACCATTTTACGCTTTCATAGCCGCAATTTTGGCATACATATAGTGATTTTTGTTTACTTGCCATATAAAACTCCGTTTGTACCTGCAAATATCGAATATGCCATTTTTTGCTGATATTCGCTGTTTTGCAGTAATTTATTTTCCTCCGGGTTGCTCACAAAGCCGCATTCAACCATTATTGACGGCGATTTTGCTTTGTATAAAAGATAATAACTGCTGCCCGATTCTTTGTTTTCTCTTTTATTATCACTTTGAAGATTTGATTTGATGCACTGCAAAATCGAGTCCGCAAGCACTTTGCTTTTTGCGGTGTTTGCCGAATACCAAATCTGTGTTCCGTGCTCTGCGTTGTCCTCAAAATGATTTTGATGTATTGAAATCAAAACACTGTTTTCAATCGAATTTACAAGGTCCATTCTGTTATACAAATCAGACCTTGTTTTGTCATCATTTTTATCATAATATGTTTCGTAATCACCGCTTCGCGTCATAACGGCATTGATGCCAGAAAATCGCAAAAAATCATACAAACATTCAGCAATTTGAAGGTTGATTGTCTTTTCATTTGAGCCGTCGATGCCGATTGCGCCCGCATCTTTTCCGCCGTGACCGGCATCAATCACAACGGTGTATTCCCCTGCTATCTTTTTGGTAGCATTGGCATTGCTCGCGCGGTGGATAAATAACGAACAACAAATCAATATCAAAACAAGTATGATGCATATTATCGGCAGTCTTTTCATAATACAGTCACCACTAATAATATGCTTATATTATACTATATATAATAAATTCTTTCAACAAACAAGTTGATTTTATTTTAATAAAGGGATATAATTGGGACATAAAATCAACGAGGTGATCATATGAAAATAGTTAATCTTGACGGATATACGACTAATCCGGGCGATTTAAGCTGGGATTGGCTCGGAAATTACGGCGAATACAAGGTATATGACAGAACAGCGCCGGAGCAAATCGTAGAGCGTGCAAAAGACGCAGATATTTTGATTATAAACAAATCTGTTATAACTGCTCAAATGCTTGAAAATCTTCCTAATTTAAAGTTTGTCGGCTTGCAATCTACGGGATATAATGTAATTGACTGCAAAGCGGCGAGAGCAAGAAATATAACGGTTTCAAATATTCCTGCATACTCAACAACGGGCGTAGCACAGCTTGTTTTTGCGTTTATCTTGCAGGTTGCGGACAATGTGTCGCTCCATTCCGACGCTGTTCATAACGGCGAATGGTGCCAATGCCCGGATTTTTGCTTTTGGAAAACTCCATTGACAGAGCTTGACGGAAAAACAATCGGAATAATCGGCTTTGGCTCAATCGGCAGGCGTGTAGCTCAAATTGCAAACGCGTTTGGTATGAATGTTGAGGTATTCACCCCTCACCCGAAACCGGATGAATATAAAAATGTCAACTTTGTTGATTTCGATACTCTGTTTTCTGACAGCGATTTTATTACCTGTCACTGCCCTTTGACAGAAAAAACAGAAAATTTGATTGACAAGAATGCTATTAATAAAATGAAAAAAAGCGCTGTTGTTATAAACACATCGCGCGGACCTGTTGTAAATGACGAAGATTTAGCATATGCACTTAATTCCGGCAAAATAAAAGCCGCAGGAGTCGATGTGTTGCGCGTTGAGCCGCCTGAAAAAGAAAATCCCCTGCTCCATGCAAAAAACTGCTATATAACCCCTCACATTGCGTGGGCGGCATATGAAACAAGAGCAAGGCTTCTCGGTATCCTCGAGCAAAACATAAAAGCATATATCGACGGCAATCCTATTAATGTTGTAAATTAAAATACTGTAATAAATAAAACCTCAAGGATTTACCTTGAGGTTTTATTTTGGTGCCGGCGACCGGGGTCGAACCGGTACGGTATCGCTACCACTGGATTTTGAGTCCAGCACGTCTGCCAATTCCATCACGCCGGCATAATAACTGAGTTGATATGTAAGATATACTTATCTGGTGCTGGTGACCGGACTTGAACCGGTACGGTATTGCTACCGAGGGATTTTAAGTCCCTTGCGTCTGCCGATTTCGCCACACCAGCACATCGATAAATATAATAATTGATTTTAAAGTAAATGTCAAGATATAATTTTAGATTTTATTTTTTCATAAACCTCGACAACCTTAAATTTGTATTTATATTTTCCGTCTGTAATCATTTTTATCTCGTCATTTGAAAGTGATTTGTCAAAATCGTCAACACATCCCGAAATACAAACGCTCGGAAACATTACGCACCACCAATTGTGCCCTTTTGCAGAGCCTATTTCTATTTTCAGACTGTCATACTCCCCTGCCGGCAAAGTAAAATTATCATATTTTCGTGTATCAAAATATTCTTTGGTAACATATGCCTTCACGGGATAGGTGTAGCCGTTATCAATAATAACCTTTGCGGCTGTGCTTTCAAATAAATCAATATTGTTTTTTGCAGTATTTACCGCATCGTCAACAGTGGCACAATTGTTATACATTTTATCCGATACCGATAAAATCTTATCTCTGACCTTTAGTTTTAGTTTTTGGTCGTCCTCGCTGTCGCTGTTAGCCAAAATATGAAGTCTGAATACCTTTGTACTTATGTCCTCGCTCATAGCTACTGCAGGGGTGATTAATGTAAAAATTACAGTGAATACTAAAAACAACGGGACAAAAACAAATAGTTTTTTGCGCATAAATAAAACCTGCCTTTCATAAACAGAATTGGCAGGTTTTTGCAAATTTATTCACTTATTTCAACAATTTTGCATCCGCTTGAAACAGGTTTGCAAACAAAAACATCCTTGCAGTATTTCTTAAGCTCGTCAACTGTTGATTCGGCATCGTCTTTTGTATTAAAAATACCGAAAACAGTCGGACCGGAGCCGCTCATACAAGTGCCTATTGCATTATGTGAGCGCATTATTTGTTTAATATCGACTCTGTTAGGAACTTCGATAAACTGTTCAAAAACATTTTCCATTTTAGAGCAAATTGCATTCAAGTCGCGCGACTGAACGGCGCAAAGCATACCGAATTTGTCGGGAGTATGTATTTTTCCACAAGTGTCAAATTTGTGATATGCGGCGCCTGTGTTCACTCCGCAATCAGGTTTTGCAATCGTGATATAGCATTGACGAAGCGGTTTGACCTTGCTGAGAACATCGCCGATTCCCTGCGCAAGCAGTGTGCCGCCTTTAATACAAAACGGAACATCAGCGCCAATTGTCACACCGATTTTACAAAGCTCATCATCGTTTAAATCTGTTTTATAAAGGCGATTGAGCGCAACAATAACTGCGGCGCCGTCTGCACTGCCGCCGGCAAGCCCCGCGGCATGCGGAATTTTTTTGTTAATATCGATATGAATGCCCTTTGATTTGATTTTATTCGCCTTAAAAAAAGCCTGTGCGGCTTTATGGGCTATGTTTTTTTCATCTAAGGGAATATCGTCGATATTGCAGGTAATCACGATTTTTGAGCCTTTAATTTTCTCAACGGTTACGGTATCATAAACACCTATGCTTTGCATAATCATAAACAAATCGTGATAGCCGTCGTTTCTTGTTGAAACAATATCGAGCATTAAATTGATTTTTGCGTATGCTTTGACCTTAATTTTCATTTTTTAATTCCTTAATAAACTCGCCGATTCTTGCAATTGCTTCTTTTATATTTTCAATTGAATAGCAGTATGAAACTCTGATATATCCCTCGCCGCTCTCACCGAATGCATCACCCGGTACAACGGCAACACGCTTTGATTTAATCAGCTTTTCGGCAAACTCTTCGCTTGAAAGACCGGTTGACTTAATACACGGAAACGCATAAAAAGCGCCCCTGGGCTCAAAGCAATCGAGTCCGATTTTTCTGAAACCGTCAACAGTAAATCTGCGGCGCATATCATAATCGTCACGCATTTTCATAATGTCAAAATCGCCGTTTTTAAGTGCGTCGATTGCGGCATATTGAGAGTTTGTCGGTGCAGACATAATTGCGAATTGATGAAGCTTTGTCATTTGCTTAATGATCGGTGCGGGACCGAGCGCATAACCGAGTCGCCAGCCGGTCATTGAATATGTTTTTGAAAAGCCGTTGATTATAATTGTTCGCTCCTGCATACCGTCAATTGTTGCGATTGTAGTATGTCCCTCAGGAGTGTATGTCAGTGCGGCATAAATTTCATCCGAAATTACAAACAAATTATATTTGATAATCACATCGGCGAGAGCCTCAAGCTCCTTTACACTCAAAATCGCTCCTGTCGGGTTGTTAGGATAAGGTAAAACAATTGCCTTTGTTTTATCAGTAACAGCCTTTTCTATATCCTCGGGTGTAACCTTAAAATTATTTTTCTCGTAGGTCGGAACAGGAACTGCAACGCCGCCGGTTACCTCGACAATAGGTTTGTAACAAACGAATGACGGCTCAATTATGAGGACCTCGTCGCCCTCTTGAATAATTGAGCGAATAGCCATATCTATTCCCTCGGAACCGCCGACGGTAACAAGCACTTCACTTTTTGGGTCATATTTCACAAGATAATTTCTTGCGTAAAAGTTTGAAATTTCGTTTCTAAGCTCTGCCAAACCTGCATTTGCCGTGTATCTTGTAAGACCTTGCTCAAGATAATCGATACCTGTTTGTCTGATGTGCCACGGCGTTAAAAAATCAGGCTCGCCAACACCGAGGGATATAACATTGTCCATCTCCTCGGCAATTGCGAAAAATTTTCTGATTCCCGACGGCTTAACATCGACAAGCTTTTTGTTTAAAAATTTATCGTAATTTATCACAGTGAGATTGTCCCCCTGTCATCCTTTTGCTTTTGGGTGAACAGTACTCCCTGCTCCTTATATTTTTTAAGAATAAAGTTTGTAGCGGTAGAAACAACATCCTCAAGCGGAGAAAGTCTTTTAACAACAAACATTGCAACCTCTTCAAACGATTTGTCCTCAACAATACAACAAAGGTCATATCCGCCGCTGATAAGATATACGCTTTCAACCTCGTCAAGTTTTGCGATTCTGTTTGCAACCTCATCAAAGCCATGACCGAATTTAGGTTGTACCTTTAGTTCAATCAATGCGGTAACGGTTTGTGCGTGAGCCTTTTCCTTGTCAATCAGTGCTCTGTATCCCTTGATAACGCCGGAATCCTCATACATACGGACTTTCGCCGCTACCTCTTCTTCTGTTAATCCGAGCATTACTGCAAGCTCGGCATTTGTCAATCTTGGATTTTTTTCAAGCAAATATAATAATTTATCCATAGTGTCCTCTTTTTATGTTGTAGTAGTTTCATTTAATTTCGATTAATTTGGGCGCTCGTGCTTCAAAAATAGTAAAAAATCCGTATCCCAAATCCTTAAGAATATCATATCCCCTATCGATGCCGCGGCAAATTTTGTCACAATAATGACTGTCGGAGCCGACAGTAATAAGTTTTCCGCCCAAATCTCTGTAAAATGTGAGCAACGGCTTATTGGGCAACGTGTCTTTCATATCCATAAACAGCCCCGAAACATTAAGTTCAAGAGCTTTGTCATTTTTTATAAGTGTTTTATAGATTGCCTCAATAACATCATAATATTCAGTTATATCGACATCAATATGTTCTCTCGCGACGATATAGCGAAGCGGATATGTCAAATGTGCAAGCGAATCAAAATTCCCCCACTCCGCAAGCTCAAGCTCCGCCTCAAAATATTGTGTTAAAAGTTGTTTGATATTATACTGTTTGTAATCAAGAAAATAAAAATCATCAAGCCCTTTTAAATTGTGAATCGAGCCTAGAACAAAATCATATTTATAGTCGGACAGTATTTTTTCGGACAAAGGCTTGTTGAAGATACCCTGTCCAAGCTCAATGCCGTGCAAAACTTGCAGTTTGTCCTTATATTCTGTTTGAGTTTTTGTTACATCCGCAAACTGCACCTTTGCGAATTTTTCAGGCTCAAAGTCCTTCATATCAATATCGCAATGGTCTGTAATCGCAATTCCGATTGCTCCGTGTTCAATTGCTCCGTCGCACAGTGCGTTGCAGGAATGGTTACCGTCAAACGAATGAATTGAGTGCGTATGACTGTCAAAAATATTGGAATACTTCATATCGGTGCCTCCGAATGTTATTATAATATCACATATTGATACAAAATAAAATATATTTACTTAATTTTATACAATTATTGAAAAATTCTTTTATCTTTGTTATAATGTTTTGTATTAAACTGTTAATAACAATCGGAGGTATTTTTAATGAGAGCGGTTATTACTGTAATCGGCAAGGATATGGTTGGTATTCTTGCAAAGGTTTCAAACATATGCGCAGACAGCAATGTAAACATTATGGATGTTACACAGTCTATTTTGCAGGACACATTTTGTATGATTATGATGGCTGATACATCACAGTGCACAACGGAATTTTCCGAATTTGCCGATAAGCTTGAAAATTACGGCAAGGACAGCGGACTTGCAATTCATGTTATGCATGAAGATATTTTTAATTCAATGCACAGAATATAGGAGGCATCCAAATTGATTAACACATATGACATTCTTGAAACAATCAGAATGATTCAGGATGAATGCCTTGATATAAGAACTACTACAATGGGCATTTCATTGCTTGATTGCGGCGACAGTGATATTGATAAATCATGTCAAAAGGTATATGACAAGATTTGCACAAAGGCAGAAAAACTTGTTAAAACCGGTGAAGATATTGAAAAGGAATACGGCATTCCGATTATCAATAAAAGAGTGAGCGTTACACCGATTGCAATTCTTGCGGGAATCAGCGGCGGTGACCCGGTTAAATACGCTTTGACACTTGACAAGGCGGCTAAAACTATCGGCGTTAATTTCGTCGGCGGATATTCGGCACTTGTTCAAAAAGGCTTTTCAGCAGGTGATCTTGAACTTATCAATTCCATTCCCGAAGCCCTCGCAAGAACTGATTTTCTTTGTTCATCCGTTAATGTCGGCTCAACAAAGGCAGGCATTAATATGGACGCAGTAAAAATTATGGGTCAAAAGGTAAAGGAAGCTGCCGAGCTTACAAAAGACCGCGACTGTATCGCGGCAGGCAAGCTTGTTGTACTTTGCAATGCTCCCGAGGATAACCCATTTATGGCAGGCGCATTTCACGGCGTTTCGGAGCCTGACTGCGTAATCAATGTCGGCGTTTCCGGACCGGGTGTTGTTAGAGCCGCCGTTTCAAAATATCCGGATTATTCAATTAACGAAGTTGCTGAATTAATTAAAAAAACAGCATTCAAAATTACAAGAATGGGTCAATTGGTCGGTGCCGTTGCAAGTGAAAGACTCGGAGTACCGTTTGGCATTGTTGACCTTTCACTCGCACCTACTCCGGCAGTCGGCGATTCTGTTGCGCATATTCTTGAGGAAATCGGCGTTGAGCAATGCGGCGGCGCGGGAACAACCGCTTGTCTTGCAATGCTTAACGACGCTGTTAAAAAAGGCGGCGTAATGGCATCGTCAAGCGTCGGCGGACTTTCAGGTGCTTTCATTCCTGTATCGGAGGACGCAGGTATGATTGACGCTGCTCGTTCGGGCGCTTTGACTATTGAAAAGTTGGAGGCTATGACAGCTGTTTGCTCTGTTGGACTTGATATGATTGTTATTCCGGGTGACACTACACCCGAGGTTATCAGCGGAATTATCGCCGATGAGGCAGCAATCGGTATGGTAAACAGCAAAACAACCGCTGTAAGAGTTATTCCGGCAATCGGTAAAAAGGTTGGCGATGAGCTTGAATTCGGCGGTTTGCTCGGAAGTGGGCCGGTTATGAAGGTTAACACAAAATCACCGGCACAATTCATAAACAGAGGCGGAAAAATCCCCGCTCCGCTACATTCTTTGAAAAACTAAACATAATATAAAAGTAAAACCCAAGGCTTTCGCCTTGGGTTTTTGAGATAAACAATCATTGATAAGAAGCGCAATAATTTGATTAAGAAAGATAATGTCATTTTTATTACAACCAAAATTAAAGTACCATATAATGTTTATCCCTGCATATATAATAACATAAAAAATATACTGAATGCAATACAAAAATACAAGTTTAGAAATATAAGACATTTTTGACATTGCTTGTTTATTTTTTAGAATATGTAAAGCAAGATAATAGACTGATGTTTAATAAAGTGTAAAAAAAGAACCTATCAAAAATGACAGGTTCTTTTATGTATGGAGGCACCACCCAGATTTGAACTGGGGCATAGAGGTGTTGCAGACCTTTGCCTTACCACTTGGCTATGGTGCCTTATTGTAAAAAATAGAAAACACCGTATAAGATGTTTTCTATTTTTAGTGGAGCGGATTACGAGACTCGAACTCGCTACCTTCACCTTGGCAAGGTGACGCTCTACCGGGTGAGCTAAATCCGCAGATTTGGTGCTTCCGGACGGAATCGAACCATCGACACGGGGATTTTCAGTCCCCTGCTCTACCGACTGAGCTACAGAAGCACAAATGGCGACCCGAAACGGGCTCGAACCGTCGACCTCCAGCGTGACAGGCTGGCGTTCTAACCAACTGAACTACCGGGCCATTTGACCAAAGCAGATAAACTGCTTTGGATTTGGTGGAAACAACAGGGCTCGAACCTGTGACCCCCTGCTTGTAAGGCAGGTGCTCTCCCAGCTGAGCTATGCTTCCGAATTGTCGCTTGTTCCGGTGACTTGCGACGAGATATATAATACAATATTATCAACGAAATGTCAACACTTTTTTTCGGTTTTTTTATTTTTTTCGGATGCCGATTTTATTAATGATTTTATCTCATTTGGGGTGAATTTATAAACCTTGTCGCAGAAGTGACATTCTACTTGAGTATCCTCATTAGAATCTGCCATTTCGTTGAGATTTTTAATACCGGTGCTGATGAGCGCCTGCTCCACCCTTTCGCGTGAACAATTGCATTTATAACCCATTGTGCTTTCGTCGAGCTTATCAAGTTCAAAACCGGCAAGAGCTGCTTTTGCAATGTCATCGGGAGTCATCGCGTTTCTTAGCATATTTGTTACGGAATCAATTTGCGAAATGTTTTTTTCGATTTTGTCAATGTCCTCATCGGGACATCCCGGCAAAAGCTGAATAATAAATCCGCCTGCATTCGCTACGGACAAATCGGAATTAACAAGAACACCGAGCGCACAAACCGACGGTGTTTGCTCCGAAACGGCAAAATAATTAGTTATGTCCTCTGCAATTTCACCGCTGACAATCGGAGTTTGACCGACATAAGGCTCTTTTAACCCTATGTCTTTGATTACATAAAGTATTCCGTCTGTGCCGACAGCTCCCTTAACATCAAGTTTGCCTTTTTCATTTAGCGGAATTTCGACAATATTGTTTTGTACCGAAGCACGGGCATTACCGTTGTAATCTGCAACAGCTATAATTTCGCCGCACGGTCCGTTGCCATCCAAACGCAAGGTAACCGTATCATCTTTATCCTTGAGCATATCGCCCATCATAGACGCTGCGGTAATTAATCTGCCCATAGCGGCGGTAACCGTCGCAGAAGGTTTGTGTATTCTCTCCATCTCAGCAACCATATCGGTTGAATCACAGGCAATAACAAATGCACCGCCGTCTTTAGTTATATATCTGACTGTTTTACCCATTTATATCACTCTTTTCTGCAAACGAAATACAATCGTTCGCTGTTTTCTTTTTCTTTATCGTGTGTCAGCTCGTCATATACCGAAATATCTGCAAAACCTGCCGTTTTAAGCATTTTTAACAGTTCGTCGGTGTCGTATGCCCTTTCGCAAAATTCTTCGCTGAATCTGTCATAATTTGTTCCGTTGAAAACAAAAATATCAATCAAAAGTCTGACTTCTCGATCATCTATTGCCTCATTGTCCCAAACGAGATAAAAATCGTCTTCGTCAAAAACAAATGTTTTGTCAGCCAAAACAGATTGGTGCTTATATACGGTATTGACATCAAATACAAATGCACCGCCATGTTTTAGTGACTCACAGACATTTTTAAACGTCGTTTGAACATCGTTTTTGTTGGTTAAATGATTTATACTGTCGAGGCAGCAAACAGCCGAATCAAAGCGCTCTGCGTCGCAATAAGAACGCATATCACTTTTTATGAAACTTATATCAATACCGTTTTCAAAAGCCTTTTCTTGGGCTATTGTAAGCATATTCTCGCTTAAATCAACTCCGACAACATTATATCCCATTTTTGCAAATTCAACCGAAAACGAGCCGCTGCCGCAGGCAAGGTCAAGCATTTTGCCGCCGTATATACCGAATGTTTTAAAAAAGCCAGAAATGTAATCACTTCTGACTTTATAATCAACATTTTGAGTTAAAATATCATAGTATTTTGAAAACTCGTTATAACTGCTCATCGGAGTCCTCTTTGATGCGGTCGAAAATCTTATCATAGCCGTCACAACCGTATTGTAATGAGCGATTAACACGACTGATTGTTGCAGTCGAAGCACCCGTTTCGTTTACTATATCTGTATAGACGCACTTTTCACTGAGCATTTTTGCAACAACAAGCCTTTGCGAAAGTGTTTTTAATTCCTGAACCGTGCAAAGATCCTCGAAAAAGTCATAGCACTCCTCTCTTGTTTCAAGCGCGAGAATAGCCTTAAACAAGAAATCAACATTTTTGTTTTCTAACTTGCTGTTCATAATTGTACCTCCAAAAGAAACATTATTTGTATTTTAGCACATTAATGCGTGATAGTAAAGAAAAATCCCCAAATTTTTTGGGGATTTAACAATTTATTCTTTAATTAAATCTTCGTAGAAGTCAAAACAATCAAATGTAGCAAAATAATCTTTCGGAGTCTCCGCTCTTCTGATTAACTGATATGAGCCGTCTTCTTTGAGCAAAATTTCGGAGCTCTTCAGTTTGCCGTTATAATTATAGCCCATTGAAAATCCGTGTGCACCTGCATCGTGGATAAAAAGTACATCACCCATATCAATCTTAGGAAGTTTTCTGTCAATCGCAAACTTGTCGCAGTTTTCGCAAAGCGAGCCTGTTACATCATATGTATGGTCGCAAGGCTCATTTTCTTTGCCGAGAACTGTAATGTGGTGATATGCGCCGTAAATAGCCGGACGCATAAGGTTAACAGCACATGCGTCAACGCCGATATATTCCTTGTGAGTATGTTTTTCGTTAATGGCTGTTGTAACAAGTCCGCCGTATGGACCCATCATAAATCTGCCAAGCTCTGTGCAAAGCTTAACATTGCCCATTCCGGCAGGAACAAGCACTTCATCAAATACCTTGTGAACGCCCTCACCGATTTTTGCAATATCGTTCGGCTCTTGGTCAGGTCTGTAAGGAATGCCTACACCACCTGAAAGGTTGATAAAGGTAATATTTGCGCCTGTTTCGTTTTTAAGCTTAACGGCAAGCTCAAACAAAACCTTTGCGAGCATAGGATAATAGTCGTTTGTAACTGTGTTTGATGCCAAAAATGCGTGAATACCGAACTCCTCAACGCCTTTTGATTTCATAATTTTGAATGCTTCAAAAATCTGCTCGGTGGTCATGCCGTATTTTGCATCGCCGGGGTTGTCCATAATATCGTTGCTTATTTTGAAGACGCCGCCCGGATTGTAACGGCAACTCATTTTTTTAGGCAATTTGCCGCAAGCCTTTTCAACTGCTTCAATATGAGTAATATCGTCGAGATTGATAATTCCGCCCAAGTCATTGCAGAATTTAAACTCTGAAATAGGAGTATCATTTGATGAAAACATAATATCGTCGCCTACCGCGCCGATTGTTCTTGCCATCATAAGTTCTGTTTTTGATGAGCAGTCGCATCCGCATCCGTATTCTCTCAAAATATTGATTAAAAACGGGTTAGGAGTGGCTTTTACTGCAAAATACTCCTTATATCCTTTGTTCCATGCAAATGCGTCTTTAAGAGCTTGTGCATTAGCTCTGATACCTTTTTCGTCATAGAGATGAAAAGGTGTCGGGTATTCTTTTGCAATCTCCCTTACCTTATCGAGAGTTACAAACGGTTTCTTATTCATTGGTATATCCTCCTGTTCGCAAATCACTTTAACGATTGCGCTATATATTTTTTTATTTCATCTACGCCTTCGCCGTTTTGTGACGAAAACGGAATTATAGGCACATCGCCTGCACACTCGAGTTCTGTTTTTGACAGCTCGAGTCTTTTTTGGTATTCCTTAACCTTAAGCTTGTCCGATTTTGTCATCACAACTATAAACGGAATATCAAGCGCCTTCATAAATTCAATCATTCCAATATCGTCGACGCTCGGTTTGTGTCGCATATCGACAAGCTGAACTACAAGTTTTATATTTCTGCCGGATTGAAAGTAGCCCTCCATAAGTTCTCCGAAGCGAGCCTTTTCCTGCTTGCTTATTTTGGCATATCCGTAACCCGGTAAATCGACAAATTTTATTCCGTCAACATCATAAAAATTGATGGTTATTGTTTTTCCCGGCACAGAACTTACTCTCGCAAGCGATTTTCTGTTGAAAAGTTTGTTTAATAAAGAACTTTTGCCGACATTTGATTTTCCCGCAAAAACGATTTCGGGAATTTGCGACGGCGGCAATTGATTTGATATGCCGTATGCCTTTTCAAATTTTGCTAAATTATAATTCATAATTTCACCTATTGAGTAATCACAGATGATTTTAAAACTGTTTCGTTTGTTGCGGAGTGTTGCAAACTTGCCTTTGGAATTTTTGTTAGTGCAATCGGCAAAATCTCGTCAAAATATTCAACGGTGATAAATTTGACCGCCTGCTTAACTTCAGAGCTAATCTCCTGCAAATCTTTATAATTGCTTTTAGGAATAATTACGGTATCGCAACCCGCCTTGTATGCCGCCATTGACTTTTCTTTAAGTCCGCCAATCGGAAGAGCCCTACCCTTAAGAGAAATTTCACCGGTCATGGCAACATTTGCTTTAATCGGGATACCTGTCAGCTCACTCAGTATCGCTGTGGTAATAGCAAGTCCTGCTGATGGTCCGTCCTTTGAAATCGCTGCTTCGGGAGCATGAATATGTATGTCCTTTGTTTTATAAAAATCGGAATCGATTCCGTATTCGTCCGATTTATAACGAATGTAGCTTACTGCTGTTTTTGCGCTCTCTTTCATAACATCGCCTAAATTACCGGTAAGTTCAAGTTTACCGGTTCCCTTTAATGCAGAAACCTCAATAGGCAACATTGTTCCGCCGACCTGAGTCCACGCAAGTCCGTTAACAACACCTACGGTATCTTTTTCAAGCGACAAATCTTTTTCGTATTTTTCTATGCCTAAATATTTATTAAGATTTTTGGGCGTAACCCTGAATACCGTTTCGCCCTCTTCAAGTGCCGTTGCGGCTTTTCTGCAAAGATTTGAAATCTGTTTTTCAAGTCCGCGAACACCTGCCTCCTTTGTATAGCAATCAATAATTTTATACAAAGCGGCGTCGCTTATTTTAAACTCCTTTGGCGAGATATTATGCTTAAGCAATTCTTTTTTAATCAAATGCTTTTTTGCGATATTGAATTTTTCATCTGCTGTATATGAATTAAGTTCAATTACTTCCATTCTGTCATACAGCGGTGCGGAAACTGTAGAAACATCGTTTGCCGTAGTAATAAACAAAACCTTGCTTAAATCAATCGGAAAGTCAATATAATGGTCTGTAAACGAGGCGTTTTGTTCAGGGTCGAGTGCCTCTAAAAGTGCAGATGACGGGTCACCCTTATAATCATTGCCGATTTTATCAATCTCGTCAAGTAAAATTATGGGATTCATTGATCCGCTTTTGATAAGCGCATCGATAATTCTGCCGGTCATTGCACCGATATATGTTTTTCTGTGTCCGCGAATTTCAGCCTCGTCGTGAATACCGCCGAGAGCAACACGAACATAATTTCTGTTCATAGACTTTGCAAGTGATTTTACAATACTCGTTTTGCCTACTCCGGGAGGGCCGTAAAGGCAAATTATTTGACCTGCATATCCGGGATTTCTCATATAAACTGCAAGCGATTCGATAATTCTTGTCTTAACCTTATCGAGTCCGTAATGGTCTTTATCGAGAATTTTTCTTGATTTTTCGAGATTAATGCTGTTCTTCGTATAAATTTCGAACGGAATTTCAAGACATTTGTCAAGATAATTGCGAACAACAGTAGCCTCGTGTGAGCCGAGCGGCATTTTCATAAGTTTGTCGCATTCTTTGTAAAGGATTGCCTTTATTTCGTCACTGCACTTCAAAGCGTCTATTTTTTCTCTGTATTCATCAGCCTCTTCAATCGGGTTTTCGCCGTCGCCGAGCTGATCTGCGATGACTTTCATTTCCTCACGGAGATAATATTCACGCTGATTTTTGTCAACCTCTTTGTTAACCTTTTCTTGAATTTCAGCCTCAATATTCAGTGTCAAATTCTCATTTTTCAGAAGAGTGAAGAGAATTTCCGCTCTTTTTTGAGGATCAAATTCATTAAGTATTTTCTGCTTGTCCGGATAATCAAAAAATGTGTTTGCACAAATAAAATCTGCAAGTTCACCGATTTCATTAATCGAAATGATTTTGCTTATCACCTCGTTTGAAACCTTGGCGATTTTCAGCGCGTAATTCTCAAATTCGTCCTTAAGAAGTCTTGCATAGGCGTTATTTTCCGGTGTTTGCGGAGCAATTTTTTCATCAATCTCGTTTATAACTCCTACTAAAAAAGGTTTTGGTTGAATAATTGTAATAAGGTCACCGCGGCAGAGTCCCTCAACGGCAACGCGAAGATTCGGTGAATTCGGAATTTTAATCATTTGTTTGATTTCGCAAACTACACCGACCTCGTATAAATCGTCAAGTTCCGGTTCGTTAACACCAGCATCTTTTTGCGCAACAAGAAAAATGCGCTGATCGTTGTTCATGGCGTTTTTCAGTGCAGCAATGCTCTTTTTTCTGCCGACATCAAAATGCAGGCTCATACCCGGAAATACGGTAAGTCCGCGTAATGCGACTATAGGCATATGCATAAATTCATTAAATTCTGTATTGCTTGTATCTACAATTTCACTCATTAATAATAATTCCTTAAAAATAATTAGATATATTATATAATAATTATATTAAAAACGCAACGAATAAATATAAAAAATTGAGAGGTATTTCAAAAATACCTCTCAATTTTATGCGTTTTTCAAATCGTTTGAATGCAAAACGATAGGTCTGCGCTTTTTATTTGTTCTGATAAGCGGCTTTGCTCCGTTTTTAACACAATCTTCGGTGATAGTTACGCTCTCGATTGTAAAATCAGATGGAATTTCATACATAAGCTCGTTTAAAATTCCCTCAAAAACTGACCTCAATCCCCTTGCGCCGGTTTTTCTCTCCAGCGTAACGTCTGCGATTGCGTCAAGTGCCTCCGGCATAAACTCAAGTTTTACATCGTCCATTGCAAACAATTTAGTATATTGGTTGACAATGGAATTTTTAGGTTCTGTCATAATTCTTACAAGCGATTCTTTATCTAAATCCTGAAGAACCGAAATGACGGGAATTCTGCCGATAAGCTCCGGAATTAAGCCGTATTTAACAAGGTCGTGTTGATTAACATTACTCATAATATCTTTCAAATCAACCTTGTTTTGCTCAAGTTCCGAGGCAAATCCGAGGGAATTTCTGCCGAGGCGCTTTTCAACGATTTTTTCAATACCGTCAAAAGCACCGCCGCAGATAAACAAAATGTTTGTAGTATCAATTTGAATAAAATCCTGTTGAGGATGCTTTCTGCCGCCTCCGGGAGGAACATTCGACACGGTTCCTTCAAGAATTTTAAGAAGTGCTTGTTGAACACCTTCACCGCTGACATCGCGGGTAATAGAGCGGTTTTCGCTTTTGCGTGAAATTTTATCTATTTCATCGACATAAATAATTCCGCGCTGTGCCTTTTCAATATCAAAATCTGCCGCTTGAATAAGGCGAAGCAAAATGTTTTCTACATCCTCACCGACATATCCCGCTTCTGTAAGAGTAGTTGCATCGGCAATTGCAAACGGTACATTAAGAATGCGTGCAAGCGTTTGCGCAAGCATAGTTTTTCCCACACCTGTCGGACCCAAAAGCAAAATGTTGCTTTTTTGAAGTTCAACATCGTTATCGCCGCCATAAAAAATACGCTTATAGTGATTGTAAACGGCAACAGACAAAACCTTTTTTGCCTCATCCTGACCTACAACATACTCATCAAGCTTATTTTTTATATCAATAGGCTTTGGCAAAACCATATCGGGGGCCTGCTTGTTTTCAGAGCGTTTCGGAGCACTGTCAGCCGAAATTAAATCGTAGCAAAGAGAAATACAATCATCGCATATAAATACGCCCGGTCCCTCTATTAACTTGTTAACCATAGACTCACTTTTGCCGCAGAACGAGCATCTTGCGACATGTGAATTAGATTCATCTCTGCCCATTAAACAGTAGCCCCTATCTCTTTTCGATTACCTTATCAACCAAGCCGTATGCACATGCCTCTTCTGCAGACATCCAATTGTCACGGTCTGTATCTTTGACAAGGGTTTCATAATCCTTACCTGTATTTTGTGCAAGAATTCTGTTGAGTTTTTCCTTTGTTTTGATAAGGTTGTTAGCCGCAATTTCAATATCGGTAGCCTGACCTGTAAGTCCATTGCCGCCGACAAGCGGTTGGTGAATCAAAATTTCACTGTTAGGAAGAGCAATTCTCTTGCCTTTTGTGCCGCTTGAGAGCAAAAATGCACCCATACTTGCAGCCATACCGACACAAATTGTCGAAACATCGCATTTAATGTATTTCATTGTATCGTAAATTGCAAGACCTGCGGTCACTGAGCCGCCCGGTGAATTAATGTAAAGCGAAATATCCTTTTCGCTGTCCTGACTTTCAAGGAAGAGAAGCTGTGCAACAACCAAAGAAGCGCTTGTATCATCTACTTGGTCGGACAAAACAATAATTCTGTCGGAAAGAAGTCTTGAAAAAATATCAACACTGCGTTCGCCCGAGCTTGATTGCTCGATTACATATGGCATTGATGGCATTATAATCACATTCCTTTATATATAATTGAAATTATTAATTAATCTTAAATTAAGCTTTTTTTGCGCTGTTAACAATCAAATCAACAGCTTTCTTTGTTGTAACATCCTTAGCAATTTGATCCTGCGGAACGGCAGCCTTAATCTTGTCTGCCTCCATATCGTATTGAGCGGCAAGTTTGTCGATTTCAGCATTAATTTCGTCCTCTGTTGCCTCGAGTTTTTCAGCCTCTACGATAGCGTCAAGAGCGATTTGTGTCTTAACCTGTTGCTTTGCACCGTCCATAAACTGTGCCTTGAATTGCTCCTGTGTCTGACCCAAATAGCCGAGGTATGTATTAAGGTCGATACCCTGCATTTGAAGTCTGTATGCGTAATCCTGAATCATCTCGTCACATTTTTGGTCAAACATGCACTCAGGAATTTCAACTTCCATATTGTCGCAAACCTGCTCAAGAAGCTGATTTTCGAAATCAGTGTTAGCACTGGCTGTCTTTCTTTCGCCGATTTGCTTTTTAAGATCAGCCTTAAGCTCGTCGAGTGTATCAAACTCGGAAACATCTTTTGCAAAATCATCATCAAGTTCAGGAAGTTCCTTTGACTTGATTTCGTGGATTTTACATTTGAATACAGCATCCTTGCCTGCAAGTTCCTCTGCATATTCTTCAGGGAATGTTACATTAACATCAAACTCTTCCTCTGATTTGTGACCTACAACCTGCTCTTCAAAGCCCGGGATGAATGAGCCTGAACCGAGTTCAAGCGGATAGTTTTCACCCTTACCGCCTTCAAAAGCTACACCGTCAACAAAGCCTTCAAAGTCGATTTCTGCTGTGTCGCCCATTTCGGCTGCTCTGTCTTCTACGGTTACAAGGCGGCTGTTTCTGTCCTGCATATTTTTAAGTTCTTCGGCAACATCATCATCAGTAGCCTCTGTGTCGAGCATTTTTGCTTCAAGTCCCTTATATTCGCCGAGTTTAACCTCAGGATAAGTAGTAACTTTCATTTTCATTTCTACGCCCTCGGCTTTGCTCATAACCGGTACATCGAGATCAAACGGCTGACCGACAACCTTAAGCTCTGCCTCGTCAATAGCTGACTGAACAGCGTTTGGATATACAATCTCAAGAGCCTCTTCATAGAATGCGCCCTCGCCGTAAACCTTTTCTACCATTCCCTGTGTAGCCTTACCCTTACGGAAGCCGGGAATTTGAATTGACTTTCTTTGCTTCATATAAGCTGATTTGCAGGCATCTGCAAATGTTTGAGCGTCAACTGTAACTTCAATTTCATAAGTATTTGTATCAACTTTATTAGATGATTTAAGTGCCATAATTATGACCTCCGTATTCCTAATTTTTTATCATCAAGCACGCATTATAACATAGTTACCGAAAAAAAACAACATTTTTGTTAATTTATTTATATATAGGCAACATATATGCATTATAACAAGTGCTTTTTATTTAATTTAGAGCTCTTTGTCGGATGAAATAAGCTTTGGTGTGAATTTCAGTCTGTCACACGAAATCAAATTAAAATCTATTCCCTCAATCTCTCCTTCAACGGCATATTTTACAGCCATACCGTGAAGATGCCCATAATAGCATTTTTTTATTCCGTATTCATTAAGCAAATTTAAAATTTCTCTGCATTCGCTGTTAACGGTTACCGGCGGATAATGCAAAAAAACGAGTTTTTGCTCACATTCGGCACTGTCTAACGACATTTTTAGTCTGTTGACTTCCCTGTTTAAAATTTTTTCGTCATGCTCCTCGTCGGATTCAAACATCCAGCCGCGGCTTGCACAAACAGATATATTATTTACGGTGTATGAATTATTATGAAGTATTTTTATCGAGTCAAATTTGTTTGATTCGATAAATTTATTCATTTTTGTTGCCGTATTCCACCAATAGTCGTGATTGCCCTTAACAATTATCTTCCTACCGTTCAGTTTATTCAAAAAATCAAAATCCGCAACAAGCTCATCAAAATTCATTGCCCAACTTATATCGCCGGCGATTACAACAGTGTCACTGTCGGTGACGATATTGTTCCAATTTTTCTCAAGCCGCTGAACATAATCGTTCCATCCCGGGAATGAATCCATCGGTTTATTTGTTCCTAATGACAAATGAGTGTCTGCAATTGCGAATAATGACATGAAATCTCCTGAATAAATTAATGAAAAATACCGAAAATATAAAAAGAAGGGAGTGAAATTGAATGAATAACGAAATTAAAGGAATCTCCTGTGTAGTTAAGAATTGCGTTCATCACGATTCATCCGATTGCTGCACAGCAGACCATATTGAAGTGGGTAATCAGTCAGCTAAAAAAACGACGGAAACAAACTGCTGCACATTTGAGTGTTGCAGTGACTGCAATTGCAGATAACAAATAAAAGCAAACCGGCGGGACAAGTAAAATGCTTGCTCCGCCGAATTCTATTTTTTAGAGGTTTAAGAGTTCAAAAACCATTTTGCTCATATTTTCTTTATCGCAAACATTTGTAAAACGGATTTTTTTATCTTTAAGTGCCTTAAGAGGTGTCGGAATTGCCGCACCGGTTTCCTTATTAAGCTCGTCAACCATCTCAAATTCGTCAAGTTCGGGAGTCTTGCCGCCAAGAACAGCACTCAAAACGCTCTTTGAAAATTTATACGGTGACGCGGTTGAATCAATAACTGTAGGAACATCGTCGCCGGTTTCCTTTACATAATTTTCATAAACCTTAACTGCAACAGCCGTGTGTGTATCACAAAGATAATGATATTTATCAAACATTTCCTTGATTGTATTGTCAACTGATTTTTCGTCACAGCATCCTGCATCAAAAAGTGATTGAATATTGCCGATAAGCGTATTGGATACAACATACTCACCCTTTGAATTGAGGCTTGCCATAAGATTGCGAACAAGACTGTCATCTTCTCCGCTCATATGATACAAAAGCCTTTCAAGATTTGAAGAAATCAAAATATCCATTGAAGGAGATGTAGTCGTATAAAATTTTCTGTTTTTATCATATTTGCCCGATTTGAGGAAATCTGTCAAAACATTGTTTGAATTTGATGCGCAAACAAGTTTTTTAATTGGCAATCCCATATTTTTTGCATAATATGCGGCAAGAATGTTGCCGAAGTTACCTGTCGGTACAACAACATTAATTTCATCTCCGAGAGCAATTTGACCCTGATCGAGCAAATCACAGTAAGTTGAGAAGTAATAAACGATTTGCGGAACAAGTCTGCCCCAGTTAATCGAGTTTGCGGACGAGAACATCATATTTTTCTTTGCAAGCTCTGCTTTAATATCGTCGTTTGTAAAAATTGACTTAACTGCACTTTGTGCGTCATCGAAATTGCCGTTGATTGCACAAACGGAAACATTGTCGCCCTCTTGTGTTGTCATTTGGAGCTTTTGCATCGGGGACACACCGTCAACAGGATAAAATACAAGAATTTTTGTATTGTCAACATTCTTAAAACCTTCGAGCGCTGCCTTGCCGGTATCGCCTGATGTTGCAACAAGAATAACGATTGTTTTGCCGTCGGCAGTCTTTTTGGCGGATACGGTCATAAGGTAAGGCAAAAGCTGAAGTGCCATATCCTTAAATGCACAAGTAGGACCGTGCCAAAGCTCGAGAATATTTTCATTTTTATTAATATGAACGGTCGGAGCGATTTTATCCGAAGAAAACTTTGATGCTTCATATGCGCCCTCAACGCAATAATCAAGCTCTTCTTCCGTGAAGTCTGTCAAAAATTCTTTGAGAACTGTTTTTGCACGCTCTGTATATGGCATCGAAACCATTTTACCGATTGAATCAAGTGAAAAATGCGGAAGTTCGCAAGGAACGAAAAGTCCGCCCTCCTCGCTGATGCCCTGTGCAATTGCCGTTGCGGCTGATACTCTGATAGATTTATCTCTTGTAGAAGTGTATTGCATAATATTGTCTCCTAAAATTTGTTACATAATATTTTATACTAAAGTGAAGGCATTTTCAAGGTGTTTGAGTGATTTTATTTTATTATTTGAGGAATAAATTTCAATAACATCAAATCGCGGCTGTAAATCCGTGGGATTATTTGCCAAATATAATTTAGCCGTTGCGATAATTTTATTCTGCTTAGCCTTGTCAACAAACTCTGCTGGTGTGGCAATCGAGTTAACATCGCGCTGCTTTACTTCGACGAAAACAAGATAACTTTTGTTTTTCACAATTATGTCAATTTCACCGAACCGTGATTGAAAATTGCTTTCAACGAGTTTATATTTATGCTTAATCAAATAATTGGCGGCATATCGTTCGCCTAATTTTCCGAGTGAGTTCATCTGTTTTCATACCACTTTTTCAAAAACGACTGTCTGTGTATTTCGCAGGGACCGTATTTTTCAAGCATTTCGTAATGCAGTTTTGTACCGTAGCCTTTATGCTTTTCGAAATGATATTGTGGATATTTTTCCGCAAGTTCAAGCATATATCTGTCACGCGAAACCTTTGCGAGAATTGACGCAGCGGCAATGCTTTCACAAAGTGCGTCACCGTGGATAAGCGTTTCGCCGGGTATGTCAAGCGGCGGCATTCTGTTGCCGTCTATAATTGCAAAGTCCGCTTTATTCTTTAATCCGTCAACAGCTCTTTTCATTGCAAGAAATGTTGCCTGAAGAATGTTAAGCTCGTCAATTTCCTTTTCGGAGGCTGTCGCGATGCAAAAATCCCGAGCGTCATTTATTATGACATCAAAAAGCATTTCACGCTTTTTTTCACTGATTTTTTTTGAATCATTGACACCGTCAATAATACATCCGCGAGGCAAAACAACGGCGGCGGCATAAACAGGTCCGGCAAGCGGTCCCCTGCCTGCCTCGTCAACTCCGCAAATTGCGGTATATCCTTTGTCGAAGACTTCATTTTCATATGCAAGCCAATCAAAATTTTCATTATTCATCAATTGGTAATTCAAGGGTAATTCTGCCCAATTTTCCTCCTCTGAATTCGTCGGCTACGATAACGGCGGCTCTTTCATAATCAATTTCTCCGCCCTTTATCAAAAATCCGCGTTTTTTGCCTATCATCTCAAGAATTTCCCATCCCTGAAGTCCTGAAATACCGCTGATTTTATATCTGTCCTCAATTGCCTGCGGTCTTGTTGCGGCAAGCGATTCAAGCAGCCGGCATGCAAGCGTTTCTTTATCGGTTACCTCATCTTTAACTGAGCCGATAAATGCAAGTTTGTCCCCTACCTCGGGATCATCGAATTTCGGCCAAAGAACACCGGGAGTGTCGAGAAGTTCTATTCCGTTTCCGACAACAAACCACTGATTTTGTCTTGTAACGCCTGCCTTATCTGCAACTTTTGCTTTAGCGTTTTTACCCATTCTGTTAATAAATGATGATTTGCCTGTGTTCGGTATTCCGACAACCATCAATCGAAGCGGCTTTCCGCTCATGCCTTTAGCATCGTTTCTTTCAATAACAGATTTAAGCGCTTGCTTAACAAGACTGTCAAAACTGTTTAAGCCCTTGCCTGTTCTGCAATCGACTGCGGCGGCATAAAATCCTTTATCTCTGAAATATTTAAGCCACATTGATGTTGCCTGCGAATCGGCTACATCGCATTTATTGAGCAAAATAATGCGCGGTTTTTTTTGAATAATCGAATCAAGCTCGGGATTACGCGAGCTTACAGGTATCCTTGCGTCAACAATTTCAACGACGCCGTCAACAAGATTAAGTGACTCTTTAATGAGTCTCCTTGTTTTTGCCATATGGCCCGGAAACCATTGAACGTTTTGTTTTATAAAATCAGGCATAATTTACCTACCTTTTCTTTCACTAATAACATAATAACAAATCACGGCGATGTTTTCAACAACAAAAAATGCTCCGAGCGGTCGCGCGGAGCATTTTATAATTATTTTGCCTCATCGGCGATACAATCGTCAAGCGCTTTGATAATTGCATCCTTATCCATATTTCTGCCGATAAATACAAGCTTGTTGACTCTGTCGCCGTAAACCGGGTGCCAAGCCTGCGCAATATCGGGGTTCATTTGGAGAATTTGTTTTCTTTCATATTCAGGGAATGCGGCAATCCATTTGCCGTCATCAGTAGCGGTCTTTTGCTTACCGCTCTGTTCAAAGATATATGCAGTTTGGGGATCGTCTGCAATCCAGAACAAGCCTTTTGCTCTGATAACTTCTTTAGGCCATTTTGCAAACACAAATTCCTCAAACTTTTGCTTTGAAAACGGCTTTACATTTTGATAAACAAATGTTCCGATTCCGTATTCCTCTGCTTCGCCCTCATCGTGGTGATGATGGTGATGATGGTGTCCGTGATGCTCATGCTCTTCGTGTTCATCATGCTCGTGGTCATGGTCGTCATGCTCGTGATGATGTTCCTCGTGCTCATCATGATCCTCGGAATTTTCGCCCTCGCACTGCATAGCCTGAATCCAGCCTGCACTTTCAAGGATTTTTTCATAATCAAATCTGCCGGTTGAAAGAATATCGTCAACATCAACATTGCCGTATGTTGTTTCGATAATTTTCGCTTTAGGCTGAAGCGCTTTGATAACCGAAATAACATTTTTCTTTTCCTCGTCGGTAACGAGATCGGTTTTGTTCAAAACAATTGTTGTGCAGTATTCTATTTGCTGAACAAGAAGATTTTCAATATCCTCTTCGTCCATATTTTCGTTCAAAAGTGCATCACCGCAACCAAATTCGTCAGCCATGCGCTTTGCATCAACAACCGTAGTAATGTTGTCGAGATAAGCAACAGCAGGAAGATTAACGGTTTCATCGGTACCGTCAAGCATACAAATTGAGCCAGCGATTGGACCCGGCTCGCAAATACCCGATGCCTCAATCAAAATATAATCAAACTTTTTGCTTTGTGCAAGACTGATGATTTGTTTCATCAAATCAACCTTCAGCGTACAGCAAATGCATCCGTTTGAAAGCGGAACAAGATTTTCGTCCTTTTGAGTAACATTGCCGCCTTTTTGAATAAGCGACGCATCAATATTAACTTCTCCGATATCATTTACTATAACAGCAACCTTGTAGCCCTTTTGGTTAGACAACACCTGATTTAAAAGGGTTGTTTTACCCGAACCTAAATAGCCGGTCAAAAGAGAAACAGGAATAAGTTTTTTCTTATTTAACATATTACATAACCTCCTTATCGGTTTGCACTGAATATCGTATCACTAAATTGTAAAAAAATCAACAACAAACTGTTAACATTAAACAAAGGCAGGACTAACCTGCCTTTAAAATCAAGTTCTATTTCTTTTTTGAAGAAATTTTGCTTTCGGTTTTATTTATAAGCTTTTTAATATTCTCTCTGTGCGCAATGAATACTATAATTGCAAATACAAGCGCTATCACTGTGAGCAACGCACTTTTGTAAAAAATAAAAATAAATACAGGATAAAAAAACGCCATTACAAGCGAGCCGAGGCTGACATACTTTGTGATTAATACAACAAGTATAAACATTGTAAGCAAAATCAAAGCAATTCGCCAATCAATCATAAACACCATGCCGCCGCTTGTAGCAACGCCTTTGCCGCCCTTAAAATTAAAGTAGCAAGGGAATATGTGGCCTAAAACAGCAAACAAACCTGCAAACGATTTGATGATTATATTCGTATTATCGGCAAAAATCGAATATGCAGAAAGCTCACTCTCGGAAACAATAAGTTTTGCAATCAAAATTGCAACCATTACCTTTGCCATATCGCCGACGATAGTTAGCACAGCCATTCCTTTGCCGTAATTTCTGAGCATATTGGTTGTGCCGGCATTGCCGCTTCCTTTGGACCTTACATCCTCATTTTCAAACTTTCGAGATAAAAGAACACCGAAATTCAAGCTTCCGAGTAAATACGAAATAACGGCAATCAAAATCAATTTTAAAGCAACCGTCATTTACTGCCCTCTCCTCTTTCTCTGACGATAAATCTAATCGGTGTTCCGTCAAGACCGAAAATATCTCTTATCTGATTTTCCAAATATCTCTGATATGAGAAATGAAAAAGTTCCTTATTATTAACAAAGAAAACGAATGTGGGCGGACGGGTAGATGCCTGTGTCATATAATAAATCTTAAGACGCTTGCCCTTATCGGTCGGCGGCTGAACTCTTGCAGTTGCAACAGAAAGCACTTCGTTGAGTTTGCCTGTCGAAATACGCATAGAGTTTTGGGAGTGGACATAGACAATCATTTCATAAAGTTTATCAATACGCTGACCGGTTTTAGCCGAAATAAACATTATCGGCGCATATGTCATAAATGAAAAGTCAACAGCAAGTTTATCCCTAAACTCTTTCATGGTGTTGCCGTCCTTTTCGACAGCGTCCCATTTATTTACGGCGATAATACAAGCCTTGCCCTGCTCAATTGCAATACCTGCAACTTTGGAATCCTGCTCTGTAAAGCCCTCGGTTGCATCAATCATAATAACACAAACATTTGCACGCTCAACAGCCATTCTCGCACGAATTATGCTGTATTTTTCAATATCGTCGTTTACTCGACTTTTTCTGCGCAAGCCGGCTGTGTCGATAAAATTGAACTTGCCGTAGCTGTTTTCGATGAATGTATCCGTGGTGTCCCTTGTTGTGCCTGCAATATCGGAAACAATGGCACGGTTTGTGCCGCTGATTTTATTTACAAGCGAGGATTTGCCGACATTCGGCTTACCGATGATAGCAACGCTTATTACTTCGTCATCCTCTTCCTCGTCATCTGCATTTTCAGGGAAAAATTTTACTACTTCGTCAAGCAAATCACCTGTACCGTGACCGTGTGTAGACGAAACTGCAATAGGGTCACCAATACCTAAATTGTAAAATTCATAAAATTCGGGATCCGGCGCACCGATGCTGTCGCACTTATTAACACACAAAACAACGGGCTTACCGCTTTTTAATAGCATTGAGGCTACATCCTGGTCGGAGGCAACAATGCCGCATCTCAAATCAACTACAAGTATAATAACATCCGCCGTATCAATGGCAATTTGTGCCTGACTTCTCATCTGAGACAAAATAATATCATCGGTGTTAGGCTCAATACCGCCTGTATCAACAAGCAAAAAATGATGGTTGAGCCATTCGCAATCGCCGTAAATTCTGTCGCGTGTAACACCGGGTGTATCGTCAACAATTGAGAGTCTTGTACCTATTAATTTGTTAAACAGTGTTGATTTGCCGACATTCGGTCTGCCGACAATTGCAACTACAGGCTTAGACATTGCAAAACCTCCAATCATAAATCATAACAAGAAAGGCGGCTGATTAGAGCCGCCTTGCCGGTTTATTTGTTAAACAAATCAGTCCTTGCTGATTACTTGCTTGCCGTTATAATAACCGCAGCTTGGGCATACCTTGTGAGGTACAGTGTATTCAGAACAGTTAGGACATTTAACGAGTGTAGGAGCGTTGAGCTTCCAAACACTTGAGCGTCTCTTATTCTTTCTTGCTTTTGAAGTTCTTCTTGCTGGTACTGCCATTTTAATTTCCTCCTTATTATGAAAACAAGTTAGTTTAATTATTCTTCATCAAGCAACTGCAAAAGCGCCGCCATACGAGGATCGACATCCTTTTTGCAATCGCATTTTCCGAAATTTAAATTTTTGCCGCATTTGGGACAAAGACCTTTGCAATCGTCTTTACATAACATCTTTTGCGGTAAAAATAATTGTATTTCCTGATATATCAAATCGTCCAAATCAAGAACAGCATTTTCGAGAACGATATAATTATCATAATCATCATTTTCGTTTTCCATTCTCGGGACAACTGTTTTGTGAATATCAAAGGAAAAGTTTTTTTCAAATTCTTCGGCGCATCTGTCACAGATTCCGAAGAAATCGAACTTAACATTAAGGTCCAAATAAGCAACATCGGCTTTACAGTATGCTTTGCCCTTGACATCTGCACCGTGTTTGAGTGGTTTATAGGTGCTGTATTCGAAATCATCAAAATCGAAATGAGTATCAACATTGATGACATCGTCACAAGAATTAAACAAATTTGTAAAGTCTATTTGCATATAATTCACCTCAAGTTGCACTTTTAGTATTATATATACAAGAACGAGTTTTGTCAATAGAAAAATTTAAAAAAATAAGCACACCGACAACGCCGGTGTGCAAAAAATGATATTTTAATTAAGCCTCTTCACAGTAATCAAAGATTTCAACCGGTAAATCTTCCTTATCGCAGCTGAGTGTGAAGTAAAAATCAACATCGCTTGCTTCGCTCAAAGCAGAAAGCATATCGAAGAACTGAACAAGCTTTTCATAATCACGGCCGACGATTTTGAATGTTGCGTCAACAAGAATGTCTGTAACATCATAGTTGCCTGCGCAAATTCCTGCAAGGAATCCGTAGAAAGCCTTGTGACCATTGATGGCATATGTTTCTGTCTCTAAAAGACGAGCTTTTGATGAAACATCATATGTAAGCTTCGGCTCTTTTTCGATACAAACAATGTTGCCGTCTGAATTTTCGACACAAGAATTAACAAGGTCGATAAGTCTTTTGGTCTTTCCGGCGCCTTTGTTACCGATAATAAGTTTAATCATGTTTATTCCTCCTGAATAGGTAAAATATCTTTTTCAACTATATAGTATCATAAACCCAATTGTTTTTCAAGGTTTTCTTTTTCACTTTCATAACCGGGCTTACCGAGAAGTGCAAACATATTCTTTTTGTAGCTTTCAACACCCGGCTGATTGAACGGATTTACACCGAGAATATAGCCTGAAACAGCACAAACCTTTTCAAAGAAATAAATGAGATAACCAAGTTCTTCTTCACAAAGTTTATCGGATTCAACAATAAGATTGCCAACTCCGCCGGCTGTGTGAGCAAGAAGTGTGCCCTGTCTTGCCTTATCATTTACATAGCTCATCTTTTTACCTGCGAGGAAGTTAAGACCGTCAATATTGCCCTCCTGCTCGTCAATAACAAAGTCGTTATCTGTTGTATTAAATTTAACAACGGTTTCAAACATCAATGAGCCGCCCGATTCCTGAATATATTGACCAAGTGAATGAAGATCGGTTGAAAATACGCAAGATACCGGGAAAAGTCCCTTACCGTTTTTGCCTTCACTCTCGCCGAAGAGCTGCTTGAGCCATTCGTTGAACATAGCCATGCTCGGCTCATACGAAACAAAGCATTCGCACTTTTTGCCCTTGTTGTAGAAACAGTTTCTTACTGCCGCATATTTAAGGCAAGGGTTTTCTTCAAGATTTTCACTGCAAAGCTCGTTTTGTGCATTTCTTGCACCGAGCATAAGTTTATCAATATCAATTCCGGCAACGGCAATCGGCAAAAGGCCAACTGCTGTGAGAACGGAATATCTGCCGCCGACATCATCCGGTACGACAAATGTTGCATATCCCTCTTCGTCTGCAAGACTCTTAAGAGTTCCCTTTGCCTTATCTGTTGTGCAGAAAATTCTTTTAGCAGCTTCTTCTTTGGAATACTTTTTGTTAACAAGCTCTCTGAACACTCTGAAAGCGATTGCAGGCTCTGTAGTAGTGCCGCTCTTTGAAATTACATTAACGCAAATATCCTTGCCCTCGCAAAGCGAAACAATTTCGTTGAGCGATGCGGGACTGATAGAATTACCGATAAAATAGATTTGCGGAGTATCCTTTTTCAAAAGGTTGTAGTTTGATGATTTTAAAGCCTCGATAACGGCTCTTGCGCCCAAATATGAACCGCCGATACCGATGACAATCAAAACATCGCAGTTGTTTTTGATATATTCTGCCGATTCCTTGATTCTTGCAAATTCTTCCTTATCGTAATTTGTCGGAAGGTCAACCCAACCCAAAAAGTCGTTGCCCTCTCCCGTCTTATTCATTAAAGTATTCATTGCCTCAACAGCTTTTGGTGCCATAGCGTCAATATCTGCCTTTGTGACAATATTTTCTGAATACTTTGATTCAAAATTCAAAGCCATTTTTAAACCTCTTTTGTTCACAATAATATAAATTTGTCTGTTATTCTACATCAATCGGCAAAAAAAATCAATAACTATTTATATAATAATTAAATATTTAACAGAATGTTCTTAAATATGAAATCGAAAGTTATTTTTTCAACACTGTCGGGAGAAACGAGATTTATCCTTGAAATTTCCTTGCCGTCACATGTCACGGCAATGTTTCCGAGAATGTCGCCTTTTTTGATTGGTGCTGCGGCTTCTTCATCAATGCTATACTTGTATTCAATATTTTTTGCTCCTCTTTTTACTAACAACGCATTTACATCGGTTTGTAAAACGGGCGTTATTGATTTTTTTGTGCCGAGTTTTATATTGACAGAGGATATTTTTTTACTGTCTGTTTTTGGCTCAACAAGTTTATATTCGGCAAAGCCCTTGTCAAGAAGATATGAGGCTGTGTCAAATCTGTCATCACTTGTTTTGGCACCGAGAACTACGGCAACGAGTGACATTCCGTCACGCTTGGCTGTCGCACTGACACAAAATCCGGCTTTCGATGTTGTTCCTGTTTTAAGACCTGTTATACCGTTATAAGTATTAACCAATTTGTTTGTATTATTAAGTTCTGTCTTTCCTCCTCTGAGGGAGTCGAGCCACACCGTCGAATATTTCGTTATTATTTTATGTTTCATAACCTCTCGTGAGATTACCGCAAGGTCATATGCCGAGGAATAATGATTCTTAACCGAATCGTCAAGGCCTGTGCAATTTTCAAAATTTGTATTCTTTAAGCCCAATTGACTTGCGCGCTCATTCATCATATCGACAAATCCCGAACTTGAACCTGCAATATACTCACCGAGAGCCGTGCAGGCATCATTTGCACTTGCTATGACAACCGCTTTCAACAATTCCTCTACGGTCATTTTCTCGCCAACCTCGAGCCAAATTTGAGAGCCGCCCATTTTCATTGCATTTTTTGATGCCGTCACTTTGTCATTAATTTTTATTTTTCCGCTGTCAAGCGCCTCGACTGTCAGCAATATTGACATTACTTTTGTCACTGACGCGGGGTAAGCTTTCTTGTCTTTGTTTTTTTCATAAAGCACATCACCGGTGTCAAGACACATTAAGACAACACTTTCTGCTTTAACATTTTCATCATTTTTTGAGGCATAAGCGCAAACCGGGATTGACAACGCAAATATTACGGCTAATACAAACACTGCTAATTTTTTCATAAATATCACCACTAAATATTATTCAAAAAAAGTTGTAATAATGATTACGATTTGTTATAATACAAAATAATATCTATACAAAGAGGAATTTACATAATGAAAGCCGCATTTTATACACTCGGTTGCAAGGTCAACCAATATGAAAGCGAATATATGGCAGAGCTGCTGAAAAACGCAGGATTTGAGATTGTTTCATCAAATGATGAAGCAGATTATTACATTGTTAATTCTTGCACAGTCACGGCGACGGCTGATCAAAAGACACGCCAAAATGTCAGAAAATTCAAAAGAAAGCACCCGAACTCAACCGTAATACTTACCGGTTGTATGCCACAGGCTTTTCCAGAAAGTGCAGAACAGCTTGACGAAGCGGACATTGTACTCAGCAACAAGAGCAATAATGACATCTTAACGCTTATCAATCAGTACACGGCAACCCATAACAGAATTGTTGACATAAAAAAGCATGAGCGCGACGATGCATTCTCGACATGCTCGATTGACAGCTTTAATAAAAGAATCAGAGCGTTTGTTAAAATTGAGGACGGTTGTGACAGATTTTGTTCATACTGCATTATTCCGATGTCGCGTGGCAGAGTTCGCTCAAAGTCACTTGATGATTTAAAAAATGAAGTTAACTCACTTGCCGATAACGGTGTTAAAGAAATTGTTTTGGTTGGAATCAATCTTTCATCGTACGGTAAGGGCAGTGATTTTAATATCGTTGATGCCGTCGGGGTTTGCTGTGAAAACAACAAAATAATACGTGTGAGACTTGGTTCCCTCGAGCCTGACCATATAACAGATGAGATCATCGACGGTCTTGCAAAATATGACAAATTTTGCCCCCAATTTCATATTTCCCTCCAAAGCGGCTGTGATAAAACATTAAAGTCGATGAACAGACACTATGACAGCGCAGAATATCGTGAACTGTGCGAAAAACTTCGCAAAAGATTTGATGATGCAACAATCACAACGGATGTTATGGTAGGATTTAATGACGAAACAGAGGACGATTTTTACGATTCGCTTGAGTTTGTCAAGTCTGTCGGATTTGAAAAGGTACACACCTTCCCCTACTCCGAGCGGCAAGGCACAGCGGCATCAAAGCGCGGTGACAATGTTACGAAAGCGGAAAAGGAACGCCGTGCTAAAATAATGATTGAAGAAACGCAAAAAGTAAGAATTGATTATTTTGAATCTCAGATTAATCAAACTCTTGATGTTTTAATTGAAAACAAGGTCGGTAATGATGAATATCAAGGATACACGAAAAATTATGTGCCCGTAAAAATCAAAAGCGACAAAAATTTAATCGGTGAAATCAAACCTGTGATTGTAACCGGCTATGACGAAGCAATTGATGAATGTATAGGAAAAATAAGAGAGTAGATTGGGTTAACTTCCCAACCTACTCTCTCATTTCTTTCAGGAGGTTTTCTACCTCATTTCTACAATTCTTATCAAATAAACAGCTATACGAAAATAAGTAAAATCCGTCGATTTCGTCAAAATTTTTAATATACCTTATTTGTCTTGCAATAATATCGTTGTTGTTTTTGAACTCATTAATAATGGATTCGTCATTTTTGGCGGCATATTCATCGGATTTTGAGCATTTATAAAGCGGCAACCCAATATACAAATCACATTTTGCGGTATTCATCCACTTTTTTGTTGTTTGCATAAAAGGCTGCTTAACATTTTTAAAGCCAAAATAAATTTGGGGGCATATGTAGTCGATATATCCGCTGTCTTGCGACCACTTTTCAACATCGGCATAAAGGCTTGAATAATCATTATCAATATTTGATGCCGGACTTATGCCGAATTTTACTTTTTTATTTACACTTTTAACGGCAGAATAAACAGACTTTATCATGTTGCTGACATTTTCACGCCGCCAATCGGAAAGACTTGATTTGCCGCCTTTTTTGAGATATTTTTGATATTCTGCGTTGTCTATACTCTTATCTGTATCGGGATAAAAATAATCATCAAAATGAATTGCCGAAACGGAATAATTCTCAACAATTTCTTTAACACCGTTTACAATCAGTTTGTTAACATCACTGCTTGCAGGGTTAAAGTAAGCCGCCTTTTTTGAAACATAAATATTCCTTTTTTTCGACTTGTTTTTATACCACTTTTTTGCAAAGTTTGTGTCGCACAATTTGTTTATGTCATTATCCTGACTTACGCGATACGGATTTATCCAAGCCTCGAGTGACAAGTCTTGTTTCTCGGCAACGGCACACATTATTTTCAGCGGGTCATAAGGCATATCGACACCCTGCTTACCAAAGCAGTATTTGCTTGACGGAAAATAGGCCGATTTATAAAACGCATCGGCACACGGGCGCACCTGAACTGTTATGGTATTAAATCCCATATCCTTAAGCTGTGAAAAGCGCTTTTCAATCTCATTTTCAAAGTCCGACTCGTCATCTTTAATGAATTCCTGCAACTCATAGTAAGCAACCCAAACGGACTTTACATAATCGCCTCTTTGAGTTTTTGTATGCGCAGAATCGTTGCCGGTGCGTGAATACGAACAACCGGACAAAACAAGAACTAATGACAATATCAATAAAAAAACTTTTTTCATACTTGAACACTTTTAAAATATGTTGTATCATATATACAACCAAAACACAGAGGTATTTTTATGGAATATAAAATTGGCAATTCAAATAAAATAGATTCAATTGGAGAAAGTGTCGAAATAACCTGCCCAAAATGCAATCAAAAAACAAATTTTTCGGTATTTTCAAATCTTGACACAAGATTTATACCGAAATTCCCGCTTATTTATTCGAAGAATGTTTATTTTCTTGTTTGCCCGAAATGCTCCGCAGTATTCGGAATTGACGACCAAAACGGAAATTTATTCAGAAAAGGCGAAAAGCTTGCAATCGGTGATTTTGATTTGAAAGATTTAAAAGAATTTAACTGCTGATGGAAAAGCTGACAATAATTGCAATTTATTATTGTATCATAAATGCAGTCGGCGCACTAATAAATATTGCAGATAAGCGCCTTGCAATAAAGGGCAAAAGAAGAATAAGCGAAAAATTGCTTTGGGTTATCGGAATTTACGGCGGCGCGGCAGGCAGTTATGCGGCAATGAAAGCTGTTCGCCACAAAACAAAGCACAAAAAGTTTATGGTCGGTATGCCCTTTTTAATTATTCTGCATGCTGCGGTGATTGCAATAATCATTTATCAAATATGTATTAAATAATTCAGGCGGATGGCACATTGGTTTGTGTCATTCGCCATTTTGTTTATAAAATAATGCATATTAAGCCCGAGCAGCCCTCGTTAATAACTCTTTCAATCGTTTCTCTGAATTTGTTTCTTGCGTCTTCCGGCATTCTGTAAAGCTTGTTGTTAAGTCCCTCATTAACGAGTGAATGAAGTGATTTGCCGAAAATGTTTGTATTCCATATTTCAGACGGATTGTTTTCAAATTCTTTGAGTAGATACATAACGAGTTCTTGACTTTGCGACTCACTGCCGACAATCGGAGCAACCTCGGTATATGTGTTGCACTTAATCATATGTATTGACGGAGCATGAGCTTTAAGACGAACGCCGTATTTGCCTCCCTGTTTCATAATTTCGGGTTCTTCAAGCGACAATTCGTCAAGAGTTGGCATAACTATGCCGTATCCCGTTTGGTCAACTTGCTGAAGTGCTGTTTCAATACGCTCAAAACGCGATTTTATTTTGGCAAGGTTGCATATTTCACGCAAAAGGTCATCGTCGCTGTTGATTTTAATACCGCATTTTTGCGACAGCAGGTAATAAAAATATGCACCGTCAAGTGAAATGCTCATAACTGCTTCGCCGCATGACAAATCAATATCTGTCACCTTTGAAGAAACAATATCCTCACATTCGCTCAAAGAATCGGCAAATTTATAAACGCTTCGTATGTTCTTAATTTCTGCGGATAACGATTTAACGCTCGATGTTACGGAAACACGTACCTTATCGTCGCTTTCAAGGCTTTTAAACCATGACGGCATATCAAATCCGATTGATTCAACGGGAAATTCATAAAGCAAATTGCCGAGGATATTTTTTATTTCCGACTCCGTAATTTCAAGACAATTGACGGGCAAAACGGGAACGTTGTATTTCTGCGACAACTCACTTCCCATTTGGATAACGCTGTCCTCTTCCGGATTGACACTGTTAAGCAAAACAACAAACGGCTTGTTAAGCTCCTTTAATTCACTGATAACGCGCTCTTCTGCTTCCTCATACTCTTCACGAGGAATAGAACTTATTGAGCCGTCCGTGGTTACTACAAGCCCTATTGTCGAATGCTCCTGAATAACCTTTTTTGTGCCGATTTCGGCAGCCATATTAAACGGTATTTCCTCGTCATACCATGGAGTCATAACCATTCTCGGTTGATCGTCTTCTATATATCCCTCGCTGCTCGGCAAAACATAACCGACGCAATCAATCATTCTTACTTTAAGACGAATATTATCCTGCATTGAGATTTCGATTGAATCTTCCGGGATAAATTTAGGCTCTGTTGTCATTATTGTTCTGCCTGCGGCAGACTGAGGCAGTTCGTCGCGCGCGCGCTCTTTTTCAAACTCACCCGGGATATTCGGAATAACGAGCGCATCCATAAATCGTTTGATAAATGTTGACTTTCCTGTTCTGACCGGACCTACAACGCCGATGTAAATATCTCCGCCCGTTCTTGAGGAGATGTCGGCATAAATATTATTTTTCATATTACTCACCTACACTCCTAATATCAGTAAGACAGAATTATTTTCAATAACATCGCCTGACAAATCGTTATCTCTTTTAATTAAATCAATATCAGACGAAAACGATTTTGCAATATTCCAGACTTCCTCACCCTGCTTTGCAAAGTATATGCTCATTTCATGCGAATTGGCGATTTTATCTGTTGGCGTTATCTCCGAAAGAATGTTTTTGTTAACAGTATTAAATGAACAGCCGATAATATTCAGCATCAATCTCAATTCGATGCAATTGTCACTTTTGAGCGAATAGTCATAGCTTATGATATTTGCACCGCAAACGGCTTGCGAAAATCCTGAGGCATCAATCTGAAACTGATTGCTTTCGCTATACGAACACAAAACACCGTCATTGATTGAAAGAACAGAAACAAAGGCTGTAATTTCAAGTATGCCCTTTTTGCAGCAAACATCTGACAAGCGAACATTAACCTCTTTGATTTCGCCCAACTTATTTTGAAATTCGAAACTTAGATTTTCTTTAAAGGTATTGTTAAGAGCAGCGCCGCTGTAGTTGCACATAATATTGCTGTATGAGCAATTACATTTTGTGCGTGGAATATATCCGTCGGTCACAATGTCGCACATACCCTCTTTAACAAACACTGTCGATATAATGATATCTCCGTATGCCTCGATATGTGAAATCGAATTATCCTGCGAACTCTTAAGCTTAAAATAAAGACCGCCGACAGAAAGTCTTACGCTTACAATATCACTTTCGCTCAAGCCAACGCAATCGACTATCTTTGAAACATCGAATGAATAATCGCATTTGCATATTTTTTCATCCTCGCTTGAGGTATAAAGAACAGAAAGATTGACAGTGCCCTTAATAAGTACTTTATCTTGTATAATTTTCGTTTCGCCGAGAGTTACAAACGATGATGAACTGATTATGCGCTTTATCTCGGGCAAATCGGCAGGAAGAGCAATATCCTCATCAAATTCGCATTTATTAATTGATGAATCAAAAATGTTTGCGAGTTTAACCCGTTCAACACGAAGTTTTGAATTTTCACACGATTTAATATTTTGACATGTTACCTTATCATATACCGACAGCGAGATAGTCGAGAGCGAATGAATATCAATTCGCCTTTGATTTATGACACGAAAACCGGCATATTTATCAACACATATTGCACAGGCAAATGCGCTGTCGGTCTTAATACTGTCAACCTCGACTGTTTTTTCAAATTCCTCATCAAAATCGGCATAGCAAAGATTTGAATTTTCATTATAATATGTAAGGCAAATTTCGACCTTTCCGTACATTTTAACCTCATTCAAAGCAACATTTACGGAGGTTATATAATTTCGCACCTCACATTTTGCGACCTTGAAAACATCGTCGCAATATTCCGGCAACGCTTCTTGATAGTCCGCTTCATTATCAATGTTCTTTTGATAAACAATACAATTTCGTTCAAAACAGGAATATTCCTTGTTAATGTCCATAGCATTGCTCCTTTCTTTTACAATAAACAATATGCAAAACAAAAAAGCAATATAACAACGATTCAAAATAAAAAAAGCCGCGCAAAGAGCACGGCAAAAATAAAAAGCAATTTCAAAAGAAATTGCTTTTGGTGGGCCATCAGGGACTCGAACCCCGGACCGACCGGTTATGAGCCGGGAGCTCTGACCAACTGAGCTAATGGCCCGAATGTCGCTTTAGCGACTTTGATATAATACCACTGATTAAAAAACAAGTCAATATATTTTTAAAAATTAATTCAAAAATTACATAAACATAACCGATGACGCAATGAGATATTGACCGGCATAGTAAAGAAAGTGATTTGTGAAAAGATAAAAACTGCCGTCCTTTCCTCTGCCAAAAAATGTAGACGACAAAATTGCGTCGGAAAGTGTAAAGCAAATTGCACCGATTGCAAGCAAAATGTATTTTTTTTCAAAATGTGAAAGGAAAACGGCAACAATTGCCAATACCATTGTCAACGAAAGGAAAATAACATAGCCAAATACAATATTTCTGTATGCGCCGAAGTGCACTTTCATAACCCTTGACATTGCAACATTTGCAAAGCTGATTGCGATTGAAACGGCAAGACAAATCAAAACAATCCACCATTTCATTTTTATGGAATAAATAATTGCGCCTGAATAAAACAAATGTCCGATTAAAAAGAAGATAAATCCACCGATCAAATATGTACTTTCGTCCTTTTTATATATTCCCTTTAAATCAAGAGATATATCTCCGACAAGGCCGAGCGCACCGCCGAATATAATAAGCGAGCCGTAAATATTAGCCGAGCTGTTCATAACAAGTGCAAAAGCGGCAGTCAAAAGATAACAAAGGCTTGAAACTGATTTAAACATTAGATTTGAAACGCTGAAACCCTTTCTGCGCTTAATACAAAACATTAATGACACAACAAGTCCGATTGACAAAACAATATAATAAGCCATAATACCGCCCTCAAATAATAAACTTTTGTCTAATTATAACATATTTATAAACATATGTAAACAAAATTTTGATAATGTAATACGCATTATTAAATTTTAATAATTTTGAGCGATTTGAATCGCACGCTCTTTAACGGCAACGGCAAGCGACTTGGGTTCAACTACCTTAATTTTGTTGCCGAAATTCATAATCCAAGATACAAGTCCGTCAGATACGGCAGCAGGAATTGTTGTTTCAAAATGGTTTGAGTCAATGGCTTTAAGAGGAATTTTTGAACCAAATCTGTCCATAATCTCCTCCCTTAAATCCAAATTGCATTGGAGTTTTACATTATCAACAGCACCGCTGAACATATTAAACGACTTTGAAACATAATCTGCGGCATCGAATTTTTCGCTGTATTCGCTTACCTCCGACATTGGGCGCACAACCTCGTTGATTTTATATACGCGTCTGATTCTGTCGAGTCTTAAATTCATCAAATTGTCATATTTTTCATTATTACAGATTAAATAATAATGGTCGCCGCGCCAAATCATTGCATAAGGCGAGACGGTAAATATTTTGGTTGTATAATTTTTTACATTTTCCTTATCAATATTTCGGCGTTTATATTCAAAGCGCACTTTTTTGCCTTCTAAAATTGCTGAGTGGAGTGAGTCAATAGTATAGTAAATATCCTCGTTATCGCATTTTGTATCGGAGTCAATATACACCTGCGAGACAAGTTCGTTAGCCTGGTTTTTTGAAACAAGCGTTTCAAGCTTTTTAATCAAATCCTTAGATTTTTTCGGTGTGATAAATCCTGCCGACGAAACCGCATCTATCAAAAGTCTTACCTCAGCAAGTTCAAATTGGCGCGAGCCTACAAAAAATCCGCGTTTTTTTGATTTAGTTGAAACAATATCAAAACCGACATCATTGAGCTGCTTAACATCGGCGTAAATTGATTTTCTTTCACACGTTATGCCGTAGTCTTTAAGCATATCAATAATTTCCGGAGTTGAAAGCGGATGATTTTCGTCCGAATAATCATTTAAAAGCTTATAAACCAACAACGTTTTTAATTTTGTGCTTGCCATATAACACACCTCCACTGCGATTATTATATCACATATCGTCGAGGTTTTCAACAATTGTACGAAAAACAGGACAACAGTCGCTTGAGCCGCTTATTCCGTTTTCCATCATAATAATAATTGCATACTTTGGGTTGTCATACGGATAAACACCGGCAAACCATGTATTAAGTTTTTCAATACCGAAATTATATTGACCGGTTTGTGCAGTTGCCGTCTTTCCTGCCGACTTGTGCCTATATGTTTCAGCATTGGCACCGGTGCCGTCTGTGACAACATAGCGCATATATCCTATGAGTCGCTTTGCCTGGCTTTTTGTAAGAATGCGCTTTTCCTTTTGATATTTAATTTCGGTTTGCTTTTTTCTGTCGTCAACAATCGATGAAACGAGTTTGCTTTTATTATATGTTCCGCCGTTTGCGATAGTGCATAATACATTGCACATTTGAAGCGGCGACGCAGTAAATTTTCCTTGACCGAAGCCAAAAAGCGCAAGCTGACCTTTTGAAGCGAGGTCGCTCTTATTAGGCAATAATGCATTTTTTACATTCCAATCACCGTATAGAGTTGTGTTATCGGCAAATCCAAATTCATTTGCGTTTTTTAACAGTTTGTCTTGACCGAGGGTCAGCGCCAAATTTACAAAATAACAGTTGCACGAATTTGCAAGCGCGTCCTTTAATCCTTGATTTTTATGTGCCTTTTTGCCTTGGCATGAAAATTCGGTATCCCCTACCTTGATTTTACCATTACAGTTATATTGCAAAAATACATTATTTTCAATTGCGCACGCGGCAACAACAAGCTTAAAAATCGAGCCGACGGCATATTGCGAAAGTGCCTTGTTCACATAACTGTCGGACGGTTTATTGACACACGCAAGAATAGATGAATCCTCTGTATTCATAATTATAACACAGCCGTTATTTATGCTTTTTGCGGAATTTTGAGCAATAGCTTGAATTTTTTTATTAATCGTGAGTTTTAATCCGCTTGTTGTGGAATAATCATCATATATAACAGTTCCGTCGTCACCATCAAGAAGTCTGCCTCGTGCATCAACGCTGAAATTAACCTTGATTTTTCCGTTTTTGTTTTTAACATAATACAAAAGTCCCGAACTTTCTTTGTTGATTATCTGCATATCGGTTGATTTTTCCTCAGTCGCCTTTATAATTTTTATATATTTAAGGCTCGGGGGCGTGTCAGTATCAAGTTTTTCCATAATCGGATAACCTTTTTTCAGCTTTTCTATAATTTCGTTTCTTTTTTGATAATCAAAGAGAGAATACAGTTCTCCGATACATTTTTCATTCGGTCTTATTACGGCAAGATAAACTGTTTTATTGTTATTAATTTTGCCCATATCACTGTAATAAAGTGTCGTCGGTATCTCACAGGCGGTCAGCGAATATGAATTGTAACCTTGCGAGACAGCATATTCACCGCCGAACACAATATAAGCGATTCTGCCCATCAATGTTGCGCACAGAAAAACGACCGCAATTATAAAGCATGTAATTCTTTTTCTCATAAAATAAACCCTTTCGTATTATTGACGAAAGGGTTTAGATTTATAATGATTATTTTCTTTTTACTCTGAAAATAGCGTCGCTCGAAATCGGGGCATTGCAATCGAATGTATAAACATCGGTTGCTTTGTTTGCAACATCGGTATATTCATTGTCATTGACATTGAACAAATTTTCAACCTTGATTTGATAAGGCTTTTTGCCCGGCTCGACAACTTCGAGAACATCGCCTTGATAAAATCTGTTTCTTTGCGATACGGTAAGCTTGCCGTTTGAATAATCCTTATACAATGCGCAAACATCCCAATTGCGAATATATCCGCCTGTATCAAGCACCTGACCCTTCTCAATCGGTCCGAAATTAAAGCCGGTTGTGTACTCTCTGTGGCTCATTTTTTCCATCTCGTCAAGAATCCACTGCGACGGAACAAAATTGTCGGGTCTGCCTGCGGCAAAATATTCATCAAGCGCATTTCTGTAAGCATATGTGACAATCGCCGTATAATATTCGCTCTTTGCTCTGCCCTCAATTTTGAAGGAATCAATTCCCGCTCTGTCAAGGTCCGACAAATATTTAATCATACAGAGGTCTTTTGAATTGAAAATGTATGTTCCTTTGTCATCTTGATTTATCGGGAAATACTGACCCGGTCGGGTTTCCTCAACAAGATGATACTTCCAACGGCACGGTTGCGCACAATCGCCGCGGTTTGCATCTCTGCCGACCATATAATCTGACAAAATGCATCTTCCGCTGAAACTCATACACATTGCACCATGAACGAAAGTTTCAATTTCAAGATTAGGATTTGTTTTTTCTCTGATTTCGCGAATTTCATTGAGAGAAAGCTCACGAGCGGTCACTATTCTTGAAGCTCCCATATCGTAAAGCGCGTTTGCGCTTGCATAGTTGACGATACCGACCTGTGTTGACATATGGATATCAACATCGGGAGCATATTTTTTTGCAAGTGCAAGAACGCCCATATCGGCGATAATTAGGGCATCAACGCCGATTTGTGCGGCGTATTTTAAATAATCGGGCAACGCCTCAATTTCATTATTACGAGGCAGCGTGTTGCATGTTAAATAAAGTTTTTTATTTTCGGAATGGACCAACTCAACGGCACTTTTCAATTCATCCGCACTGAAATTTGAGGGATTTGTTCTCATTCCGAATTGCTCGCCGCCGACATATACAGCGTCGGCGCCGAATTTGACAGCAAGTTTCAGCCTTTCGGAATCACCTGAGGGTGATAATAATTCAATATTGTGATTTTGCATATTAATAACTCAAATAAGGTGCATATGTTGCAACCTTTTCCTTAAATTCAGCATAAGTTTTGGCAGTATAGATATTTCCCTTTGTATCGTGGAAGAAGAACATTGCCTTTGTATCTTTCGGATAAAGAGCAGCTTCGATTGCCTTTTTACCGGGGCTGCAAATCGGGCCTGCAGGTAAACCTTTAACCGTGGAATCGTTATTTGTATTGTAATATTTCAAATAATACTCCGCAGTATGTGCTGAGGTTGACGACAATGCCGGCTTAACCTTGTTGTTGATATAGTCGGAAGTTGACTGACAGCCGAGAGTCGGGAAATTATTGGTTTTATCCTCAATTCTGTTGTATATAATGCCAGCAATTGTTTTCATTTGGTCGTCATTTGCGGCTTCCTTTTGAACAATTGAAGCAACTGTCATTATCTGATAAGTCGAATATCCGCGCTTTTTAGCCTGTTTTCTGTAAGCCTCGGTAAACTTTTGGTCGCCGTTTTCAAGGAATTTTCTGATTGTAGATGCGGCGCTCTCGTCAACGAAAAACTCATAAGTGTCCGGGAACAAATAGCCCTCAAGTCTGTACGGAACAGACTCCTGCGCTTTTAAATTGCTGACAAGAGAATATGAGAAATCGGTTGTTTGAATAACGGAAAGAAGCGAATTTTTATCGCAAACATCGTTTTCGGCAAGTTTGTTTACAATCTCGGGCACTGTGTAACCCTCGGGGAATGTAAGTGAAACCGTTTCATTTGACTTATTCGTATCACCTTTCAAGGTAATAAGCATACCCTCAAGACCCATCTTACCGTTTAAGTAATAAACGCCCGAATCGTAAGGTCCGCCGAGTTTTGGTGAAGAAATCACCTTATCACGCAGTTTAACAAACGCCTTGCAGAAATTTTTGCAGGTAATTAAACCGTTTTTGTGAAGAACATCAATCGCATCGTCGCTTGATTCAACGGTTGATGAAAACGAAACAGTGACAGACGCAGAATTTTTAGTAATAGCCAAAACATCATTCATACAAAATATTGCGTAAACGGAAATTATCATTGAGGCAACAATTACAAAAATGAAAAAAGCGTATGTCGAACCTGCACCTTTTGTTTTAAGTTTTCTTTGCTTGGCTTTTGCGGAAGATTTTGATTTCCCGCCAGACTGTGTTTTTTTGTCGGCAGCAGAATCGGTAACATTGTTTGAAAAATAAATGTCACCTTTTTTTTCGGTTTCTTCCAAATTGAAGTCTAAATTATCCATATTTTCTCCTTGAAGTAATATGATAAGATAAATATTATTTATCGGCTTTGCAGTTAATAACAGAATCTTCGGTTATGACAAAATCTACCGATTTGTCGAACTCACCGACGAGTATATAATTTCTGATGAATGTATTATAACACAAACCGAGAGAAATTAAAGAGTTGTTTTGCAAAAATCTGTCATAATATCCTTTTCCGTAGCCGAGCCGTCTCCCATCCGTCGAAAAACAAAGCCCCGGAACAACGATTATTGCATTTTTGAATGATTGCAAAAGTTTGCATTTGTCGGTATCAGGCTCGCTGATTCCGAATGAGCCTTGTTTTAAATCATCAAATGATTTAATTATGTAAAATTGCATATTACCGTTTTTATCTGTGCAATAAGGCAAGGCAACCGTTTTATCAAGAACAAGAGCACACTTTATAATTTCGTCGGTTAAAATTTCATACCTCAATGCAGAATAGCACAAAATTGTGTCCGCATTTTTAAAAATGTGTGAATTAATCACATTCGCACACACGGCAGAATCTCTGTCTGACTTATTATCAATATGCCTGCGTTTTTCCTTGATTTCCTGTCTGATTTCATCCTTTATCTGCATTGAATAGACTCTTTAACTCTGTTTGCTTCGTCATCGCCCTTGATTGCCTTAACAATTTCAAGACCGAAATCAATGCATACACCTGCACCGCGAGCGGTTATATAATTGCCGTCGCGAACAACATATTCTTTTGACAACTCCGCACCGCTCAATGCATCCTCGAAACCGGGGAAACAAATTGCTTTTTTGCCGTTTAACAAATCCTTATGGCCGAGAATTGACGGAGCCGCACAAATTGCACATAATAGGCAGTTGGTATTAACGGCATTGTCAATTGCGGACTGAACGGCGCCGCAATTTTCCAAATTAAGTGTTCCCGGCATTCCACCCGGCAAAACAATTGCCTGAACATCGTAGAAATCAAATTCATCAATCGTAATATCAGTTGTAACATCAACGCCGCAGGACGACCTGACCGTCTCGCCTGTCACTCCGACTGTTTTAACATCAATTTTTGCACGGCGAAGCATATCTACCGGGGCAAGTGCCTCAATAATTTCAAAGCCGTCTGCCAAAAATACATAAACCATAATTACACCTCTTTATATATCATAACCTGCGGGTCAGTCAGACTGTATCCCTCAAGCAAATATTCCTTTATTCCGTCACATTCGTCAAAGCAAATATCCTCAATATGAGCATGCTCTGTAAAGCCGCGTTTGTAATAAAAATCAACAAGTGAATCGCTCGCAGGAATAAGACAAAGCGAACTTTCATTATCTTTTGCGTAATCAAGCAATTGCGTCATATATCCGCCGCCGCGGTATTTCTTTCGCGTGCATGCGGCATAAATATAACTGCCGAAATTGCATTTAACAAGAAAAAGCATAGATGCAAGTTCACCAACTTCAGATATGCCGATGCATTTTCCGTTTTTTAGGTTATCCGTAAAATAAAGTATTTCCTCGCGTGAGTCGCCGAACGCCTCCTGCCAAAGATCAATTATCTTATTTTTATCGGTAACAAAATTAACCATGATAAACCGCCAAACATTTTTCAAGCAAAATTTCGGGATAATATGATTGCTTTGCCTTGCGCAAGCCCTCGATATTCAAATCCTCTTCCCTATTGACATATTCATAGTCCATAAGGCAATTTTTTGTGAATTCCTGATTAATTATAGCAAACGCGCCTTGAACATCACCCGGTGCTTTTTCAAAGTGAGTAACAAAGCATTTTCCGCTTGCCTGCGCTTCGCCGAGTGTAAAGGCAATTACTTCGTCTCCATCTTTAATAAGTCCGCCCTTTAAATCGAGCGCGTCATAATTTTCAAACGCTTCGGCAACAGCCTCAAATTCAAGACTGTATTCGCTTATATCCTCTTCATCTTCGGGGTCCTTTGAGGCAATCCATTTGGCGTGCGCCTCAAGGCATTGCGAAATATTATCTTTATTGATTGTTTCGAATGACCAATCGGGATGGTTCTTTTTAAAATTAGTTATATGATTGCGTTTTGAATGGTATTTTTTACCGCTGAGCGACGCCATTTTTTGAACTGAATAAATATAATCGAAATTACCCGGATCGTAAGTGTAATCAAATTTTCCGGTGAACGCCTCTTGGAGCATTCCCCAATACCCCTCGGTAACACCGTAAATTTTAAGTTTATGACCGCAATCCTTTGCATTTTCAACCATTGCGCATATTGCGTCTGTAAAATCGCCCTCACCGAGTGGCAATGAATATGTTATATCGTCGCCGTTTCCCCAACGGCAAATGAAAAAGTTTTTGTATTTGCAAATTTCCGTGTTATAAGCAAGTCGCCACAAATAGCAATTACCGAATGTGTAATCGCAATTCATACTTGCGGCATGCTTTAAGCAATTGTCTGCCCACTGCTTATCTGAAAGCTCGGGCACCTTGAAATTAAGCATAAATCTCCTTTTTAACAATATCAACTATTTTATTATGAATTTGCTCAATCGGCAATGGATTTTTGCCGTCGGAACATTGAACAACGCACCAGCTTTGTTTTTCGGCGGTGTAAAGCGCCGATTTTCTGCATTTTTGCAAAAATTCGACATTAGCCTCATGGACATCTTTCTTGCCCTCGTCGCCGTTGTAGCGTGATGTCATAAGCTTTTGCGAAATCTCTACCGGCATATCGAGGAAAATAACGCAGTCCGGACGAGGAATGCCAATTTTATTATATTCAAAATCTGCGCTCCAATCGAGATATTCGTCCCATTTTGACGGCTCGATTTTTTCCATTTGATAAATGGAATTTGAGGTTGCGTATCTGTCGGCAAGGATAACGGTGCCGTTGTCATAATCTTTTTTCCAATTCAATACATATGACGCAAATCTGTCAACAGCATAAAAGGAACCTGCGGCATAAGCGTTTACATCACTTGCATTTTTGCCGAATTCGCCGGCGAGATACATTTTTACGAGCGTGCTTGACGGGCTGTCATAATCAGGCAGTTTTATTTTTTTGTAATCAACGTTTGAGTCTTTAAAAAAATTCTCAAGCAATTGTGTTTGAGTCGACTTACCGCAACCGTCGAGCCCTTCGATTATTATAAGCTTTGGCATTATTTCTTTTTCTCCACTTTATGCTTATTTCCGTTTTCATCAACAATATAAATGCTTTCAAGATGAGAAACAAGGTTTCTCTTGTAGGATGCGATATATTCTTGCCTTAAAATCTTTTGTTCCGCCTTTTCCTGCTCTGTAAGCCCTGACGGAGTTTTTGATTTTCTTGCAAGTTCGTTGATTCGCTGAATTTTAATTTCGTCCATTAATCCAAAAAGTCCTTTAATTTTTTACTTCTGCTCGGGTGGCGAAGTTTACGGAGTGCCTTTGCCTCAATCTGACGGATACGCTCACGGGTTACATTAAATTCCTTGCCTACTTCTTCAAGCGTTTTCGGGTTGCCGTCCTCAAGACCGAAACGAAGAGAAAGCACCTTTTCCTCTCTCGGAGTAAGTGTTTTAAGCACCTCGGAAAGCTGTTCCTTTAGCAAGCTCATTGATGCGGCGTCGGCAGGTGCCAAAGCATCGTCATCCGGGATAAAGTCGCCAAGGTGGGAATCCTCCTCCTCACCGATAGGTGTTTCAAGAGAAACAGGCTCTTGTGCGACTCTCAAAATCTCACGCACCTTATCTACCGGCATATCAAGGAACTCGCCGATTTCTTCGGGAGTGGGTTCTCTGCCGTTTTGGTGGAGAAGCTGTGAATTAGCTTTTTTAACTTTATTGATTGTTTCAACCATGTGAACAGGAATACGAATTGTCCTTGCTTGGTCTGCAATTGCCCTTGTGATGGCTTGTCTTATCCACCAAGTTGCATATGTTGAAAACTTAAAACCTTTGGTATAATCGAACTTGTCAACAGCCTTGATAAGACCGAGGTTGCCCTCTTGAATAAGATCAAGAAACTGCATACCTCTTCCGACATATCTCTTGGCAATGCTGACAACAAGACGAAGATTTGCCTCTGCAAGTCTTTTCTTTGCATTCGGGTCATCGTCTGCAATTTTAATTGCAAGCTCTATTTCTTCCTCAGCGGTCAAAAGAGGGATTCTTCCGATTTCTTTAAGATAAACCTTAACCGGGTCATCCATAGCGGCATTGTCATTAACTGCAACGGTATCGGCTGCATCCGTTTCCTTTGGAAGGTCAACCTCAAGAGTAATTCCGTCAAGTGTTTCTGCAGAAAAATCATCAATAATATTGATATTTGCGGCGTCAATCTGCTCGTTGAGTTTTTCAAGTTCGTCAACATCAAGGTCAAGCTCTACGATAAGATTATCAATCTCCTGCGCAGTCAAATGACCGGATGCCTTACCCTTTTCGATAAGCTTTTTAAACGCCTTGTCCTTTTTTTCTTCCGCTGTTAACGGTTTTTCGTTTGTGTTAGCATTAGCCATATTTTTATACTCCTCTTATGTATTGTTTTTAAATAAATTTCTGAAATCATCATCGCTCAACGCCGATACATCGGCAGTATTCGCTTTTTTGCTTTCCTCATTGAGTGCATTTATACAATCGGCAAATTCGCTTTTTGAATTATTGCTGTATTCAAACCTTGCGATTATACCGGAAAGTCTGCCTAATTCATCATCGGAAAGCAATTCGCTAAAATCGGATAAATCAATGCTCTCCTGGTTTTGCAATCTTTGCGTAATAAGGCGAAACACCGTTTTATAAAAGCCGTCGCTCATTAAATCGGCGGTGTTTTCGTCACAAAGCTTTAAACAGTCGGGATATTTTAAAAGAAGCCCCAATATTCTGTCCTGTGCCTTGATTTGTTTTGTTGACAACGAGGTTTCAAAGCTTTCTTTGCGTGATTGCCTTATGTTATCCTCAACAATTTTTTTGAATTGCTGCTTTTTTTGGCGCGATTTGATGCGTTTTGAATACGAATCAAGCTGAATATTTATGCTGTTTTTCTCAACGCCCAACTCGCCTGCAAGTCGCGATGTATATAAATCCTTTTCAATAGGTGATACATTGACAAGAATTTTAACGGCATCGTTCAAAAAGTCGATTTTGCCTTGTGTGGTATTAAGGTTGTATTGCTCGCGGAGCTTAAGAAAATGAAATTCAATTTCATTTGATGCACCCTCAAGCATACCTTTAAACTTATCCCTGCCGTATGTTTTGATTATCTCATCGGGGTCCTTGCCGCCGACAAGTGACGGAATTTTAACTTTCAAATCCGTTTGGTTAAACAGATTAATTGCCTTTTCAACCGCTTTTTGCCCTGCACCGTCGGCATCATAAGCAAGTATAACTTCTTTTGCGTATCTGCTTATAAGTCGTACCTGCTCGCTTGTCAAGGCAGTTCCGCATCCTGCAACGGCATTTGTAAAGCCTGCTTGATGCATGGCAATGACATCCATATACCCTTCGCATAAAATCAGCGTATCGCTTGAGCTGTCTTTGGCAAAATTAAGGCCGAACAGCTCATATGTTTTTTTGTATGCAAGAGTATCACTTGTATTTATATATTTAGGCTTGCTGTTATCAAGAACTCTGCCGCCGAATGCGATAACATTTCCTCTGACATCAATAATCGGCGTCATAACTCTGTTTCTGAAAATATCGTAACAACCTCTGTTGCCTCGTTTGATAACGCCTGCCTGCAGCATTTCAGACTCTTTAAAGCCTTTTGATTTAAGATATTTGAGCAAACTGTCCCATCTGTCGGGAGCATATCCCAAGCCGAAATGGTTGATTGTTTTAATTGAGAGTCCCCTGTTCAGAAAATAATCAAGTCCTGCCCGACCGTCCTGCGAGAGCATATAGTTGTGAAAGAATTTTGCGCTTTCACGGTTAATTTCGAGTATTCTGCGCCTTGTTTTGGCAACGCCGTTGTCATAAGCCGTATCGTCGGGCATTTGCATACCGGCGCGCTGTGCAAGCGATTTAACAGCGTCTATATAGTCAAGATTTTCGATTCTTTTAATAAATGTAACAGCGTCACCGCCTGCGCCGCAACCAAAGCAATAAAAGCTTTGTGTAGCCGGATAAACGGTAAACGACGGTGTTTTTTCATTATGAAACGGACACAAACCGACATAGGTATTTCCGCGTTTTTTGAGTGTAACATAGGTTGATACTACATCGTTAATGTCTGTTTTTAGTTTTAATTCCTGTAAAAATCCGTCAGGCAACGGCATATGCTATCAACCCTTTCTGTAGTTTTTTCAAAAATTATTATTCTATCCAAAACATCGGAACAAACAACTGATTAAATATTTTTACCGAATAATTGTCGCTCATTCCTGCAATGTAATCGCAAACTGCCCTATCGATTCCCTCATCGTCGGCAATGATTTGATATTCCTCGGGCATTTTGTCGGGATTTCGGAGGTAATATTCGTAAAGTTTCTCAATCATTTGAACAGCTTTAACTTCCTCACTCTTGCAAACGGGATTTTTATACACTGCGACAAACATAAATTCATGCAGTTCGTTAAACAACTGCCAAAAATCATCGTCCATTAAAATTTTATCGTCGCTGTTATTAATAACATTGAGCACCATATTGTTAATACGCTCGCTCTTGCTCATTCCGAGCGACATTCTTATATCAAGCGGAATATCCTCCTCAGCCATTACACCGGCTTGGATTGCATCGTCAATATCGTGATTTATGTAAGCTATTTTATCGGCAATTCTGATTATTTGACCCTCAAGCGTATAAGCATCCTCTCCGCTTGTATGACACAGTATTCCGTTTTTCACCTCGTCGGTCAAATTGAGTCCTTTGCCGTTTTTTTCAAGTTTTTCAACTACTCGCACGCTCTGCTCATAATGTTTAAATCCGTTTGGCGAAAGGTTATTGAGTGCTCTTTCACCTGCATGTCCGAACGGAGTATGGCCTAAATCATGTCCGAGAGCGATTGCTTCTGTTAAATCCTCATTAAGATGTAACGCTCTTGCGATTGTTCGTGCAATTTGCGAAACTTCAAGAGTGTGGGTAAGTCTTGTCCTGTAGTGGTCGCCTGAGGGGGCAAGGAAAACCTGAGTTTTATGCTTAAGTCGCCTAAATGCACGACAGTGAATAATTCTGTCTCTGTCACGCTGAAAGCAGGTCCTTATTTCACACTCCTGCTCGGGGCGCACCCTACCCTTTGACTTGTCTGCAAAAACTGCCTTGTCGCAGAGAATTTTATATTCATTTTGCTCTGTAATTTCTCTAATGGAAAGTGCCAAGAATACCCCTCATTTCGACAATTAATACAATTTCATAATATAATACGCAAATAATGCAAATTTCCCTTGATTTTTTTCTCTTGACTTAAAATAATATTAAAGTTATCATAAATATGAGGTGAAAGTATGATTTTTTTGATTATATTTATTGCGATATTACTGCTTGCAATATTTTTATATCTTCAAAACAATTTGATTGATGTTACAAAATACAGATTAAAAAGCGAAAACATAATAAATCGCATTAAAATAGTTCAGCTCTCCGACCTTCACTCTAAATCAAGCGAAAAGATTTTGTCAGTCACAAAGAATCAGAAACCCGACATAATAGTTATAACCGGCGATTATATTAACGACAAATGTAAAAACAAAGACAAAATGCTTGATTTTGGCAAAAAACTTGTCGAAATTTGCCCCGTGTACTATATAACCGGTAACCACGAGCGCAGGCTTGAAAATTTTGACGAACTTATGGAAGAACTAAGAAAAATCGGCTTTACAGTATTACTTAACGAAATCGCAACCGACAGAACAAATGACAATCTTATTCAGATTTTGGGTCTTGACGAAAATCAAGCAAATTTTGAGGATTACAAAGCGCGTAAAAACGGAACATTTATATACAAGGATATGTCGCCGTATTTCAACAGACTTGACACAAAGTCTGGATATAAAATCGTTTTATCCCACTTCCCGGAAAATTTCAGAGCGGTTGCGGAAAACAATTATGAGAAATACGATTTTGATCTGCAGCTGTCCGGTCACGCGCACGGCGGTCAATTCAAGCTGCCGTTTATAGGCCCCGTATTCTCACCCGGTCAAGGCTTATTTCCGAAATACGCGCAGGGCGAACACGGTGACAGACCCAAATTGATTGTCTCGCGCGGAATAGGCAACGCCGAATTTCCTTTTAGGCTGTTTAATCACCCGGAAATTAATGTTATTACAATAAGTAAAAAAATATAACAAAGCAAAGACTGCGTATAGAAAACGCAGTCTTTTTTAACCTATCTTATCAAATTTTCTGCCGAGTCTTCTGATTCTATATTTTCCGTTGCTGACATCGGTCAATCTCTCGGCAAGTTTTTTTGCATATTTTTCTTTAACGGTAAAAATAACCTTTACCTTGTCGGAAAAATCGGATCCTTCGATATTCGCACCGACCTCATTGAGTAAAACAACCAATCTGTCATAAAAGGAATAATCAATATCACAGCGATAAATACCGCATTCAGCCATTGTAACAATGTTAGCCGCCTCAACAGCAATTTTTGATGTATGCGAATATGCTCTGACAAGACCGCCGGCGCCAAGCAATGTACCGCCGAAATATCGCGTTGCGACAACGCAAACATTAACAAGATTTTCTTTCAGCAAAACATCAAGCACGGGAACACCGGCAGTACCCGACGGCTCGCCGTCATCGCTGTATCGCTGAAAATTGTTGTCTCGCAAAACATATGCATAAACATTGTGAGTTGCGTCCCAATGCATTGCTTTTATTGTGTTGATAAAATCCGCCGCCTCGTCCGGTGTGGAAACCGGCTTTGCGTATCCGATAAACTTTGATTTTTTTTCAATAAAGAAGTCGCTCGCTTCTTTTTCAACTGTTCTGTATTCTTCCATAAAATCTGTCCGCAATAAAAACAAGGCAATCCTTCGGATTGCCTAAATTTTTAATATTTCGATTATGCTTTCTTAGCAAATCTTTTGTTGAATCTGTCAACTCGTCCGCCTGTATCAACAAGCTTTTGCTTACCTGTGTAGAATGGGTGACATTTTGAGCAAATATCAACCTTCATATCGCCTTTAGTACTCTTTGTTTCATAGACAGCACCGCAAGCGCATCTAACTGTGCAATTTTCATAGTTTGGATGAATTCCGTCTTTCATTAACTATCACCTCACTTAATCTCATAACGCACTGTATTATAACAAACACAAAACGAAAATGCAAGTGTTTTTTTGAAATTATTTATAAATACATGTTTTATTTAACGCAAACGAATACAAAACAGCCTCTTTAACTGGTTTTTTCAGCGTTTTTTCAACAGCTTTTCTGTAAAAGGCTATTTGGTTTTTATACAAATCAAGCAGTTCTTCCTCACAGCTTACCCTATCAGTTTTATAATCGACAAGAACAAGTTCACCATTTTCCTCAAATACGCAGTCGGCTATTCCCTGAATAAGCACTGAATCGGTATATTGAGTATCCTCGATTTGGTTAACGGGGACATATGATGAAACTTTGATTTCTCTGTAAATTTTGTCTGCGTTAAACATTCTTGAAGCAAAATCGCTTTCAAAAAGTGTTTTCAATTTATCTCTGCTGAGTGATTTTGCCTGCTCGGGCATAATATAACCGTTATCGGTCAGGCGTGCTATTTCGCTCTCCAAGTCAGATTTTGCATTTGAATAATCGCAGTATTGCATAAATGCGTGCATAGCCGTTCCTTTTTCGGCGGCTGTCATACCGCTTTCATTGAGAAACGCCGGCTTGCTTGTTGCAAAAAATCTGTAGCTTTGCTCCTTTTCGTCAAGCGTTGATGCGGTTCTTTTTGATGCAAACGAGGCAAGCTCACTGCGCTCATATTTAAAAGCGAGTTTTTCTCTGATTTGTTCGACAAGCTCGTCATTCGGCTTTACATCCGTTTGCTCATCCGATGTATTTTCGATTTCACCCGAGATCACCTGAATGTCCAAATTAAAATCGAAGCCGTTGTGCAAAGGTTTAATATCATTTTCACAGCAATCACGGAGTATTTTGCCGTCCTTGTGCAAAAGTGCGCAAAGTAAAATCAAATCGCCGTCATTGTTAATGCCCTTAACGGACAGCGGAATGATTTTATTACAGCAAAGTTTTGACGACAGTTTGTTAATATGGTCGGCATAAGTCCCGTTTTTAAATGTTGCAAACGTAATAAATTGCTCTTTGGCACGCGTTACGGCAACATAAAGTACCCTCAAATTTTCACTCATTGATGCATAGAAATTGACACTTTTTATGCATGTATATTGCAGAGAATTATATCTGCATAAAAGCTCCTCATTATTAACTTTAAGCCCTATTCCCCATTTTGAATTGAGTTGAGTCAGCGCGCTTAAATCAAAAGTATTATACTGTTTTTCACTGCCTGCAAGAATCACAACAGGAAATTCAAGACCCTTTGAATGATGAACGGACATAAGTAAAACGCTTTGCTCACCGCTGTGGTTAATATCTGCACTTTCAACGGAAAGCTTTGAATTAATAATACTGTCTACATATCTTACAAAAGCCGTCAATCCGACATTACTGCCGCTGTCAAAATTTTTAGCGATTTGTAAAAAGCGCATAATATTCAATTTGCGCTGTTCTGCATTGCCCATAGCGGATATAAGAGATATATAAGATGCGGTTTCAATTATATATCTTATAAATGACTCAACCGACATGGTTGCCGCCGCTTTTCTGTAGGCGTTTAGGTCGTCGAGAAATTTACCAAAATGCTCTTTGTCGGCTACAATTGATGAATATAAATTTGGTGCAGAGCGCATCAGCCTTGCGTTTGCAATATCATCCGGCGTATATCCGTAAAACACCGACATAAGCGTTGCAAGCAAAGGCACATCCTGAATAGGATTGTCAATAACCCTTATTAACGAAAGCAATATAGAAATTTCGTTATTCTCAAAAAGATTGATTTTGTTGCCTGCAGCAACCGGAATATTGCATTCTTCAAAAATTCTTGAATAAATCGGAATACTGTTTTTTGCGGACCTGAAAAGCACGGCAAAATCACCGTAATTTATATTGCGATATGAATCTCCGTCCTTGACCTGTTCTTTATTCTTGATTTTTTCATTAATCAAATGCGCAATTTGGTACGCCTCGTATTCGTCCTTATTTTCACCCTCGGGACAGTCGCAAATTCTGATAACTGCAGACGGCACAGAGGTTTTATCATAACTTGCTCCGTAATTGAGATATTCTGCGCTGTCATAATCCATTTCGCCAACGCGCTTTGACATCAACAGTGCAAACAAATAGTTGCAATAACTGCATATGTCACTGCGCGAGCGGAAGTTCATATCAAGAAAAATCTTTTGCTTAACCGAGTCGGAATTTTCATTATATAATGTATATGTATCGCGCTTTGAATTGAAAATCTGCGGCATGGCAAGCCTAAAGCGATAAATGCTTTGCTTAACATCGCCAACCATAAATCGATTTTTACCGTTTGAAATTGTTTCAAACAGCTTATCCTGCGCGGAATTTGTGTCCTGATACTCATCAACAAGGATTTCATAGAAATTATTCTGATATTCCTTTGCCAAGTCGGTTACACAAACCTCGCCGTTTTCAGCCTTTGTGAAAAGTAAATCAATAGCAAAATGCTCAATATCCGAAAACGAATATTTATTAATCTCGTTTTTTTCTCCCAAAAGCCGTGAGTTAAATTCTTTAACAATTGAGCAAAGCAAAGTAACAATAGGAAAAAGCTTTTTGTTGTCTTCTGCGAAAACATCGGCACTTGTTTTCATAAGCGAGGCGCAGTCATTTGTGATAATGCTTTTAAACATATCTCTGTTTGCGGAAATAACAGCCTTTGAATCGCTTGTGTAATTTCGTTTGTAAGGCATTCTGCCGAATGAAGCATTGAGCAGAGAATCCTTTAAATCGTCCCAAGTGTCGTTGAGCGCTGACTTTATCCGATGGAGTATTGCTGTGTCATCATCAAGCATATGCGAGTATTTTTCATATAGTTCGTCGCTTTCATACAATGATGATTTTGAGTTGTCGAGGAGTTCCTCTGCAACACTTAAATTATATTTAATTTCTTCGAAAATATACTTCTTTAACTCGCTGTCCTCAATAGAAACAGTAGGATTATACAGCTCGCACGCGGAATCAAGCCAATCGTTAGGAAACGGTTGAGCCATAATATAGCGGCTGATGCTGCGTATCGTATCCGACAATGCATTGTCGTTTTTAGAGGCTGATAAAAGCTCAACAAGAGAAATAAACTCATCATTTGAGTTTTCGTAATGCTCCTCAACAATCTCATCTGCAACGCGCCTTTGCAAAAGCTCGTCATCCGAATTGTCAAGAATATCAAAATCCTGTGAAATATTAAGCGAAAAGAAATTTTCACGAACAAGATTTATGCAAAACGAGTCGATAGTGCAAATTTTTGCGCCCGGAAGTAATGAAAGTTGCTCGAGAACAAGTGTATTATTCGGGTTTTCTGCAGCAATTTTGTTGAGTGATTTGGCTATTCTTGCGCGCATTTCAGCTGCCGCGGCATTAGTAAATGTAACAATAAGGAGTTTATCAATGCTTACTGGATTGTTTTCGTCAGTAATCATATTTATTACGCGCTGAACAAGTACAGCTGTTTTGCCGGAGCCTGCCGCCGCGCTGACAATAATGTTACTGCCTCGTGCGTTGATTGCATTGTTTTGTGAATCGGTCCATTTAGGCATTTTGCTCCTCCCCTCTCAACAAATCCAAAACTTCACGGTCGGTGCGTTCAGTCATTTCGTTTGGTGTAACATCGCATCTGTTTCGGCAAATGTCAATATAGTCGCAAAATTCGCATGTTTTGTCGTAATTCTTGCCGTTTATCGGATGTTGCATAATTTTTCCGTCGTGCAAAGAGTCGCCCATTTCTTTGACAAGCGCATCAACCTTACGCGAAATCATACCGATTTCTTCAAGAGTGACAATGCTGCCGGTCAAGCCCGATTTTTTTGTGTATTTAACAGGCAAGAATTTGCCCATCAAATCCTTTTCCATATGCTCGGCTATTTCGTTTTCCTCATCGTTTAAGACAATTCCCTTCATTTTAAATGATGAGTTTTCTTTTGATTCGAGCGTTGCGGTATCAAACGCATTGTCGATATTGATAATATCTCTTGCCGAGTGCATATATAACACTCCCGAGCCAATTCCCGAAAGCTTGTTATCGCTTTCACACAATGTAAAAAGATAAACAAACATTTGGAGATTTATGCCGTACATTATATCATTTAGTGAAAAAGTTTTGTTGCCCGATTTATAGTCAACTACACGGACATACTGCTTACCGTTTTGGGTAAATGTGTCAACACGGTCAATAGAGCCTTTGATTTTAACCGTTCCACCGTCGGAAAGACGAATTGTTTTGGATTTAACAGGCTCATTATCCGAGCCGTCGCCGATTTTAAGTTCAAAAGCTTTTGCCTCAAAATCGGACTGTGAAAACTCTTCTTTAAGCCTTAAAACAACAGAGGTCAGCATTTTTGAAAGGCGCATAAACTGATACTTAAAGCGCATGGTAAAATCATCGCTGTTACCCATTTTGTTTTGCAAAAAGTCTGTTAAATACTCATTGACAAGTATTGATATTTCATCATTAGAGAGTGCTGTAAGCCCGTCGCTGCCGCATTTTTTAATAATTTGTTCAAGGACATAATGAATAACGGTGCCTGTTTGCATGGCATCCATCTCTGCCTTTGCGCGCGGCTTTGCGTTAAGACCGAATTTACAAAAATATTTAAACGAGCACTTAAAATACTCTTCAATCTTGCTTGCCGACAAATACATATCTTTTTTGAACAAATCAACGGCAGTCGATTTGTTTTTGATTTGCATTTGCTCGTCAGATGTGAGCGCATCAACAGCTTGAACTTTTTTCTGAAATTGCGGCAATGTATTAAAATATGATTTTAATGATGCCGTAAATTCGCTTTGTTCATTATATTTCGAAGCAAGAATTTCAAACGCGTTGTCGTTGCTTTCAAGAGAAGATAAATCATAATTATCTGTAAAGCATTTTTCTTTGACCGATAAAACAGAAGACTCTATGCCTGTAATAATTGAGGATTTTTCGCCGTCACCGCAGTAAGAAACAAAAAGTTTTTCTCTCGCCGCGGAAATTGCCATATAAGCAAAATATTTTTCCTGCGCGAGGAAAGTCGCACCATAGGAATAAAGTTTGAAATCGTTATCAATAAGACTTACACGGTCGCTTTCGGTAAGTAAGCCCGACGAAGAAATATTTTGCGGAAATTCGCCTTCATTCGCGCCGAGAACGAACACTGCGCGCGGATTGTTACAACGCAACCTGTCGGCGGCGCCGATTTGAACATTATCAAGCCCGGACGGCAAGCTGCCTAAATCCTCATTGGAAATCATAAGCGAGAATAAATCATAAAATTCCTTATATGTTATGCTTTCATCAGTGCTGACAGTTGCAAGCTCATTGAGAATGTTCATCAGCAAATCCCACACTCTGCCAAGCTCTTTGGCAGCAGACGACATACCGTTATTATCAAGATCAATTGCGAGTGCTTTCAAACTTTTATCACATTTAAAATCCATCAATGTATAGTAAATTGCTTTACATATACTTTTGCAATTTCTGCCGTTTGAATTTTTGATGAATTTTTCTGTTTTTTCAATGATATATTCTCTGCTTTTATTGAGAGCATCAATTTGTTTTCTGTCGCTGTCGCTGATATTTTCAACATATCCTTTTGTGCTTGCTTCAAACGGTACTTTCCATCTTTTGCCGTTAATATTCCACATAAAAGCATAATTTTCAAGCCTGTTAATGCTGTCACTTGACAGTTCCGTAAGACCTGTTTTTAAAAGAGAAAAAATATCGTCACTTCGATAAGAATACATGGCGCATCTGAGCAGGAAATTTACAAACATCACAATAGGCTGTGACGATATATTTTGTCGCTCATCATTAAAATAAGGAATATTGTATTTAGAAAAAGCAAACTGCAATTCCTTTTGATATTTGTCAAGGTCGCGGACAATAACAGCAATTTCGTTTGCTCTGTATCCGTCGCGCAAAAGTCTTGAAATATTCTTTGCTACATCATCACATTCGTCGCTTATTTCTCTCGCACAGTAAACGGAAATATTGACGCACGCCCCATTGTATTGCTCTTTAATATTTGAAAAAGCATTTTTTTCAACAACAGCAAGCTCCGGATTTAAAAATCTGTGGCTTTCTGTGAGGATAATCGGATTCATATAAGGCACATTTGCTTTTTTTGAAACCGATTTCAAAATTCTTATATTTGAATTAACATATGTAAAGGTATCGAATTTTGAATTATTAATGTCGCTGTCGGTGCAGAATGTAATATAAACTGCCTTCGCCTGTTTTAAAATGACCTCAATAATTTTATATTCCTGCGCAACAAAGCCGTTAAAGCCGTCAATAAACACAGTCCTGTCCTTAAAATAATCGGTATTAAGGAGCTTTTCATAAAGGCGTGTCAATTCATTGGCGCCGTCATAAAATTTGCCGTCAATAAGTGAATCGTATGCACCGATAATCAAGGCTATATCATTTAACTTTCGACTTAATATTTCCTTATCGGTAGATTTAGCAGCGGCTGAAATATCGTCAACGCTTACTCTGCACGATTTCATTTCGTCATAAACACTGACAACGGACGAAATAAACGAAACGGAAGAAAGATTTTTAGTGAACAATTCAAGCTGATCCTGCACCATTTCGATTGCTTTTTTCATCAAAACAGCTTTTGAGCCTGCGGAAAGAATAGGAAGGATATCACCGCCGTATTTTTTTGAAACCTCGGAGGAAAGGCGCGAAAATGATGAATTTTCGACATTTGAAATACCGCTCTCTCCCAAATCACACAAAAGGCGTCGCTCCGCAACAAACGAGAATTGCTCCGGAGTAATTAAAAGTATATTCTTTTCGCCGTTTTCGGTCAGCTTTTTTATGTTGTCAAACACAAATTCAGTTTTTCCGAATCCCGACCTGCCTAATACAAGTTGAAGCATAATTTGCCTTTCTATTCGGGCTTAATTAAACCCTCATACATCATTCTTTCGTGTGCCTCTGTCATAAATTCATACATAGGTCTTGCAATATCAAAAGCAAGCTTCATTTCGTCTATAACCGCTGTTGAATTGATTTTTTTCATATCAAGCGAATTATAGGTGAAACTGAAATTCTTTGCCGACAAATACGGTTTTAGCTTTTTCGGAGCATCAGGATATTTGTCTTTTTTATAATAATCGCGACAGTCAAAAACAAATCCCGCGTCCTCACACGCCTTGACAGCCTTCATAAACCGTTTGGGCTGTTCCAAAATCATTTGATGAACAACCTGAAAATGAGTCGGTCGCCAAGTCCAAAACACAAGACCGTAGCCATAACTGTTAGGATAAAATTCGAAATAATAAAACGGTGCGCACGGGTATTCTTTTTTATATCTCCTGAAAAACACCCACATATTTTCTCTGTACTTTTCTTTTGAGCGGTTGCCCCTTGTGTCGCGCGCAATACGCGAAACGGCGCGCACCGGGTCAAGATACATTTTATCGTCAATATCATACAAAACATCGCTCAAATCAAGCACCATTTGTCGAAGAGGAACAGTAATTCCCTGTTTCAGCCGTTCCTTATTCTCCTCATAAAACGGCTTTGAATTATTAAAACGGTTTATGCACAGTAATTCTATATTCTCGGGCTTAATTCCGCTGTAATTATATTCCATTTTTAAGAAGTCCTTTATCTTTCATTTGTTGAGCGGCAAGCATTGCGCAAATTTTTGCACTGTGAAAATTCAAACCGCCCTGAATCCAAGCGTAAAACGGCTCTCTAATCGGAGCATCGGCAGAAAGCTCAATGCTTGAGCCTAATGTGAACGCACCTGCCGCCATAACCACCTTGCTGTCATAGCCGGGCATATCCCACGGTTCCGGTAAAAGATAGCTGTCAACAGGACTTCCGCTCTGTATTCCCTGACAAAAAGCGACAAGGCTTTCCTCATTTTCAAGCCCGAGCGACTGAACAATATCACCGCGCTTTGAATGTGAATGAGGCGTTGTGTCATATCCGAAACTTTCAAACATAGACGAAATGAACACTGCGCTTTTTAGTGCCTCGCCAACAGTGTGCGGAGCAAAAAACAAGCCCATATAGAGTTCTCTGTTCATTCCGACAGTCGCGCCGACCTCTTTGCCGAGACCCGGTGTTGTTAAACGGTATGCACATTTTTCAACAAGGTCATGTCTGCCTGCGATATATCCGCCGGTGCGTGCAATTCCGCCGCCTGCGTTTTTAATAAGCGAGCCTGCAATCAAATCAGCGCCAACATCGGTCGGTTCCTGCTTTTGCACAAATTCACCGTAACAGTTGTCGACCATTACTATTGTGTCCGGCGATTTTGATTTTACCGTGTCAATAATTTCTTTGATTTCCTCAACGGTGAGGCTCGGACGAAGCTCGTATCCGCGCGAGCGTTGAATATAAACCATTGTAATACTGTTATTAATGCGACTTGCGATTGCGTCAAGGTCCGGTTTTTCATTTTTGAGTGGAATTTCGTCATAATTAACGCCGAAATCTTTTAAACTGCCCATTCCCTCGCCTGAAATGCCGATTACATTATGTATTGTGTCATACGGTGTTCCCGTAACGCAAAGCATATTGTCACCGGGACGCAGGACTCCGAAAAGCGCCGTTGCAAGGGTGTGTGTGCCGCAAGTAAAATTATGGCGAACAAGAGCATCCTCTGCGCCGAAAACCTGTGCCCATACCTTGTCGAGTGTTTCTCTACCCATGTCACCGTAACCGTAGCCTGTCGAAGAAACAAAATGCGCCTCGCTTATTCTGTTATCAATAAAAGCCTTTTGCACCTTATATTGATTATATTCGACAACCTCCTCGATTGCTTTAAATTCATTATAGCAATCGTCTTGTGCTCTTTTTGCCGCATCCTCAATGTCTTTATCTATTTTAAAAAAGGGTATCATTTATACATTCTCCATTTGCCGATATTTTTAAAGCCGAGCCTTGAATAAAAATTCTCATTTCTTACCTGCTCACGCATAATATAAACATTTTTGCTCACATCACTGCATATATAGCTGACAAGCGCAGAGCCGTAGCCCATATTTCTGTATTCTGGCATAGTCTGCACTGCGGTCAAAACCGCATTATCGTGATAAATTGATGACAAGATACCGCTTGCGATAATTGTCTCATTTGATTTAAGCGTATAGGCTTTTGCGGTCTTGTGGCGCACCCTGTGGCTTATATCAACATACCACGCCTTAAAATCTTGGCCCTCATAATCAATAAAGTTATATAAATCCATCAGTTTTGGATATTCATCAACAACAGCATCAGTAAACGAGGCGTCAAATTTTGAAGAGCAAACCATAACATCGCCCTCCTCAAATCTTGATGACAAAACAAGTCTTTCATCGCAAAGCAGCGTTGAGTATCCGTTAACACACAAAAATCTGACTATTTCCTCGTTGTCAAATCCGTCGTTGAGCGCCAATGTAAGATTATTGTCAAGGGACGAAATGACCGCCGTTATCTTTCCGTCGATAACCTGACGGTAAAACTTTGCAAAATTATATTTTGTTCCGTAGGATTTCAACAGTGAAAAAATACGCACGCTGTATATATCATCAACATCCCACGATGACAAATCGACTTCGTTTTCAATAATTTCAATCATATAATTTGGGTAATAATTCCTTTAATAATTTTTTTGTGCTGTCAATATCGCATTTTTTGACAACACTTGCGCCCGAATGGATATATCTTGTCGGGAGTGAAATTGCAATAACTCGGCTACCGTAACCGCTTGTTTGAATCGCGCCGGCATCATTGCCGCCTGCAACAGCGGTTTTTGTTTGCACGGGAATATTGCACTCATTTGCTGTTTTAAAGGCAAGCTTATAAAGTTCACGGTCATACACGGTGCGGTTATCCATAAACGATACAACAGGTCCGTTTCCGAGTACGCACACTCTATCGTCACCCAAGACGCCGTCCAAATCTGCGGCAGTTGTTGATTCAAGAACAACAGCAACGTCTGCCATAACCTTGAACGAGGTGCATTTTGAGCCTCTCAAACCGACCTCCTCCTGAACATTAAAACAAAATACTGTGTCGTATTCCAAATCTGATTTTATCAAGTCTATCATAAGCATACAGCCGATTCTGTCGTCAAGAGCCTTTGCTTTGATAAAGCCGTTTCCAAACTCATAATAATTGCTGTTAAAATAAGCAAAATCACCGAGTGAAACAAGCGCTTGCGCCTCTTGCTTTGAGGTTGCGCCTATATCAATAAGCATTTTGTCAAATCCGGGACATTCCTTTCTTTCATCATCCGAAAGCAGATGAAAAGCCTTATCGGCGATTACACCGTTAACCATATTGTCGCCGACAAAAACCGTTCTGTCAAGGCAAACGCGGCTGTCAATTCCGCCAACTGTATCAAAGCGCAAATAACCGTCATCGGTGATACCGGTTATAATGAAACCGACCTCGTCCATATGCGCATTTATGCTGACGATTTTATTAGGAACATTTTTTCCCTTTTTCCACGCGATAATCGAGCCGAGGTTGTCCACCTCATATTCGCAATAATCCTTAATTTCGTTGATAATATAATCTCTGACAGCTTTTTCATCGCCCGATGTGCCGTTAAGCAGGCATAAATTTTTAAGCATTAATTTCACCCACCCTCTCTTTTACATATGCGACAATGAGGCTTGCAGTATTTTCTACATCTGCTGTATCGACAACCTCAACAGGTGAATGCATATATTTTTCGGGAATTGAAATGAGAGCCGTTTTAATTCCTTTTTCATTGACTGTGATAACATCCGCATTAGTTCCGGTATGACCGCCGCCCATAACTTCGATTTGATACGGAATATTATATTTCTCGGCAGTGAGTTTAATATCGTTTGACATTTTGCTGTCTAAAATCGGAGATATACCGATCATCGGACCTTTTCCGATTTCGCCGCAATCCGATTTTTTACACATCGGTGTGTATCCAAACGAAACATCAACGCTTATTGCCTCATCCGGATTAACGCCGAATGATGCTGCTTTTGCACCTCTGAGCCCAAGCTCCTCTTGAGATGAAAAGAGAATTGTAAATTTAGCATTGATTTTCTTAAGCTCATCAAGAGCAAGAATTATTGAAGCAACGCCGCTTCTGTCATCAAGAACAGATGAAGAAATTTGCGTGCCTGCAAGCTGTGTAAAATTGCGTTTGAATGTCACCCTGTCGCCTAAGGAAATAACCTTTTGAGCCTCTTCTTTTGTCATTCCAACATCAATCGAAATCTCGTCAAAAGACGGTACTTTTTTGCTGTCACCCTTTTTCTGCAAATGTGGAGGCAGGTTTGAAATAACTCCCTTTATTTCCTCTTTACCCCAAACGGAGACCTCACTTGCAAGAAGCATACGGCAATCAATTCCGCCGCACTTATCCACTTTAATAAAACCGTCGTCTGTAATTGATTTAACAATCATCCCGATTTCATCAAGATGCGCGTCAAGTAAAAAATGAAAACCTTGTCCAAATTCACATTTAACATTGTTGAGAGAATCGACCGTAACATCGCCGTAGTCGGACAAGATATCACGCAAAACGGAGCAAACACTGTTTTCAGCTCCGCTTACGCCGACGGCAGAGGTCAGTTTTTTTAAAAGTTGAACTGTATTCATAAATCCTCCGTTAAAACTCGTTAACCAATCTTTTAAACTCGCGTCCTCTGTATTCAAATGTTTTGAACTGGTCAAACGCAGGACAAGCCGGGGAAAGAGAAACTATATCACCCTTTTGAGCCTTTGATTTTGCAATTTCAAGAGCATTTTGCATAGTGTCTGTCTTTATAATTTCAATGTCACTGTCATTATAATCGGGATTCTCCGTAATTGTTTTATAAATCTTATCGGCTGTTGCACCGTTTAGAACAAGAAGTTTAACATATTTGAGAATATACGGCACCATTTCGCTCATATCGTTGCCCTTGTCGCTGCCGCCCATAATAACAATGATTTTTGTGTTAAACGCTTTAAGACCGCTGATAACTCGGCTCGGTGATGTTGCAATTGAGTCATTATAATATTTTACGCCGTCAAATTCGCGCACAAACTCGATTCTGTGCTCAACTCCGCCAAATGTTTGAGCAATATTTTTAATTATATCTACCGAAACATACCCCCAAACTGCCGTGATTGCGGTGCAATAATTTTCGATATTATGGTCGCCGGGGATTCTTATGTCGCTTTTGTTCATAACAAGCGTGCGCTTGCCGTTGTCTGCAAAATAAATATCGCCGGTCGACGGCTCCATATATGCGCCGTTAGGAACCGGATGTTTTATGCTGAATTGGTAATATTTCCCACGCACATCGCAACGCATATTGTGATAAACTCTGTTTCCGATTGTATAATCGCAATCGGCGTTCAAAATCGTGCGTTGAGTCGGCTTTTGATAAATCAAAATATTTCTTTTTGCGTCAACATATTCATCGAGATTAACATGGTGATCCTGATGCGTACACTCAATATTTGTTACAACTGCGACATCAGGTTTGCCGACAATATTGCCCATTGTAAGCAATTGAAACGAGCTTAGCTCAACAACGGCAACATCTTCTTCTGTAATAGTATCGAGAGCAGGCATTAAAGCCTTGCCGATGTTGCCTCCGAGATAAACTTTTTTGCCGGCCGCCTCAAGCATTTTCGCAATAAGTGTTGTTGTGGTTGTCTTTCCGTTAGAGCCGGTAACGGCAAAAATCTTGCATGGACAGTATTTGAAGAAAACTTCCATCTCAGTAGTAACAATCTGTCCTCTTTCAATGCACTCGCCTATCCACGGATTTTGAAAAGGCAAAATGCCGTGAGAGCGAAAGACAATATCCATCTGCGGCAAAATATCAAGATAATTGTCGCCGAGCGAAAACTTAACTCCCAAGTTTTCAAGTCTATCGCAAGTTTCCTTTCCGATATAGTCTCTGTCGCGCCTGTCACATGCATAAACATCAACACCTTTTTTAGCCAAAAACTCGGCACAAGGTGTGTTTGCAACGCCCATTCCGACAAAAGCAACCTTTTTGTCTTTTAAAGTTTCAACATAAATATCCGCAATGCTCATAATAATACCTCACTGATATAACTAATGCGCAAAAAATGCGCCGTTTTTAAAATCTTTAAGATTAAATTCTTTCATATGTTCCTCAAGGTCATCCTGAAACTGCATTCTCTCGGTACCTTTAAATTCGTCTTTAATCGGAACCTCGCAATTCATAGCGTAATTTGCAATCATTTGCTGACATTTTGTCGGCTGATTTCCGAGGAAATACACTCTTGATGTGCTAAGCTCGACTATTGCAATAGCAAACTTGATTTGCTCCTTTTTGCCGAGAGGCGTAATCATTTTTGAAACAGAGATTGCGCCCTCATCTGCCTTGTCGCAGACGAACATAAGTACGCCGTCGCCTTTTCGGCTGATGTTGACTGCGGTCACATCATAAATTGCAGAGTCAAGATACGCCACAATATCGTTTTTTTCAAGTTCGTCAATATTTATTATATAAAAATACTCTTTCTTTTTCCTTGCAACGCAGTCAAATTTAAAATCGTCGATTGTTTCATTAAAAGAAAGTGAAAATCCGTGTTCCTTTAAATCGTCTTCGACGGCTTTTGAATATTCTTCTGCCGTCTTTTCGGTGCGTGATGTGTAATAATAGCCGGTGTCGGAAAGCTCGTTTTCAACACTTTCAAGAAATTTGTCGCACTTTGAATAGGTGTTTGTGTATTGAAAAAGCACAACCATACAGGCAAGCACAAAGCCGTACATAATATAAAGTACAACCATAGTAACACCTGTGCCGACTGCGGCTGTCAATGTGGGCTGAATAAAATAATAAATCAGAATATACGTAATTGTGATTGTCAGCAATATATTCATAATTTTTTTCATCTTTTTTTGTTTTTTTCTGAATTCTCTCATATTTTCTCACTTTATCATTTTGTTAAATTCGTTTTCATCGATTACGGGAATACCAAGGGAGTTTGCCTTATCAAGTTTTGAGCCTGAAGATTCGCCGGATAAAACATAATTTGTCTTTTTGCTGACGCTTGATGATGTTTTGCCGCCGAAGCTTTCGATAATCTTTGACGCCTCGCTGCGCTTATATGTCGGTAAAGTACCTGTCAGCACAAATGTCATACCTTCAAAGCGGTTATCCTTAATTACGGTTTTAGACTCTATATTAACGCCTGCCGCCTTTAATTCGGCAACAAGTTCCTTTGCGCTCTCGTTGCGGAAGAAATCATAAACGCTTTCAGCCATAATTTGACCGAAGCCGTCAATTTCAAGAATTGCATCAACCGTTGCAAACATAATATTGTCAATATTCTTGAAATGGTCCGCCAAAAGTTTTGCCGCCTTTGAGCCGATATGCCGAATACCGAGAGCAAAAATGAGTTTACTCAAATCATTTTCCTTGCTTTTTTCAACAGAAGAAATAATGTTTCCCGCGCTCGTATCCTTAAAACCGTCGAGAGCGGCAATTTTATCTTTATCGAGATTATAAATATCAATCGTTTTTGTAATGATTTTTTCGTTTACAAATGTTTCGATAATCGCAGGACCGAGTCCCTCTATATCCATTGCATCTCTCGAGCAGAAATGAATTAAATTTCTCAAAAGTTGTGCGGGACATTCGGGATTAATGCATCTTATCGCCGCCTCATCGTCCTCACGAACAACTTTTTCACCGCAACTCGGGCAAACAGTCGGATAAACAAAATTGCCGTCGCTGTGTTTTTCGTTACAGCACAAAACCTCGGGAATAATATCCCCTGCCTTACGGACAGTAACCATATCGCCGATATTGATACCTTTTTCGTTAATAAAATCTTGGTTATGCAATGTGGCACGCGAAACAGTAGTGCCTGCCAAATGAACAGGGTCAAATACTGCAGTCGGGGTCAAAACGCCCGTTCTGCCGACGGTGATTTCAATATCCTGAATAACGGTTTGCTTTTCCTCGGGAGGATATTTAAAGGCAACCGCCCATTTGGGGAACTTCGCGGTTGAGCCAAGCTCTTCCCTTTCGGCAAAATCGTCAACCTTAATTACCGCGCCGTCAATATCATATTCAAGGTCGCCGCGCATTTCCCCGATTTGCTCAACCTTTTCAAAAGCAGACGCTATATTGTCAACCTTTTCGTAAAAAGGAATGGTGTTGAATCCAAGCTCTTTCAAAAAATCAAGGCTTTGCTTATGCGATGTTAAAGTCGCGCCCTCGATTTGTTGAATATTAAAAACAAAAATATCAAGTCCGCGTGTTGCCGTAACACTGCTATCCTTTTGGCGAAGACTGCCTGCGGCGGCATTTCGTGGATTTTTAAACGGCTTTTCGCCGTTTAGCATTTGTCGGTCGACAACTCTTTCAAAACTTTTTTTCGGCATATAAACCTCGCCGCGCACTTCAATATACGGCAAAGACTTATTAAGTTTGAGAGGGATGTTGTGAATTGTTTTAAGATTTCCCGAAACATCTTCACCGACATTGCCATCACCGCGGGTGGAGCCGCGTGAAAACACGCCGTCGACATATTCAAGGCTGACGGATAAGCCGTCAATCTTCGGCTCAACAACATATTTTACATTTGAAACAACATCGTTGACTCTGTTTGCAAAATCAAAAATTTCCTCTTTTGAAAAAGCATCCTGTAACGATTCCATACGCACGGTATGCTCAACCGGAGCAAACGAATTATCAGCCTTGCCGCCGACGCGCTTTGTGGGAGAATCGGGAGTATCATACTGCGGATACTCATCCTCGAGTTTTTTCAAATCGCGCATCATCATATCGTACTCGTAATCCTCGATTTCGGGCGAATCGAGATTATAGTATCTGTCCGAATGATAGCGCAGCGTTTCTCTTAAATCTTCAATTTTTTTCTGTATTTCGTCCATATAATCACCATAAAATTAAATATAATTATTATAACATCATAATGCAATATTATCAATAAAAATGAACATAAAAAATACCGTTTCACTTGAATAAAACGGTATTTGAAGCACTATTTGGTTTTGGTTTTGAAATTGTCTGTATTTTGGTCGTAATCCATAGCTGTCAAAAGCTCATTTATTTTGCCTTTTGAATCCTCTTTTGACTGTGCAATAACAACAGTATTTGACACACGGACTATCTCGGAATAATAATCGTTTTCCAAATGATAAGTCTTGCTTGTGTAGTTGTTATAAAAAGATTCGCCGATGACAGTGTTGTATATATGTCTGTCCCAAAGCTGCTTGTGAAGTGAGGCAAACAATGATTTTGCACTTTCGGTTGAATCCATTTCAAGAAAAGTAAATTCGATAAACGGATCATTACTCGTGCACTCCATACTTTGCTTTATTGATGTATTTTGCAAGCGCATTGCTTCCGTATTGTCAATCGCTTCGTAACCGTAGGTTTCCATAACCTCCGCCGCCTGCTCAGCGGTGTAAGGCGTTTTGTTTCCGCCGTAGAGAATCATATGTGTAAACATAGCCACAAAAAATACAATAACGAATACAACTATAAATATAGGACCTGCTTTGCTGTAAATAAAGAACCTTTCAAGCAGGCTTGCATTTTTCGGTATATCCGACTTTTTAATGCTGTATTCCTCATTAATATGTTGTTCATAATCGTAAACATCATTGCCCTTTAGTCTTTCAACCAAGTAATCGGCAAAATCATATTTTGCAGGCGGTATAAGAAGTTTGCCTTTCCTGCCGTCTTTTGTGACATAATTGAAATAGCAACCTGCCGTTCCCTTTGCGTTTTTCTTTTGGTTAATCCACGCATCATCAACCTCATAATCGTTTATGATAACATCTTTGAACGGCGATTTTGTATGAATAAAATAATCATCGTAAATACAGATTTTATTAAACAAAGTTCTGTAAAGGCTTATAAGGAACAAAACAGTAACGAATCCGCCAAAAACGGCAAAAGGGATAAAAACGGCAGTACCCTGCCTATACATAAAATAAGCCGCTGTATCAAACAATAATGCAACAATTGCGACTATGATATTGTCCTTTATCCCGAACGAAATAATATATTTGCATTTTATGTCTTTCATATAATTCCCCTTGCTGATTTTATAATTTGATTATATCACATAATATCACAACAGACAATATAAAAAGAAACTGCCGGCGCAATCCGACAGTTCTTTTTACTCTTAATAAGCATACGAGAACATGCTGATATTCATATCGTTCTCATTATCATAAATGTCGAAACAATATAGTTTCTCGTTGAAAAATATGCAATGACCTTGATACATCAGTTTATCATCGTTGTTTACATATTCATTTTTGACAGAAATTTTATTATTGATAATTTCAAATGTTATCGCACCGTAATAGCGCCTTGCGGAATCCGAGAAATATATAGACAAAGCAAAGGTGTTTTTGCCGTCATTCATCGCAAGTACATTTGAGGCAACAGCATTGTTTAGCTTATATTCATCAATTGGATTTGCATTTTTATCATACAAAACAATTTTCTGTTCGGCGGTGTCCAAATTTTCCTCAATAGCGATATATGTTTCACCGAGAGAATAAATGTTTCGTTTGATTGATGAATCGACGAAGCTAAACGGACTTTCAACAAATTCCTTTATTTCATCCTCCGAGGCATACGAAAATGTACCGTTTTGCAAATTAAGCATCATAATTTTTTTATTTTCATTTTCGTAATCGCCGATTAAAATGCGAGTTTTGTCACATTTGATTTCAGCCGATCCGCCCAACACCGCTTTTAAATCAAAAGATTGTTTGGCGGAATTTATATCTACAGAGGAAATAACCGTATAAACGGCAGTCTTAACATTCTTAAATCCGACAATATTTTCGGCAGACGCACGCAACTTTTTGCCGTTAAAGCTGATATAAGGAACAGTGTCGCCTGACGAAACAGCATAATCGGACACAAGATACAAACAATTATCAACAATCATCGAATCGGAATATTCTCCGCTTTGCTCGAATTTTGAAATCAAAATAGGATTTTTGTAATCCTCAATATTGTAAATACTTGTCAATGTTGAATTTTTCGTACTTGAATTGACAATAAGTCGGCTGTCGGTAACATAAATACCTTCAATATCCGCATTGTCGGGTGCAACATTGTCAATAACACATGAAGGCGCTTTGTTTTCTTTGTCCGATTCATCAAAAATATAAACTTTATTTTTGTTTTGGGTTAATGAATTGCTGTGGTAAGCGTAATAAATATGCTTTTTATTTGCTTTAACCGTGTCTGAAAATTCAACACCGCTTTCATTTTTATGAATAACGGTATTTGATTCATTACATCCCGATTCTCCTAACGATACTCGTTTTAGTGTAGACACAACAGAATTAATTTCGTTGTAATTTTTGTATCCGGTAATTTTATTTGAATTAAATAAACCCGAATTTGATGCTGCGACAACAGAGCAAATTACTATAAAGCAAGCGGCTGCGGCAGCAATATATTTAAAGTGATTAGTGCGCGGCTTAACCTTAATTTTATTAAAACTGCTATTTGTCAAAATTTTATTTTTTAAAGCTTCTTTACTGAGGCTGTCGGGAATATCGGGCTGTGAGTCTTCAAATTTTGCTTTTATAAAATCAAAATCGTTATTTTTCATATTAGGTATCACCTCATTAAGATAAATAATTTCTCATTTTATGCAAACTTCTGTGCAATCTTTGACGAACATTGACGGCAGTCAGCCCCATAATTTTTGCAACCTCTCCGCTTTTTAATCCGCCGACAACACAAAGCAAAACAATATTTTTATCATTATCAGTTAAGATATTTAATGCTTGCTTTAATTCTTCGCGTGCAAATTCAGCCTCATTATCATATGAAATAATGTTTTCATACAAATTAATATCCGAATTACTGCGCCTTGAAATCTGTTCCTTAACAGCAGAAACGCAACCGTGATATAAAATTATATAAATCCATGAAGAAAACGCTTCGGGCTTTCTTAATTTGTTCAACTGCTCAAACGCTGTCATCATACAATCCTGCACAACATCCTCGGCATCGTGAACATTGCCGAGTTTATAGTAAACATAATTAAACAGCTTTCTTTTATGGATTTCGTACAGCTCACAAAATGCATCAACATCACCGGACTTTGCGGCTATAACAAGTTCAGTTTCTGTCATATTTCAACCTCCTTTGACGCGTCAATAATACAGTGTTGTTTAGAACAAAAAGTGTTACATAAATCATCAGAAAACAATAAAAATCACACGCATATTTACGACTGCTTATCCGTATGCCTTTTAATCATAATGCCGACAACCGCCGCAACACATACCGTAAAAATAACAATCAAATAAACTGTGAATTTGTTATTATTGCCGATATTAGATAATTCTTTATCGTTGCTCTGCTCACTCTGCGGAGCGTTAACGGTTGTTTGACTTTCCTCGTTGCTTGTTTTCACTGTCGATGAGCTTGTACTATCGGTTTCTGTCGTTCTCTTTGAAACGGTAGTCTTTTGAGTTGTACTGTGAACGGTTGATGACGCACCTCTTGATACAATTGCGTTGACATACGGCAGTACCTTATCTTGATTAAGCAAAACAATCGTTATGCTGTTTTTACCCTGAGAAACCGGCTTATAATCTTTCCCGTTTTGCGAAAGCGGAAACTCCCATTCAGTAACAACACCGTCACCTTTATATGTAATTTTTATACCACCGGATTTGCTGTCGGCTTCGGTGTAAATATCGTAGTTTTCTTCTCCGTTGACAAATGTGAGTACATCCTGAGGATTCTCGCGAGGAAGCCACTCGGTGCTTTGCGCAAAGGCAAATGCAGGAGCACTTATCGCAGAAATCATCAGTAAAATCGAGAGAATCAATGACAATGTTTTTTTCATAAAAATACATCCTTTCCGAACGGCGATTATTCCGTTCAATAAAAGAGAGTAAATAAATAGCGAAAGTGTTACAAGTTAAAATAAAAAATGCCATAACGAATGTTTTTAACAAGTTTTAAAAACCTCGTTATGGCATAAATACTGTATTATTCTAAGTTAAAAAACAAATTTTCTGAAAACCTTTTTGCCTTTTTTAACTATTACGGAATTTTGCAAATCCTCTTTTGAAACAGCTGTGAAAACATCGGTGATTTTTTCATCGTTGACGCTGACGCCGCCCTGCTGAATAAGGCGTCTGCCCTCGCCGTTTGATTTAATCATACCTGATTTGAGCATAAGAGCAAGAACTGTAACTTTACCGTCATTAAGGTCTGCCTCCTCAACGGTGGTGCAAGGCATATTGCTGTCATCTGCGCCGCCTGCAAACAATGCTTTTGCGGCTGTCTGTGCCTTGTCTGCCTCTTCTTTGCCATGAACAAGCTCTGTAAGCGAATATGCAAGAGCTTCCTTGGCTTTGTTCAAATCTGCACCCTCAAGTTTTGCGTACTCTCTGATTTCATCCATAGGAATGAATGTGAGGAGTTTCATACACTTGATAACATCTCCGTCATCAACATTTCTCCAATACTGATAAAAGTCATAAGGAGAAGTTTTTTCGGAGTCAAGCCAAACTGCACCCTTTTGGGTTTTACCCATTTTCTTGCCCTCCGAATTTGTGAGGAGAGTAATTGTCATGGCATTTGCCTCTTTGCCGAGCTTGCGGCGAATAAGTTCCATACCGCCAATCATATTAGACCATTGGTCGTCACCGCCGAACTGGAGGTTACAGCCGTATTTTTGGTATAAAGCATAGAAGTCATATGACTGCATAATCATATAGTTAAATTCAAGGAAAGAAAGTCCCCTTTCCATTCTTTGCTTATAGCATTCTGCGGCAAGCATTCTGTTAACGCTGAAGCATGAGCCGACCTCGCGTAATACCTCGATATAATTAAGGTCAAGGAGCCAATCGGCATTGTTAACCATCATAGCTTTGCCTTCACCGAAATCAATAAAACGCGACATTTGCTTTTTAAAACATTCGCAGTTGTGATTGATAGTTTCTTTTGTCATCATTTGGCGCATATCCGTTCTGCCGGACGGGTCGCCGATCATTGCGGTTCCGCCGCCGATTAGCGCAATTGGCTTGTTGCCAGCCTCCTGCAAGCGTTTCATAAGAGTAAGCGCCATAAAGTGACCTACATGGAGAGAATCGGCAGTCGGGTCAAAGCCGATATAAAAAACAGCCTTGCCGTTATTCACCAAGTCTCTGATATGCTCCTCATCTGTTGTTTGAGCGATAAGACCGCGCTCAACTAATTCTTCATATACACCCATTATATAGAATCCTCCGAAAATGTAATAATTATAATTTATCAAAATTATCGGCGACATGTGCCGTTTTTTACCTTTTGTTCGTTATTTATACCCATTAATTTTTCTCCGATAATAACTCTTCAGCCGATTTGAGCAAACTGTCTGTAATTTCAAGACCGCCCATTATGCGTGCAAGCTCGCGTTTTCTGCCATTAAAATCAAGCGATTTGACGCTTGTATATGTGCTCTCAAGGCTGATTCGCTTTTCAATCAGCAAATGGCAATCGGCAACAGATGCGATTTGAGCCGAGTGCGTAACGCAGATAACCTGCGTGTGACGGCTGACATCCTTTAACTTTAAGCCGATTTTTCTGCTCGCCCTGCCGCTGACGCCGGTATCAATTTCATCAAAAATCAATGTATCAATCACATCGTACCGTGCGACAATGTTTTTGATGGCAAGCATAATGCGCGAAAGTTCGCCGCCCGATGCGATTTTAGCAAGCGGCTTAAGCGGTTCGCCGGGATTGGTCGAAATCAAGAATTCAATTTTATCATATCCGTTAAGTGACAAATTGCCCTTTTCAAAATTTACGCTGAACTTGATTTTCGGCATATCAAGGAACAAAAGTTCCTCTTGAACATCCTGTTCGAGCTTGTAAGCAAGACCTTTTCTGTGAGCAGAAAGTATATCAGCCGCTGTAACGGTTTTATCAAGCGCAGAATCGTATTCGGCACTGAGGCGTTCAATCTCCTCATCGGAATTGACAATTGAATTGCGCTGTTTCTCGGCGTTTGCCAAATAGTTTAACATATCTTGCTCGGTTTCGCCATACTTATTTGCAAAATTGTATAACAAATTTAAGCGTTCTTCAATACTGTCAAGCTCCGATTCGTCATAATCGATGCTGTAAAGTTTATTGCTTAACGCATCTTTTAAAATTTCTAATTGCTCGTTTACGGTATCGCATTGATTATAAATTGCCTTTAAATCGCCGTCAACATCCTGAATTGAATCAAAATCGGCAAGTGATGACTCGACAACAGATTTAATGCCTGCGTTATCATCGTCGCCGTTAATCGCCGACAAAGCGGTATTAAGCGCAGATATTATGTTTTTTGCATTAAGTAAAAAAGTTTTTCTCTGTTTTAATTGTTCAATTTCGCCGACCTTAATATCAGCCTGCGAAATTTCGTTTATTTGATATTCAAGCAGTTCAAGCTGTTTATCCTTATCGTCGGCATCTGCGGTTAATTTTTTTAACTGCTTTCTGACAGCAACAAGATTTTTGAACGATTTTTTGTATTTGTCATAAATCGCTTTGTCATCCGACAGCATATCAACAAATTTATAATGCATATCGCTGTTCAAAAGTTGCTGTGAATCGTGCTGACCGTGAATATTAACAAGTTTTGAGCCTAACTCCTTAAGCATACCGACTGTGCACGGCACGCCGTTAATGCGGCAGTTTGACTTACCTTGGTTTGATATTTTACGCGAAATGATAAGGCTTTTGTCTTCTTCAGGTGTAATGCCCAAATCATTGAGCATTGCTTCGACATCACTGTTGATATTTTCAAATCGTGCAACAACATTTGCGTTATCTGCACCGTGACGAACAAGGTCTTTTGAGGTGCGCTCGCCCAAAATCGCATTGATTGAGTCAACAACAATTGATTTTCCGGCGCCTGTTTCACCGGTTAAAACATTTAAACCGCCAGAAAACTCTATATCAGCCTTTTCAATAACTGCAATATTTTCAATATTCAGTGATTTAAGCATTTAACATAGCCCTCATTTTATTAGTAAAAGTCATGGCGGCATCCTCAGTGCGGCAGAGGACAAAAATTGTGTCGTCACCGGCAATCGTGCCGAGAACGGAATCAATTGTCATGGAATCAATAGCGGCACAAGCAGCGTTTGCCATGCCGGAAAAACACTTTATAACAACAGTATTCAGCGCAAAATCAATACTGATTACGCTTTCGTTGAATATTCCGCCTGCGCGGTGAGTAATATTTTCGACATTCTTTTTTCCTGTTGAATAAACATACCGTCCTTTTGAGGACAAATCCTTAACAAGTCTAAGCTCTTTAATATCGCGTGAAATTGTGGCTTGTGTGACCTCGTAACCGTGGGAAAATAGCTTTTCCTGAAGTTCCTCCTGTGTTTCAACATCATCTGAGGATATAATTTCGAGTATTTTAGCCTGTCTGCGTTTTTTCATATATTAATTTCTCCTCTCGATGAGTTTTTTGTTAAGTATTTCATAAAAGTTTTCGGGTTTAAGCTTAATGAGCTTTGCCGAATATTTTGATGTTGTAATTTCAATTCTGTTGTTGCTGTCTATCGGAATGGATGTTGAGCCGTCTATCGAAAGAAATGCTTGATTGTTAACATCGTTTGAAACTGTCATTTCAATGGTTTTATCGGATGACAACACTATACTTCTGTTAATAAGCGAATGCGGACAAATAGGAGTAATGACAAAACAACTGTTATCAGGGCTTACAACGGGTCCTCCTGCCGCCATCGAATAAGCAGTTGAGCCTGTCGGCGTTGCAACAATCATACCGTCAGCTCTTGTGTTTGTGATTTCTCTGCCGTTTTCGGTTACATGAATATCAATAAGCCTTGCCAAATCACCGCGAGTAATTACAGCATCATTAAGGCAATGATATTTGCCGAGCATTTCATTATGCTTATTATATAATGTTGCTTTGAGCATCATTCTTTTTTCAATTAAATAATCGCCGTTTACGAGCATTTCAAGCATATTAAGCTCGTTTTTTTCAAGTCCGCTCATAAAACCGAGCCTACCGCCGTTGATACCGAGTGTCGGCTTATTAGCTATTGCCGCCCTCTTAGCAACATTAAGTGTTGTGCCGTCACCGCCGACAGCAACAGCTATATCGCAAAGATTTAAAAAATCTTCACAATTTTCAAAACTGTATTGCTCCTTGCCGCAGCTCGCAATATAAACCTCTGCTCCCAATCCCTCAAGAATGGATACAATATCCTTTGTCAAGGGCGGAACGCGGTCATTTTTCATATTCGGAAAAACTGAAATTTTCATTATTTATCCAACTCCGTGTGTGACTGATTGACGAGTATTTCGGGTTGAACAGACTCGTCAACAACCGGCTCATCCGATTTTTTAAGATAAATCAAATATTCAATATTGCCCTCGGGACCTTTAATCGGCGAAAACTGCAAACCTAAAACAGAAAAACCGTTTTCAACCGCAAGCGAAATTATCTTTTTTACAACCTCAAGGTGAACATTGAGGTCTCTTACAACACCTTTTTTGCCTACCTTTTCCTTTCCTGCCTCAAACTGCGGCTTAATAAGGCAAACCGCCTCGCCGTTATTTGCAAGCAACGAATTGAGCACCGGCAAAATATGATAAAGTGATATGAACGAAACATCGACAGATGAAAAATCGATTTCATCCGGCACTTGTTCTCTCGTAGCGTATCTGAAATTAGTTCTCTCGAGATTGACAACTCGCTCATCGGTACGCAGTTTCCATGCAAGCTGACCGTAGCCGACATCAATGCTGTAAACTTTTTTTGCTCCGTTTTGCAACATACAATCTGTAAAACCGCCAGTAGATGCGCCGACATCCATACACACCTTGTCCTTAAGGATAATCGGAAAGCATTGCATTGCTTTTTCAAGCTTAAGACCGCCGCGGGAAACATATTTGAGCGTAGCGCCGCGGACCTCAAGCTTATCATCACGCTTAATCTCAGTGCCTGCTTTATCAATTTTTTGATTGTTTACATACACCTGACCTGCCATAATTATAGCTTTCGCTTTCTCCCTTGACGGAGCATAGCCGCCCTCAAATACGGCAACATCAAGCCTTATTTTATTCGACATTTGATAACTTAACCTCGTTTGTGATAGACTCTTTATCAAGTTTATAAGTTTTTAACTGATGGGCAACGCTTGCCTGTTTTACAAAACTGTCCGGCACGCAAATGTGTTTAAAATGCGACGCCGCGCCGCTTTCCTCAAGCATCGAAGCGAACACCTCGCCTACTCCGCCTGTTTTTATGCCCTCTTCATAAAAATAAATATGCTTTGCATTTTTTGCCACGTCGACAATTTTTTCATTCAGTGGCTTGATTTTATTGATTTTAATTAAAAATGTATCGTCAAGCTCGCAAAAAGCTTGATAGCAATTGCAAAATTCTCTGCCGTAGGTGACAATACAATTTTTGGCATTGATATCACCGAAAACAGAAAACTCTTCTTTGTTATATGAATAACCGTCAGGCTTTTCGCCCTCTCCGCCGCGCGGATAGCGAATGGCAACGGCATGCTTTTCCTTATAAGTCGCAAGATACATCATTGATGACAATTCTTCAAAATATGTCGGTGAATATATGGTTAAATTCGGAACAGACATAAGATAAGCCGTATCGAATATACCCTGGTGGCTTTCGCCGTCCTCGCCGACAAAGCCTGCTCTGTCAATGCAAAAAACAACCTTCAAATCCTGCATTGCGACATCGTGAATCAGCTGGTCATAACTTCTTTGTAAAAATGTTGAATAAACCGCAAAGAACGGAATCATTCCGTTTTTTGCAAGACCCGATGAGAACACAACCGCGTGTTCCTCGGCAATTCCGACATCAAAAAATCTGTCGGAATATTCGCGGCTGAAATCAACAAGACCTGTTCCCGTAGCCATAGCGGCAGTTACGGCACAGATTCTTGTGTCATTTTTTGCAAGAGAACAAAGATTTTGACCGAAATGACTCGAAAAAGTTTCACCGCTCGGAATCGGCTCGCCGGTATTGACATTAAACTTTCCTATACCGTGATACTTTGACGGATTTTTCTCCGCAAAATCATAACCCTTGCCCTTAACTGTGTTTATGTGAATAAGCACACTGTGATTGTGCACCTTTGCAACATTTAAAACATCAATAAGCGCGTCCAAATCGTGACCGTCAATCGGACCGTAATATCTAAAGCCCAAATCCTCAAAAAAAGTATTTTTATATACGGATTTTCTGATTTTTTTGTTAATCAAAGTGATAGTGCGAGTAAGTTGTGAGCCGACTTTAGGCAGTTTGGCAAGCCAGCGCGTCACCTTGTTTCTGAACGTAAAATATCGCGGATTGGTGCGAATAGTGGTAAGATTTTTTGCAAGTGAGCCGACATTTTGACTGATAGACATATTATTATCATTTAATACAACAATCAAATTGCTGTTTTCGTTGCCCGAATTATTCAGCGCCTCGTAAGCAAGTCCGCCGGTAAGTGCACCGTCACCGATAACAGCGATAACCTTACCCTTTTCGCCGCGAAGTTTTTTTGCCTTGGCAAGTCCTATTGCTGCTGAAATCGAGGTTGACGAATGACCCGATGAAAAAATATCGTGTTTGCTCTCAACCGGTCGCGTAAAGCCGCTTATTCCGCCTTCTGTGCGAAGTGTATCAAATTCATCTTTCCTGCCGGTCAAAATTTTATGTGTGTAGCACTGATGACCGACATCAAAAACGATTTGGTCTGTCGGAGAATTAAATACCATATGCAAAGCAACCGTAAGTTCGACAACGCCGAGATTTGACGCAAGGTGTCCGCCGTTTTTCGATACTGTTTCAATCATTTTTTGGCGAATTTCCCCGCAAAGTTCATTCAACTGGTCTATATTAAGTTTTTTAATGTCTTTAGGTGAATTAACTTCATCCAAATACGACATAAACTCAACTCTTTTCAATAAATATGTTGTGACTATGATAAATCATTTTATCATTTTTTGTATATAAATGCAACTGCTGTATATTTATGATTCTCTCGATACAAGATAATCGGCAAGTGCTTCGAGAAATTCCGTGTTTTGGAAATGTGCAAGCTCTGCCTTTGCGCTTTGAGTAAGTCTCTTTACATCCTGTTCCGCTCTGTCTTTTCCGACAATTGTGACATATGTAGTCTTGTTGTTTTCCTCGTCTGAGCCGACATGCTTGCCGAGTTTAGCCTCATCACCGTAAACATCAAGCAAATCGTCTTTAATTTGGAATGCTATGCCCAAATTATATGCAAACTTTGACGCGGCGGCTATTTGTGCGTCGGTAGCATTTCCTGCGATGCAACCGAGCAAACATGCGGCTGAAATGAGTGCGCCTGTTTTGAGTTTGTGAACAGTAAGAAGCTCGGCAAGTGACGGCGAAAATTTTTCATACATCAAATCAAGAACCTGACCGCCAATCATTCCTCCGACTCCTGCATTTTGAGATAGCAGGCTCAAAGCGCTGTTGATTTGCTCAGGTGCAAGATTTGCGTCACACGCAACATCAAATGCATGTGTTAAAAGCGCATCACCCGCAAGGAGCGCCGTCGCCTCACCGAACATTTTATGACAAGACGGATTTCCGCGGCGCATATCGTCATCATCCATGCAAGGCAAGTCATCATGAATAAGCGAATATGTATGAATATACTCAATAGCGCACGCGAAAGCAACTGCATTTACAGAATCGCCGCCGCAAGCCTTGCAAAATTCAAGGACAAGAATCGGTCTGAGCCTTTTTCCGCCGTTTGTGAGCGAATACTTCATAGCGCGCACAACATCACGCTGACCATCATTTGCATCGGGCAAATAATCAACGAGCTTTTCGTTTATAATATCTGCATAATCGTTGATTTTTCTTTTAACATCTGCTGAATACATAATTATTCCTTCTCTATTTCAACAATTTTTGATTTTGCATTTTCGATTTTTTCATTACAATATGCAGTGAGCCTTGTGCCCTCTTCATAAAGTTTGAGCGACTCGTCAAGCGATACCGAGCCTGATGCGAGTTTATCCACAATTTCCTCAAGGCGTTCAATTGCGCTTTCGTATGAAATGTTTAATTCCTTTTTCATTTTGTCACCTCGTTGACGGTTGCTTTAAAAGCACCGTTTGACAATATAATTTCAACATTATCGCCGACATTTATATTTTCACTGTCGGTAACAATATCGGATTTTTCGTTTTTAACAACCGAATATCCTCTTGAAAGAATTTTAAGAGGACTCAAATTATCGAGCATTTCGGCATTTTTTGAAAGAGTGTTTGTTTGATTTTCTATAATTCGCGTAATCGAATCTTTAAGTTTTTCGTTATATTGAGCCATTTTATCCCGAATATTTGCATAAAACAGGTCAACATTTGATTTTGAAAAAAAATCTTTGTATCGTTTAATGCTGTTTTCGCATTGCGATATTTTGAAATCAAGCGACTTTTCGATTGAAACTGAAAAATTGTTAAGCTGAAAGATTAGTGATTTTATATCGGGCACGGCAAGTTCTGCTGCGGCACTCGGTGTCGGAGCGCGCATATCGGAAACAAAATCGGAAATAGTAAAATCGGTTTCGTGACCTACAGCTGAAATAATCGGCGTTTTGCAGGCATAAACAGCTCTTGCGACAATTTCGGTATTAAACGCCCACAAATCCTCAAGTGAGCCGCCGCCTCTGCCGACGATGATTGTATCAACGCCGAGGTTTTCATCTATAAATCTTATTGAATCGGCAATATCCTGTGCGGCAGATTCACCCTGCACCATTGTCGGAACAATTATAATTTCGCACAGCGGATAGCGCCTTGAAATAACATTTTTTATGTCCTCAACAGCGGCACCCATTTTGGAGGTTGCGACGCCGATTTTCTGCGGAAATTTAGGAATTGCTTTTTTATGTTCTTCGTCAAACAATCCTTCTTGAGCCAACTGCACCTTAAGCTGTTCAAAAGCTATTGTCAGCGCACCTACGCCGTCGGGTTGCATATCACGGCAATAAAGCTGATAAACACCATCGCGCTCATACACGCCTACCTGACCGAAACAAATAACCTTCATTCCGTTTTCGGGGGTGAATTTGAGCCGATAATTATCGTTTTTAAACATTACCGCCTTTAACTGTGACTTATCGTCCTTCAGCGTAAAATACATATGACCGCTGTTGTAATAATGCTTAAAATTTGAAATTTCGCCGCATATATATACATTTTTGACCTGCGGAATTTCATCAAGCAAGGCTTTGATATACATATTAACTTGTGAAACGGATAAAATTTTCATACTCGCTCACTTTTCAATTTTGCATACGCAGCTACACCTGCCGCATTGTCAAGCGAAAATTCGGGCTTTGCAAAATATGCATTGAATTTTGATAAAATTTTATTGCGCAGCATCGTATTTGATGACACACCGCCGGAAAATACAACCGGCAAATCACCGTATTTTTCAACAACCTTTTCAAGCATTGAATAAACGGTTTGACTGACATAGGTCAAAACGAACTTTGCGGCATCTGCGCTGCTGCAACCGTCGGCAATCATTTTTTTGACCTTATTTTCAACTCCGCTCAACGAGCAGTTATCTCCTATTAATGTCGGCTTAATTTTAAATTCCGTGTCGCTGTCGTATGAAAGCTTGTCAAGCGCCTTGCCGCACGGGAAATCAAGCCCGAGCATTACGCCTGTTCTGTCAATCGCTTGTCCTGCTTTCAAGTCGGTGCTTGCGGCAATAATCTCCGCCTTGATAATTTCGCCGTCATCCGGCGTTACAAGCAATGCTTCAGTAGTTCCGCCGCTCAAATGAAACGCAATGAATTTGTCATTTATCAAATTGAGCTTGTCCGCACTGTATAAAGCGGCAAGAATATGGCCGACCTGATGCGATGTCGAATAAAGCGGCACATTGGTTGACTGCGACACTGCTTTAGCAACGGCATAGCCGACAGTAAAGCAAGGCATATAACTGCCCTCTGCATTTCGCGGTCTTGTGCTCACACCAACAGCTTTAATATTATTCATCTCAAACTGTTCGAGCAGTTTGGGATAATTGCTTACATGTTGAAAAACAGCGTCGCTTTGGCGCAAGCCGCGTTCGCCGTGTTTGACGGAAAGCACCTGTTTAGCTTGGTGCATTGAGTCATCGAGTATTGCAAGCGATGTTGTGTAATTGCTTGAATCAAAACCGACAAACATCAACCGTTACTCCTTGAATAAGCGCCGAGGATACCGTTGATAAACGATGCGTCCTCCTTACCCGAATACTTTTTGGCAAGCTCCACTGCCTCGTTAATTGCAACCGAATTCGGAACACTTTCTATGTACTTCATTTCATAAACGGCAAGTCTCAATATTGAAATGTTAACCTTAGGGATACGCGAAAGCTTCCAACCGTTTGAATATTGTGAAATAATTTCATCAAGCTCGCTTTCCTTATCGAGAACGCCTGCAAACAATTCTTTAGCATAATCACCGACCTCCTCGACATTTTCGCTGTAAATTGCTATATCGTCATCCTCAACCGGGCGAAACTGTGCCTGAAATATAAGGAAGAACGCTTGCTCTCTTTGTTTGAATCTGTTAATCTGCTTGTCCATAAATTCTCCTAAAAACAAAAGCCGACTGAATCAGTGTATTACGCTTTCAGTCGGCGGATTTTTGCCAAATTACTTTTCACTTTCGTTAGGTGCTTTTGAGTCGCCGGACTCCGTAAAATCAATTCCCGCAATAACAACATTAACCTTTGAAACGACCTTGCCGGTCATATTTTGAATTGCCTCGCGAACATTGTTTTGAACATTAACTGCCACATCTTGTATTTTTTTGTTAGGCTCAAGATTGATATAAATACTGACATTCATGTTATCTCCGTCCTGCAATATTCTGACGGGACTCATAACCTTTAGGCTGCCCTGCTTTATAGTGCTGACTACATCGACAGGTCTGTTTGAAAATGAACTGACTCCATCTACATCCTTTGCCGCATTTGTTGCAATTGATGAAAGCACCTCTTCAGAAATCGTAAGGGTACCCTTGCTGTTAGATGTTGTAATTTCCATATCAACGCCTCCTTTTGTGTTAGTATTATAACATAAAGAGCATAAATATACAAGAATTTTATATTTAATTTTTATGAATTGTTGCTTTGGATAATGGTAATATCTTCAAACGAGCAATTAAGTTGCTCCATTGCGATTTCCTTTATCTGAATAATAACATTATCCGACAAATCCTTAACATCGACTATCACATCAACTTTTGTTCCGTCATCATTGATAACAGCAAGACAGTTGTTGATTCCCTTTGCTGTTACGAGCGTTTCAATTTTGTTTTCAATAGCAACATATTTTGAAATACGCGAAATGCTTTCCTCAGCAGCTTTTTTGGCATCTGCGCCAGCCTCCTTGCTGTCAACAACAGCCTGAAGTTTTTCTATTGAAGAATCGCGCGCTGTTTGTCTGTCAACACGAGCTTTTGAAAAATATGTGCTTTCACTGTTTGCCTGCGTTGTTACCTGCGAGTCAACATATTCAGCCTCGCCGAGAGTCTTTGTATCAGTCGAATGCAAAAGTGGCTCAATTGTACTTGATAAATCGGTGTTTTGATAATACCAATTTCCGACTGCACCGACAGCCAAAATCAACACGAATGCCGCAACGGCAACCTTTCTGCGTTTTTTCTTTTTGGATTTGATTTGCTCCTCCGTTAAAATTGGCTTAACCTTGCCGTCTTCTTGAATTTCGGTAATCAAATCGTCCGATTTTTCCGTGTTTTTGTCAATCTCGACTTCATCTTTTTCATTAGTAATCAATTCATCATTCATCAAATCACCCTTAACTGTTTATTTTTGAAACTGTTATTTTTGAAGTTGAAATATTGTAAAGCGAAGCGACGCTGTTGATGATTTTTTCTTTTATATAAACATCATCTGCACCCTCGCAAACAATAACTACTCCCTGCACCTGAGGATAATATTTTTTTACCACAACCGGCTCATTTGAACTGCCCGAATCTTGAAATATATATTCATTTGATTCGGAATATGAGCTGTCGCTTGAATTTGTGTCGTTGTTTTGAGCGTAAACATTTTCGTCTGAATTTTTCAGGGTTATCATAACCTTACACTTTCCCACTCCGCTCATTGAGGAAAGTATATCCTCGGTTTGTGATTCAAGCTTTTGAACATATTGTATATATGCCGTATCGGTATCATCCTTTTCTGTTTTATCGTAAGTGGGTATATATTCGCTTGCCAAAATGAGAATAACGGATATTATTCCCAGTGCTGCAAGTATTTTTGTTCTGTTTTCAGATTTTTTCAAAGCTGTTAAAAAAGCTCTAAATTTATCATTCACCAATATTAACCACCGTTGCTTTAATTCCGAGATTATCAAAAATAATCTGCGCCGCCTCGTCTTTGTCATATTCATCGGGCAAATATACCTTTACGCTTTTTACTGAAATTTCATTGCTGTTTGCGTTAATTTCACATTTGACATTCGCCCCGTCGATATTACTTTGATTCAAAGTATTTTTAACATTATTCTCTACCATATTTTCATAAACACTGTAATCATATGCCGACTCCGACGAAAATGCGAATTCACCCGGCAAATTGTGAAAATCAAATCCGCCGGCATTTGCAAACGGATATATGAATGACAAGAATATGAAAACCGAAATGATGATTTTGTAAAAATTTTTCATCGAGCCTTTTGGCGTTAAAAGTGAAAAAATCACTGAAATTAATATAGTTATACAAACGGTTACGGTCCATTGCTTTATAAAATTCATAACTATGATGCACCCCGTGCGGCAATCAAAATTCCGAAAGAAATGATTGTGGTCACCATTGAGAGAATAATTATTACATTGATTAAAAGCATTGTATCCTTGAATGCTTTGAGAGTTGCGGACACCGATGTGTCATTAAAAATATCCGAAACAGTTTCGCAACAACCGAACACAATGCGCCATAAGACAATTTGAATTATTGACGGCAAAAATGTCAGTACAATTGCGATTATTCCGACAACACCGACCGTGCTTTTTATCAATGAGGAATAGCTTTGAATTGACAGCAGTCCCTCGCTGATAGTTGAGCCTATGACCGGTACAACGGAATTGATAACAAATCTCACGGATCTTATTCCGAGAATGTCGGCTTTTGATGCAACCGTTGTTTTAAGAGAAAGAATCGAAACAAATGCGCCTGACAAAACTGCGATTGATTTTGTAATAATGTTTTTCAATCCTGTCAATAATTTATGTAGATTCAGTTCTTGTCTTAACCCCGAGCAAATTCCGAGTGCCAAAAAGCAGTTGACAACAGGCATTAAAACATTTGCCGAAATGACAGAAAGCCCCTGTGCGAGCAGCAAAAGCAATGTATTTGTTGATGCCGCCGCGGCAGTTGACCCCGAAGTAACGAGTATCATTGCAAACACTGGCACAAATGCGTATATATAATCCGACGCTATTTTCAACGATGCTGTTGCAACACTGATTGTATCACTGATTTGGTATATTAAGATGATTGAAATAACAACCGCCGAAAAGGTGGAATATGCGCCGTTAATCGACTCGTCATCAACCTTAACAGAGCTGATAAACGATGAAATTATTATAAATGCAATAAGTGAAGCTGCGCCCTTAAGCGGTGATTTGATTTGCGAATAAATAATGTTTTTTACAATGTCAAAAAAATCCTCGAACGATAAACTGCCGATGCTTTCATAGTTAAAATCATCTATACCAAGCTCTTTGAGAACAGTGCGTGTATCCTTACTTAACACATCTGTAAACGATGAGGTATCGAACTGTTTTAAATACTCACTGTAATCATCGGCATTGTATTCCGCCGCTGAAGACACGACCGGTATAACAAGAAGTATTAATAATGCAATTAAAAATCGTTTCATTTTATCAATCCGTTAATTATGTCTGCTATTGTGGAAATCATCGGCAAAACCATAACGGCAACAGTTATTTTTGCACCTGTTTCAGTGAGTGTTGCAATCGCAGATTCTCCGTTATCGCGGCACAAATCACTCAAAAACTGCGCAATAAGCGTAATGGCGAGCACCTTCATCATCAGCTTTATATAAGGCATTGCCGAGGACATTTGTTTGGTTAGCTTTGTTAATTCAGTTCCGATTTGCTCAATCTCGCCCGATACGGTGAACAAAAGCAAACAGCCGCCGAATACTGCAACGGCAATTGCAAAAGGCTTATTTTTATCACGCAGGAGTACAGAGCAAACCAAGATACAAAACGCAATTCCGGCTATTTTAATCATTATAAATCAAAAAGGTGCTTAACGGTGCCGAAAAGGTCTTGTATTTTCGGTATTAGCATCATCAAAACAACGATAACACCGGCAAGCGTTGTCAACATTGCTTGATCATCCCTGCCGGAGCGCACGAGAAGTGTGTTTAGCACCGCAACAATTATTCCGACAGCCGCTATTTTGAAAATAAAATTAACATCCATAATATCCAACTCCTACAGAAGTATAACGGCGATTGCAACACCACCGAAAAATCCAAACGCTCTGTAAAGCTTTGAATCTCGATTATATACTTCTTTGTATTTTTTCTCCGATTCGGTAATATAGTTCTTGAAAGCGTTGACAAGTTTAATTTGATTTTCCCTGTCGCTCTTACCGAATGAATATAAAAATTCCGAAATTTCCTTATTATCCTTATTGCAAAGCAATGAATTTACAGTTAATTTATTAACAAGTGCGGCTGAATTGATAAAGCCCAAATGCTTTAATCTTTCGTCCTTAAGTAATGCGTCAATGAGCACCGTTGCAGGAGTCATTTTGTAAGAAAGGTCGACATTTATCAGTTCGCACAAGAATATAAGTTCGTCGCAAACAGTAATTCTGTCTGCTGATTTTTTAGAAATTGAGATGCCCAAACCTGTTGTTGACAAAACAATTCCCATAAGTCCCAAATATTTCACCGTAAACCTCTGTCGCATCTATTATTTCAGGCTTGTAAGTGTAATTATCAAGCAAGATTATGTATGAAAACTCCTTTGTAAAAAGCAGTTTTTTGATTATTGATTTGTTGATTAAATCATTATAATCGGCACAATGAACCGAAAGCGCAAATTTAATTCCCGACGAAAAAGACTGAATAATAGATTCAACCTCCGCATCGGTCGAAATTTCGTCGCATACAATCAACTCAGGTGACAAAACGCGGGTTGCAATATCAATACCGGTTGATTTTGAAAACGAGGTCAAAACATCGGTATTTATCCCGACATTCATATTATTTTCTGTGCCGTGCTTTGCGGCAAACTCGTTTCTTTCATCAATAATTGCAACCTTGACATATCTGTTATTAAAACCACTGCTCAGTCCTCGCGATATATCACGCAAAAGCGTTGTTTTGCCTGAATTTGCCCGCCCTGCGACAATAATGCTCGGAAAGGCGTTTGTATAAAGAAAGTTGAGAACACCGCTGCTGCAATTGACAGACTCGCGCGGTATTCGTATATTTAGAGAGGTAATGTCCTTGACGGAAATCATTTTGCCGTTATCATAGACGGCACTTGCCGATACACCGACCCTCGCGCCGTTTGACAATGTGATAAATCCGTTTTTTAAATTCTCGCTGTTAGAATAAAGCGAATAGTCGCACAGTCGTAAAAACAACTTATCAAACTCATCTGAATCGACATAAACAATGTTATGCGCCGGGCAATCGTAAACATCACCGGACTCATCCAAAAAATAAGATGTGTTTCTGATTACGAGAATAAGCGGTAGGTTTCGTCGGATTCTTATTTCACAAATTTTGTTTGCAACTTCAAAATCAATTTTTTCGAGCAACGAGCGCAGATTCTCGGTCATATATTCAAGCACTCCCGAAATACCGAGCATTTTCTCACCTCAATGAATTTTATGAGCACCCATGGACAAATATTACAAATTATTAAAATTGCGTTTTGTCAATTGAAGTTAGCAAAATGATATGTTAATATATTTAAAATATATAATTTATGTTCGGAGTTTTTTAATGGATATTACAAAATCGTCAAAAAAACTATATACAACAAGACTCATAAATGGAGAAACTGTTAATTATGTCGTTGTGTTCTCCGCCGTTTCGCTGTTGCTTTTGGTATTAAAGCAGGCTTTTAAATTAATTTTCGGTATCGGCGCAGGCGTATCAACAGCAATCAGTGCGGTGATTTGTGCCATTGTGCTTTTCTTTGGTGAAAAGAAGTTTGTGTTTAACAAAAATTCACGCAGAAGCGGCGCAACGCAAATAATTGCATATATTTTCAGATGCGCTGTTGACTTCGGATTTTACAAAATAATGGACTTTTTGTTCTGCTCCACACTGCACAGACCAAAAGCATTTGTATTTTTCGGAGCATATTTGGTTTATCTGTTTTTCAACTATTATTTTGACAAGCTGCTTGTTTTTGACAGCCGCGCAAATGCAAAATCAAATATGAACGGCAGATGCTACAAAACATTTTTTTACAACAGATTTGTTGTATTTTCACTTTTGCTCTCTGCTGTTTGCATAGCATTTGTGTATTTTATTTTCAGACTGTTTCCGTTTGGCGATATGACTGTTATGCGAATGGACCTTTATCATCAATACGGCCCTCTTTTCGCAGAGCTTTATGACAGAGTGGTTGAGCACAAAAGCTTTATCTATTCATGGCAATCCGGCGGCGGCTCAAGCTTTCTCGGAAACTATTTCAACTATCTTTCAAGTCCGTTGTCGGCTATAATCTTTTTGTTTGACAGAAAAGATGTTTCATACGCAATTACAACGCTTGTGTTGGTTAAAGGTTGCCTTTCGGCAGGCACATTTGCATACTACCTTAAATCAAGCCTCGGCAGACATTCGTATTTATCGGCGTCATTCGGCGTTTTCTATTCTCTTTGCGGATATTTTCTTGCGTACTATTGGAACATAATGTGGCTTGACGGAATGATTTTACTCCCGATTATCGTGCTCGGAATCGAAAAAATCATTGACGGTAAAAAACCGCTGACATATATCGCATCGCTGACCTTACTTTTGTTCAGCAGTTACTATATGGGATATATGGTATGCATATTCTCTGTTGTATATTTCTTTATTTACTATATTTCAAATCATTCGTTTGCAGACAAACTTTGCACTACTGCTAAAATGAAGAAATATTCTATAAAGAGACTTTTCAATTTAAAATTTATCAACCGCGGACTGCGTTTTGCCGGCGCATCTCTTTTGAGCGCGGCTCTTTGCGCTTGCACATTAATCCCTGTTTATTTCATATTGCAGGCGTGCAGTGCAACCTCTGATACTTTCCCCGACACATTCAACAGCTATTTTGATTTGCTCAATTTGTTCTCGTCACACCTTGCGGCGCTTGAAACAACAATCAGGTCATCAGGCGACGATGTATTGCCGAATATTTACTGCTCAATGCTGACGGTGATTTTGGCACCGCTTTATTTTGTGAACAAAGACATTAAGTTAAAGGAAAAGGCAATGTATGTATTGCTGATAATTTTCTTTGTTTTCTCGTTCAACAACAATTGTGCAAACTTCGTTTGGCACGCTTTCCACTTCCCGAACGATTTGCCGTACAGATTTTCATTTATCTATTCGTTTGTTGTTCTTATAGTAGCATTCAAGGGTGCAATGAAAATCAAATCGCTTCGCTATCAAGATATTGCGATAGTCGGAATGGTTTGGATGCTGATCATTTTCCTTTACCAAAAGAATATGACAAGCAAAATGAGTGAAAAAACAATTTATATTTCGCTTGCATTTATAATTGTTTGGACGGGATTTTTGCTTTTGGTTAAGAAAAATAAGGTTAACACCGTTATTGTAAGCGCGCTCGTTGTTGCAATTACATTTTGCGAGGTAATCGTGTCGGACAGCAACTCTTTTGTATTCACGCAGGCACAAAAGGACTATATTGCGCATTATGACAATTACACCGAATCAATCAATAAAATCAAGTCGCAGGATAAGGATTTCTACAGAACAGAGCTGACTTATCTCGACACTCGAATGGACCCTTGCCTTTACGGCTATGACGGTATGTCAACATTTTCATCAATGGCATACGAAGATTATTCGCAAACACAATATTCGCTCGGTATGTTCGGCAACAGAATCAACTCATACACATATAACACGCAGACACCGCTTTACAATATGATGTATGCGCTCAAATATCTCACAAAGGCGCAATCTTCGGCAGAATTGTCGAGCGATTATTATACGCAAATATTCAAATCAGATGATTCAAAAGTTAAAACATACAAAAACAAATACTATTTACCGATAGCGTTTGAAACATCATCGGACATTAATGATTGGAGCACTGCAGAGGGCAATCCGTTTAAAATTCAGGAGCAATTTGCAGACCTTGCATGCGGTGTCAGCAAAATGTTTGTTCCGCTTAAATACAATTCGACAGACTGCGACTATATCAACTGCGACGATGTGACGGAAAACGGAACATATTATTTCTCTAAAATGGACACAGACAGTGATTACGGAACGGTTGAGCTGACTATTGAAGCAACAACCGACAGCGACGTTTATGTCTATATCACCTCGCCTGAAATCGAGAATGTAAACTACTATTTCAGCAACGAGGCGAACACATATCAAAATATAAACGAACCGTATATTATGGACCTCGGTAAACACAAAAAAGGCGAAAAAATCACTGTTTCACTTGATTGCGGCTCAATTGATGCAAACGAATCGTATTTTGAAATATATGCATACAGCATCGACAAAAATGTGCTTGATTCGGCATATGATTTCTTAAATGCCGGCAAACTTAATGTGACATCATACAGCGACACCCAAATTGAGGGCACAATCGATGCACGCTACAACGGAACGCTCTACACATCTATCCCCTACGACGAGGGTTGGAGCATTACCATTGACGGTGAAAAGGTTAAACCCATAAAAATCGGCAACAGTCAGCTCGCATGCGGAATTGTTCAGGGCAAGCATACCGTAAAATTCAAATACACGCCAAAAGGAATGAAATACGGCGTTGCAATCAGTGGTGCGGCTTGGCTCGGTGTGATTGCATACTGCCTGATTAAAAGATTTAGAAAAAAGAATGATAAATCGTCCGTTTGTTAAACTTGAATAAAAAAATTAAATATTTCTTAATAAATATTTCACTATATTCGTTTTACTTTTGTAGTGATTTGTTGTAAAATGTAGATACTAATAAGAGAGGAGTTCTCAAATGGCAAGAATTACAGCAGAAGAAGTACAAACTATCCCCTATGGACCTTTAGGAATTATCGCATTGCCGGGTTGCGAAGAGCTCGCGCAAAAGATTGATAATTACTTGGTTAAGTGGAGAAAGGATCAAGCAGAAGAGCACAAGGACACAATCGCTTTTTACGGTTATCAAAGAGATACTTATATCATTGATACCACAATAGCACGCTTCGGCAGCGGTGAGGGAAAAGCGGTTATCAACGAATCTATCCGCGGATATGATTTATATATCGTTGTTGATTGCTTCAACTATTCTGTTAAATACAAAATGTACGGAATGGATGTTCCGAAATCACCGGACGACCATTTTGCAGATTTAAAAAGAGTTATCTCGGCAGCATCAAGCAAGGCAAAGAGAATCAATGTTATTATGCCGATGCTCTATGAGGGCAGACAGCACAAGCGCTCCTCTCGTGAATCATTGGACTGTGCAATGGCACTTCAGGAATTGACAACACTCGGTGTTGAAAACATTATTACATTTGACGCTCACGACCAAAGAGTTCAAAATTCAATTCCACACAAATCATTTGAAAATGTTATGCCGACTTATCAAATGATTAAGGCACTTGTAAACAATGTTTCGGATTTACATATTGACCCGGATCACCTTATGGTTATCTCCCCCGACGAGGGCGCAATGCACAGATGTATCTATTTTGCAACACAACTTGGCGTTAACCTCGGTATGTTCTACAAAAGACGAGATTATACAAGAGTAGTAAACGGCAGAAACCCGATTGTCGCTCACCAATACCTCGGTGACAGCGTTGAGGGCAAGGATATTATTATTGTTGACGATATGATTTCGTCCGGCGAATCAATGCTTGAGGTAGCAAAAAAGCTCAAGGAGCTTAAAGCAAACAGAATTTTTGTCTGCACAACATTCGGTCTTTTTGCATCAGGTCTCGATGTGTTTGACAAGGCACACGAAGAAGGCGTGTTTGAAAAAGTATTTACAACAAACGGCGTATATCAAACTCCGGAACTTCTCTCAAGAGATTGGTATCAATCGGTTGAACTTTCAAAATATCTTGCATATTTTCTTGACACAATCAACCACGACCTTTCGGTTTCTTCATTACTTGATTGCTCACAGAAAATCAACAATATTTTAGTTAAAAAAGGTTTGAAATAATATGGATTTCGATTTTGATAAATTTGATGACAACAAAAAGGTCGATGACCTCGAGCCGCCTGTTGATTATCGCAAAGACGAAAAAGAAATAGAGCCGCCCGAAGAAGAAAAAAAGGACGACAAAAGGAAAAAGCGCAAAAAGTCAACAAAATCCTCCGCAACTGATGACGGTACTAAAACAGTCACATTAAGCTTTAAGGTTAAAAAGCTTAACAAAAAACAAATTATTGCAATTGTTATTGCTGTTGTTTTGGTTGTGTTTGTTGCAATTCCGGGTATCTACTGCGCAGTTCATCAGGAAAGTCCTGCAGATATGATTGTGGATATGTTCACAAGCAACGAAAAGCAAATTGTCGGCAAGTGGCAAGCCGAGGACGATAAAGGAATGGCAACCGGCGCATATGAGTTCTATGACGACGGAACCTACAAAAGCTACAATGCTGTTGCCGGCAACGATTACGCGCTTGAGGGCGATTACACATTAAAAGGCAGTAAATTGACTTTGAAAGGTTCAAAATCAACAGCTGTTTATAAATATTCGATAAACGGTCAAAATCTTTCGCTGACGCTTCTCACAATTGATGATGTTAAGCAAGAGGACCAAGATAAATTTGTTTACAAAAGCGTTGAACACATCAATGTTCCGACACTGATTGACGCATTGTCAAATGCCGCTAACCGGCCGACAACGGGCTATTTGACAAACAACGGCGACAGCGTTCCTATGGGTGGTGACATAAGCTCAATAAGAAGTTATTATGCCGCTATTGATAATAACAAGCAGGATGACGCCGACAAATTGATAAAAGACAGCGATGTTGTTTTTGCCGATGAAAAAACAGAAGTATCAATCGAAGATGACCAAACATCAACCGATTATACACAAATAACTGTTAACAGCGGTAAGTACAAAGACAACAAATATTTTGTTAAAAACTCTTGTGTTAACAAAAACGAATAATAACATACATTAACATTAAAAGGCACAGTTCAAACGAACTGTGCCTTTTTTTATATTTGAGGAAACTAATATGTCAATTCAAGTTACTTCTTTGTTGTAACAGCCTTTGCACTGCTCCAATAAGAGTAAACCTTTTTCTTTTGACCGTTAATTTTTACATTCTTATAAGCGCAAACTCTGACATAATATTTCTTGCCTGCTTTAAGCTTTGAGATTGTCTTTGATGATGTTTTTGCGCTGACATAAACATCTTTTCTTGACTTTTTGCTGAAGTTCTTGCTTGTCGAATACTGAATAATATATCCGCTTGCATCGGAAACCTTGTTGTAGGAAACCGAGAAAGCTTTTTTCTTTGCGCTCACCTTCACTGTCGGTGTTTTAAGGATGAGCTTTGAATAAATGCTGTAACCCTTTTTGTCACCGCATTTTGTGCAAACATAATGTTGCGAATAACCGGTTGATGTATATGTTGCCTTTTTCTCTGGAACCTTTTTATAGGTATGTGCATTATCACTGCAAATATAAACAAGTTTCGGTGCTACTATATTATCACTTGAATTTGAGTTTTCGTCGCTGTAATCTCTCGAGCAATATTCAGCGGCAACGGCATTGTTCTTTGAGGCTTTAACAACAAAGTTCTTTTGCGAGGTTGTAATATTTTCATCCTCGGTATAAGATTCATTACAGCCCAATGCATACGCATCAATAACCTTGATTGACTCCGGCAATGATATGCTGTTGAGATTCTTGCAGTTTGTAAATGCCAACATTCCTATATACAATGTGTTTCTGCCGACTGTTGCATAACGGAGATTTTTAGCATCCATAAATGCATAGTTGCCGATATACTTAACACTGTTCGGAGTGCCGTAGGAAAGAGCCGAATTGTTTGCAGGATACAAATAAAGTTCGGTCAATGCTTTATTGCAAAGAGCGCCGCGTTTAGTGGTGAAATATTTATTTTCACCGCTGACTGTAATTTTTTCAAGCGAGGTGCATCTCTTGAATGCGTTGTCGCTGATTGATGAAAGCGATTTAGGAATGTTGATTTTTTTGAGGCTTGAGCAATGATAGAACGCTTCGTCACCGATTGACTGCAAGCTGTCGGGGAATACGATTGATTTAAGTTGTGTGCATTGTGAAAATGCTCTTTCGTCTATTTTTTTAAGAGATGACGGAAGTGTGATACTTTGAAGATTTGATTTATCATCACTGTCAAACTCATCGCCGCAAAATGCACCCGGAGCAATTTCCTTTGTTCCGTTTTTAACAGTGATTGATGTTGCCTTTCGGTTTGCCGAGATTAAGCAGTTGTTAAAATAATATGCGCCTTTATAATATGTTTTGTTTTTATTGTAGTATTTCGTACCGATAAAAGCAGTGGGCGCAATATTCTGCGAACTGTTAATGTTTACCGACTCGATATTGTAATTGTTTCTAAAAGCATCTTCGCCGATGTATTTAACACTTTTCGGCAATACAACGGTTTTAACCTTATTAGTCTTTACCGGATTTGTGTTGTTAGCGCTGAAAGCTTCGTTGGCTATTGTCTTTGTTCCGTCTTTTACGGTAACTTTGCTTGACTTATATACCTCGGTGTTGCAATAAAGCAAACATTTGCCTATATAAACAATGCCTTTTTTATACTGATTTTCATATACAGGTGATTCGGCAAACGCATAAGCGCTTATGTCGGAAATGTTGTCACCTATTTTAATACTTGTGAGTGAAGTACAATCCTGAAAAGCATCGAGCGTTGTAACCGATGAAGGGATAACAATGCTTTTAAGAGCAGTGTTTTTACAAAAAGAGTAGGCGTCAATTGTTTTGACAGATGACGGTATTGTAACCTCAGCCAAATTAGAATCATATTTAAAGCTTGCGCTGATTGTTGTAACAGTCGATGGGATTACAACCTTTTTGAGACTGTCCATTACATTAAAAGCACCGGATATTTCGGTAACTGTAAAACCGTCAATTTTACTCGGAATATTAACCGTGCTTTCACTGCCCGTATATTTTTTAATCGCGATTTTGTCGGCACTTACAAAAGTATAATTGTATTCTCCGCTCATTTTATTAACACTTGCATTCGCCGACACAGCAAAACAAAGCGATGTCACAAGCATAATCACGCTTAAGAATACACTGATAATCTTTTTCATAAAATCACCTCATTAATAATATTATCAAATGTTTACTTTAATACTTCTGCAGAGTTGGTTATCATTTCAACTCTATCCTCGGTTTTGTTTTCTTTTGTCAACGTATTGCACGAGAACACAATTTTCGGGGCAATAGAATTTTTATTACTGTCTCTGTTAATAAATGCAATCGACTCAATCTCATATTGATCATATTTTGAAATTGAACCGTTAACCGTTACAACAGTCTTTGGTTTAAATGTTAAAGATGAGCCGGTTGTATTTGATTTCAACTTGCTGATGTCTGCAATTAAAACACGATTAGTATTTTTTACATTTTTATCACTATATCTGTCAAACCACATCGGAATAAATATACCGTATGAACTGTCATAAAAAATATCTTGCATTGTTGCATCGCCATAACAGTTTTCAACAGTAAAAATATCTTTTGGGTCTGTCGAAACAACGAATTTTCCGTTACTGTAAGTGGCAATTGTATATTGCAGATACTTATTTTTTTCGCCGTTGTCACCTGACTTATAGTTGTAATTAATTAAAAATTTAATTACATTATTTGTTTTGTCATACGAATACCTTGTAATTGCACAAATAGAACGAGTGTATTCTTTACCGTTTGAATAGTATGGAGTAATATTTTCACAAATACGAGTGCCCTTACTTGTCTTTTGAGTATTTAAAGTAACAGTTGCTCCGTCACTTAATTCTGAAATAGCCTTTCTGCTGATTTTCAAAATATCTGACTTGCTTGATTTACTTGTTGCGTTTTCTTTCTTCTTGTACCATCTGCAAACATAAAGATAATTGTCATCAACAGCCATTGCATTTGCATGACCGATTAAAGCGTTTTTAAAAACAATTCGTTTTGGTTTCTTTCTTTTACTTGAATCTTCAGCCTTAAACCTTGAATCATAGATGTTATTGTAATAATAAAGTGTTGAAACTGCTTCATATGAATTGGATTTGATACAGAACAAACGGTTATTGGCAGTTCCGGCAGAGATTCCTCCAAGGTTAGTGCACTTTACACCGCCTGGTGAATAATTATCCACTCTAAGCATTGTTTGCATTTTTGCTACAGGTCGATAATATGTACCAGCCGCAAAAGCAAGCGTGTCTACACCGGCAGCAATTGAAACAACCAAAATTAACGAAATAAATAAACTTATAAATCTTTTAAATTTAGAATTTTCTTTGACATTAGACATATTAGATTCCCTCTCATAAATTTAATTTGTAATAGGTGTCATTTAAAATTTTTCTACCGCTTCCGATAAGAAATTAAGAGATAAATAAAAAAACTCCACTCCGAGATTTTTGTTTTCGCTATCTCCCAAATTCATAATATCACTGTTGGTAAGATTTGTCAATTGTTTTTAGATTTCTTAAGAAACGGCATTATTTATTGTGCAAACGGTCGACACAAAATTGAGTAATAGAAAATGCAACGAGTTCATATAGATTACAAAAGGAGCAGTGTAAGAAATTACGCTGCTCAAATACGCCGGTTGCGGTGCTTAAAATTTTGTTTGTTGCCTGAAAGGCTATGGTGATTTTAATGAACGATATTGTTGAAAAAAGGTGTATTGAACTTGGAGAATATATAGTCAAAAACAATTCAACCGTGAGGCAAACGGCGGCTGTGTTCGGCATCAGCAAATCAACGGTACATATGGATGTCACAAAGCGGCTGTCGATGATTTCGCCGAATCTTGCGCAAAGAGTGAATACGGTATTGCAAAAAAACAAGGCAGAGCGGCACATTCGCGGCGGAATTGCGACCAAAGAAAAATATATGCGACTAAAGAAGAGTTGATATTTTGAGTATTTAATGATAGAATAGGAATAATAAAGGTTTTAGGAGGTCTAAAAATGTCTATCGGATTTATAGGTTGCGGCAATATGGCAACGGCGATTATTAAAGGTATAATCAAAAGCAAAACTGTCGATGAAAGCGAAATTAATGTTTTTGATGTTTACGCTCCTGCGGTTGAAAAACTCACCGCCGAATACAAAATCAACAAGTGTGAAAGTGAATGTGATGTTGTATCATCGAGCGACGCCGTTATTTTGGCTGTTAAGCCGAATGTTTTGCCACAGGTATTGAACAAAATCAACACAACGCTTGAAGAAAGCGACACTCTGCTTATCTCGATTGCGGCGGGAAAATCGACAGAGTTCATCAGAGGTGCTTTATCTCATAACAACAGGATTATTCGTGTTATGCCGAATATTAACGCAACGGTCAGTGAGGCAATGTGTGCATACACTGCAAATGCCGAAGCTACCGAGGCGGACAAGCAGACTGCCGAAGCCATTTTCAGCGGTGTCGGAAAAGTTATGTATCTTGACGAAAACTACTTCCCTCTCTTCGGCGTCATCGGCGGATGCGGTCCTGCATTTGCATATATGTTTATTGACGCAATGGCAAGAGCAGGCGTTAAAAACGGAATGAAAAAGGACACTGCGCTTATGGTTGCGGCACAAACTGTTTTGGGCAGTGCAAAAATGATTTTGGAGAGCAGCGAGCACCCTTGGGAACTGATTGACAAAGTATGCTCCCCCGGCGGAACAACAATTGAGGCTGTAACATCATTACAGGCAGACGGCTTTGAATCTGCAATTCACAACGCAATTGACAAAGCTGTTGATAAGGATTCGAAATTATAATAAGCAATAAATAAATATAAAAAATAAAAGGCGAGAAAATCTCGCCTTTTTGTTTTATATAAATTAAATTATAAGCAAGCCTTGATTTCATTGACCTTGTCGGTTTTCTCCCAAGAAACGCCGAGGTCTTCCCTGCCCATATGACCATATGCGGCAAGTTTTTCATAAATCGGTTTTCTGAGGTCGAGTCTGTCAATAATTGCTGACGGACGAAGGTCGAATACCTTGTTAACAATCTCCGAAAGCTTATCATCGCTTACTTTGCCTGTGCCGAATGTTTCAACAAGAACAGAAACAGGCTTTGCAACACCGATTGCATATGCAAGCTCAACCTCGCACTTATCGGCAAGACCTGCGGCAACAATATTCTTTGCAACCCAACGAGCGGCATAAGCGGCACTTCTGTCAACCTTTGTCGGGTCCTTGCCCGAAAATGCACCGCCGCCGTGACGGGCATATCCGCCGTATGTATCAACAATAATTTTTCTGCCGGTAAGACCCGAGTCGCCTGCAGGACCGCCGATAACGAATCTGCCTGTCGGGTTAACATAAAATACAGTGTCATCATCCATCAATCCGGCAGGAACGGTCGTTTTGATAACATTGTTGATAACATCCTCGCGAAGTTGTTCAAGAGAAACATCTGCGCTGTGCTGTGATGAAACAACAACAGTAGTAACCTTGGTCGGCTTGCCGTCATCATATTCAACGGTAACCTGTGTTTTGCCGTCTGAATAAAGATAAGGCATTGTGCCGTTTTCGCGAACTTCCGTAAGTTTAACGGCAAGCTTGTGAGCAAGTGAAATCGGAAGAGGCATTAACTCCTCAGTTTCGTTGCAAGCGTAGCCGAACATCATACCTTGGTCGCCTGCGCCGTTGAGGTTGTACTTATCTTCCTCATCATGTTTAAGCTCAAATGACTTATCAACGCCCATAGCAATATCGGTTGACTGCTTATCAATTGCGGTAAGAACTGCGCAGGTGTTACCGTTAAAGCCCTTAGCATCATCATCATATCCGATGTCAACAATAGTTTTTCTGACAATAGCAGGGATATCAACCTGTGCATTTGTTGTAATTTCGCCCATAACAAGAACCTGGCCGGTTGTAACGGTTGTTTCGCATGCAACACGTGACATTGGGTCCTGTTTAATCATAGCGTCAAGAATAGCGTCTGAAATTTGGTCGCAAATTTTATCCGGGTGACCTTTTGTAACAGATTCGCTTGTAAATAAATATTTAGACATATATATGCACCTCTCTGTACTGTATTAAATAAAAAAGCACACGGCCTTGAACCGTATGCTGAATTCTCATCACTCGGCTGTACCGCAGGTTTTAGCACCTTACTTAAGCAGGTTGCTGCAACTTCATAGGGCCTGTCCCTCAGTTACTCTCGATAAGGCTGTTTACTTTTTTTATTTGTATATATAATATACTTTTTGTCGCCATAAGTCAACAAAAAAATAATATTAGTTTAAAATATGCAAAAATGATAATTTTAGGTAAATTAATTGTCTAATATTTATAAATATTACTTGTAATTAGTTAAGAAATAGTTTATAATTATTGAGGTATTTAAAAGTTTGCATTTTGCAAACAGTCATTAAATAAGGAGGAAAAAATTAATGGCAAAGAAAACCGTATTCCTTACCGGAGGTACCGGTAACATGGGATGGGCTGCAGTTCAAGAGATTATTAAGCATCCAAACGAAATCAATCTTAAGATTCTTGCAAGAAAAAGCCCTAAAAACGAAGAAAAACTTAAAGACTTAATGGCAAAGCCGAATGTTAAGATTGTATGGGGTGACCTTACAGACTATGATTCACTTCTCGAGGGAATCACCGGCTCTGATTATGTACTCCATGTCGGCGGTATGGTATCACCTTCTGCAGACTGGAAGCCTTACAAAACACAAAAGACAAATATCGGCGCTGCAGAAAACATCTGCAAAGCTGTTCTTGCTCAACCTGATCCGGACGCTGTAAAGGTGTGCTACATCGGTACAGTTGCAGAGACAGGCGACCGTAACTATCCTATTCACTGGGGCCGTTGCGGTGACCCGATTAAAATTTCTATTTACGACCACTATGCAGTTTCAAAAACAGTTGCAGAGCGCACATTCGTAGACAGCGGAATCAAGAATTGGGTTGTAATGCGTCAATCAGGTATTCTTTATCCTAACATTCTTAAGAATATGGACCCGATTATGTTCCATGTACCGATTAACGGTGTTCTTGAGTGGTGTACTGTTGAGGACTCGGGCAGACTTATGTGCAACCTTGTTCTTGAAGATATGAAGGGTCACCTCGGCTCTGATTTCTGGAATCACTTCTTCAACATCGGCTCAGGTAAGGAATACAGAATTTCTAACTATGAATTTGAGTGCCTTCTTCTCGGCACACTCGGTCTTGCAGGACCTGAAAAGCTCTTTGACCCTAACTGGTTCATCACAAAGAACTTCCACGGTCAGTTCTATGCAGACGGCGATAAGCTTGAGAACTTCCTTCACTTCCGTGAAAATCTTCCTATTCAGGATTATTTCAACAGACTTGCAGACCATGTTGAATTCTACTTCAAGATTCCGAGATATTTGCCGAAGAATCTTGTTGCAGCATGCGCTAAACCGTTTATGAAGAAGATTGCAGAAACAAAAGACTTCGGTACAATTGACTGGGTTAAGACAAGAAATCCGGAAAGACTTTCTGCTTACTACGGCTCATATGAGGAATATGAGAAGATTCCTACAAAATGGGAAGACTTCGAGATTATCAAATTTAATAAGGACAATGCTGACGCTGAAAACTACAAGCTTGACCACGGCTATGACGAGTCTAAGCCTGAATCAGAGCTTGACATTGAAGATATGAAGCAGGCTGCTAAATTCAGAGGCGGCGAGCTTGTATCAACAGAGATGAAGAAGGGCGACCTTGCTACAAAACTTGTTTGGAAATGCGGTTGCTGCGGTGCTGAATTTGAAGCATCACCGGCACTTATCCTCCTCGGCGGCCACTGGTGTCCGGAGTGTTATGTTCCGCAAAAGGCTTGGGATTATGACAAAATTGCAAGAACAAATCCGTTCTTTGCACAGGTTTGGTATCCTAACCACAGAAAAGACGAAAACAATACATACAAGTTTGACGACTTGTTCCAAGTTGACGGCGTTAAGTGGGACGACATCAAGAGATAATAAAACACTAATACACATAAAAGGGCATTTTAAAATGCCCTTTTTTCTTGTATATTTATTGATTGTATGGTAGAATAAATAAAAATAAATATATTGGAGGCAGCTATATGAATATTTGGCATGATATATCACCTAAAAGAATAAAGAAAGATAAATTTTATGCCGTAATAGAAATTTCAAAAGGCGGCAAAAACAAATATGAGCTTGACAAGGAAACAGGTATGCTCAAGCTTGACAGAGTACTTTTCACTTCAACCCACTACCCTGCTAACTACGGTTTTATTCCGCGAACATATGCAAGCGACAATGACCCGCTTGATGTTCTTGTGCTTTGCAGTGAAAGAATACAGCCGATGACAATAGTTGAGTGCACACCTATCGGCGTGCTCATCATGGAGGACAGCGGCGCGAAGGATGAAAAAATCATCGCAGTTCCGGTTAACGACCCCAACTACAATTGCTATAATGATATTGACCAAATTCCGAGCCACAGATTTGACGAAATCAAGCATTTCTTTGAGGTTTACAAAACTCTTGAGCATGACAAAGCTACATCTGTAACAGAGGTTAAGCCGAGAAAAGAAGCAGAGGAAATAATTCAAACCTGCATTGATTCGTATATCGAGAATTTTCAAATGTAAAAACATATAATTTTATTTTAAAACTTAGTCGCTTTGATTAAGCAAAAAAACAAGGCAGTTTTTCAACTGCCTTGTTTTTATTTGTATTTGTTAAAATTCGTTGCCGCCGTCCATGCCGCCTTGGGATGCGGTAACCTCACAATAAATTGTGAATTTATCAATCTCATAGGTAGGTGCTAAATACGATTTTTTTGTTTCAATGCTTTCGGTGGTAATTTGTTTGTTATTCATTGTTTTACCTCCTTAAGCGTTGACTGCGTCAAAATCAGCGGATGTGCTGTAATCTATAACGCTGATTGTTGATTTGCCGACTGTTTTATCAGTATAGCTGAAATCGTATGATGCGATAACGCGGATTGACATGTCGGACTGTGAATTAACCGTTACATAGAACTGACCGTTGTCCATAACATTTGTTATGCCGCCGTATTTAAGCGACGTGTTTGATGTAACCATATCCTTTGCATCAACCTTTGCGGTTTTGTTCATAAGAACGCCGTATGTTCCCTTTGCTCCGTTTGTGGAACGAACATAGATGCGAGCCTTGTTATCTTCGGTGCGAACTTGCTTGATGATTTGAACGAACGGAGCCTTTTGTGCAAGTTTAGCGTTGAGATAATCATCAGCGCTAAGTCCTGCGGCTGTGTAGTTGAAATCGGTATCAAGCATAAAGTCGGATGCCGAAAGAGCGGTGTCACTGCCGTTGAAGCTGTAGGTTACATTGCCGCTGCTGTCTGTCTTTGAGACAATCGGAACAAGTGTTTCGCTTGCAACAGTGTAGTAAGCGTATGTCGGGTCATAAGATGCAACATAATACTTGCCGTTGCTGTTTACTGCCCACGCAACGAAATCGCCGTGGAGTGCCGTTTCGTCAACAGATACGGTAACAAGTGCGTTTGCTCTGATTACCATTTTGTTGCCCGAGCCGTTGCCTGCGCCTGTAACAGTACCGTTTTGCGCGGTAATTGTGCAGGTGTCCGAAACGGTGTAAATCGGCCTGATTGTGTATTCGTTATCCGACACTTTGTTAAGCGACCAATTCTTGAATGTATAGAACGGGATTTCATCAGGTGTCAATGTGTTGTTTGCGTCAATTGCAAGAGATGATTTTGTCAAATCAAGTGCAGAAACATCTGCGTTTGTATAAACAATATTTGTAAGCTTGCCGTATGCATTGTAGACCTTAACGGTGTTAGACATTGCGGTGTCGCTGTCTGTTTTGTTCATAACAATAGCAGTTACACGAATGTTTGAATCCGCGTAGCGCTTAAAATCCTTGTCAACATTGACCTTTGTTGAGCCGAGAGCACCTTGGTTAAAGTTGTCATCACCGTAATTAAATGTTGTAACAGTCCACTTAATATATTGGTCTGCGGTGATTTCAGGTGAGCCAAAGTTGAACTCTTCGCCGTAATAAGCAGACGATACGGTTGGCTCTGTTAAAACAGTTGAGGTGTCCCCTGTTTGGCTTTCAACAGAGAAGCTTGCCTTGAATTTCTTGACATACTTATCTTTTTCGGTATTGTTAATCGCATTTGAGCTTGTCAAAAGATTTGTTGTATTTGTATCGGTTTTGCCGAGCGTTGTATTATAAATCCTTGTTCCCTCAGGGAAGTTTCTGTCGGTTGCCGCATTGTATTTTTCAAGCGAACCGTCGGCAGAGGTAAGAGTTTTATAAACTTTATTTTGCTCGTCATTATAAATCTTTTGAACAGCATCGGGATTGATGTACTTAACCTTGTCAAATGATGAAACTGTATCATACGCATTATCGAATGTTATATAAGCATCCTTTTCATCGACATTGTTGTCTACAAGAGCATTTGCCTTGTCGGTCAAATCATCGGAAGCTGTGATAATGTCGCTTTGACGAGGTGAATTTGTTGTTGTAACGGTTGTTGCATAGTATCTGTGACCGTTAAGCTTGATATATGCGCCGTTGATTTTAACATAGTCGCCTGTTTCAAACTGTGACGGATTTGCGTCGCCGTCATTCTCATAGAATGAGCCGATATATTCGTAGTAATAAGGTGACTGCGAATCGTCTGTCACAATTTTGCCGTTTTTATCAAATGCGATATACGGACCTGCGTTAATATTGTTTTCGCCGTACTTTTGATAATTTACAAGATACTTTTCGGTATCAGCCTTATAAGCGGCGGATTTTGTATTCCAAGCGTTTGCAGTGTTGTATGCATCGCTGAAATTTATCCACGAATCATAAGTGTAAATCTGATCATCGTTGTTGTAGTTCTTTGTGCTTTTGGTATCTTGGTTAGCCGGAACAGTTGTGCCTACATACGAATCATAATCGGCAGCCTCAACAAGAGTTGATTTTGCAGCGGTGATATTGTTCTTAAGTTGGTCTACTTGCTCTTGTGATGTCGCATAGTTTTTGTTTTCGCCTAACGGATTAAGTGAGGCATAGTGTTTTGTGACTGCATTTGTTGCATTTTTGTATGCATTCCACGAAGAAGTTGTATACTTGCCGACGATATTTCCTTGCTCATCAAGAATATTGCCGTTTAATCTGTCAACCTCTTTTTGATTTTCTTCGGCAACAGTACGAACATCACTGTAATCAGCTTGCTTTATTACATTTTTAGTAAGATTTGAATCTTCAAGCGCATCAACCTTTGTTTTGATTTCCTGCGCTTTAGCGGTTGCAAACTCTGTTGATGAAAGTGAGTAATCAATTCCTGTTACAGAGTCAAAAGCTGAAAGAAGAGCCTTAACGGAATCAGGTGAATAAGCAGTAATGTTTGCAAGATAGTTATTACCGTCTGCATCGGTCTTGTTCTTAACCGTCATCAAAGCATCATATACAGGCTTGTAGTTGATAACCTGAACAGTGCCATTGCCTTTTTCAAACTTAGATTTGTCCTCGACATATCCCGAGCCAATTACCTTCCAATAATAAGTTGCCTTATAAGTTGGGGTAAAGCTGTAAATGTAGCTTGTATAAGTTCCATCGGAATTTGTATGAACTGTATCGCCTGCAGATGATACTGTAAATGTTGAATTATTGCCGGTAAATCTTGCATAACCCGAACCGTTATACCACTTTTGATTAATATTGGTATCGGCTAAATTATTGGAATCATATTTTGATTCCATCTTGAATTTTTCTTGATAGTTTTCGTAATACCAATTAACATTATTTGATGAGCCTGCATTATCGTAACCATTTTTATATACATGCCAATAATTATCATCATTGCCGACACCTGCTCCGCCGAAAGCCATTGGCACACTGTTTGCGATATAAAAGGCGGCAGCCTTACGAGATTGAGTTGTATTTCTATAGTATCCAACACTATAAGGCGCTGTTGGTGTGTCACCGTCAATACCGGTATAAAGCCAAACAAAGTTTGATGTCGAAATTCTTGTGTTGAATCCATCGTCGTTGGTGGCGCCATCTTGTTCGACTACAGAATAAAGTTGGTCCGGTTTAGTAAGCATATTGTGAGTATATTTTTCGTCAACAGTATTTTTACCCGATTGTTCATATCCTTGCACAGTCGATGTCGGCTTTTTGTATTGGTGGCTTTCCATATATGTTATTTTAGCCTCAAGCTCATCATAAAGCTGCTGAATTTCTTCGTCATTAGGCTCGTGGTTACCGTATTTGCAAGCATCAATATAACGATGAATACGGTCATATGCAAGGTATGCATCACCCATACCGAGATATACATAATCAGCGTCTTTGAGCTTTGCCATTGAGTCTTGATAATCCTTTATACCTACACTCAAAAGTTTATCGGCAATTGATTCTTTATCTATTTTATATACAGAATTTGCCGAATAAACGCCGTTGCGTATTGTGAAATCATCAATATAACCATCCGTAGCGTTCGACCAATAGCCGGTACCATCTTTACCGTAAAGAACATTCCAATCCTCGGAAGCAAGGTAGTTGTGAATTGAATATGCAGCATCGGTCTTTGCATTAGCTTCGGTATAATATGAAATTTTCTTTGTCAAGTTGCCGTTTACATAAATATAAACATAATCCCATCCGCCGGAAGGCTCAACCTGAATAACAATATGACTCCATTTATTCGTCTGAAGTCCGCCGGAACCTAAAACATTGGTTGCGTCAATATAGTTATCGTCGGCATTTTGGGCATCTATGCAATAATGCAAATCGCCGTTTTCAAGAAGATAAAAATATTTTCTTGTAGGCGAAGATGATGTTTCCTGACCGATATTGAAAATTACGCCGTTGGTTACATACTCGCCCGGATTATACCATGTCGAAATTGTGTAACCCTTTGAGGCTGTTGTTTTTGTGCCGGAAAACTTATTATGTGCAGTAACACCGCCGGAAATATTCAACACATTGCCCTGAATGTTTCTGGGGTCTGTTACAGTGGCATCATACTTATTATAAGTTACACCGTTAACAGTTGTGTCTTCCATCGGGTCATAATAATCTCTTGTGCTGTTGTTAGCATCTGTTGACGGAATTCTGTTATCAAGCTTATTAATTGACTCACGCATATCGTAGAGTGAAAGTGCTCTGTTATATACACGGAAGTCCGAAATATAACCGTTGAGAGTATCATCGGGAGCCCAAGAAGAAATACCGAGAAGAAGATTGCCGCCCTTTTGAATATTTTCAAAGAATGAGGAATCAAGCGTATTATCGTAACGCGGAGCACCCTCCTTTGAAACTGATTCGCCGTTTTTGGCAAATTCATACTTAAGCAAATCACCGTCAACACACATTGTCATATAGTTTTTGGTGATTGTAAATGTGTATAAATGCCAGCCGTTTTTACAGGTTGTGCCGCGATATGATTTAACACCGGCTTTACCGTTTTTGTTAGCGGCTGTATATTCCATATTTGATGCTACATAGGCATATGCGTCGGTTTCCTGGCTGCCCTTGCCCTGAACATTATCCCAAGACAATGTTCCAGGCTGCGCCGACGACCAGTCCATCCATCTGCCGGTATTTACATTGTTTGCATAGCCGTACCACGAGAATGTAACACCACTGTTAATATCAAGGTTTTTGAGCATATCGGCTGTAGATACAAGCGCATATGAATTTGTTTTTTTGTATGAATCACCTTGTTTTGTTGCTTTCGGGTCAGAAAGGTCATCCTTTGCCGTACCTATGAAATGAGCTGCGATTCTGCCGAAATAATCGGTTGTCATCTCAACATTGTTTGATGTGAGATTGTAGCCGTTGCCGGTTGAATCGTTATTTGCATCGCTGTTTGTGAAATAACGAGCGACAAGATAATCGTTTACATCCTTGCCGGTAGGAACATTTGTTGTATCGTATGTAACCTTGCCATACTTGGCTATAAGCTTATTGTATTGCTCAGTTGTGATATTAACAACGGAGCCGTGACGGGGTGAAAGATAGTTAAGATTCATACCCGAAACATTATTATTTTCAAAATCAGCAGGGTTTGTTGATTTGTATGTTGCGAAGTATGACATACTGCTGCTGAAATGGTCTGTCATGAGGATATATTCGCCTGTTGAATAAAGCTTATATACCTGCGGACCTTCAAACTTGCTTGAATAGTTTGAATCGGTGAATGAAGTCGGCTGACTGTAAGGTCCGTGTGCACACTCTGAAGTTGCATAAACGATTTTTGATTCATCCTCATTTTTGTACCACAAATAGTACAATGAGCCATCATATGTAATATCACCGTCGATATTGCTGAATGTATCTGCGGTTAACTTTTGAGGTTTTGAAAGGAATGATTTGAAATCATCGGTATAAACATAATACATTTGGGTTTTATTGCCGTTGCTTAAATAGCCGACAGACCAATAAAGCATATAGTGGCCTGCGTCCTTATCCCAAATTGCCTGCGGAGCCCAAGCACGGCTTACATTGCCGCCTGCACAAACGCTTGAAGCGATATTTTGTGTATCAATAAACCAAGGCTGTGTGGTTGAAACATCCGCTAAATCGTTGAGATGCCAAACCATTAGCTTTGAGTTGTTGCCCCACGTTGTACCGTTGTTTGTATTCAAGTCGGTTGCGAGGATATAATATGTGCCATCCTCTGCCTGGAACGCATACGGGTCACGAACATGACCTGATGCGGCGATACCCAAATTGTCGGGAAATGACTTGATATTTGATGTGTCAAGCTTTGAAGAATCCCAAACGGGGTCATTACCGTTTAAAGCCTCCCAGTTATAACCGTCATCGGATACGGCATAGTTGAGGTTTTCGGCGCTGTTGCCGGTGAAATAAGTGAGCAAATACTTATTTTTATCTCCGAGCGATTTCTCTTCATCGGCTGCGGTTGTGCCTTTATAGAGTTTGACATTATTATAAGTAATATTTTGATAGAACGCGTGACCACCTGCGGCACCGAGATAAAGTCCGTAGATTTTTGATGTATCAAGTGACTTTCTGTATGAGCCGTAGTTGATAACAATGTTTCCGTCAGCATCAGCCACATATGAATTAATGTGATTCTTTGCATAACTTACAACATAGTGATATTCGGTATTTTTTGAAAGAACGGTTGTATCAAGTCTTGTCGAGGAATCTTCATTTGACCTTACCGAACCTGTGCTGTCAACATGCATACGACCGTAGCCGTCCTGACAGAAAAATGAATTGTTCCAAGCCTTTTCGCCTGTAATTGTCAAATTAGAAGCGGGATTGCTTGAAATTTTGATGATATGATTTGTATCTTCCTTTGGAACAGCATAATCATTAACGAATTTGAACTGAACATCTACTTTGAATGCCGAAAGGCCTTTAAGCGGATTAACACCGTCTTGATAGCCGGAAACATACATGAAACCGTTTCTAACATTAACACCGTTTGAATCAACAGACGAAACGACACCGTTTGAGTTTGATGAATCCGTCCACTCGCCGACATTCCAACTCATTGCCTTGTCCGATGATGTTGTTGTCGGAACATTTGTAGCCTTGTAGAGATTTGCATCAACACCTGACACTGCAGAAGCAGATTGATTAAATTTTGCTTGTGTGAAATCAGATGATGCAAATTCTACCCATGAAGTTTGTGCCATTGCCGCAAATCCGCCCATCGGCAGCATACAAACCGCCATAAGCACCGCAAGAAGCAGCGAAAGCACTTTTTTGGATACTTTCTTTTGCATAGTTTACCTCCGAATTAACCGACATAAATTTGTCGTTAGTTTAACTTAGACATTTCACTAAAAAAACGCGCAAAATGTCTAATTAAATTTTTGTAAATATTATATATATAATATTATATAAAATCAAGTGGTATTTTAATAAAATTGTAAATTTTTTTGCCATAATTTTAATAATGACAAACAATGCACATTTAACAAAAAAACGAGCCAATATTTGTGCAATTTTTAAGATTAAATTGCACAAATTCGGCTCATTATATTTAGACACATTTTGTTTATTGTATATTTACATAATTAGCTTATTGTCACTGTTTATAGTTGAGTAACGGCTCACAAAGGCTGACATATTTTGAATTAGTGTGAAGCATCTTGACAAAATCCTTGCCATTAACAATGCCGTCATTATTAACATCGCACATCAAAATTACAACATCCGTTTCACCGTCCGGAGTAAAAAGAACTGTTTTTGTTGCATTGTCTGCAGTAATTGTGCACTGCTTTTCCGCTCCGGTAATTATAAATGAAAACGCTCCGTTATCTGTCGCTTTGCCGTCAACGAGTGCATTTGTAACAACAATATCTGACGGATTGCCATTTTTGTCGCCGAGAGCGTAAACAGTGCCGCTGACATCAAACTCGTCTGCGGACAAGGTCACTTTGATTTCGCCCTTATTTGAGGTTTGATAAAAGCTGTTGATTTTTGCACCGAAATAATACTTTTTGCCCTTTTCAAGCGAATATGTAAGCGAAAAGTTAGTATCGCCTGAAGGTGTGTCATCGTTCGACGCCAAAATTTTGAAATTTTCGTCATACAAAAAGCCCTCGGTATCATACGGACCTGTTGATTTGAATGTAAAACTGCCGTTCACCTTTGCCTCATACGGATAAAACGCTGTCATTCCGCCGGGGTTGATAACAGCATCATAAACGCCGCATTTGATATTGTCGCACATAAAATCAATGCCGTTTTTGCGGCAATAATTGAGAGCATACGAGCCGGGCTTGACAAAAACCGAAAAATCATTTTTAGCATCAACGCCGTTATACGCAAACGAATAGTCGCCTATTGAAACAACATTTTCGGAAAGCGCAAGTGACTTGAGCGATTTGCACGAACTGAATGAATTTGTGCCGATTGAAGAAACGGAGTTTGCAAGATTCACGGTATGGAGTTTTTCAGCACCGCTGAAGGCATAATTTCCGACAGATGAAATGCCATCGGAAACTATAACATTTTCAATTTCGAGAGTATAGGAATGCCACGGAGCGGAGTATTCGTCCGCATAATTATTCATCTTGCCTTTGCCGTAAACGGTAAGAGTTTTTGACGATGCATCATACTTCCAGCTGACATCATCGGCAAACGCCGTAACGCACGCAAACGATGCTGAAAGTGCGATTACAGCCGCCGCGAGCAGCGCAAATACTTTCTTTTTCAAAATAAAACAACCTTTCAAATCGACTACATTATTACGCCATCTTTAAATATTGAAATATCTCTGTAGCCGTTAATTTCATTTTTTGTTTTTTGACCGCCGGCTGTATTGATTATAAGATTAAGTAAATCCTTCGTAAGTTCGTCAAACATCTTACCCTCAATAAGCGCGCCTGCGTTAAAATCAATCCAATTTCGTTTTTTGTCGAAAAGCCTCGTGTTGCTTGAAATTTTTATTGTGGGAACAGGTGCGCCGAGGCTTGTTCCCCTGCCGGTTGTAAACAAAATAATATGTGCCCCTGCGGCAGTGAGAGCAGTTGTAGAAACAATATCATTGCCGGGTCCCCACAAAAGATTAAGCCCTTTTTTCTCTACCTGCGTGCCATATTGCAAAACATCGGTAATAACCGATCTGCCGCCCTTTTGGATACATCCGAGCGACTTTTCCTCAAGCGTTGTTATTCCGCCTGCATGGTTACCCGGCGATGGGTTTTCGTAGCACACCTGATTATGCGACGAAAAATAATCCTTAAAGCTGTTAATCATAGAGACTGTTTTATTGAACACAGTTTCATTCTCGGCACGAGCCATTAAAAGATGCTCTGCTCCGAACATTTCGGGCACCTCGGTCAAGACTGTTGATGCGCCGAGAGAGGTCAATTTATCATTTACTCTGCCGCACAGTGCGTTAGCGGTAATTCCGCTGAAAGCGTCCGAACCGCCGCATTTCCAACCTACTGTCAGCTTATCAATCGGTGCGTCTTCCCTTTTATCATTTTTGATTACGGAATAAATCTCGCGCAAAAGCTCTGTACCGGATTCGAGCTCGTCCTCGACATCCTGAACGCAGAGAAATTTAACTCTGCTTTCGTCAACATCGCCCAAGAACGGCTTAAACACGGACAGATTGTTATTTTCACATCCGAGAGAAAGAACGAGCACGCCGCCTGCATTTGGGTGGTTAACGAGCGCGGAGAGAATTTTTTGAGTATTCACCAAATCGTCGCCCATCTGACTGCATCCGAATGGATGAGTAAACGCAACCACGCCGTCGCAAGAGTCAAAATTCATGGAATTTCCGATTTTTTCAAGCGCTTGTGCAGTTTTGTTAACACAGCCGACGGTCGGAATTATCCAAATTTCGTTACGAACACCGATTTTGCCGTTACTGCGTTTGTACGCCTTAATTGTCACATTGCTTTTTTGCGGTTTATATTTGTTATTGCCACAGAATTTATAGACCGGTTTGTCGGATAAATTAGTTTTTATATTATGCTCGTGAACAAATGAGCCTTCCTTAATATCAACCGTTGCGTGACCTATCGGGCAACCGTATTTTATTATATTTTCACCCTTTTTGACAGACTTCAAAAGGATTTTATGGCCGAACGGAATATCATCAATCGCAGTAACTCCGCTTTCGCAATATCCTTTTTCGATATTTTCCGTAGCAACCGCAACATTATCATTTGGATTTATTCTAATTAACTTATTCATATACAACCGATTTTATCGCGTCATTCATACCTACGGCGCAAATTTCATTATAATATTTTTCAACAAGATTTTGAAGATTATCAATTTCAGTTAAATCTCTGCCCCAAAATTCGGTGTTTTTAAGAGTGTTTAACACTGCATTTTCATTTGTCTGCGCATTAAAGAATGACAAAACAGACTCGCTGTCGCGCACCTCGTATTCCCTGTGGCTGCCTGAGTGCATATAAAACGCAATCAACGCGGCGAGAGAAAATACAAGGATTTTTGGCAATTGACTATTAATTTTTACAAAATCGAGCAATGTATCAAGGCATCTTGCTTTGAATTTTGAAACTGAATTCAGCGATATATCGAGCAACTTATGGTCGATAAACGGATTGTTAAAGCGTTCAAGCACAGCTGACGCAAACGAATCAAGCTCATCTTGCGGCAAGTCGATAGTTTGCTTAATTTCGCCGAGTCCGATATTAATATATTTTGATAAAATTTCATCATTCATCATATCGCGAACGATGTCAATATCGCATAAAAACGCCGCCAATACCGACATAGTATGCACACCGTTTAAGATGCGCACCTTGCGTGTTCTGTAAGGCGTAATATCATCCGTAAATACTATATCGTCCGAAATATTCTCAGGCAGAAGCTGTTTGCATCGGCTGTCAGCCTGAATTATCCAACTGCCGTATGGCTCGCACGCAACGGCACACTTATCATCTTTATATTCGGTATAACCTGTTACAATTCGGTCAACGAGAGTATTGCAAAAACTGCATTCATTGATTATATACTGCTTGAAATCATCACCGAACTGCCACAAATCGGCGTATTTGAGAATGCACTCTTTAAGCTCGTCGGCATTGTTTTCAATAAGCTCAACCGGCAAAAACAAAATACCGTCGGCACCGCTTAAAAATCTTTCGTGCAAAAGATATGTAATTTTTGCCGGGAAAGTGCAATTGTAATAATCGCCGCATACATCGTCGGCGGAATATGCAATTCCCGCCTCGGTCGTATTTGAAATGACGATTTTTAAATCATTTGAAACAAACGCCGATTTAAGGAAATCAAGTTCAGTTGTTGTATCAATGCATTTATCAACGCAGTCAATATGCATCACATCATTTATAATCTCACCGTTTCGTCTGCCTCTAATCAAAACATTATATTTGTTGTTTTGCATTTTAAGAGCTGAAATTACCTTATTATTTTTTCTCGGCTGACAAATTGCGAGCGAATAATAAGCAACACCGTTATTTTTTGCCGTTTGAATGTAATACTCGGCAAATGCGCGTAGGAATTTGCCCTCTCCGAATTGAATTATATTATACACACATATCACCAATTACATTATACAAAATATATTCTCGAATTTCAACAAGAAAAAGCTCCCGACAAACGCTGTCGGGAGCCGTTATGTTTAGTACATTGGACTAACCTCTCTGTTTTAGTTGAGAATTAAATATTTAGCCCATCGGAGTTTACCTCATTATCATAGATTTGATATTAAATGATGTTAAATTGAATTTATAACTTAACATTATTTATAGAGTTGTCAACTCTGATTATTCGCAGGTCAATAATCTATATACCTTTATTATTCAGTTGTAATACCTCACCTGTCTGTGCTTACCCAACCCTGCCGATAACTTTAAGATACTTTATAAAGCTGCAATTCGTAAGTAATTTCCGTATTACTTCTGTCAATCACTGAAATCCGTTATACTATCGGGATACATAACAGGTGGCTGAAGTCTCTGGTTCAATTCCCATCGGAACAGCCTCCTTATATTTATTTGAACTTGAGCTTTCCGTTGCCCTTCCTTAAGTTCAACTAAATAATAGCATATGATTTGTTATTTGTCAATAGTTTTTTTCAACATTTTTATAATTTATTTGTGTTTTTTGATATTTTATACAAATTTTTTTCTTCGACAAAATGGTACAATCTTCCCTATTGACTTAAAAGTGAATACATAATATAATATTTATTACTTTGAACAGGAGAGTGACGCACATGGCTAACGAAGAAATGTACGAACCCGATATTATATCGGTTAATGATGAGGACGGTAACGAAATTCTTTTTGAACTTCTTGAAAGATATGAAACAGACGATGATGTATATGTTGCTATCACGGAATACCGTGATGACGATGAGGACATTGTTGAGGCTGATTTTGAGGTAATCATCCTTAAGGTTGTTACCGATGACAACGGCGACGAATATCTTGAGGAAATTCAGGACGAAATGGAATACGAACAGGTTTCGGATATTCTTATGTCAAAAGTTGAAGAAAAATTTGATGTTGAATATTTTGAACCCGAGCAGTAATATATTAAATATTAGAATACATAATATATAACGGTCTGTGCATCTCGACAACCAAGGGCTTAAATAACCCGAACAATCTTTAATTAGGGATTCAGACTCCGATTTACAGGAATGCAGACCTCCCTGCGCGTGAAGCAGGAAGTTGGGAGCACAAAGTATTTTGGGATGAAGCCCACCTGCCTTTAACAGCAGGTTATCTTCAGTTCTTGGCGGATGTGCGGATCATTAACAAGGCGCCTCTCGGCGCTTTTGTTTTTATGAGGATAAAAAATGCGCAACATGATGCTCAATAATGATTTAAAATTCAGAGAATTTGCATTGAATAAATTCAAAAGCAAAATAACATTTCAAAAGAAATCATATCTCGGTTTTGATAAATATATCTATACAAATAAAGAAGCCGAATATGTTATTCCTTTTAGGCTGAAAAGTGCAAAAAATCAAAATATGCCGCTTTTCATATACTGCCCCGGCTCGGCAAGCAACGGGCACGGAAATTTATTTAACCTGATTGAATTTTTTGCAAAAATGTCATTCACGGGGCTGTTTAGAAAAGATTGCAATATTATTGTGCCGCAGGCATTCCGTAATACGGAAACCGATGAGAAAAAGATAATTGACTTTTGCATAAGCCTTGCCGATTTAAAAAACGAAATAATCAAACAAACAGCTGCAAACAAAAATAAGGTTTATATTATAGGCACCTCGCAGGGCGGATTTGTCGTGTGGTATTCTCTGCTCCTCTTCCCAGATGATTACACCGCCGCAACAGCCGTTGAAGGTGCTTTTATCGGCGAGCGTGGCAACAGCATTGACGATATTAAAAATGTTGCAAAAACGCCGTTGTGGGTCGCACACTCATCAAATGACAAGTGTGTAAGCATCAACAGTGACGATAAATCGGTTAAAATACTGAAAAAAGCAGGTGCAGATGTGCTCTACACAAGAATGAACAAATACGGGCATAAAATGTCGACGGTTTTTTATAAGACAAAACCTTTTATAAATTGGATGCTTGAAAAGGAAAAGACAGAGTAGAAATTCTGCTCTGTCTTTTATTGTTTCATTTTGTTTTTTATTACTTGAACATCATTATGATTAATATAACAACAAGGAATGCTGCTATTGCGGCAAACGACTTTGCAATGCGAACAACAGCGTCGAACGTGTTGGTCGGGCAAAGCTGCAAAAATGCATATTTGAGCGGATTGTCAACCTTTTTGCCGACAATATCCCTATATCTCATATCGTATGTATCAAGCGTTCCGTCAGAGAATAAATCAATGACACGCACGCCTCTGTCAAGACCGGGGCCGTAAACATTAAAGCCTGCCCCCTGCGTATAGCCGACATTAATGCCGTCAATAAAGCCGTTAAAAGAATTGTTGTGATCATGACCGAAAAACAAGCCCTTAACCTCGCCTTTTTCCTTAAGAGCATCAAATTCGCCGGTATTGACCTGCGGATCTGCCGGTGATTCACGCATAAAGGCGTTGTCATTCACTTTGCTTTTGTTTAAAACAAAATATTCGCCGTCATGAGTTCTGAATCCGCGAACAGCACCTTTTTTGGTGCGTTTAACGCGTGTCAAAAGGCTAAAAATTTCACACACCGGTATATGCTGAATAACAAGCGACGGAACAGTCATTCCGAGCTTTTTTTCATATGAATCCCTCGTATTTTTGTACCATTCGATTTGATTTTCATGAACGGCATCATAGCCGATTTTTAAGTTGGAGTGGCTGTCAATCAAATATATCAAATACTTAACATCGTCGCCGTCCTTGATTTCAAGGCACTGATTGCCTACGCCGTCTATGCCGTCCTCACTTTCGCCGATGAAATAATCAAATGATTTATAAATTTCAAACTGCTCGGAATTGGAAACGCCAACCTGTCTGTCGTGATTGCCAAAACAGATTGCAAAAGGTATTTTTCGTAAAATGACAGGCTCACAAAGCTCGTGCAGAACTCTTTTAACCTCGTCCTTATTGCCTTTAAACTTACGCTTGCCCCAAATTTGGTCGCCGCTGTAAATGACAAAATCAGGCTGTGCTCTGTCAAGCGCGGCATTTATCAGATTTAAGGTGTCGGAACTGACCTTTGTCCCCTCCTGTGTATCGGCTATCATAAGAACTCTGAATTTTCCGTTTTTAAATTGTAATGCCATTAAGCATCCTTTCTGCCATTCAACTGTTTTTCCATTTCAGTATGTCTTTCGACAAGCTCGGAAAGCATTTTTTGATGACTTTTGTTTGTAATTTCATATTTAATGGTAGGTATAATCGAGATAATCATACCGATTGCAGGCGGAATTGTAATCAAAAACCACATTGCCTTTGAATACTGCGGAAAATCGACAGCGAACACCTTGCCTGCTTTAAGCGCCTTGTTCATTGCATCTATGTTTGAATCGGTATAACCGACTGCGCCGAGAACATATCCCGAAATAAGGGAAGAAACGCCTGCGGAAAATTTGGTGATAAAACTTTGACCGGAAAAAAATACACCATCGGGTCTGTAACCGCTGTTATATTCCTCATAATCAATACAATCCGAAATCATAACGGATTGACAAACATTGACTGTCCCAAACCCTACGCCGGAAAGCAGGAGCAAAAATCCGTCAACAGCTGCCCAATTGAGTTGACCCAAGCGGTCGGGTGCAATCAGGTATGTCACAAAAAGCAGTACCATAGGTACGGAAGTAAATGCGGTTAAGTTATAAATAGTTTTAACATCAAGTTTTTTCATTAACATCGGGCAGACAACCATTGCAGCAAACTGGCCGATAAAAAAACCGCCGCCGACAAACACAACGATGATGAACTTATTCATATCTGTGAAAGCGGTTGTAAGGTCGCCGCTGCAGTAATAATACGAGAACAATGTCATAATTATTGTCATCATAAGTTGAAGCGGCGCACGCAAAATACCGCTTATCAAAATTCGTCTAAACGGCTTGCACTTCCACATAAGAGCAAAACTTTCTTTCATTGTTTTATGCTCGTCGGAATCGGGGACTCGCTCTCTCGCACCCAAACCGGCACATTCAAAAAGGAGTGACGCGATAACAGTTATTACCATACCGACAATAATAAATCCTTTTTGAGCGTTATCGTCTTCACCGAAAGCTTTATTTGCCGCCTGTGAGAGCGCAATAATAGAAACAACAACGACTGCCGCACCGATTGACGCAATAATTCTTGAAAGCGAAATAAGTTTTGCCCTGTCGTTTTCATCCTCACTCATACGGCTGATAATGCCCCAAAGCGGAATATCGCCGACAGTGTAGCTCATGCCCCAAAGGATATAGGAAATCGCTGCCCATGCTGTAATTAGAAACATTTTTGTTGAACTTCCGTCAGCTTTTGCTGCGGCATAGTCCCCATTTAAAAACGCAAGGCATGTTATAATACAAATAACAAGCGGAGCAAACAGCAAATACGGTCTGCATTTGCCCCATTTTGTATGAGTTTTGTCAACAATAGCACCCATCATCGGGTCATTGATTGCGTCCCACACTCTTGCAATTGCAAAAATCCAGCCGAGCGCAACTGCATTGAGGCAAATTACATTTTGAAAATAGTAATAAAGTCCCGTAGCGACAACATTGTAAATCATATTTTGACCGAACATACCGGTTAAATACAAAGCCGCCTCTTTTTTAGAATAAGTTCTTACATTACCCATAAGTATTCCCTTAAATCAGCCTTTTGGCGTCATAGAAATCAAATCCACCTTACCCTCAATTGAGTCTTTGGCAAGTGTCATTGAATCAAAAATCGCTTCTTCTATTTCATCAGGCGTGCATCCGAGTTCTTTTGCCTCATCGGTTGGAATAAAAAGCCTTTTATCCATAATATCGGCAAGACCGACAGGGTCGATTCCCGGCTCTATTCCCTTTTCAGCATACTGTTTGCGCATCGTCATACCGAAAAGTTTAAATGCTGATGTCGGGCAATCAAGAATAACTCGATTACTGTCACCGTAAAGGGCTGAATAAACGATTTTGAGCATTCTGCGCCATGTCATATTATAACACGAAATGCCATATGATCTTGCACCCTTTACCGTTTCGGCAGCTCCGACTATAGCTTCGCCTGCCTGACGAACAGTAATCATTGCCGTACCGCCACGAGGATAGAGTGTAAACGGCATTTTTTCAAAGCGCTTGAGTTGTTCTGCCAATATCGTCCAAACAGGCTTTCTACCGGGCTGAACGCCGAAAATGTACGGAAGTTCGAGAACAGCAACAGCCATATTCTCATCCGCATACTTAAATGCAACATTCTCCTGTTCAAGGCGTGATTTTATGTACGGATGTTTTAGTTGCAACTGCATTTGCGGCTGTTTTTTTGCAAGCCACGCAAAATATGAGCCGAGTATTACGCAACGCTGAACGCCGCATTTTTTCGCAAAACTCAAATATCTGTCAACCGGGTCTATATTATATTTTTTGTACGCATCGTACACCGGAGGCGGAAATTCTGCTCTCTCGTCAACGCCTGCGGCGAAAACAAACACATCGGCCTCGCTCATAAGATGCTCAAGTTCAACATCAGACATTTGAAGAAAATTGCCGTAAATGATTTGCATTTCTTCCGGCAATCGAGCACCTTTGGGTATGTGTGGCGAAGCTACGGTTTTAACACTGTGACCTCTGTCAACAAAAATCTGTGCGGCAGCAGAGCCAAGCAAGCCCGTTCCGCCGAAAATCAACACATTCATTTAATAACCTCCAATTTTAGTATATTTATATAATATAAAAAAAACAGCGCCTCGTCAAGAGGCACTGTTTTTTTATCTAAGCTTAGCTGCAATTGAAACGCTGATGTTTACTCCGCCGTTCATTTCTCTGCATTTTTGCTTAATGGCAGAAACTATATCAAAATCGCTGAGTATTTCGTTTAATTCCTGTTCGCTGAAATGCCTGAGTACCAAACCGTCATCAGTTTCAAAAGTGCCGTAGTGCTTGTATTTTTCCTCAAATTTTCTGTATCTTAAGGAATTTCGCAAATCCTTGCCGATAAGAAAATCGTTAACAAAAAGGCGGCCGCCGGGCTTTAAAACCCTTTCAATCTCGCCTATTAACGCTTTAATATCATTCGACTCGGGAGTACAACACAAAACGCCGAACAAAACCACAGCATCAACATAATTTTCCGGCAAATCTATTACTGCACCTTTTTGAAAACGCATATCAATATAAGGATAAGTGCTCTTTCCCCTTTTAACCATTTCGCCGGAGGTATCAACACCAATAAGCCGTTTGTAACCGATACCGTACAAATCCGCAAGAGTTCTGCCGTATCCACAGCCCACATCAAGTACAAGTGCGTCTTTAGATACCATACTTTGAAATTGTCCGACATCGAGGCTTGTGGTAAAATTCAATGTTAAAGCGTTTTTATTCCAATAATCCCTTTGCATACTATTCCTCATAAAAAAGGCGTTGTAAAAACAACGCCTTAAAGTCTTTAAACAGGATGAACCTTATTTGTTATATCGTCATGTTTGCCGTCAAGTCCGTATTTTTTGTCTCTTCTCTGTTGGAAGAATTTAACGGCTACCTGACCGAATTGAGCGTAGGAAAGAACGTCCTCTTCCTGCTCATAGTATTCTGCAATTTCGCTCTTGAACTGCTCGATTGTGTCATTAAGAAGATCGGCAGGACGGCAAGTGATAATTTTTTCATCTCCGCAGATTTTCTTTTGAAATTCTGGGTCAATCGGACAAGGAGTTTTGCCGTATTTGCCGGCAACAAGGTCCTTAAATTCCTTTGTAACCATTTTATATCTTTCGCCTGTGATAATATTGAACACAGCTTGAGTGCCAACTATTTGTGAAGACGGTGTAACAAGCGGAGGATAGCCTGCGTCCTTACGAACACGCGGAACCTCAGCCAATACAGCCTCGAGCTGATCTTCCTTGCCGGCCTGCTTAAGCTGGCTGTTAAGGTTTGAAAGCATACCGCCCGGAACCTGATAGAGTAATGTGTTTGCATCAACGCCGAGCATCTTGGGATCGAGCAAGCCCTCGTCAAGATATTTTTGACGAAGAGGCGCAAAGAAATCTCTGATTTCAGTTAAAGCCTTAAGGTCAAGACCTGTATCATACTCTGTGCCCTGCAAAGCTGCCACCATAGATTCGGTTGCCGGATGAGATGTGCCCATTGCAAGCGGAGACATTGCAGTGTCAATAACATCAACACCTGCTTCGATACCCTTAAGAAGAACCATAGATGCAAGGCCTGAGGTATAGTGAGTATGAAGCTGAATAGGAATTTTAACTGTCTCTTTAAGAGCTTTAACAAGGTCATATGTTCCGTAAGGAGTCAAAAGACCTGCCATATCCTTAATACAGATTGATGCAGCGCCTGCATTTTCGAGTTGCTTTGCATAGTTGCAATAGTAATCAATATCAAATACAGGTCCTGTCGTGTAGGAAATAGCTGCCTGAACATGTCCGCCGTATTTATTTGCGGCATTGATTGCGGTTTGAAGGTTTCTTACATCATTTAATGCATCGAAAATTCTTAAAATGTCGATACCGTTATCAATGCTTTTTTTAACAAAATAATCAACAACTTCGTCGCTATAATGACGATAGCCGAGCATATTTTGACCTCTGAAAAGCATTTGAAGTTTTGTGTTAGGACATTTTTTTCTGATTGTGCGAAGTCTATCCCACGGATCCTCGTTTAAGAAACGAAGGCAAGAGTCAAATGTTGCACCGCCCCAGCATTCAAGTGAGTGATAGCCGATTTTATCCATTTGAGGAAGAATATCGACAAACTCCTCTGTTCTCATACGGGTTGCAATCAATGACTGATGAGCATCACGCAAAACAGTTTCTGTAATACCGATTTTAGCCATTTAATACACCTCTGAATTAGCCTAATGTTACAAGAGATTGACCTGCTTCAACAGTGTCACCCTTTGCTACGCTTACAGCAACTACTGTGCCGTCCTGCGGTGCAACGATTTCGTTTTCCATTTTCATTGCTTCAAGGATTACGAGAACATCACCTGATTTAACTGCTGCGCCGTTTGCAACTTTAACTTCGAGAATGTTACCAGGCATAGGAGCATCAACAGATGTTCCTTCAGCAGGAGCTGCTGTCTTTGCAGGTGCAGGAGCTGCCTGCTGAACAGGAGCCGGAGCTGCAGGAGCGGCAGTCGGTGCCGGTGCTGCTGCAGGTGCAGATGCAGTAGCAGCTGCGCCCTCTTCAACTGTTACATTGTATGGTGTGCCGTTAACGGTGATTGTATAATTTTTCATAATAATTCACTAACCTTTCCGACTACAAATTAATTAATAATCACAAAGCCTTGCTGTAGCCGTACAAGGTGTGACAAAATCAAAAGTGAAAATCACTTGTTATTTATTATTTAACCGAATGCTTTCTCGCAATTGTGCTTTCGCGCTTGCCTGCAAGCATATCAAGTGCGGATATAATCTTTGCTCTTGTTTCAGATGGAGCAAAAACATCGTCAATTGCACCGCAAGCGGCAGCCGCATATGCAGAACCGACTGTTTGCTTATACTCATTTTTGAGTTCAGCTCTGTCCTCTCCTGCGGCGAGTCTGTCATTATAAAGAAATGCAACTGACGCATCTACATCGAGAGGTGACGCAACCGCATTGTCCCAAGCGAGAGCCAAATCCGCATTTGCGCCCTTGCCTACGAGCATCACATAAGCACCGCCGATTGATTGGTCGGTAATAAGACTTATTTTAGGGCAAGTAGCCGTAGCGTAAACCGATGTAAGCTTAGTAGCGGCGATGAGCATTTGCTCTTGAGCTTCCTTAATCATGCCATCTGCGTTTGCAACGGTGATAACAGGAATGTTGTATGCATCACAAAGTTTAATCATTGCCTCAGCCTTATATGCACAGTGAGGACAAACGGGATTGCCGTCAAAAGCAACAAATCCTACAGTTTCACCTGCAACTGTCGCAAGTGCGGTTGTGAGATTATTGCCGTAACCGGACTTAATTTCAACAATTGAATTTTCATCGGCGATTGATTTGATAATATCATCTGCGCTCATTGAGTCAGCCGCAACAGTTGACGGAGCCGCAAAATCAAAAATCGGAGTCGGGGCAATATTGTTTTGAGGAAGAAGTGCCACAAGATTTTTAACGTTTGCGACAGCCTCCTCAAACGACTCAGCAAGAATGTCAATACTACCTGACTCGTAATTGTCCTCTGCTGTAACATCATTAGGTGCTGAGATATAAAAATCAGCATCTTTCACAGCAACAACGACATCTGCCATATTAGCAACTACTGAAAGTACTCCGAGGCATGCGCCTGCGATAATCGAAATTTGCGGAACTACACCAGAAACAGCAGCAGAAGCTTTTACAACATCGCCGTATGCCGAAAGCACTTCAAATCCTTCTGTAAGGTTTACACCGTTTGAATCGTAAACACCTACAACAGGGTAGCCGGTCTTGGTTGCTAAATCATATACCTTTAATATTTTTGAACATTGGGCAACAGTTATAGCGCCGCCTTTAACGGTAATATCCTGTGAAAATGCATAAGCCGGAGCGCCGTTTACACTTCCGAATCCCGCAACAACGCCGATTTCACCGTCGACATCTTTTGCAAAAGCATCAATTTCGGTAAAAGCACCGTCATCAAACAGCAATTGCAATCTTTTGCGTGCTTCGGTTTCTTTAACTGAATTATCCATTTAATGTCCTCCTTGTTTATAGAATGTAAAATCGGGTTAAAAGTCGAATATCCCAAAAATACCTATTTTACATTTTAACACTTGATAGTTATAATATCAACAAAAATTTTCATAATTTGAAAAAAAGATACACTATATTTTGTCCTTTAATATATTGAAATATTTAGCATTATGCACTATAATGTTAAAAAATCAACTATAGCAATATTTAAGGAGCATGTTATGGATTTCATTTCAGGTGCAGGCGCAACGAATGTAGATTTACTGTATCAGGGTTTTGACAGACTTGCCGGAGTCGGCGAGGAATTGTATTGCAAAGATTTAAGTCTGCAATTGGGCGGCGGTTTGCCTGCCACACTTATTAATTTGGGCAGGCTCGGAATCGACACAAGGATTGCTACCGAACTTTCCACAGACATTTTTTCAGAATTTGCAAAGGCAAAATTTGAAGAAAACAATGTCACACCGACAAACCTTTATTCTGGCGATAAAATTCCACTGAATATTACTTCAGCAATAATTTTGCCGCACGACAGAACATTTTATACATACGGCAAGGGCAGCATTGAGCCGGACGATAAGGCAAAGGAAACATTTTACAACATAGCGTCAGGCTCAAAAATCACAATGATGCAACTCGGCGGATTTTTGGATGTATATAAAAAGCTCCATGACGAGGGTACGATTCTTGTACTTGATACCGGATGGGACGACGAGATGAGTTTTGAAAAATACAACGATTATCTTGAAATTGCCGATTACTACACACCGAACCAAAAAGAGGCTTTGCAAATCACAGGAGAAAGCAATGCAAAAGACGCGGCATACAAGCTCAAGCGTTACTTTGACAAAGTTGTTGTTAAGGTTGACAAAGACGGCTGTATCGGAATTGACGGCGACGAATATTTCTTTGTTAAGAGCATTGATGAATTTCACAATGTCGACTCAACGGGCGCCGGCGACGCCTTTTTGGCAGGATTTATGTATGGTATATTCCATGATTACAGTCTTAAAGAAAGTGTTCTCTTCGGAAACATAACAGGCGGCAAAGCTGTTACGGCAGTCGGCGCACTCAGTGGATATGTAACCGAAAAAGAATTGCTTGAATACAAAAACAAATATAATGATTTGATATAAGGGAATTATTAAAAATCCGAAAGAATAAATATAGTAATTCAATTGAAAAAATAAGGAGTAAATCCATAAAAACTTGAAAATAAGCAAAAATGAAAACTGATTCCGTTTAAAGCGAAATCAGTTTTCATTTTATTTTTCATCATTCTCGTCATTAATCTCATCATCGTTATTCTCGTCCGCATCCTTATCATCGGCGGATTTTTTTGATGATGATTGTTTGTCTTTTTTGAGCATTCCCGAGATTATAAACAATACTCCGACTGCGGCAGTTATGCATGCGGCAATTATCATTATCTTTGCGTCTTTTGATATTGTGCCGCCGTCTTTGTTTGAATAATCATCTTCTGCACTCAAAACATATTCGTCGCCGCTGTTCCCCTGCTCCGATTGCGCCGAGGCTTGCGGCCCGACTTTGCCTTGTGTATCCGTTTTCATCTTTGGCTGCACTTTTGTTGTTTGAGTTACAACTCCGCCTGAAAACTTTGTTGAATATTGGTTTGCTGCGCTTGTTTTTGTTTGTTTTTTATTTTCTTTTGCTTTGCCGTTTGAGGGCTTGGTGTTTTTCGCCTTGGTTGTTCGTATTGTCTTTGACGGTTTTAACTCAATTTGTTTTAATATATTCTTGTAATTATGACCGTTTACATTCAAATACACATCGGCATAATTTGTGCTTGAGCCTTTGACCTCCAATGCGACAACGCATATTTGCTGATTTGAGCCGTTATTTTGAAAATCATACTGCGCCGCGAAATAATCCTTATCCGGGTCATCATCACAGGAATATCCGTCATTTGAAACAGAAATATGATACGCCTCGTTTGAATTTGAAATATCGTAGCATACCGCAACATTATTTTCATCGCGTGTTATACTTGATTCATTGAATATGAAATACACATAGAAAACATTTGTTGTTGAATCGAAATAATACTTAACTGTGCCTTTGAGCGTGAATGTATTAGACATTGCACTTTTGCTGAAACTCTGCTGTGAAACATTAGGATTATCAATCCACTTTGCCTCGCTGAGATAATCTCTGTTGGCTGAGAATGCGGCATTGGGGACAAAAACAACAGCCGTCAGTAATACAAATACCGACAGCATTATCAATACCTTTTGTGTCTTTCCTCGCACACATTTCAAGCCTTTTTCGCTCCTTTTACAGCCTTAGTCCCCTCATTTTTCGTTTCATAAAAAATCACTAAAATTTTATCATCGTTTGTCCCACTTTGTCAATATTTATCAATATTTTTGTTTACTTTGCAAAAAAATATGCAACCTTTTTGTTTAGGTTGCATAACAAGTAAATATTATTTTTAATAAATTAAACATTTCTAATCCAAAACGCAAGTTCTGAAAGTTCCTCACCGCTTAACTCTCTTGAAAATTTAAGACGAACAATATCCCTGCCGTTTTTACTGATGCTGACATTATGATCTGTATGCTGGGTTACGATAAATCCGTTTGCCATGAGTGTTGACATAATAACTTCTCCTTGATGTATTATATTAAATCTTTAAATACTTTAACGGCAACGCCTTGAATATAAAGGTCGCCGTAAACAATTATATCATCGAGTTCATCATTCTCAGGATGAAGAATGAATCTGCGGTTGGCGGAGTCACGATAAAATCGCTTAAGCGTTGTATCCTCGCCGTAGAGAGCTACAACAATATCGCCGTTATTAGCCGTGTTTTGCCTGCGAATAAGGACCATATCGCCGTCATCAATGCCTGCATTAATCATTGACTCACCGTTTGCACGAAGAATGAAAAATTCGCCGTTACCTACAAGTGAAACAGGCAGGCTGAAATATTCGGTAATGTTCTGCTGAGCGAATGTAAGCGGGCCGCACGATATATCACCCACAACGCCGACATTTACGCATGAAGTTTCGTATTTTTCGGTTTCAGATGTTTTAATGCTTCGTCTGCCGTCATACTCTATCTCGCCGCAGTCACGCAATCTTTCAAGATAGCGCTGAACGGTTGATTTGCCGACATTGAAATGAGCGGCAATTTCGCGTATAGACGGCGAAACACTGTTTTCAAAAAAATATTGCTCGGCATATTCCTTTATATCCGACAAAAGCTGTTGATTCACCGGCATTGTGTAACCTCTTTTCCGTGTGGGACATCGTGTCCCATTGCTTATATTATAGCATAAAAAATGAATTTGTCAACACATTTTGTAACGCTTTTGTAATAAAAATGAGGGCGTCACTTGGGGCACACTGCATAAGGAAGTAATTGGTTTAAGTTTTCTAAATTTTGCCCATTGCACTATAAAAAAATATGCCAATACATAAGTATTGGCATATTTTTGTTAATGCACACTGAACAGAATCAGTCTATCAATTTTCTCTTATCAATTACTCTGACAGCCTTGCCCTCACTGCGAACAATGCTCTTTGGCTCAACAAGATGAACTTTAGGACTGATGCCGAGCATGGTTTTAATTGCAACGGTGAGTTTCTTTTCCATATCCGGGATTACGTTTGACTTATCTGCAAACTGCTCCGGAGTGAGCTCAATGTTGATATCGAGTGTATCATTGTTATTAATACGGTCAACAATAATTTGATAGTTAGGAGTATATCCCTTGTTGAGAAGAACGGTTTCGATTTGGCTCGGGAAAACATTAACTCCGCGAATGATAAGCATATCATCGCTTCTGCCCATCGGCTTGCTCATTCTAACATGAGTTCTGCCGCAAGAGCATTTTTTTCTTGAAAGAACACAAATATCACGGGTTCTGTATCTAAGCAGCGGAAAAGCTTCTTTATCAAGCGATGTGAAAACAAGCTCGCCCTTTTCACCCTCCGGCAAGACCTCGCCGGTTTCAGGGTCGATAACTTCGGCATAGAAATGATCCTCATTAATATGCATGCCTGTTTGCTCGCTACACTCAAAAGCAACGCCCGGACCGCTTGTTTCTGTAAGTCCGTAAATATCATAAGCTTTAATGCCCAAGCTCTTTTCGATATTGCGGCGCATTTCCTCTGTCCAAGGCTCAGCTCCGAAGATGCCGACTTTAAGTTTATTATCCTCCGGCTTATAACCCTTTTCGGCAAGTGTTTCGCCAATATATGCAGCATATGACGGTGTGCAGCAAAGAATTGTTGCGTTCAAATCCATCATAAACTGAATTTGTCTGTCAGTATTTCCGGATGACATGGGAAGTGTGAGACAACCTACTTTATGTGAGCCGCCGTTGAGACCGGGACCGCCTGTAAACAAACCGTAGCCATATGCAATCTGACAAACATCGTCTTTTGTACCGCCTGCTGCAACGATAGCTCTTGCGCAACAATCCTCCCAGAGATTAACATCGTTTTGCGTATAAAAAGCAACGACACGTTTACCTGTTGTTCCGGAGGTTGATTGAATTCTAACACAGTTTTTAAGGTCGGTACCGAGAAGTCCGTAAGGATAAGCCTCACGAAGATCAGCTTTTGTTAAGAATGGAAGTTTCTTAATATCGTCGACGCTCTTAATATCCTCAGGTTTAACGCCTTTTTTATCCATCAAATCTCTGTAATAAGGGACATTTTCGTAAACATGCTTAACCTGTTTTACAATTTTTTCATTTTGAATTTTGCGAATTTCTTCCGGCGAAGCTGTTTCAATTTCAGGCTGAAAGTAGTTTGGCATTGGTTAAATTCTCCTTTAATTATAAGTTATATCCGTTCTTGAATGCTTTAAGATTGACATCTACAAACTGCGGCTTAACAGTACTCTTGATTGCCTCAATCCATTTTTCGCAGTCGATATGGAAATATTTGGCAAGTCTGCCCATTAAAACAATGTTGACTGCCTTTGTTGTGCCTGCCTCCTCTGCGAGAGAGAGCGCGTCGATTTCATCAACAAAAACGCCTTTGCTTTTAAGCTCGTCAAGAACATCAAAAGGGTATTCAGCCGCACCTGTGATAACCGGCATAGGGTCGATTGTTTGTGAGTTAACTATAATTTTGCCGTCTTTTTTAAGACAATCGACATATCTTGCAGCCTCAAGCCTTTCAAACGAAACGATATAATCTGCCTCACCTTTTGAAATAACGGGAGAATAGACCTTGTCACCAAAGCGAACATATGTAACAACGGAGCCGCCTCTTTGGCTCATTCCGTGAACTTCACTTACCTTAACATCATAGCCCTCGTTTGTTAAAAGAGCGCCTAAAAGCTTACTTGCAAGCAAGCTGCCTTGTCCGCCTACACCGACAATCATTATGCTTTTTGTTTCCATAATTATCTGTCCTCCTTCTCGATTGCGCCGAGTTTGCACATTTGAGTGCAAACATCACAGCCAACACACTGTGTGAAATCAACTTTAGCCTTTTTATCCTTAAAGCTGATTGCAGGACAGCCTATTTTCATGCACATACGGCAACCGACACATTTATCCTCATTAACCTTAACGGGAGATTTAGCCTTAACATATTTAAGGAGCATACAAGGTCTGCGTGAAATAATTACAGACGGCTCGTCAACAGCAAGCTCCTCAAGAACTGCCTTTTCACACTCTGCGATATTGTAAGGGTCAACAACACGAACACGGTTGATGCCGATTGAGTGGCAAAGATTTTCAAGATTAACAGCGGCAACCGGCTCGCCTTTGAGAGTATATCCCGTAGTCGGATTTTGCTGATGACCTGTCATACCTGTAATATGGTTATCAAGAATGATAACGGTAGAATTTGATTGATTATACGCAATATTAACAAGTCCGGTCATACCCGAATGCATAAATGTTGAGTCGCCGATAACACAAACCGTTTTATGCTCGTTTTCAGGTCCGCCTGCCTTATTAAAGCCGTGGATACCCGAAACAGACGCACCCATACAAAGTGTTGAATCAAGCGCAAAAAGCGGAGCGGCACTGCCGAGTGTATAGCAACCGATGTCGCCGAGAACTGTGATTTTGTGCTTTGAAAGTGTATAGAACATACCTCTGTGAGGACAGCCTGCGCACATAACCGGAGGTCTAGCCGGAACAGGAGTATCAAGCTCAACGCTTTCGGGAACATCAAGGCCGAATGCCTTGCGGATTGTTGTTTGATTATATTCGCCGATAGGTGAGAACATTTCCTTGCCGATGCAATCAATGCCGATGTTTTTTAAATGGCTTTCGATAATGCCGTCAAGTTCCTCAATAACATAAAGTTTGTCAACCTTTGCTGCAAAATCTTTAAATAATTTATTCGGGAGAGGATTAACAATACCGAGCTTAAGAACGCTGACAGTATCGCCGAATACCTCTTTGACATACTGATAGCATGTGCCTGAGCAAACAATACCGATTTCTGTTCCGCCCATTTCAACTCTGTTAAGGTCAGTAGTTTCACCGAGAGCGGAAATTTTCTTTGTTCTTTCTTCAACAAACGGATGGCGGCGAACCGCATTTGCAGGTGCCATTATATATTTTTGAGGATTTTTCTCGTACTCGGGAAGTTCCTTCTCTACTCTGTCGCAAAGCTCGACAGTGCTTTGTGAGTGTGCAATTCTTGTGCACATACGAACGATAACCGGAGTATCGTAATTTTCAGAAATTTCATATGCCTGCTTAACAAATTCCTTTGCTTCGGCAGAATCGGCAGGCTCAAGCATAGGCACCTTTGCGGCAATGGCATAGTGTCTTGAATCCTGCTCGTTTTGTGATGAGTGCATAGCCGGGTCATCAGCTACGAAAAGAACAAGTCCGCCATTGACACCTGTATAAGACAATGTGAAGAGCGGATCTGCGGCAACATTAAGGCCTACATGTTTCATAGCGCATGCCGTTCTTGCACCACGAAGAGATGCGCCAAACGCTACCTCAGTGGCCACCTTTTCGTTTGGTGCCCATTCGCAGTAAATATCATCGTATTTTGCGGCAAATTCCGTAATTTCTGTTGAGGGTGTGCCGGGATAGCTCGAAACTATTTTGACACCTGCCTCATAAAGTCCTCTTGCAATGGCTTCATTGCCGAGCATTAGCTTTTTCATTAAATATTACTCCTTCAAATTCAATATAAAAGATTGCATAAAGCAATTAAATAAAAAAATAATACAGTGTGTTTTAAAGCACACGAAAATGTGATATAATAAATCCCGAAAAAGGAGATTTATATATGACTATAATAGATACACATACCCACACATTTCCCGATAAAATCGCAGATAAGACGATAACCCTTTTAGAGAAAAAAGGCAATGTGCGCGCTTACAGGAAAGGCACACTTGACGCGTTAAAAGAATCAATGAAAAAATCGGGCATTGATTACAGTATCGTTTTGCCTGTTGCGACAAAGGCGAGCCAAGTTGATACTATCAACAAATTGTCCGCCGAAATCAACGGTGTTGACAATATATATTTTGCCGGAGCAATACACCCCGACAGCGAAAACATTGAAGAAATCCTTGATTATATAAAATCAATCGGATTATTCGGCATTAAAATTCACCCTGATTATCAAGGTGTTCGCTTTGACGATGAAAGATATATAAGAATTATGAAAGCCGCAGCAGAGCGCGATTTGATAACAGTAACGCATGCAGGAATAGATGTCGGTTATCCCGATGACATACACTGCACGCCGGATATGGTACTCAATGTGCTCGACAAACTCAAAGGCATTATAGACAACAAGCTTGTGCTTGCACACATGGGCGGCTTCGGTTTGGCAGGTGAGGTTTTGGACAAACTTATCGGAAAGCCGGTATATATGGACACAGCCGCTGTTTTAAGCTATTATCCGTACAAGTGCCGTGAAATAATCAAAAGACACGGAGCAGACAAAATTTTGTTTGCGACCGACTCGCCATGGGCAGACCAAAAAGAATTTGTGGATATTATAAATTCAATGGATTTCACCGATGAAGAGCTTGAAAAGATATTTTACAAAAACGCTGCCAAATTGATGAAAATTAAAGTATAGTTCAAAAACTATCCAAAGTATTATACAATATTAAATCGGCAAAATCAATCAATAATTAACAAATATTATTTTAAATAATATATATTCATATAAAGAAATACCATTTACGACAAAAAAAGAGTTCGGCAGTGCCGAACTCTTTAATATTTTTTATTTTATACTCTTGTCAACTGCTTATATTCTTTGAGGTATTCATCTGATGCCGGATAAGTCATATCATATTTTACTGTTACTTCAGCATTCTTATTTTTAATAATAGTAATGTTAGCATGAGTAACGGCAATATGAGCTATTTCATGAAATTCGGCATTAGTAACTTCGTTTGTTTTAGGATCAATTGTAACTGTAGCGGTACCGCCATAGTAACGAACTTTGATATTAGAACTTGCATCACCTTCTGCCCATGTGAGAACAGTAATGCTCTTTACGGTCGCAGTAATATCACCGAGAGTAGTGAAGACATTGCCCTGAGCATCTTTTCCCGGAGAAGAAAGTTCTGTCAATTTCGGTTGAAGAGTGATAACAACTTTTCCGTCTTTTTCAGCAACATTTGCAGCGAGCAAATCATCTGCCTTAAGTCTTGAAGTTGCAAGCAATGCTCCGTCATAATCTTTATCTTCTGCCGGATTGCCTGCTCTTGACGGAGAAAGTCCGTTTAATCCGTGTGTAAACAAACCGTTAACAATACCCGGAACCAATCCGTCAATTGTTGCATTGCTTGCTCCGTCAATAAGAATGTTATCAACCTTAAGGGCATCGCTTCCTAACAATTTATACAATGTAACTGTTTCGCCCTGAGCGTTTTTATATTGTGCTTTTAATGATTTTGTATAATCGTATGCCTTGTTGTAATATGCAACAACATCATCAACGGAATCGAACTTTTGACCTGCATATGTGCCTGCCTTGAACTCGTCGATAACAACCTCGTCCTTAATTGAGTCGGATGATGTTGCGGCAACGGGAACCTTTGCGGAACTGAGGCCGATAACAAGACCGCCTGCAACGATTGCGATAATTAAAAGGATAAATAATACTTTATTGAATTTATCCAAACCGGTTTTTCTCTTTGCTTTCGCCATAATTAATTCTCCTTACGAAGTGAAATAGAAGTAAACTTCACACATTTACTTCTATATAATACATTAATTCGTTGACAAATTCAACATTTTTTTTAAAATTTATTAAAATATATGTTATAATGTATTAAAAACATATATAAGGACAGCTTAACAAAATGGAAATTAAACCGATTGCGACAATAAAAAATGACTACGACAGCAAGTTTGCCGTGCCGCGCCAAAGCGGAATAGCCGACAAAATAATGTCACAAATAGTATTTGAAAATGAATTTGCCGACGAAAACGCGATAAGAGGAATTGACGGATTCAGCCACCTGTGGCTGATTTGGGGATTCAGCAAAAACATTAAGGACAAGCAAAATTTAACAGTGCGCCCTCCCCGACTCGGCGGAAACGAACGCGTCGGAGTTTTTGCAAGCCGTTCGCCTTTCAGACCGAACAATTTGGGATTGTCGAGTGTAAGGCTTGAAAAAATCGAGTATAACGGCGGCAAGCCGATACTGATTGTTTCCGGCGCGGATTTGATAAACGAAACGCCGATATATGACATCAAACCGTATATCGCCTACACCGACAGCCATGCCGACGCAGTCTGCGGATTTGTCGACAAAACGGAGTTTAACACGCTGAATGTGAAATTTTCCGAGGGGACATTAAGCAAAATCGCACCGCCAAATGCAGAGGTGCTCAAAGAAATTTTGTCAAACGACCCCCGCCCTGCTTATGACAGAGAAAACGAAAGGATATACGGCTTTAAATTTGCACACCGAGAGATTAAATTC
>ERZ809296.78-NODE-78-length-174152-cov-33.575805_pt1 | contig 174152 bp, 154 predicted proteins | sample MGYA00520511_ERZ809296 | MGnify/ENA primary metagenome ERZ809296 (study PRJEB31576, sample SAMEA3212662) | Homo sapiens | biome: human-gut; feature: human gut; material: fecal | place: Sweden | collected 2012 ... | reverse complement strand
TTCTCTGGGGGTTCCAAAGGGGGTATTCTCTTTGGAAAGAGAATACCCCCTTTGTCTCGCGTCCCCCTGCGAATAGGGGGACAAAAAGCAGCAGCGCTTTCACGCTGCAAAAACCCACCGCGCAGCGCGCGGACAATAAGGAGTTATTATGTTAAAAAACGTCAAATGCGCCCGCTGCGTCAAGTGCGGGAAAGAATACGAGGCCACGGCGAACCTCACGAACTGCTCGTGCGGCGGCATTCTCGACATCATCTATGACTACGACTACATCAAAAAGAACCTGACGAAGGAAACGCTCAAGTCCCGCCCGAACACGATGTGGCGCTACCGCGAGCTGCTGCCGGTCGAGGAGACGACACCAGACACGCCGCTGCGCGTGGGCTGGAGCCCGCTCTACGAAGAGCCGCGCCTTGCAAAGCAGCTCGGCCTCAAAAAGCTCTGGGTCAAGGACGACGGACAGAACCCGACGGCGTCGCTCAAGGACCGCGCGTCCGCCATGGCGGTCGCCAAGGCGGGGGAGGCGGGCGCGAAGATCATCGCCTGCTCGTCCACGGGCAACGCCGCGAGCTCTCTTGCGGGCAACGCCGCGGCCGCGGGCCTCAAGACCTTCATCTTCGTTCCCGAGCGCGCGCCCAAGGGTAAGGTCGCGCAGCTGATGACCTTCGGCGCAAACGTGATCTCCGTCAAAGGCAACTATGAAGAGACGTTCGAGCTGTCGAAAAAGGCCATCGACAAGTGGGGCTGGTACAACCGCAACGCGGCCATCAACCCGTACCTCTCCGAGGGCAAGAAGACCGTTTCGATCGAGATCGCCGAGCAGCTCGACTGGAAGATGCCGGATTATCTCGCCATCTCCGTCGGCGACGGCTGCACCATCGCAGGCGTGTGGAAGGGCCTCAAGGACCTGTACGCCATCGGCTTTATCGACAAGCTCCCGCGCCTCATTTCCGCGCAGGCCGAGGGCTGCCACCCCATCAACCGCGCCATCGCGGAGAACAAGCCCTGGGAGCCGATGGAGGAGAACACGCTGGCCGACTCCATCGCCGTCGGCGTGCCGCGCAACGCGGACAAGGCGCTCATGGCGATCCGCGAGTCGAACGGCATCGTCGTGAACGTGACGGACGAGGAGATCATGGCGGCGCAAAAGCTGCTCGGCACGACCTGCGGCGTCTTCGGCGAGCCCGCGGGCGTCACCGGCACGGCGGCAGTCAAGAAGCTCTGCGAGCAGGGCGTGCTCGGTGAGAACGACACGGTCGTCTCCGTCGTGACGGGCAATGGCCTCAAGGACGTGGCCAACGCCATCAAGTTCTGCGGCGAGCCGATGAGCCTGCCGAACGACCTTGACCTGCTGGTCGAGGAATTCGACAAGCGCGGTATCAAGACCGAAGCGTAACAGAAAAAGAAGAGCCCCGTGAATCGCATGATCCGCGGGGCTCTTTTCATACAAAATACTTTTTGACAAATGGGATCTGGTGAAGCAGCGCTGAGACGAGGAACGACAGCGCGCCGATGATCAATGTCAGCAGGGGAACGGAGAAAAACACGTTGAGTGACAGCGTGTTGAAGTGCAGAAAAATGTCGAACGATTCGATGAACAGCGGGTGTACGAGGTACGCGCCGAAGCTCCAGCGCGACAGCGCGCGAATGTACCTGTGATACTTTTCGCTTAAGTTCGGGAAGTTCAGATGCTCTTTGGCAAAGACGAACAGCCCCACGCAGACAAACAGTACATTGAGCGAATCGTAGCCGTAGAACAGCTCTGTTGCCGCGCCCTGCAAACGCGAGGCGAACGACGTCAGCACGACCGTGAGGACGAAGCCGAGCACACCGAGCGCGTAAAGCACACGCTTTGCGGTCAAGGAAAACTCCTTGCGGACCAAATAGTAACCGAACACAAAGTAGGGGACGAAGCCGAGCGTGAAATGATAATAGAATTTGCCCGTGAGCGCCTTGAATTCAGCGCAGTACTGCCACGAGAGAAGCGACACGGCCGACGCAATCTGCGGCAGCAGGAACGTAAAGATGAGCGTGAGCAGTAGAAGATAGCGCAGGAGCTTTTCATCCCGCACGATGGGGCGAAGAAACGGTACGATCAGATACAGTCCCACGATCATAAAGAGGAACCACATGTGATAGTGACCGTTGAGAAACTGTTGCAAAATAAGGGTCGTCGGGCATCCCTCGAAGTTCACCATGAAGACGGCGTAGAGCGCCGACCAGAAGACAAACGCTGTGACAAGACGGAGAACATTCTTTTTGAGAATGTGCAAAAGACTCTGCGAGCCGGAGAGGAACAGCGCGCCGCTGATCATCACAAAAACCGGAACAGCCCAGCGGACGGCACTGTCGTAAAGGTTGAAGGCTTGCCAGGCTCTTGAATAGACGTCCGTATCGGCCCAGTGCTGCGCGGACAGATGCAGCACGATGACGGCGAAAGTCGCCAGAATGCGCAGTACGTCGAAATACGCGATGCGCTGCGGTTGTGTCTGTTCCATACTTAACGTTCGACCGCCTTTTCAGGATATTCGTTCTCTGCTGGTGCGGTCTCCTCGGCAGCGGGGGAGGCAGACTCATCCGCTGCGGGCTCTGCCGCGACAGCTTCGGCCTCCTGCGCCTGCTGGGCGGCCATGGCCTCGGCGCGACCTTCTTCGCGCGCCTGCTTTACGGCCTCCTCGCGGGTCTTTTCCGCCTTGGCGCGCTCCTTTTCGACCATGTGCTGAGCGTGCTTATTTTGCAGCTTGAACACCAGCCGCAGCACGAACACGAACACCACGATCGCAAGGCCGAGCCAGCTCCAGAACTTGAGCTCGAAGAGCGTCTTGACCGTCCAGTACTTCGCCTGCATGCCGAGGAAGCAGAACAGGATCGACACGGCCAGCGCCGCGCCGAACAGCAGCACCCACAGCACCGACTTGACGGCGCTGTGCTTGCGCACGCGCAGGTGCGCGATCAAAAACAGCAGACTCAGCAGAAAAAACGCAGGGAACTGCGCAAATAAAATTTCCCTCAGATCCATATCTTACCTCACAGTGCGCATTTGCCGCGCTTCAAGTATTCGCCCATCTTGCCGCCGACGACCTTGCCGCCGTCCACCTGCAGCTGACCGCGCAGGTAGACCTTCGACACGCCGCCATTCGTGCGGAAGCCCTCGAACGGCGTGTAGCCTGCCTTGGAGAGCATGTCCGCGCCGTGGAGCACGTGGCTTGCGCCGGGATCGTAGACGACGATGTCGGCGTCGCTGCCCGCAGCGATGACGCCCTTGCGGGGGTAGAGACCGTAGAGCTTGGCGGGATTTTCGCTCAGCGCGCGGCAGACGCCGCCGAGCGAGAGCTTATTTTCATTGATGGCCACAGTGTAGACGACCTCGCCGCGCGTTTCGACGCCGGGAAGACCGCCGGGGATCTTCGTAAAGTCGTCGCGGCCCATGTCCTTCTGCTCGAGCGTGAACGAGCAGTGGTCGGTCGAGATGGTCTGCACCTCGCCGCGGCGCAGCGCCTTCCAGAGCGCTTCACTGTCTTCCTGCGAGCGGATCGGCGGCGCGCAGACGTAGCGCGCGGCGGAGGAAAAGTCGGGATCGTAGTAAACGCCGTCGTCGAGCGCCAGATACTGCGGGCAGGTCTCGACATACACGGTCTGCCCACGGCGGCGCGCCGCGGCGATCTCGTCAAGAGAAGCACGGTTCGTCGTGTGGACGATGATGACGGGCGCGTCGGCCGCCTGCGCGATGCGCAGCAGACGCGAAACAGCCTCGGCCTCTAAATAGTCGGGGCGGGAGATCGGGTGCGATACGACGTCCGCACCCAAACCGCTCGCCTTGAGTTCGGCGATGCGCGCGTCGATGACGCCCGCGTTCTCACAGTGGACGCCCGCGATGCCGCCGCGGACCTTGAGCGCTTTCAGCGCGCGGTAGACCGCGCCGTCGCCGATCATCATGGCGGGGTAGGTGAGGTACATCTTGAAAGACGTGATACCGGCGTCGAACATCGCGTCGAGCTCAGACTCGATGCTCTCGTTCCAGTCGTCGATGGTCATATGGAAGCCGTAGTCGCAGTAGCACTTGCCGTCGGCCTTTTTATGCCAGAGATCAAGCCCATAGGCAAGGGATTCCCCTTTATTGGGGCAGGCAAAGTCGATGACCGTCGTCGTGCCGCCGCGGATGGCGCTTTTGCTGCCGCTTTCAAAGTCGTCGGCCGTCGTGGTGTTGCACACATCGAGATCGAAGTGCGTGTGCGCGTCGATAAAGCCGGGGAAGAGCATGCAGCCCGTCACGTCGACGACCTCGCTCTGCGCGGCGAGCTCGGGCGGGATGTGGCCAAGCATTTCGACCTTTTCCCCGTCGATGAGCACGTCGGCGCGGCGGCAGCCGCGGCCGCTGACGACATAGCCGCCTCGAAGCAGTGTTTTCATGGAAGGACCCTCCTTTGAAAAAATACCGTTCCAAATTAGCAAAAGCATAGCATACTTTTTACCTGATTTCCATAGAGTTTGGAAAAAATGTGAGAAGCGCCAAGATTTTTGCCGCAAATTCGGAACAATGCCGTATTGAGAAAGTAGCAGACATACGATACAATAAAATCATACCACATTCCGCTTTTATTTGTACAAAAAGCGAACTTTTGGCGCGCAGACCAACTGAGAGATGTGAAAAGGAGCTGTGTGTCACGAAGAGCGGACAGAGAAAAAGCGGAGTGAAAAAATTGAGGAGGAAAACACTATGCGCAAGTTCCTATCCGTCCTGCTCGCAATGGCGATGGTTCTCAGCCTGACTGTGACCAGCTTTGCGGCGGACACCGCCGCTGATGCGAAAGCCGAGATGGCGGGCAAGACTGTCATTCTGCATACGAATGACGTGCACGGTGCGGTCGAGGGCTATGCCTACATCGCACAGCTCAAGGCCGACTATGAGGCCAAGGGCGCCGAGGTCATCCTCGTTGATGCGGGCGACTACAGCCAGGGCACGACCTATGTCAGCACCACCAAGGGCGCTGATGCGGTCACGATGATGAATGCCGCCGGCTACGATGTCGTCACCCTCGGCAACCACGAGTTCGACTACGGCTATGCCCAGCTCAAGGAGAACATGACCAAGGCGAACTTCAAGGTTCTCTGCGCCGACGTGTACAACGCCGACGGCACCACCATTTTCGATGCGAACTACACCTACACGACCAAGACCGGCGTGAAGATCGGCTTCTTCGGCATGGAGACCCCTGAGACCCAGACCAAGGCCAACCCCGCGCTCATCAAGGGCCTGACCTTTGCGACCGGTGACGCCTTCACCAAGGCTGCCGCCGATCAGGTCGCGGCGCTCAAGGATGCAGACGTTGTCATCTGCCTTGCGCATCTGGGCATCGACGCTGAGTCTGCTCCCTATCGCTCCACCGATCTCTACGCTGCCGTCAAGGGCATTGACTTCATCATCGACGGTCACTCCCACACCGTGATGACCAAGGGCGAGAAGGGCGAGTCCATCCAGTCCACCGGTACCGCGTTTGCCAACATCGGCGTGATCGTCATCGACAACGCCACCAAGAAGATCGAGAGCAACTCCCTCTTCGAGATCAAGGAAGACACCGCCAAGGACGCGACCGTTGCCGCCGCCGCGCAGACGATCGTTGACCGCGTCGACAAGGAATACGGCGTTGTGTTCGCCAAGAGCGAGGTCACGCTCAACGGCGCGAAGGCCCCCAACGGCAACCGCGACAGCGAGACCAACAACGGCGATCTCATCACCGATGCAATGCTCTGGAAGGTCATGCAGAACAAGGAAGGCCTGACCGTCGATGCTGACCATGTGGTCGCCATCACCAACGGCGGCGGCATCCGCGCTGCCATCAAGCCGGGTGATGTCACCAAGAAGGACATCAACACCGTTCTACCGTTTGGCAACACGGTCGCAGTCATCTATGTCACCGGCGCAGAGCTTCTTGAAGCGCTCGAGGCTTCCACCTACAGCTTGCCCGTCGGCGGCTTCCCGCAGGTTGCCGGCATCAACTTCACCCTCTCCACGGCTGTCGCTTATGATGCCAATGCTGAGACCTATCCTGCTTCCACCTACTATGGTCCCAAGAGCATCAACCGCGTGGTCATCAACAGCATCAACGGCAAGGAGTTCAAGGCGGACGATACCTATGCGGTCGTTACCAATAACTTTGTTGCCGGCGGCGGCGACACCTACTATGCCTTCGCTGCTGCTTCCGCACAGTTCGATACCGGTATCCCTCTGGACGAGGCTGTGATGGAGTACGTCACCACCGAGCTCAAGGGCGTGATCGGTGCGCAGTATGCCGCGCCTCAGGGCCGTATCCTGCTGAACCCGTTCAAGGATGTCAAGGTTTCCTCCTGGTTCGGCAAGTATGTCATCGACCTCTACAATGACGGCATCATCAACGGCACCTCTGCCACCACCTATGCGCCCAACGACACCCTGACCTGGGCTGCCGCGCTCAAGCTCCTGCTTGTCAGCCACGGCGATCTCAAGGCTGCGGACGCTACCGGCGCCGACTGGAGCAAGAACGCCATCGCCAAGGCTGCGGAGCTGGGTCTTGTTGCCGCCGATCTCGACGGTGCGAAGGCCATCTCCCGTCTCGAGTTCTGCCAGGTCGCTGCCAAGCTCAACAAGCTTGCCGAGTCCAAGACCGAGAGCAAGTTCACCGACTGCGCCGACGGTTACGTCATGGCGCTCGTCGACGCGAAGGTCATCAGCGGTATGACCGAGACCACCTTCGAGCCTGCCGCGTCCCTGACCCGCGCGCAGATCGCCAAGATCCTCTATCAGCTCACCCTGATCGAGAAGTAAGGCAAAATATAAACGCAAAAAGAGCGCTGCTTAGGCAGCGCTCTTTTTTTGCTTACAATAGGGAAGAGGGAGCCGGTGCATCGCACCGGCTCCCTCATTTTTCGTTTTGCTTACAGGTAGAGATAGCTGTACTTATCGCGCACGGTGAGGATCAACGCCTCGAGCTCGACGGGGAGATCGTTGTCGCAGGAGGCCAAGTCATATTCCTTTACACCGTCCTCGTAGCGCAGGCGGACCATGTCGTCGTCCTCGAAGAGCACGCCGTAGTTTTCGCTCTCGTCCATGTCCTCCTTCGTCTGGAAGAGGGTGAATTTGTCGTGGCAGGGCTCGCTGGCATAGGGGCAGAACTGCGTGCAGTTGCCGCATTCGTTGCACATCTTGTCGACATGGACGATCTCGTGCGAGCCGTCGGCCATCTTGATGACGACGTTCGCGCGGTTCGGGCAGGAATCGACGCAGTTTTCACACACGGTGGAGCACTGTAAGCAGCGCTCGCCATCGCAGACACACTTACTGGCCATCGAGAGGATACCCTTCTTGGCCTGCGCGTCGAACTCGGTCACATCGGCCTCGGCAGGGATGTCGTAAACGTGCGGGTAGCCGACGACGATTTCGGCAAAGCGCGCGGCGTCGGCAATGCCCTCGACCACGGTGGCAGGGCCGCGGTGCGCGTCGCCCGCGCAGTACACGCCGGGGACGTTCGTCTCGAACGCGGGACCCTTGCGCTCCATCTCGATGCCGTTCGCGGCCATGAGATCGGCGTCGACCTGCTCGCCAACGGCGGAGATGACCATGTCGCAGGGGATGGTGAACTGCTCGCCGGACTTGACGGGGCTGCGGCGGCCGGTCTCGTCGGGCTCGCCGAGGATCATCTTGTCGCACAGCAGCTTGCCGCGGCTCTGTTTGACGGGCGCGGCCAGCTCGACGAACTCGACGCCCTCGTCGATGGCGAGCTGGAGCTCGTGCTCGTCGGCGGGCATGAACTTCTTCGTGCGGCGATAGAGGATGGTCGCGTGCGCACCCATTCTCTTGGCAACGCGCGCGGCGTCCATGGCGGTGTTGCCCGCGCCGACGACGACAATGTTGCCGCTCAGGCAGGGCTTGACCTGCTTTTTCATGCGCTTCATCCACTCGATGACGCCCTGCACGTTGCCTTCAATGTCGAGCTTGCCGGGCTTCCACGCGCCGGTGGCCATCAGGATGTGCGTGTAGCCCATCTTCTTGAGCTGCTCAACGGACGGAGCAGGCTTGCCGAGCTTGACCTCGACGCCGTAGCGCTCCATGAGCGCGACGTCCTTGTCGATGGCCTCGTCGCTGATGCGGAAGGCGGGGATGACGTAGCGCGGCACGCCGCCGAGCTTGCGCTCGCGCTCAAAGATCGTGGTGGGAACACCCTCGCGGCCAAGGAAGTACGCCGCGGCGATACCGGTCGGGCCGCCGCCGACGATGGCAACCTTTTTATCCTCGACCGGCTCAGGCATACGGAGGGAGGCCATCAAGGTGTTGTAGCCCTTTTCCGCGGCAAGAAGCTTCGTCTCGCGGATGTGGACGGATTCCTCATAGAAGTTGCGCGAGCACTTGCCCTGGCAGCGGTGCGCGCAGATGGTGCCGGTGATAAACGGCAGGGCGTTCTTCTCGGTGATGAGGCGGAGCGCTGGGCCGTAGAGCCCCTTGCGGCAGAGCTCAAGGTATTCGGGAATGTCCTGCTTGATGGGGCAGCCGCCCTTGCAGGGCGCCTCGAAGCAGTCGAGAAGGGGGACCTGCTCTTTGCTCTTGCGGGAGGGCAGGGGCTTGATGGGCTTTAAGTGGTGGAAGTCGTGCAGCGCGGAGGCGGCAAGGTCGGAGATCGCGGCGGGGTCGTTGCCGGAAAATGCGCGGTAGGGCATATCCTCGACCTTTTCGACCATCTGGTGCAGGCGGTTGTAGCCGCCGGGCTTCAAGATGGTGGTGGCGACGGTGATGGGCCAGATGCCCGCGGCAAAGAGCTTGTCGCAGTTGAAGTAGTCCGCGCCGCCGGCGAACGAAATGCGCATCTTGCCGCCAAACTGGCGGGAGATGCGATTGCACATCTCAATCGTCAGTGGGAAGAGGCTGCGGCCGGACATGTACATTTCCTCATTGGGAAGCTCGCCGCGCGTCGTGTCGACGGGGAAGGTGTTGGAGAGCTTGAGACCGAACTCAAGTCCCTGCTTGTCCGCAAGCTTTTGCAGCCGCTCGAACATCGGGACGGCATCCTCCCACTGGAGGTCTTCGTTGAAGTGATGTTCATCAAAGACAACGTAGTCATAGCCCATGGAATCGAGGATGCTGCGCGCGGTCTTGTAGCCAAGAATGGTCGGATTGCACTTGACGAAGGTGTGCAGATGCTTTTCCTTGAGAAGATAGCTTGCGATGCGCTCGATCTCCTGCGGCGGGCAGCCGTGGAGCGTGGAGAGCGTAACGGAGCGGGAAACATTGGGGGAGATCGAGGCGATGAAGTCCTTTTCCTCGGGGAAGAGCTCGGTCAGGACTTTTTTACATTCCTTGAACTGCGCGGTCTTGCCCGCGTCCATCATGTTGTTGATATAGGTGTTGACCTTGCGGCCCTTGATGCCGTCCAGGTCGTAGCCGACGGACATATTGAACACGAACCCGTCGGGATCGCCGAAGCCGTAGATCTTGCTCATGACCTTGAGCGCGCACCAGGCCTTGATGTACTCGTCCTGCGCCTGCTGCACGGTCAGTTCGGTCGACCACTCCTGGTTGTAGCCCTCGTCAGCGGCGAGGATACAGGGGCGAGGAACACAGGCGGCAAGCTCCGCGCCGTCCATTTTCTGCACGGTCTTGACCTCGAAAAAGCGCGCGCCGGCGGCATAGGCCGCGATGATATTCTGCGCAAGCTGGCTGTTGGGGCCGGCGGCGGGGCCAAACGGTGTTTCGATGCGCTCGCCGAAGATCGGCAGGCTCTTGCCGCTTGCGTGATAGTGCTTATGAACGCCGAACACATCGCCGCACTGCGCGTATTCGCTCGTCACCCAGTTCATTAGAGAGTCGAACGGAATGGGATACATTTTTTCAGACATTGTTTTTTCCTCCCGCTTGCTTAATAGGTTCTGTGATTCAGCTCGCCCCAGAGTTTCTTGGCGGCTTCAAGAATGTGCGCATTTTCGGCTTCTTCGTCGATGCCGACGAGCTCGCGGTCGAGCATGAGAGTCTTGCCGGCGGCGATGGTGGTTTGGCACTGGCGGCCCGTCATGCCGAAGATCATGTGGCCGTCGATATTCTCATCGGAAAACGGGGTGAACGGCTTATAGTCCATGACGATGATGTCCGCCGCGGCACCGGGCTTCAGCACGCCGAGCGTGTCGGAGAAGTATTTCTCGCCAATCTTTGCGTTGTTCTTGAAGAGCATGTCCGTGACCTCGCACCAGCCGACGTTCGGCAGGCAGTTCTGGCTGCGCTGGGAGCAGAGGGCGACCTTGAGGGACTCGAGCATATCGTTCGTGTAGGCGTCTGTGCCCATGCCGAGAAGAATGCCGCGCTTGTGGAGTTGGAGGACGGGGCAGATGCCGATGGCGTTGCCCATGTTGGATTCTGGATTGTTCACGACCATCGTGCCGGTCTCTTTGATGATCTCCATTTCGGCTGTGTTGACGTGGATGCAGTGGCCGAGGATGGTCTTGGGGCCGAGAATGCCGTGATCCTGCAAGCGCTGGACGGGGCGGCGGCCATAGTTCTGGAGGGAGTCGTACACATCGTTCATGCCCTCGGACACGTGGATGTGATAGCCCGTGCGGCCGTTGTTGGCCGCGACCATGCGGTCGAAGGTCTTATCGGAGATCGTGAACAGCGCGTGGCCGCCGAACATTGCCGCGAGCATCGGGTCCTTATTCTTTTCGCATTCGGTGATAAAATCGGCGTTCTCCTGAATGGCCTGTAAGCACTTCTCCTCGCCGTCGCGGTCTGAGACCTCATAGCACAGGCAGGAGCGAAGGCCCAGGCGCTTGCTCTCCTCGGCAATCGTGTGAAGCGTGCCGGGGATCTCACCGTAAGAGGCGTGATGGTCGAAGATCGTCGTCACGCCCTGCTTGATGGAGTCCATGTACAGCGCGGTAGCGGAGGCTTTTGTGCCGTCCATCATCAGATGGCGGTCGATGGCCCACCATGTGCCGTCGAGCACTTCGTAGAAGTTCGTCGGATTGTTGCCGACGATGGAAAGGCCGCGGGCGAGGGCAGAGTAGATATGCGTGTGCGCGTTGATGAACGCGGGCATGATGACGCCGCCTTTGGCGTCGATGATCTCGGCGTCGGGATACTTGGCGCGAAGCATCGCTTCCTCGCCTACTTCGACGATCTTCGTGCCTTCGAAGGCGACGGCGCCGTGCTCGTAATAGCCCTGCGCGTCTGCGTCGCGGGTGATGAGACGACCGTTGGTGACAAGTTTCATAAGTTTGCTCCTCCTTTTTCTTTTGCCTTTTCCCCGCCGCGAAAGCGGCACCGCAAGGGGAAAGAAAAAAGCGCTCCTCACACAGACCTTATCATCTCCCCGAAAGGGGAGACCGTACAGCCCGTGCGCGAAGCACTACGTTGCAGCTACCAAACGGTAATTTAGTTTATAAAAATATTTTACAGGAATCGCGAACAAAATGCACGTTTTTTTCGTCTAAACTGACGTAGAAAATAAAAACGTAATTTTGTGCAATCCGTGGAAAGATAAAAAGATGCCCCGCAGCGGCCGTGTAAGCCCCGTCAAAACCTGCACCATTCTGGACAGGTGGGTCGCCTCTGTCCGGCTTTATTGCTTCCAACGTCCAGCCGCAGACGGCAGCCGGGAGGCCTGCAAACCACCGGAGCGTACCGGCGTCCCTTATGACGAAATGTGGGTTTAAAAAGAACTTATCACGCACCCCGCAGGGCATGTTCAGTTTATCTCAGTTTTCGGAAAAAATCCGTCGCAATCGAAGTTTTACTCTTCGTCGGAAAGGATCTGCTCCATGAAGAGGTCGTAGACCTTGTCGATTTCCTCTTCGTCGTCAATGGTGACAAGAAACTCCTCACCGTTTTCCATCTGGCTTTTGAGGATCACGAGACCGTATTCCTCTTCGTTTTCCTCGTCCTCGCTGTCCTCTTCGACCACGGGGAAGAAGGCCATATACGTCGTGCCGTTATGCTCGAGTGCGTCGACGTATTCCAGCTCTATATCGTTGCCCTCGTCATCAGTCAGCGTGACGAAATTGGGGCCGAACTCATCGTTCATGGGGGAACACCTCCTGAAAGTTTGTGCTCGCATTATACCGCACCTTGCGGCAAAATGCAAGACAAGATACGTACCACTTGACAGCCGTGCTATACTGTATTCTGTATCACTATTGAAAATCGGCTATGCGCGCTTGCGCATATTTCTATCGCAAAGGAGGAGGCGCTTTATGGAAGAAAACCGCGCAGAAAACCAGACGCCCCGAAGACAGCACACCCAGCACCCCACGCATCAGGCGCACAAAAAGAAAAAATCCGGCACGGCCAAGCGGGTCATCGGCACCATCTTAGCCATTGGACTCACGACCTGCCTGATGTTTTTCGCCATCTTCATGGTCTACGTGCACACGTCGCTCGATCTGAATGTGGACATCTCGGCCTACACGCTCAAGCAGAGCTCGACAGTCTACTATCAGGATAAAACAAGCGGGGAGTGGGTGGAGCTCACGAAGCTCCACGGCGTAGAGAACCGCACGCTCGTGAGTATCGACGACATCCCCAAGCATGTGCGGGAGGCGCTGATCTCCATTGAGGACGAGCGCTTTGAAAGCCACCACGGCGTGGACTGGAAGAGCACGGCGAAAGCCATTCTCGGCAAGCTCACCGGTACCTCGACGCGCGGCGGCTCGACGATCACCCAGCAGGTCGTGAAGAACATGACCGGCGACAACGAGGTGACTATCAAGCGCAAGGTGACAGAGATCTTCCGTGCGCTGCGCCTCGAGAAGAACTACTCGAAAGACGAAATTCTCGAGACGTACCTGAACCTCGTCTACTTCGGCAACGGCTGCAACGGTATTGAGGCCGCGGCGGAGGGCTACTTCGGCAAGACCGTTGGTGAGCTGAGCATCGCGGAGGCTGCGTCCATCGTCGGCATCACGCAGTTCCCCTATAAATACGATCCGTCGCGTGGCGACTGGTACCGCGAGCAGAACAAGGAGCGCCAGCTTACCGTTCTTTATAAGATGCACGAGCTTGGCAAGATCAGCGACGAAGAGTATGAGCAGGCAAAGGCCGAACCGCTCGTCTTCTCCTGGGACCCGGGTTTTGTTCCTTCTGCGGGGGTTGCAAGCAGGGTGGATACCGCCTCGAGCACGGAGTATGACTCCTACTTTGTTGAGCGCATGTTCAACGACATCGTCGCCGATATGCACGAACAGCTCGGATATGATGAGTCGGTCGCAAAGGATCTGCTCTACACCGGCGGCTACTCCATCTACTGCACGGTCGATCCCAAAGTGCAGTCCATCGTGGAGAGCGTTTATGCCGACCGCAATAACCTGAACTACACCTCGTCCAAGGGCGAGCTGCTCCAGTCCGGCGCGACGATCATCGACAACACGACGGGCGACATCGTCGCCGTTGCGGGCCGCGTGGGCGAGCGCGAAGGCAGGTTCCTGCTCGACTATTCGACCGTTGTGCGTCAGTGCGGTTCTGCCATCAAGCCCTTGAGCGTTTACGCGCCCGCGCTGGATGCCGGCGTCATCACGCCCGCGAGCGTCATCGACGACTATCCCGTTGAAATGCTCGGCGGCAGTATTTGGCCGGTGAACGCCTACTCGGGCTACCGCAGCATTATGACGCTGCAAGATGCCATCCGCAATTCGTCCAACCCCACGGCGGTGCGCACGGCCATCAAGCTGACGCTGCCCGCGTCGTATGCGTTTATGACCGAAAACTTAAGCTTCACGACGCTGACGAACGACGATATGACCGCGGCGGGCGCGCTCGCGCTCGGCGGCCTTTCCAAGGGCGTGACGACGCGCGAGATGGCCGCGGCCTACGCGTCCTTTGCCCGCGGCGGCGTTTACACCACGCCAAGAACGTATACCGAGGTGCTTGACCATAACGGCAACGTCATCCTTGAAAATAAGACCGAGTCCCACGTCGCGATGGAGGAGAGCACCGCCTATGCGATGAACGAGCTCCTGAAAAACGTCGTGCGAAGCGGTACGGGTACGGGCGCGAACTTCTCCGGCATGACCATCGCCGGTAAGACCGGTTCGACCAACAGCAACAACGACCGTTACTTTGTCGGTTACACGCCGTATTACACGGCAGCGGTCTGGGTCGGCTACGACACGCCGACGCGCATCGTGGCGAGCGGCAACCCCGCGGCCACGCTGTGGAAGACGTTTATGAGCAAGGTCCACGCGGGCCTTCCGAACAAGGACTTTGAAGTCAGCAGCGCCGACATGGTCAGCGTGACCGTCTGCACGCAGACAGGACTTCTGGCCTCGGCCGGCTGTCCCTCGCAGACTGTCAAGGTCGCAAAGAACTATGCGCCCTCGCTGAGCTGCGACGGACACATCAGCGTAACCGTCTGCGCCGATTCCGGCATGCTCGCCTCCGACTACTGCCCGAATGTTACGACGGCCTATGTGCTCGATCTGAGCCAGCCGAACGTCAGCAGCGGTTGGGGCTACAAGCGCGAGCTTCTCACGACGCCGCTGAGCGCCGCGCTTCAGGCAACGTATCAGGCACAGCTCGAAGAAGGGCTCATTTCGTCGATCCCTGCAGGCGAACCGGTGCGCACGAACGGCGGCACAGTGCAGCTATACAGCGATCTGATGTACAGCGGCATGTGCACGACGCACACAACGCCGCTGGAGCCCACGCCGGACCCGGATGCACCGGATGACGGCAGCGGCACGACGCCGGACGGTGATGCCACCACTGGCGGCGACAGCGGCACACAGACGCCGTCTGACAACACCGGCACGGCGGGAGACAGCGCATCCGGCGATGTCGGAGACAACGGCCAGTTCCTCAACTGGCTGCTCAACAACGGCGGCACAGGCCGGTAAAAAGCAATAAAAAAGAGAACGGTTTTCACCGTTCTCTTTTTTATGCGGCAGCTTCCGCTTTTGCGTTTCGAATCTGCGCGAACAGCAGCAGGAGGAAGGGAAAGAGTACCATCCCTGCCACGCCGAATGTGCAGTAGCCGAGGTACATCGCAAAAAGCGACGCGACCGGCGGCAGCCCCGCCTGCGCGGAGAGAAGCTTGGGCTCGAGCGTGTTGCGCGTGATGAGCGTGCAGAGGTAGAGCGCGAGGAGCACGATGGCCTTGGGCGGGAAGCCGAACAGCAGCGTGAAGACCGCCCACGGCACGAGCGCCGTGCCCGTGCCGAAGACCGGCAGCGCGTCGAGCAGTGTGATGAGAAAGGCAAGCAGCAGGGAATAGCTCTGGCGCATGAGGAGAAAGCCGATAAGAAGCTCTGAAAACGTGATGAGCGACAGCGTTGCCTGCGCGCGCAGCCACCGCGCAAGCGAGCGCATTACGCCGCCGCGAAAGAGCCGCAGCTTTGCCATCGCTTCTTCCGGCACGGCGTGTTCGAGTGCCGCGCAGAGCTCGGGGTACGACGCGGAGGTGAAGAAGATCGCAAGCACGCCCGTCGCGATGGCGAGCACGCCGCCCGGCAGCGCCGCGGCGGCAGAGCCGAGCCACGCCATCGCGCGCGAAGACAGCGAGCGCAGCAGGCTGTCCGCGTCCGTGACGGCCCTGAAGAGCTGCTCGTGCAGATAGCCGCTGAGCCATTCGGGACTCGACGCGCTGAACTGCTCCAATCGGGAGAGCAGATCGTCCGCTGCGGCGGGGATCGCGTCGAAAAACGCGGGCGCGGCGGCGAGCAGCGCGTTCGTCTGAGAAAGCAGCGTAGACCACAGGAGCGACAGCAGCCCGCCGAGCAGAAACAGCAGCGTCAGCGTCAGGATCAGCGCGGAAAAGCCACGTTGAAAGTGAAATTTCCGCCGCAGATACAAAACGACCGGTTCCAGCAGCGCCGCGACGAGCAGCGCGAGCAGAAACGGCAAACACCACGGCAGCACATAGCGAAAGCAGACATAAAAGAGAGATGCACCCATGAAAAGTGCGAGCGATAAAGTGAGGAAGCGTCTCAGCCGTTTTTCAGTCAAATTTTGCAGACCTCCCATCGAAAAAAGTGTTGCAATATGCGTTAAGATATGCTAAAATCCTGCCATATAAAGACAGATGACCGCGAAGGAGAAACATTATGGCGCCTGCAACGAAATTTTATTTGGTCTCGGCAGAGGCTCTTCCGGAGATTTTTATCAAGGTGGCGGAGGCGAAGCGCATGCTCCAGTCCGGCGAGGTGCGCACCGCGGGCGACGCCGCCCGCACCGTCGGCATCAGCCGCAGCGCATTTTATAAGTACCGCGATGCGGTGCGCCCCTTCAACGACATGAAGACCGGCCGCATCATCACGTTCTACACGATGCTCAAGAACAACCCCGGCGTATTGTCCGACGTCCTTTCTATTTTTGCCGGTTCGGGCGCGAATATTCTGACCATCAACCAGAGTATTCCCACCAACGGCTGTGCCGCGGTGACGATCTCGGCCGAGACGTCCGAAATGCAGGAGTCGATCGAAGAGATGATGGCGCGGGCGCTTGCGCTCGATGGCGTGGTGCGCTTCGATATCCTTGCGGCCTGAGTCACGCGGGCTTGTACAAGTTCATACGATGGATTGGCAGCGGCTGAGATGAGCGCTGTCAATCCATTTTTTGTTGGAAGTGGTTCTTATGAGCCTGATCGTACAGAAATTCGGCGGCAGCTCCGTGCGCGACTATGCGCATCTTCTGCGCATGGCGCGCATCGTCAAATCGCGGGTGGACGAAGGCGACGACGTGGTCGTCGTTCTCTCCGCGCAGGGCGACACGACGGACGGCCTGCTGCAAAAGGCAAAGGAGATCAGCGAGCAGCCTTCGCCGCGCGAGCTCGACATGCTGCTCTCCGCAGGCGAGCAGATGAGCGCCGCGCTCGGCGCGATGACGCTGCGGTCCATCGGCGTGGAGGCGGTATCCCTCTGCGCATGGCAGATCCCCATCGAGACGGACGGTACACATGGGAACGCGGAGATCGAACTGATCGACACCGCGCGTATCCGGAAGGAGCTGGCCGAGGGCCACGTTGTGGTCGCGGCGGGCTTTCAGGGCGTCGACGAAAATGGCGACGTCACGACGCTTGGACGCGGCGGCTCGGACACGAGTGCAGTGGCGCTCGCCGCGGCGCTGAAGGCCGATGAGCTCATCATCTACACAGACGTGGACGGGATATTTTCCGCTGACCCGCGCATCTGCAAGAACGCTGTGCGGCGCGAGGTGATCTCGTATGACGACATGCTGTTGCTCGCACAGAAAGGCGCACAGGTGCTTCACGACCGCAGCGTGGCGCTCGCGCAGGCGGGCGGCGTGCCCATCACCGTGCGCTCGTGCAGGGAAGGCGGCAATTGCAGCGTCGTTTGCGAAACGGATGAAGACGCAAGCGTCGTTGGCGTGACGCAGAAAAAGAGTGACCGGAGCCGCCTTGCGGCCATCACGGCGGTCGGCGGCGCGCTGCCGAGCATCGAGAAAGAGAAGATAGCCGTCACGGCGCTCGAACGGGCGGAGATCACCGTCTTCGCCGTTGCGGCGGGGGAGCGGTTCATGAGCTTTTACGTCCTGCGCGACGACGCAGAGCGCGCCTTGCAGCTCGTGCACGACGCGCTGATCGCCGCGAAAGAATGAAAAAAGACCCGTTGGAGCATCCAACGGGTCTTGCCTTTTGCAAGCTGCTTATTCTTCGGCGTAGCGCTTTTTCGCCTTTTCGATCTTGGTCGAATAGCGGTCCTCTTCAGAGAAGATGCAGCCGCAGTATTTCTGCATGTAGAGGCCCATCTCGCGCGCCTTGGCCTGCCCCTCGCGAAAACCGGGGCGGAAGTCACGGTAGTAGAATTCGACGCCGTACTTCTTGCCCATCGTCTCGCCCACGGCCTTTAAGAGCTCGTGGTTCTGATACGGAGAGATGAGCAGGGACGATGTGAACGCGTCGTAGCCGTGGTCGGCGGCGTATTTGGCCGCCGTGCCGAGACGGATGGTGTAGCAGTGCGCGCAGCGGTGGTCGATATCCGCACTCACGGCGCGGACAAAGTCGCGCAGGCCGTAATCCTCTAAAATATGCACTTCTACATGCTCTTTTTCCCCGTATTCGAGCAGCGTGCGGCGGCGAGCGTCATACTCCGTCCAGGGGTGAATGTTCGGGTTGAACCAGAGTGACGTGGGCTCGATCCCGTCGGCGCGCAGCGTGTCCACGCAGTAGACCGAGCAGGGGGCGCAGCAGGAGTGCAGCAGCAGTTTATCCATCAAAAAAGACCAGCTTTCCTTGTGTCGTTTCTGCCAGCATACCACAAGCGCGCGGCAAAGTCCACGGGAAAAGAAAATTAAGCGAATGGCGCAGGATCGTTCACGATTTATACATTGACTATTCAATCAAATGCGTAGTATAATACATTGATTATTATGAACAAGTATGCCCATGCGGCAAAGGAGAAAATGTATGTGGATCGCGGACGGTTGGGAAGATTATGAGCTGCTGGACTGCGGCGGCGGAGAAAAGCTCGAACGCTGGGGAAAGCAAATTCTGGTGCGGCCTGACCCTCAGGCGATCTGGGAGACGCCGCGCACGAACCGCGGCTGGCGCAACGCGCAGGGCCGCTATTACCGCTCGTCCTCGGGCGGCGGACATTGGGACAAGGAAAAGCTGCCAGAAAGCTGGACGGTAAATTACAAGGATCTCAAATTCCAGGTCAAGCCCATGAATTTTAAGCACACGGGCCTGTTCCCCGAGCAGGCCGTCAACTGGGATTTTGCGCGCGAGAAGATCAAAAACGCGGGCCGGCCCATCCGCGTGCTGAACCTCTTCGCCTACACCGGCGGCGCGACGGTCGCGTGTGCGGCGGCAGGCGCTCAGGTCTGCCACGTGGATGCGGCAAAGGGCATGGTCAACTGGGCGCGCGAGAACGCGCGTGTCAGCGGCCTTTCCGATGCGCCGGTGCGCTGGATCATCGACGACTGCGCGAAATTTGTCGAGCGTGAGATCCGCCGCGGCAAGGTGTATGACGCCATCATCATGGACCCGCCGAGCTACGGCCGCGGCCCCGGGGGAGAGGTCTGGAAGTTGGAGGACAATCTTTTCCCGTTCGTGAAGCTCTGCGCACAGGTCTTATCGGACAAGCCACTTTTTGTCATCATCAACTCGTATACGACGGGGCTCGCTCCCTCGGTGCTCGGCTACATGCTGCACCTGCTCGTTGCGGAAAAGTACGGCGGCAAGGTCACGTGGGACGAGCTGGGGCTGCCCGTGACGGAGACGGGGCTCGCGCTGCCCTGCGGCGCGACGGGCCGCTGGTTCTCGGAATAAAGGAATCCGCCGCTTTGCGGCGATGAATCCCCGAAAGGCTCTTTCGGGACAACGATTAAGGAACGCAACTTTTATGGAAATGATCAAGACCCAAGACCTGGCCTTCACCTATCCGGGCACGGAAGACCAGGTGAACACCCGCGCGCTGCGCAGGGTGGATGTGACCATCGAGCGCGGCAGCTTTGTCGTGATCCTCGGCCACAACGGCAGCGGAAAATCGACGCTTGCCAAGACCTTCAACGCAGTCCTGCTGCCAAGCGGCGGCAAGGTCTATGTCGAGGGCATGGACACGATGGACGAATCGCTCCTGCTTGAAATTCGCAGGCGCGTGGGCATGGTGTTCCAGAATCCAGACAACCAGATCGTGGCGAACGTCGTCGAAGAGGACGTCGCGTTCGCTCCCGAGAATTTGGGCGTGCCGAGCGCCGAGATCAGAAAGCGCGTGGACGACGCGCTCGAGGCCGTCGGCATGACGCAGTTCGTCAAGCACGCGCCGCACCTGCTCTCCGGCGGACAGAAGCAGCGCATCGCCATCGCGGGCGTGCTGGCGATGAAGCCCGAGTGCATCGTGCTCGACGAGGCGACCGCCATGCTCGACCCCATCGGCCGGCGCGAGGTGCTCGCGGCCGTCGAAAAGCTCAACCGCGAGCAGGGCATCACGGTCGTCCTTATCACCCACCACATGAACGAAGCCGAGCACGCTGACCGCGTCATCGTGATGAACGACGGCCTTGTCGTCATGGACGGCAAGCCGCGCGAGGTTTTTACCCGCAAAAAGGAGCTGGAGGACATCGGCCTTGCCGTGCCGGACACGGTCTCGCTGCTCTTTTCCCTGCGCGAGGCGGGGATGGACGTCCCCGTGGATGCCATCACCGTAGAGGAATGCGCAGACGCCATTGCGAAAAAATTTACCTAAGAGGACTGTAACCTTGGAAGAGATCATTCGTGTAGAAAACCTGACGCACACCTACGGCGAGGGTACGCCCTTTTGCCGCAGTGCGGTGCAGGATATGTCGCTCGCGATCTATCGCGGCGAATTTTTGGGCATCATCGGCCACACGGGCAGCGGCAAGTCGACGCTGATCCAACACTTGAACGGCCTGCTCAAGCCGACCTCCGGCCGCATTTTGCTTGGCGGGGAGGACATCTGGGCGGACCCGAAGAAAATTCGGGACGTGAGATTCCGTGTGGGCCTCGTGTTCCAGTATCCGGAATACCAGCTCTTTGAAGAGACCGTTTACCGCGATATCGCGTTCGGCCCGACGAACATGGGCCTATCCAAAGACGAGATCGACCGCCGCGTGCGCGAATCCGCGCACTTTGCGGGGCTTACCGACGATCTGCTGGAAAAATCGCCGTTCGCCCTCTCCGGCGGACAGAAGCGCCGCGTGGCCATCGCGGGCGTTATTGCGATGGAGCCCGAGGTGCTCGTGCTCGACGAGCCGAGCGCGGGCCTTGACCCACAGGGCAGGGAAGAGCTGCTTTCAAACATCCGCGAATTCCACCGCGCGCGAGGCACGACCGTCGTGCTCGTGAGCCACAGCATGGAGGAGATCGCGAAAAACGTCGACCGCATCGTTGTCCTGTCGGACAGCCACGTGCTCATGAGCGGCACGCCGCGCGAGGTCTTCGCCCGCGGCGACGAGCTGATGACCGCGGGCCTCGACGTGCCGCAGGTCACGCGCGTCGCGATGGCGCTGCGCGATAAAGGCATTGCCATCAACCCCGCTGTTTACACCGTCGATGAGCTCAGCAAAGAGCTTGTCGCGCTCAAGAGAGGGGGCGGCAAAAAATGCTGAAGGATATCACGCTCGGCCAGTTTTTCCCGGGCGACACGCTCGCCCATAAGCTCGACCCGCGCACAAAGCTCCTCGTCACGGTGCTCTACGTCGTGGCGCTCTTCACGGCGAAGAGCTACATTGCCTACGGCCTTCTCATTCTGACGCTGATTGTCGCCGTGCGCATCTCGCGCGTGGGCGCGAAGGCGCTTTTCAAGGGATTAAAGCCGGTGCTGTTCATTATCGCGTTCACGGCGCTTTTGAACCTCTTTTACACCCCCGGCACGGAGCTGTGCCATTTCTGGATCTTCCGCATCACGATCGAGGGCGTGCGCGCCGCCATCACGATGATGCTGCGCATCACGCTTTTGATCATGGGAACGTTCCTGCTCACGTATACGACCTCTCCCATCCGCCTGACGGACGGTCTGGAGAGCCTGCTGGGTCCCCTCAAGAAGATCAAGGTCCCTGTGCATGAGCTCGCGATGATGATGTCGATCGCGCTTCGCTTCATCCCGACGCTCATCGAGGAGACGGATAAGATCATGTCCGCGCAGAAGGCGCGCGGCGCCGACTTTGAGACTGGCAGCCTTATGCAGCGCGCCAAGGCGCTCGTGCCGCTGCTCGTGCCGCTGTTTGTCAGCGCGTTCCGCCGCGCCGACGAACTGGCGACGGCCATGGAATGCCGCTGCTACCACGGCGACGAAGGCCGCACGAAGCTCAATGTGCTGCACTACCAGACGCGCGACTATCTGGTGCTCGGCTATTATGCCGTGCTCGTGGCCGCGGTCATCGCGCTGCGATAAGAAGAAAGGACGCTTTTATGCGAAACATCGCCCTCAAGCTCATGTATAACGGCACGGCCTATCACGGCTGGCAGGTGCAGAAGACGGTCTCAAGCGTCTGCGAGACGATGGAAAAGGGCCTCTCAAAGGTCTGCGGCGGGAACGTCAAGCTCGTCGGCTGCGGCCGCACGGACGCGGGCGTGCACGCCGAGCGCTACATCGCTAATTTCCATACCGAGTCGCGCATTCCAGTCGAGCGCCTGCCGTTTGCCATCAACACGCACACGCCGGAGGATATCGTCGTGCGCGAAGCGCTTGAGGTGGCGGATGATTTCAACGCGATCCTCTCGTGTCAAAAAAAGGAATACACCTACCGCATTTATAATTCCCGCATCAAAAACCCGTTCTATGTCAACAGGGCTTACTTTTACCCCAAGCACCTCGACGAAGAGGTGATGGACCGCGCGGCGCGCGCCTTTGAGGGCACGCACGATTTCCGCGCCGTCCGCTCTGTCGGCACGGAGACGAAGACCACCGTGCGCACCGTGCACTACTGCCGCGTGTCGCGCTCGGGTGATCTTTTGGAACTCAAGGTCTGCGCGGACGGGTTCCTGTATAACATGGTACGGGCGATCACCGGCACGGTGCTCTACGCCGCCGAGGGGAAGCTCACGCCAGAGGACATCCCCGAGATCCTGGCCTCCGGCGACCGCTCGCTCGCCGGCCCCACGGTGCCGCCGGGCGGACTGTACATGACGAGACTTTGGTATGAGGATGAACGGCTCAATGAATGATCTCAAAGAGGAAAAGGGAACACGCGAGGAGATGAGGCGCTCGCAGGCGGCCCCGCGCCGCTCCGGCGGCGGACTCAAGCGGGCGCTGATGGTGATTCTGGCGCTTGTGGTCGTGCTGGCCGTGGTCGTCGCCGCGGCGTGGAAGGACCTGAGCAGCCTTGACAGTGTGCGCCGCCTTTTCTCCTACAATAAGGTCACGCAGGATGAGCAGGGCAAGGTGGAGATGTACTCGTTCAGCAACGACCGCAGCAACACCTTTGCGCTGCTCGGCGACCATCTGATCGTCGCTTCGACGACGGGCGTGTCGATCTACAGCAGCAGCGGCAGCGTGGTGGACAGCATGAGTGTGAAGCTCACGAATCCCGCCATCGCTGTCGGCGGCCAGACCGCCGCGGTCTATGATATCGGCGGGCAGACGCTTCTTATTTACTCTGCAAGTGGCCTTGTGCGCGATATGAGCGGCGAGTGCAGCGGCAGTATCCTGTCGGTCAGCGTCAATTCCTCGGACTATCTGGCGCTCAACGCCGAAAAGAGCGGCTACAAGTCCGCTGTTACGGTGTACGACGCTTCGGGCGAGAAGACGTTTGCCTTCAACTCCTCGGAGCACTATGTCATCGACGCGGTCGTCATGCGCGACTGCAAGCGCATGGCGGCGGTGACGCTCGGCGAGTCGGACGGCATATTCGCCGACACGGTGAGCATCTATCCCCTCGGCAGCGATAAGGCGGACTCGGTCAACACACTCACGGGCTCGCTCCTGCTATCGCTCGACAGCGTGGCCGGTACGCTCTCGTGCCTGACGGACGAGAGCTTGACGCTCTTTTCATCGGACGGTACGCTTTCCGGCAGCTATCGCTACGAATACCCGTATCTGCGCGGTTCGAGCATGGGCGGCGACAACTACGCGGCGCTGCTGCTGAGCCGCTACCGCTCGGGCAGCACCTTGAAGCTCGTGACTGTCTCGTCCGACGGTACAGAGATGGCAAGTCTCGACAGCAGTCAGGAGGTCCTGTCCATGTCCGCGGCGGGGAAGTATATCGCCGTGCTGTACAGCGACAGTCTGGTGCTCTACACGCCGCAGCTGCAGGAATACGCGCGGCTGGACGCCACGGAGTACGCGCGCTCTGTCATCATGCGCGAGGATGGTACGGCGGTGCTGATCGGCTCGTCGTCCGCCTGGCTTTATATTCCGTAATTTCTGTAAAACGCTAAAAATGTTACAATTTATGACTTGAAAGGAGCGCGGGAAACGTGAATAATGGTCTTATGATCGATGCAGTCTTCGCGCTCGTGCTCATTTTAAGCGTCGTGTTCGGCGCCAAGCGGGGGCTGTTCCGCAGCTTTATGGCGCTGGCGGCGATCGTGCTCGCGCTAATCGGTGCGTCACTCCTGACCGACGCTTTGACCGAGCCCGTGACCGACATGCTGATGCCGCGCCTTGAAAAGAGCGTGGAGGAGTGGTTTGATACCGAATCGCAGACACCGCAGGGGGATGTCCCGCAGATCGAGGGGGAGACCCCGGCGGAGAGCGACGCCTCGGGTGAAACACCGAACAGTGACGCCGCGCAGGACGCGGAAAACGTTCGGCAGGACGATTCGCCGCTCGCGGTGACAGGCCTTCTCAAAAAGCTGCTGCGCTTCGATTTCGACGGCGCGGTGCGTCAGTCGCTTCGAAATGCCGCGCGCGACGCAGCGCTTGCCGCCGTAAGGACGCTGCTCGGCAGCGTGGTGAGGACGCTCGTGTTCGTGCTGTGCTTTTTGGTGCTCACGCTGCTGCTCCGCTTAGTGACAGGCGGCATTGACAAGGTGTTAGACTTGCCAGTGCTGAACGCGCTCAACACCATCGGCGGCGGCGTGCTGGGCCTGATCGAGGGCGCACTTTTGCTGTTTCTCGTCTGCGATGTCGCACCGAAGCTCGGCGTCAAGGCCTTTGCCGACTACGAGGGCACGTATCTGTTATCGTTTTTTATGAGCCATACTCCGCGCGGGCTTGTCGCCGCGCTGTTACCCTGATCTTTACCCCAAGGAGGAAATACTATGCAGCCGCAACTTTGTTCCAGATGTAAAAAGAATATCGCCGTTGTGTTCATCACCCGTCAGGAAAACGGGCAGAACGTCAACGAAGGACTTTGCCTCAAGTGCGCGAAAAATCTCGGACTGCCGCAGGTGGACGAGATGATGCGCCGCATGGGCATCACGGATGAGGACCTTGACAATATCTCCAATGAAATGATGGGCGCCTTCGGCGGCGCGGAAAACCTCGAAGGTCTGACCGACGCCGACGATCCGGACGCCGATAACGAGGACGAGGACGGCAAGACCGCCACGTTCCCGTTCCTGAGCCGCTTTTTCGGCGGAAATCCCGCTGCGAACGACGCACAAAATGGCAACGAGGCCGAGCAGACGCAGAGCCCGCGCAGCAACAAGAAGGTCGAAAAGGGGAGCAAGCACAAATTCCTCGACTCCTACTGCATCAATCTCTCCCAGCGCGCACGCGACGGCAAGCTCGACGCGGTCGTCGGTCGCGAGGAGGAGATCGAACGCGTCATCCAGATTTTGAACCGCCGCCAGAAGAACAACCCCTGCCTGATCGGTGAGCCGGGCGTCGGCAAGACGGCAATTGCCGAGGGCCTCGCCCAGCGCATCGTCGCGGGCGACGTGCCGTTCAAGCTGAGAAGCAAGGAGGTCTATCTTCTTGACCTGACCGCGCTCGTCGCGGGTACGCAGTTCCGCGGCCAGTTCGAGAGCCGCATGAAGGGCCTCATCGAGGAGATCCGCAAGATGGGCAACGTCATCCTTGTCATCGACGAAGTGCATAACATCGTCGGTGCGGGCGACGCCGAGGGCAGCATGAACGCCGCCAACATCTTGAAGCCCGCGCTTTCCCGCGGCGAGATCCAGGTCATCGGCGCGACGACGTTCACCGAGTATCGCAAGCACATCGAAAAGGATACCGCGCTTGAGCGCCGCTTCCAGCCGGTCACGGTCAACGAGCCGAACATGGAGGACACGCTCAAGATTTTGAAGGGCATCGCCCACTACTACGAGCAGTACCACGGCGTCAAGATCCCCGAGGGCATTCTGCGTCAGGCCGTGCTGCTCTCCGAGCGCTATATCACCGACCGCTTCCTGCCCGATAAGGCCATCGACCTCATCGACGAGGCCTGCTCGGACCTCAACCTGCATGACAAGAACATCAACCGCCGCATGGAGCTGCGCCGCGAGATCGAGGATTACGACAAGGAGCGCGAGCTTTTGCAGGGCGCAGAAGAACCCGACTTTGAGCGTCTGGCCGAGCTCAAGAGCCTTACCATCAAGGCGCAGACCGAGCTCGATGCGCTCTGCGCACAGGGCGACCCGCAGCTCACGATGGACAACCTCGCCCGCGTGATCGAGCTCTGGACGAAGATTCCCGCCTCGCGCATCCGTGAAGACGAGTTCCGCCGTCTGAGCGAGCTTGACAAGCGCTTAAAAGAGCACATCGTCGGTCAGGACGAGGCTGTCGAGGCTGTCGCTGCGGCTATCCGCCGCAACCGCGTGGGCATTTCGCCCAAGCACAAGCCGGTGAGCTTCATCTTTGTCGGCCCCACGGGCGTCGGCAAGACCGAGCTTGTCAAGCAGCTGGCGCAGGACCTCTTCAACTCGCCCGATGCGCTCATCCGCCTCGACATGTCCGAGTTTATGGAAAAGCACTCGGTCTCCCGCATCGTCGGCTCGCCCCCGGGCTATGTCGGCTATGATGAAGCCGGCCAGCTGACCGAAAAGATTCGCCGCAAGCCCTACGCCGTCATCCTCTTCGACGAGATCGAAAAGGCGCATCCCGACGTGATGAACGTCCTGCTGCAAATTCTCGACGACGGCGAGATCACCGACTCCCACGGCCGCAAGGTCAACTTTGAAAACACCGTCATCGTGATGACCTCCAACGCGGGCAGCGAGCGCAAGGAGGGCACCGTTGGCTTCGGCCACACGCTCAACGATCAAAACCGCGACCGCGCGATGAAGGCGCTCGGCGAGTTCCTGCGCCCGGAATTCCTGAACCGTGTGGACGAGGTCATCTGCTTCAACCGCCTTGACGAGAAGAACTTCGCCGGCATCGCCCACATCATGCTCGATGAGCTGCAAAAGAGCCTTGAGGACAAGGGCCTGCACTTTACGTGGGACGAGGATGTTGAGGATTACCTCGTCAAGAAGTCCTACTCCGCGACCTACGGCGCGCGCAATCTGCGCCGCACCATTCAGAAAGAGCTTGAAGACGTCATGGCCGCGCAGATCATCGACTCCTACGAGCACCCCGTCACGCAGATCCATGCGTCGATGGAGGACGGCAAGCTCGTCGTCCGCAGCCTGTAAAAGAAAGGGGAGGGAGACCATGTTCCATCTGTTCCGCAAGGACATTGAAAAGCACTGCGCCTACTGCAAGAGCGGATCTGTCATCAACGAAGGGCAGGTCATCTGCTCCCGCCGCGGCGTGGTCGACTCTGCCGACCACTGTCGCCATTTCTGCTACGATCCGCTCAAGCGCGTGCCGCCGCGTCCGGCCACGCTGAACGACAAGTACACGTCCGAGGATTTTTCCCTGTAAGGCCGGGCAGCGCCCCGAACAATAAAGAAAGAAGGCCGATTCCCATGAACATTTCTCAGGTTTACGCAGTCTATTTCAGCGCCACCGGCAACACCAGAAAGGTGACCACCACGCTTGCAAATGCCCTTGCCGTCAGCTTCGACGTGCCGCTCGAGGTGCGCGATTTCACGTTGCCCGCTGCGCGCGAGGAAGCGTATGAGTTTGCCGCGGGCGACCTTGTCGTATTCGGTATGCCAACCTACGCGGGCAAGCTGCCGAATAAGCTGCTCGAGTTTGTGAAGTCCGGCTTTCACGGAAACGGCGCGCTGGCTGTACCGGTCGTGACGTTCGGCAACCGCAGCTTTGATAATTCCCTTGCCGAGCTCTGCGCCTGCCTCGAAGGGGACGGCTTCCATACCATCGGCGCGGGCGCGTTTGCCTGCCGTCACGCCTTTACCGACGCGCTTGCCAACGGCAGACCCGATTCCGACGACATGGCCGAGCTCGCCAAGCTCGGCTCCGCGGTCGTGGGCCGCATCGTGCGGATGACCGAGTATCCCGCGCCCGTCACGGTCGACGGTGACGCGGACGCGCCGTATTACCGCCCGCTGGGCCTCGATGGCGAACCGAAGGTGTTTCTGAAGGCGAAGCCCAAGACCGACCTCGACAAGTGTATCCACTGCGGTGTGTGCGCCTCACTCTGCCCGATGGGCTCGATCAATCCCGATGATGTCACCGAGGTCGTGAGCGTGTGCATCAAATGCCACTCCTGCGTGCGCAACTGCCCGATGGGTGCGAAGTATTTCGACGATCCCGCGTTCCTCTCGCACCGCGCAATGCTCGAACGCGACTACACGCGCAGAGCGGAGGACAAGATCTTCACGGCGTAAGAAAGTACATAAAAAGGCTCTGTTTGGGAATCCCAAACGGAGCTTTTTTTCATTCCTGAATGACGGAACGTTGCTGCCTTACAAACAAAATTTGGGAAGGGCGGGAAGCGGGGACAGCCACGCACGCATACGCTATGGAGAAAGCACCAATTTTGGGAGGGATCTTATGAAACCGGTGTACTTTTTCCTCGGCGCAAACAGCGAAGAGGGCTTTTTCTCGCTCTATGACCAGCTTTTGGGCGGTCGGCTCGACGATCTGATGATTCTGAAAGGCGGCCCGGGCTGCGGCAAGTCGACCTTTATGCGCCGCGTGGGCGCGGCGATGGAGCGCGCGGGCGAGCGCATCGTGTACATCAACTGCTCGGGTGACCCCGATTCGCTCGACGCTGCGATCTTTCTGGACCGTAACGCCGCCATTGTCGATGGTACCAGCCCGCATGTGCTCGAGCCGACCTATGCGGTCACGAGCGAGCGCTATGTCGACCTGACACGCTTCTACGATGTGGACGCGGCTAAGGTACGCCGCGCGGAGATCGTCGCGCTGAGCGACGAGTACCGCGCGCACTACCGCAGCGCCTACCGTATCCTGCGCGCGATGGGCGAGGTGGAGAGCGAGCGGCGCACGGCGATGCACGCGCAGATGGACTTTTTGAAGCTCCGCCGCCGCACGAACGGCATTCTCGCACGCGAGCTGCGCGGCGAGGGAACCGGCAGCGGGCGCGTCGACCGCGCGTTTTTGGGCGGTGTGACGCATCGGGGCGAGATTTGCCGGTTCGACACCGTCGAAGCCCTCTGCCCGCGCATCTATGCCATCATCGATAGTGCGGGGCTGGGAAACGAAATGCTTGAGACCGTCGTGCAGGCGGCACAGGCGAAGCATTTCAACATCATCGCCTGCCCGAATCCAGACCGGCCGCGGGAGCTCCATCACGTATTGATCCCGGAAAAAGGGCTGGCGTTTATCACAACGAACGCGCGCAACCCGTACGACGGGAAGCCCTTCCGCCGCCTGCGTCTCGACGCGATGGCGGAGGAGAAGCTCACGCGCGCGCAGAAGGCGAAGCTGCGCTTCACGCGCCGCGTGGAGGTGTCGCTCTTAGACGAGGCAGTGAGCGCGCTGTCGGCCGCCAAGAAGGCGCACGACGCGCTGGAATCCGCATATCATCCCTGCGTGGATTTCGAGGGGGCCACTGCACTCGCAGAGCGTGAGATCAATAGATTATTAAAGCAATAGTGCTTTACAGGCTTTTGCTGCCTGAAGGCAGCAATGGGATTCCCTGCGCGGCGCAGGGTGCGGCAAAGGGGACCATTCTCTCACGTGAGAGAATGGCCCCCTTTAGATCCCCCAAGAGAACGCAAGGGGCCTTGCCCCTTGACCCCGCACATTGGCAGTCAGGCACTTGAAGAACTGCTCAGCCTGCGGATTGCACTGCGGTGTACATGGCTTCGCCATGAATCCCTGCGTTTCGTTGCATGTTGCAACCGCGCCTTACTATCGTGAGGCGCGAGTGACGGTAGAACGGCGGCAGACTGCTTACCGAATGCGGCATTGCTGGCGCTCGCCGCATTGTGGAGACTGGCGGTAGACGGAAATTAGGCTGTACTCCTACAAGATCAGCAGAGCGGCAGCGGATGATAGAAGCAGCGGCAAATCGTATAGCAACATCCAACGCGGCAACGCCGCGCGCAGGCAGTGCAATCGGCAAGCATTGCAGCTCTTCGAGATGCTCGCTTGCAATGCGAATCCCTTTCTCTTGGGGGTCAAAGGGGGATATTCTCTTTCCGTGGAAAGAGAATATCCCCCTTAATCGTCCCCCTGCACGGTGCAGGGAAAACCCCGCCCTTTCGGGCGGCCTTGATTCATTGTGCCATATCGGCACGAAAATAAACCGTCTGTTCCGACAGCAACAAAATGAGCGTATACTCACTGCTTTTCTCCCCTGCAGCATCGGTGTATTCCGTGACGCCGACAAGCGCCGTACCGGTCTCGCTATCCAGCGTAAGATTATAGAGGACGTCGTTCGCATCGTGCTGGGTGAGGGTGTAGGTGCCGCTTTGCGTGCTGCCGTCGGAATCCGTGACCGTCAGCGAGCCGTCCTGTGCGGCGCAGGTGAGGACGGAGAGGTCGAGCGGCTGTCCCGCGCTGTCGATGGCGTTTGCGTATGTCCAGTCATGGCCCTCGATAGTCAGGCCGTCATCCGTTTTGCCGCAGCCGACGAGTAGAAAAATGAGCAGCAGCGGCAGTAAAATCTTGTATTTACCTGTCATGTATTTTTCCTTTCCACTTCTTGATTTTCGGCGCGAGCAGCACACCAATCCCCACGGCAAAGAGCAGCAGCGCGCCCCAAAACAGATAAGTGGGCAATTTGCTGACGGTATAGATGTACGTTGTGGTATCAGCGTAACCGATAATCGCATTGGGCGGAACCGGTTCCTCTGGAATGAATGGCTCAGCAGTAAAATGCTGCACCGCGCACCAAATGAGTGTTGGTACGCTGATAGCCAGCAGAACCCATGCACTGATGCGCAGGGCCTTTGCGCGCTTGACATGTGCCTTTTCTGACATGGCTGACGCGCTCGACGGGGGAGCGGCAACCTCCGGCGTGCCAGTCAACTCTGCGAGCGGAACGCCGAAAAAGCCCGAGAGTGCGAAGAGGTTCGCCGTGCTCGGCAGCGACGAGCCGTCTTCCCACTTTGTCACGGCTTGCCGCGAGACTTCGAGTGCCTGCGCCAGCGCCTCCTGCGACAGCCCGCGCTCCTTTCGAAGCGTGCGGATGCGCGCGCCGAGTTCGTTGTCCATGATCGTGCCTCCTTTGCCTTGATGGCGCTATCGTAGCAGTTTTTGGCGCAAAAGTCCACCAAGTATTCCGCTACTATCGGTAGCGAAACGGAAAAAGCCGCCCGAATGGGCGGCTTTTCACGCGTATTTACTTCTTGCGGCAGCTCAGCTCGCCGTTTTCGGCGTCGAGCACGAGCGTGCTGCCCGCGGCGAGGTCGCCGCGCAAAATCTCCTTGGCGATCAGCGTCTCCGCCGCGCTCTGGAGGTAGCGCTTGAGCGGACGCGCGCCGTAGATCGGGTCGAAGCCGCGCTCGATGATGAGGCTCTTGGCCGCATCCGTGACTTCGAGCCTCAACGTCTTGTCGGCAAGGCGCTTCTTGAGGCCCTCCATCAGGATGTCGATGATGCCGGAGAGGTTTTCCTTCGTGAGGGGCTTGAACATGATGATCTCGTCGAGACGGTTCAAAAACTCCGGACGGAACGCGCGGCGCAGCTCGCCCATGACGGCGGCGCGGGCACTCTCGGAGATGCTGCCGTCCGGCTGGATGCCGTCGAGCAGCTCGGAAGAGCCGAGGTTCGAGGTCAGGATGATGATGGTGTTCTTAAAGTCCACCGTGCGGCCCTGCGAATCGGTGATGCGGCCGTCGTCGAGAATTTGCAGCAGAATGTTGAAGACGTCTGGGTGCGCCTTTTCGACCTCGTCGAACAGCACGACACTGTACGGCTTGCGGCGCACGGCCTCAGTGAGCTGGCCGCCCTCGTCATAGCCGACGTATCCCGGAGGGGCACCAATGAGACGCGAGACGGAGAATTTTTCCATATACTCGGTCATGTCGATGCGCACGAGGTTATGCTCATCGTCGAACAGGCAGTCGGCGAGGGACTTTGCAAGCTCCGTCTTGCCAACGCCCGTGGGGCCGAGGAAGAGGAAGCTGCCGATCGGGCGGTTCGGGTCTGCGATGCCTGCACGCGAGCGCTGGATGGCCTCGGTCACGAGGCGCACGGCCTCGTCCTGACCGACGACGCGCTTGTGAATGATCTCGTCGAGGCGCAGCAGCTTTTCGCGCTCGCCCTCCATCAGGCGGCTGACGGGGATGCCCGTCCACTTGCCGACGATATCGGCGATCTCGTTTTCAGTCACGGTGTCGTGCACCATGGAGTTGTCGCCCGTGTGCTTTTCGGCCGCGGCCTCGGCGTCCTTGAGCTGCTTTTCGAGGGCAGGGAGGTCAGAGTACTTGAGCTTTGCGGCCTTTTCGTACTCGAGGTTTGCCTGCGCGCGTTCGATCTCGCCGTGCATCTGCTCGATCTGGCTCTTGAGCTGCTTCACGCTGTCCACGCCGCTCTTTTCCGCTTCCCAGCGGGACTTCATGGCGTTGAACTGTTCCTTTTCATCGGCAAGCTCTTTCTTGAGCTCCTCGAGACGGTCGCGCGAGAGCTGGTCGTCTTCCTTCTTGAGGGCCATCTCTTCGATCTCCTGCTGCATGATCTTGCGGCGCAGATCGTCGAGCTCTGCGGGCATCGAGTCGATCTCCGTGCGGATCATCGCGCAGGCCTCATCGACGAGGTCGATGGCCTTGTCGGGCAGGAAACGGTCGGTGATATAGCGGTCGGAGAGCGTCGCGGCGGCGACAAGCGCGTTGTCGTGGATGCGAACGCCGTGATAGATCTCATAGCGCTCCTTCAGGCCGCGCAGGATGGAAATGGTGTCCTCGACCGTCGGCTCGTTGACCATGACGGGCTGGAAGCGGCGCTCGAGGGCGGCGTCCTTTTCGATATACTGGCGGTACTCGTCGAGCGTGGTCGCGCCGATGCAGTGCAGCTCGCCGCGAGCCAGCATCGGCTTTAAGAGGTTGCCGGCATCCATGCTGCCCTCGGTCTTGCCCGCGCCGACGATGGTGTGCAGCTCATCAATGAAGAGGATGATCTTGCCGTCGGACTTCTTGACCTCGTTCAAAACGGCCTTTAAGCGCTCTTCAAACTCGCCGCGGTATTTCGCGCCCGCGATCAGCGCGCCCATGTCGAGCGAGAAGATCGTGCGGTCCTTGAGCCCTTCGGGCACATCGCCGCGCACGATACGCTGGGCAAGGCCCTCGGCGATGGCCGTCTTGCCGACGCCCGGCTCGCCGATGAGCACGGGGTTGTTCTTCGTCTTACGCGACAGAATGCGGATGACGTTGCGGATCTCTGCGTCACGGCCGATGACGGGGTCGAGCTCCTTTGTGCGGGCGCGCTCGACAAGGTCCGTGCCGTACTTCTTGAGCGCGTCATAGGAATCCTCGGGATTGTCGCTCGTCACGGGGGAGGTCTTGACCTTCGCAAGCTCATCGGAGAAGCGGCTTCTCGTGATGCCGTGATCGGAGAGCAGCTGGCGCACGCTCTGCGAGCCCTCGGAGAAGATGGCGAGCATCAGGTGCTCAACGGAGAGATACTCGTCGTGCAGCTTTTCGGCGGTCTTTTCGGCAAGGTTCAGGATCTTGCCGACCTCAGGCGAGGCGTACACCTCGCCGCTGCCGCCGGAGATACGGGGCAGATTGCGGATCAGCGTGTCGAGCTCGGAGAGTAAGCCGTCGCAATCGACGCCCATCTTACCGAACAGTGACCCAATCAGTCCGCCGTCCTGATCGAGCAGGGCATAGAGCAAATGTTCGGTCGTTACATACTGGTTGCCGTTTTCCTGCGCCATATTCTGCGCGGTCTTGACGGCTTCCAAAGCCTTTTGCGTATATTTTTCAGCATTCATTCAAGTTCACCTCAAATTCGTGTTTTTTACAATTAAGTGATCAAATGAGCAGCGTTCTGCTTCGCAGATCGCCGCGGTAGGCCATTTCAACATCGCTCGCGGAGAGCGAGCCGTCGAGATAGCCCTTGAGCAGCCGGTCGAAGAGCTGGACATAAGCGCTGATCGCACCGGCGACATCATCGGCAGTCAGCGCCTTTCCGCGCGGCATCGCGAGCGGACGGACGAAGCGCCCGTCGTACAGCGCGCAGGAAATGGAGCTGCCGAGAAGCGGTGCGAGGCACTTGTCTTCGATTTGCACCCAGAGCCGGAAGAAGCTCGTCATTGCGGAGATCAGCGCCGCCGACTGCGTGCGGAACACGATGTTCAGCGTGCCCATCGTCTGGGCGTCGCCATTGCTCAGGTCGACCTCGTACTTGACCGTGGGGCGGTACTTATACGATAGGCTCGATTTGAGCGACATCGTGGACGAGCCGGGGGCGAAGAACGGCACCAGCTCGCGCGTGGGCGTCATCAGCTCTTCGATGGCCTCGAAAATATCGTTCCAGCGGCGCTCGGGCGTCGGCACGGAAACGTACTCGGCCAAAATCTGGTTGACGAGCGCCGAACGGTTCGTGCCCATCCGGTGGGCCAGCGCGTCGACCTCGCGCACCACATCATCTGACAGCGTCAGACTGTAAAGATTTTTCTTCATCATGCGCCTCCTTGGGGTCCTTTTTCTTTCTGGATGCTATCATAGCACGAGAACAAACTTTGTCAATAGATTTATATAAATATATTTACGAGTTATATGCGAATTTACACGGAGTTCATAATTGCGAAGGAAGCGGAAAAAGGGAAAAGCCGCAATGAATTTCACTGCGGCTTTTCCCTTTTGAGAGATATGAGAGATGAGAGAATAGCAAATTTACAGCAGGCCCTGGAGCAGGATAATGACGATCAGGATCGGCAGCACCCACTGGAAATAGGGCTTGAGCTTGGGCGAGAGCTTGATGCCCGTGCCCTTGTTGACCTCGGAGAGATACTTATCGAAGCCCCAGCCCCACTTCATGACGCAGAACAGCAGATACACGAGTGAGCCGATGGGCAGCAGGAGGTTGCTCACAAGGAAGTCCTCGCTGTCGAGCACGTCCTTGCCGAGAATGGGGTGGAAGTCGCTCCAGATGTTGTAGCCGAACACGCAAGGAAGACTCAGGAGCATCAGCAGCACGCCATTGATGAAAACGGCCTTCTTGCGGCTCCAGCCGAAGGTATCCATGCAGACGGCGAGTATGTTTTCAAACACCGCCAGCACCGTGGACATGCTCGCGAACATCATGAAGAGGAAGAACAGCGTGCCCCAGAAGCGGCCGCCGGACATGTTGACGAACACCTGCGGCAGCGTGACGAAGAGGAGGGAGGGGCCATTGTCGGGCGCAACGCCGTAGGAGAAGCATGCGGGAAAGATGATGGTGCCGGCCATGAGCGCAACGAACGTATCGAGCGCGCAGATGCGGATGGACTCACCGGCGAGGGTGTGATCGTCGGACATGTAGCTGCCGAAAATCTCCATCGCCGCAATGCCGAGCGAGAGGGTGAAGAAGGCCTGATTCATCGCATCGGTGATGAGGCTGCGCAGGCCGTTTTCGCGGATGGAATCGAGCGAGGGGAGCAGGTAGAACTTCATGCCCTCCGCCGCGCCGGAGAGCGTCAGGCTGTGACCGGCGAGAATGAGGATGAGCGCGAGCAGCGCGATCATCATCACTTTGGACACGCGCTCAAGGCCCTTTTGCAGGCCGAACGAGCAGACGATGAAGCCGACGATGACGATAGCGACTGCTAAAATACCCATTTCGACTGGATCGGACAGCAGCTGGCCAAACACGGCGGACGCGTCCTCCGCGGGCATGCCGGAGTAGAACTTGCCGGTCAGGAACCTGCCAAAGTAGCTCACCATCCAGCCGGAAACCGTCGTGTAGTACATCATCAAGAGGTAGCAGCCGATCAGGCAGAACCAGCCGTGGATGTGCCACTTGGACTTGGGCTTTTCGAGCGTCTTGTAGGCGAGGATCGCGCTCTTGTGGCTCGCGCGGCCGACGGCCAACTCCATCGTCAGCACGGGAACGCCCATGATGAGCAGGCACAGAATGTAAAAGAGAACAAAATAGCCGCCGCCGTTTTTGCCCGTCACATAGGGGAAGCGCCAGACATTGCCGATGCCGATGGCGCAGCCCGCGCTGACGAGCAGGAAGCCCAGACGGGAGCGGAACGATTCGCGTTTCATGTTGATCGACCTCATTTGTAAAAGATTTATGAACGATGTGCTTATCTTACCGCAGGAAGATGGGCTTTACAAGACCGATTATCGGATGATATAATAAGCAAAACTTATGTTATGAGGAAATGAGTACATGAATCGCAATCAGCTACGCTATTTTGTCTCCGCCGCGGAGCACCGGAGCTTCACAAAGGCGGCGGAGCAGTATTACATCTCGCAGACCGCGGTGACGCAGCAGATCCAGCAGCTTGAGCAGACGCTCGGCTGCGAGCTCTTCGATCGCAGCACACGCCCCGTGAGCCTGACGAGTGCGGGAAAGTCGTTCCTTTTGGACGCAAAAGCGATCTTAGAGCGCATGAGCCGCGCGCAGGAGCGCGTGCACGACGCGGCGACGGGCCTGACCGGCACGCTGCGCGTCGGCTACGTGCGCGGCTACGAGCGCAGCGACCTTTCGGTCCTGATGCGCCACTTCCACCAGAAAAACGGAAACGTGCTCATCTCGTTCTACCGCTGCTCGACGGATGTGCTGGCCGCGGGGTTACTCCATCAGGAGTATGACGTCGTCTTCACCTGGGACTCGACAAACCTGCGCACACAGGAGGGCGTCACGTTTCAGACGGTCGAAAAGGCTCGGCTCGTTGTCGCGCTCTATGCGGGCCATCCGCTCACGCAGCGCCGCCAGCTCACGCGGCAAGAGCTGCGCGGGGAGAACATCTTATATATGTCGCCCGACGCCGCGCCCGATTCCTACGGCGACGCCTTTTTCATGCAGCGCTACGCCGAGGCGGGCTACAAGCCGAACATTCTCTTCCGCTCGGCGGACACCGAAAGCATCCTGATGATGGTCGCGGCGGAGGAGGGAATCTCGCTCCTGCCCGACTACTGCACCGACCGCCTTTACAATGCCGACAACCTCGTCTTCGTCCCGCTCGTGGGCGAAGGGGAGGAGGAAGAGATCATCGCCGCCTGGCAGAGCGGCAACCAGAACCCCGCACTGGGACGGTTTTTGACAGAGCTCAATCAAAAAGACCCGCCTTACTGAGGCGGGCCTTTCCTATTACAATAACAATTGTAAATTGTCACGATTCGGCCTTTTCAGCGTTCAATGCTTCAAGTGTCTGCTCCATTTCGGCCGTTTCGGTGCGCGGCTCAAGGCGATGCAGGCAGTCGAGGCATTCGATACAGTGCTTACGCTTGTCCTGCGGCCAAAGGGCGCTGAGTTCCGGCACGTTGATGGCTTGCTTCTCGAGCAAGAGTCTTATTTTCCAAGTGATGTAAAGTGTAATGCCATTCCACCACGGGGAGCCCATTTTTCGTCCGACGTCAAGTGCCTTACTCAGCCGCGCGGCGGCAGAGACGTACTGACCGTCCTCCACGTCGAACAGCGCGAGGTACGACAGCGCGATCGGCATCTGGCTGTATTCATGGAAGGACTGATAGAGCTCCTCGGCGTACGAGAGCAGCTCGCGCGCGACCTCCTTTTCACCGCTCTGATAGGCGGCGACGCCGTAGTCGGTGTAGATGATGGCCGCGCCGGGGTACGAGCCGCGGCGCTGGTTGAAGAGAATGGCCTTGTCGTAGTATTCGAGTGCCTTGTCGAAGTTGCGCTCAAGGCGGTACGTTTCGGCAATATAGTTGTACGCGCCCGCGATGCTGATGACATAGCGGCCCTCGCCGTCCGCGTCGAGTGATTCAAAAAAGCTGATGGAGCGGTCGAGCCAACTGCGGCACTTGTCGTATTCGCCGATCATCAGGTACATGAGGCCCTGTAGGCGCAGGAACTTACCCCAGTCCGGCGTATTTTCCAAACGCGATTTATACTGCATGCCAAGGCGCAGATGCTCACGCATGACGGGAAGATCATAGGTCTGGATGGCATAGTAGATGAACTGCAAATGCGCGTTCGCGGCCATCTGCCAGTCGCCCGCGGTGGTACTGCTCTTGAGGAGCTGGCCGACAACGGGAAGGCCCGCGTCGTATTCGCCGCCGTGGATGTAGTAGCGGCTTTCGACGTAAAGGAGCTGACGCTCGAGCTGGTCGAGCTCCTTGGCGTTTGCGCCGAACTGCGTGGAGCGCAGCGAGGCAAGCTCACGCTCGAGGATCTGAAAGTAGCCGGTCAGACCATCCTCCTTGACTGTCAGCGCGTTCGAGCCGTCGGTCAGGATCGGCATGAGCTCATAGCACATACCGGCAAATGCGTCAAGGGAAAGTACTTTATACTTGAAGGCTTTGAAGGTGTCGCCGCCTGCGGTGAAGTGCTGCACAAGCTGATCGTAGAGGTCGGTCGAACCGTCGCTGCCGAGCTGCGCCTCCAGATATTGCGCGGCGCGCAGATGCAGGATGCGGCGCGCGGACTCGGACTGGCGCTGCGAGAGCATCGCCTTCACGCGCTCGTGCGTGAACGAATAGCCGAGCACCTTGCCGCGCGTGGATTCGGTGAGCAGATTTTTCTGCTTGAGCTGGTCGCAGAGGTACAGAAGCTCCAGCGGCGTTTTTGTCAGAAGAGAGGTGAGAATGTCGAACGGCGCCCAGTCGCGGAAGACCGAGATGACGTCGAGCACCTGCAATTCATCGGACGAAAGGCCCGCGAGGCGCATCTGAATGATGCTGTCCGCGCTGGCAGGGATGTTTTTGAGCCCATTCGACTCGTGCATCGAGTCGAGCAGCTGCACGAGGAAGAGGCCATTGCCCTCCGTGCTCTGGTAGAGGTTGTCGACCTCCTTTTGCGAGTAGCGGCCCGGGGCGTAGAAGTTGACGAAGCGCGTTGTCTCCTCCTGCGAAAAGGCGTCGATATTGTACACGTCGAGCAGCTTGTCGCGCACGGCGTTGTTGAGCACCTGCTGGGCGTAGGGCTGCAAAATGTCGCGGCTCGTGCAGATGATCGTGATGTTCGTGCTGCGCAGGCGGTGCAGCAGCATCGAAAGGAGGTCGGCACTGTTGTTGTCGATCCAGTGGATGTCCTCCAAAATGAGCAGCACCGGCACCTTTTTGGCGACCGTCGACAAAATGAGCAGCGTGCTCTCAAGCGCGGCGAGATAATCTGCGCCCGCGGGATAGTCGCTCGAAATGCCGGAGAAATTGTGCTGGCATTCAACGGACAAGCAGGGGAAGAGGCCCGCGGCGGTCTTAATGTAAACATCCGGAATACGGATATTTTCGGATTCGAATTTCGGGATGAGCTGGAGCATGATCGTGTTCCACGGGGCGAGCACGGTGTTCATCTCGGACTGGTAGCACGAGGCCTGGCAGATCGCCCAGCCGGAAAAATCGTACTGGTGCAGGATGTAGTTGATGAGGTATGTCTTGCCGACGCCCGTCTTGCCCTGAATCAGCGCGCAGATCTTGTCGCTTTCAAGGCGCGAGCCGTTGCACAGCGATACGAGCTTGTGCAGCACCGCGTCCTTGCCGATGAGCTGCTGGTCGCTGCCGACCTCGAGCTTGTAGGTCGAGGTGTTCCACGCGTCGACGATCTGATAGTAGAGTGCGGAGGTCTCCTTGAGCGGGGAGATGCTGAATTCGTCGGAAAGGTTCTTACAGAGCGTATGGTAAAGGCCGAGTGCTTTACGGAACTTCTTCTGGTCACGGTAGACCTGCATGAGCGTGGAGAACGCGCTTTCCTCCAGCGGGTCGATGGCGATGTACTCCGTGCCGTATTTTTCGGCAAGGTCGAGCTTACCGGCGTAATAGGCCTCCTTTTCCGCCGCCAAAAGCTGGTGAAGGTACTACGACTGATAGAGATTGCGCTGATCGCTCAGCCATGCGTCAAACGCGGAGGAGTGGGAGACATTGAAGTCCTTCAGAAATTCCCCGTGATAGGCGCTGAGCATGTCGCCGCGCTCAAAATCGTAGACATCGCAGGCGATCTCAACGTCGGCGGAGAATTCAACGATCGAGCGCTGGCCGGGGACGAAGGGATCGAAGGCAAACGCCTTGCGGATGGTGTAGATCGCGTGGCGTAGATTTTTGAGCGCTGTGGCGGAATCGGTATCCTCGTAGAGCAGGCCGATGAGCTCGCTGCGGGTGGTTTTGCGCTTGAGGATCAAATAGTACAAAAGAGCGTCGGCTTTTTTATAGGGGAGCGTGATCTCCCGCCCGTCGACGGAAACGGCGGGCGTACCGAACAGTTTTGCGTTTAACTCAGGCATGTCAAGGCCTCCCAACAGAAATAACACGTTAGTGCAGTAAACAAAGATAGTATACTCAAACCGTTGAAAAATAGCAAGTACTTCGACGAAAACGCGATGTTCTAAGCGGAAAATAACGCTATGGTCGAATACCTCAACGCTAATTCAACGCGCGTATGATATAAAGGCAGCATCAAAATAGTACGGGTCTACCTTTTGCTGCCCGTTTAGTTTAGGAGGCATCCATTTGAATTACGTTGGAACAGCGCGGCCGATCCACGACGCCAAGGGCAAGGCCACGGGGTATAGCAAATACGCCGGCGACATTTCACTGTCGAATATGGCGTATCTCTGTATGCTCCACAGCAAGATCCCGCACGGCTATGTCAAGGCGGTCCACGCGGAAAAGGCGCTGGCGCTTCCGGGCGTTTACGGCGTTTATCACTGCCTGAACACGAGCGAGCGCAAGTATAACCGCTACCGTTCAAGCTTCGATCAGGCGTACTTAGCGAACGAGGAACGCGCATTCAATCAGTATGTGCGCTTTGTGGGCGACAAGATCGGCGCGGTCGCGGCCTGCGACCAGGAAACAGCGGAGAGAGCCGCGCGTCTTGTCGAAGTAGAGTATGAAGAGCTTCCGTTTTCCATCGGCTTTGATGATACGCTCGCGGGTAAGAATTGTCTGGACGGCGAAACACCCGTCCGAGACGAATACACGCTGGAGGTCGGCAAAAAGCAGGGCAGCGCCGAGGGGCTCATTGAGGTGTGCAGCACGATGGAGCTGCCGCGCCTGCACCACGCCACGATGGAGACACACGCCTGCATTGCCGACTATGACCCCTATAGCGACATGCTGACCGTCTACTGTCCGAACCAGGCCGTGCACGGCATTCGTACCGTGCTCGCGGACTTTTTGGAGATGCCGGAGAGCCATGTACGCGTCGTTAAGGCGACGATGGGCGGCTCGTTCGGTGCCAAGCAGGAGTGGTTTTTAGAGCCCGTCACGGCGCTCGTCGCCAAAAAACTCTGCCGCCCCGTCAAGCTCGTCTATTCCCGCGGCGAGGCGATGACCGACACGATCGTGCGCGGCGCGATGCGCATGAGCGCGCGCGGCTACTACACGTCCGACGGTGAGATGAAGGAAATTTACTGCGATGTGACGCTCGACGCGGGCGCTTACATCGGCAACGCGGGCGACTATGTCCGCGCGCTGGCCGGTAAGCCGACGCGCTGCTACCGCATTCCATACATGCACTATCATGGACAGGTCATCAGCTCGAACTCGCCGGTCTCCGGCGCGTTCCGCAGCTGGTCGGCGGCAGAAGAGGCGCTGATGATGGAGCGCCAGCTCGACGCCGCGGCGGAAAAGCTCGGCATGGACCGCCTTGCGATTCGCCTCAAGAATGTGGCGCGCAGCGGGGAAGAGGACAAGAAACTCCACCTGTCGCTCGAAGACATCCGCATCGGCGATGCGATCACACTCGGCAGCGAAAAGTTCGGCTGGGAGAAGCTGAAAGCTGAGGACGCGGCGTTCAACGCCTCCCAGCAGCGCTACCGCAGGGGCGTCGGCATCGGGATCGGCGGTCACGGCAATACATACTTCCCGCGCTTCAATGACTACGGCGAGGGCAGCATCAGCTTAAATGCCGACGGCTCGATGCAGGCGAATTTCACCCTGCACGACCACGGCTGCGGCACGGTGACGGCCATGCGCATGATCGCTGCCGAGGTGCTGAAGGTGCCCGAGGATAAAATTTACATGACCGAGGGCGACACCGCGGTCACGCCCATCGACTACGGCTGCTTTGCCAGCCGCACGACCTATGTGGTCGGCCGCGCCGTGCAGGATGCGGCGAACGCCCTGAGAGAGAAGATGCTGCACACGGCGTCTACGCTTCTGGATATTCCAGAAGACGAGCTGTTCTTAAACGACAGCCACATTTGCCGTGCGGGGCAGGACGAGCCGTTCCTTTCGTTTGCCGAGCTCGCCAAAAAGAGCATGCACACCAACGCCGGCAACCTGACGGCCTACGCGAGCTATTCGAACGTGACGAACCCCGGCGTGACGGGCGCGCACTTCGCCCATGTCGAGGTCGACACCTGGACGGGCTTTACAAAGGTGCTCGACTATCTCGCCGTGCACGATATCGGTCAGGCCATCAACCCCGGCCTGTGTGAGGCGCAGATCCAGGGCGCGGTGCAGATGGGCTGCGGCGCTGCGCTGCGCGAAAAGATGACCATGCAGAAGGACGGCCGCTGCACGGAGAGTTTGTCCAAATATCATCTGTTCCTTGCAAACGACCTGCCGAACATCCGCGTGGAGCTTTTGCAGGACGGACGCTCGAAGGAGGGCCCGTTCGGCGCGAAATCCATCGGCGAGGTCTGCTATGTGCCGGTCGCTCCGGCGGTGTGCGGCGCGGTGAACGACGCGCTGCACGCGAACCTCTCGGTGCTGCCGTATGATCCCGACTGCATTCTCAGATATCTGGCGGAGGTGAGAGAGAACCATGACGCTTAATTTCATTGTAAACGGAAAGCCCGTCACGCTCGAGACCGAGCCTGACCGCCGCCTGCTCGACATCCTGCGCGAGGACCTGCACCTCACGGGTACGAAGGAAGGCTGCGCGGAGGGCGAATGCGGCGCGTGCACGGTGCTGCTCGACGGCGAAGCCGTCCACTCCTGCCTGACCGCCGCCATCCAGCTCGAAGGCCGCGAGGTCACGACGATCGAAGGCCTTGCCGAAATGGGTGCTCTCGACATCATCCAGACCTGCTTTGTCGAAGAGCTTGCCATCCAGTGCGGCTACTGCACGCCTGGCATGATCATGTCTGCCGAGGCGCTGCTGCGCAAAAATCCTGACCCGACGGAAGATGAAATTCGTCTGGCGCTCTCCGGCAATATCTGCCGGTGCAGCGGCTATGTCCAGATCGTGCGCGCGGTCAAGTGCGCCGCGAAGGAGAGGAGGGAAGCGCAGTGCAGAGCTTAACGCCCAAAACGCTTGCCGAGCTCGCGCAGGCGCTTTCCGCCGCCACGGAAAAGGCGAAGATCATCGCAGGCGGCACAGACTTTATCATCAAGGAGCGCGCGGGCAAGTTCGCGCCCGACCTTTTGATCTACCCCGGCTTCATTCCCGAGCTGAACACCGTCACGAAAGAAAACGGTGTACTGCGCATCGGCGCGGCCGTGCCGATGAACGGCATCACCGCCGCACTCAAGGACGACAAGGCGTTCTGCGCCATCGCGGACGCGGCGTCCGATGTCGGCTCGCCGCAGATCCGCGCCAAGGGCACGATGGCGGGCAACCTCTGCAACGCCTCGCCCGCGGGCGACATGCTTCCGGTCTCGTGGCTGTATGATGCGCAGCTTGAGCTGATGAACGCGGACGGCACGGCGAGCGTGACGCCGGTGAACGGCTTTATCACCGGCCCGCAGAAGACGATCTTGCGGCCGGATCAGGCCGTCACGGCCATTCTGATCGACTTGAAGCAGTTTGAGGGCTTTGTCAGCGCGTTCCATAAGATCGGTTCGCGCGAGCGCGTGTCCATCTCCCGCGAGGGACTGGCCGCCGCAGTCAGGCTCGACGAAAACGGTAAGGTCGAACAGGCGAGACTGTCGCTCGGCGCGGTCGGCGGCACGCCGATCCGCGTGACGGACGCAGAGGAGTATATGCGCGGCCGCGTGCTCGATGAAAAGCTCGTCGAAGAGATTACGCCGATGGTCGCCGAGACCATCCACAACAACTGCCGCCCGGCAAACCGCCTCTATAAGACTGAGGCCGCCCGCGGCCTGACGGCGGATACCTTCGCCAAGCTGATGAGCCGCCTGTAACGCGAAAAACAGCATAGAAAAAGGACGCATCCGGTCGGATGCGTCCTTTTTCATTTGCGATTGTATGTTACGCGCGCTCGGCCTCTTCGATGACCTTGAGCAGCGAGCCGTCCTTGATGACCTGATAGGACTTTTCAATGTCGATGCTGAGGTTGCGGTCGGCATCATAGTAGGGGATAGTCTTGCGGTAGGCGTCCTTGAGGGGGCCGGTGACCTTGCCGAGCTTGAGCAGGTTGTCAGCGCGCTGGTCGCGGCGCATTTCGACGGCCTGAGCGGCGTGCATCAGCTCCATGCCGAGCATGTAGCGCAGGTTGTCGACGATGCGGAGAGAACGCATACCGGCAAGCGGCAGGTTGCTGGCGTGATCCTCGATGCCGTTGGCGAAGGAAGTGATGTCGAGCGTCGTCGTGTTGGCGAGCCAGCGGTTCTCGGCATCGAGCGCGGCGAAGGTCTTCTGCATCGTGGAGAACGCGATGGTCTTGACCTCGTGCGGCGTCAGGAAGCGGTTGAGCCCCGTGAAGCCCGGGTCGACGATCTTGTAGAGGCGGTTCGTAATGGCGTGGGACATGTGGCACAGCGCCGCGGCCAGCATGTCGACGCCGAGAGAGAGGGTCGTTACCTCAAAGTTCGGGCTGACGGATGTGGTTCCCTCCTCATAGAGGATGCAGGGATTATCGTCCGTGCGGTTGATCTGGAGTTCGAGGATCTTCTTGACGTACTCAAGAGAATCGTAGACAGAGCCGTTAATGGCCGCGCCGCAGCGGAAGGAGAGTGGGTCCTGCAGCGCGCGCTTGGAGTCGGGATGCTCGAGATAGCTGCCCTCGAGGAAGCGGCGGCACTCTGCGGCACAATGGATCTGGCCGGGCAGGCCACGCACCTCGTTCACGCGCTCGCCGAGCGGCTGGAGTCCGCCGTTGAGACCTTCGAGGTGCAGGCAGTAGATGGCGTCGCTCAGCTTGATGAGCTCTTCGACCTCCTTGACGAGCAGGACCACCATGGATTCACCCTGCGCGTTCGAGGAGACGATGGAAAGGCCGTCCTTCGGGCCGAGGATCGCGGGCTCGATGCCCTCGGCGCGCATGGCGTCGATCGCGGGAATGATCTCGCCGTGATATTCGACCTCGCCCTGGCCGATCATGGCCTGGCCGATCATGCTCATCGTGCTCACGTCACCCTCGCCGACGGCGCCGCGGCGCATGGCGCGGGGATGGATGCCGTGATTCAAAAACTCTTCGTACATTTTAAGAATGTTCGAGGCGATACCCGTGCGGCCGCAGAGGGCGGTGTTGAGGCGGATGCACATCATCGCGCGCACTTCTTCGACGCTGGCAAACGGCGCAACGCCGAGGGAGTGGCTGTTGATGAGGTTGCGGTTGTACTGCTCGAAAAAGTCCTGGCTGAATTCGCGGTCCTTGTTCCAGCCCACGCCGTGGTTCAGGCCGTAGACGGGCTTGCCGTCAGCCGCCATGTCAAAAAGCACCTGGCGGGATTTGTCGACGAGGGGGATGACCTCAGGGTCGATCTGCACGGGGCGGCGGTCATAAACGACGGAGTAAAGATCCTCCAGCGTCAGGTCTTTTCCGTTTAAGATCAGAGTTTCGCTCATTTTGTAAAAACCTCCTTGCGGTAAATAAAACAAATTGTTGTCACTTTGATTGTTTATATTATAATAGTGAGCCGTCAAAACAGCGTTGAAAATTATGAAAGAAAAAAATTTACCCCGTTCAAACGATTCAACGTTTTTCCAACTTTACTGTGCTATAGTGTCGTCATCGCGGGAAAGGCAACGAATTTTGCGGTAAGGAAGACGCAAAAATAGGCATCCCGCTCAAACTTCGCAGGGAGGAAGGCAGATCCCTCTCTGCAACGAAACAACAGGAGGAGAAAATGCTTACACTGATTGACAATATTACAATTGTCCTGTGCGTGGTCGGCATCTTTGCCATCAGCATCTTCATGAGCAAGAAGAACACTGATATGGAAGCCTACTATCACGCAAACAAGGCTCTGCCTTGGTCTCTCGCGGTCGGTACGATCGCTGCATCCTGGTACGGCGGCAACGGTACGATCGGTACGGTCGGCTATGTTACCACCATGGGCCTTTCCGCATTCTTTATCTGGTCCATCGGCGCGCACCTTGTGCGTTTCCCGCTGGCTCTGTGGGTCGCTCCCCGCATTTCCGTCAAGGTCAACTCCACGATGACCGAGCTGCTCGACCGTTTCTATGGCCGCATTGCTTCCTTTATCGGCGCGATTGTCCTGCTGGCGACCTGCCTCTCCATCTCTGAGATCGGCGCCTGCGGCTATGTCGGCGTTGCTGCGTGGAACATGAACAAGTTCCTCGCCGCGGCCATCGTCATTGCCATTTCCATCGGCCTTTCCTGCGTTGGCGGCCTGCTCGGCGTCGCCATCACCGATATGATCTTCTTCTTCCTGATGATCGTATCTGTCGCTTTTGTCTTCCCCAGTGCGTTCTACGGCGTGGGCGGCTTCGCTGCTCTCGACGAGATCTTCAGCACGGTTGATCCCGCGATGATGACCCCGTTCGGCGGCATCCCTCTGGGCCGTGCCATCGTGCTGATCCTCATCTGCATCAACGTCTATAAGGATCCCGCGTTCTATCAGCGCTTCACCGCTTCCAACGGTCCCAAGACCGGTAAGCGCGCGATGCTGACCTGCTTCTCCATCTGGCTGAGCATGGACGTTTGCCTGATGTTCACCGCTATCGTCATCCGCGCGATGGATCCCGCGCTGACCGTCCAGCCCGAGGTTGCTTACATGCAGCTCGTTCTCAGCGGTCTGCCTCCCGTTGGCCGCGGCCTGTTCGTCTTCGCGATGCTCGGCGCCATCATCTCCACGATGGATACCTACTATCTGGTCGGCGGCGAGATCGTGTCCAACGATATCATCGGCGTTCTGCGCAAGAAGCCCCTCACTGACAAGCAGTCTATCTTCATTTCCCGTATTGCCTGCGTGATCTTCGGTGTCATCGGCCTGAGCGTTGCGTTCAAGTTCAAGCTGGTCTATGATGCGATGATCCTCGTCACGAGCCTCTCCATGTCTGCGCTGTTCGTTCCCATGATGGCTGCCATCATGTACGATGGCAAGAAGACCAACATGTCCGGCCTCTGCTCCATGATCGTTGGTATCCTCTCTTGGCTCTGGTTTGACTTTAATCCCCTCAGCATTGAAGCCCTCGGCGGTAACGTCGATCCGATGCTCGTGTCTCTGCCTATTTCTTTCGTAGCGTTCCTCATTGGCAACCAGTTCGGTAAGGTTCTCAACACCGGATTTGCCAAGCCCGACGGCGTGAACATTGAGAAGGGCATGATCATGACCTCCTCCGGCCCCGTCAGCGAGGAAGAGTACAAGAAGGAGATCAAAGTCGAGTGGCTCGGCATCGACGGCGCTCTGTGCCTTGTCTATGTGGCGCTGGCCGCGTTCTACAGCTTCGGCATCATCAACCGTATCGACTGGATCATCGGTTGGGTCGCCCCGCTGGTTGCCGGTATCTCCACCACCGCGATCTTCCTGCGCTATCTGTATCAGGTCTTCACCTTCGGTAAGACTCCCGCTCAGAAGAAGTAATTCAAATGCTCCAAGAGAAGGCAGACCTTTCCGGGTTTGCCTTCTCTTGCTCTATCGTTCGCTGATCTGGCGGGCGATAAGGCAGGTCATTCCCTTAAAAGCGGGCCGAAAGCGGCTCCTTAAAAAATTTTTATTGATAGCGTTGAAAGATAAACGCGAATTCAACGATGGCGTGTTATACTACCATCATCACAACGGAGGCGCAGAAGTTCCTCCCTCCGGAATTTGAGAGGTGCAATATGTCTGAAGTAGATCACATCAAAAACGTAACCATTGTCGGCATTGGCACGCAGGGGTCGATGATCGCTTTCCGCAACGCGCTCTACGGCAAGAACGTGACCGGCTACAGCCGCACGCAGCCGTCGATCGACACCTGCAAGAATAAGATCGACAAGTGGCTCGCTCACTTCATCGAAGAGGGGAAGCTCACAAAGGACGAGGCCGACGCTGTCCGCGGCCGCATCCATTACGCGACGACGCTCGAAGAGGCCTGCAAGGACGCTGACCTCGTCGTTGAGAACGTGCCGGAGAAGATCGAAGTCAAGCAGGCGGTCTTCAAGCAGCTCGACGAGGTCTGCCCGAAGCACTGCTATCTGAACTCGAACACCTCCTCGCTCCTGATGAGCGATATCTATAAGGATGTGAGCGACGAGCGCAAGGCCATGACCTTCTCCGTCGACCACGACGACCCCATCCGCAACAGCTATCTGGAGATGATGTGGAACCCCAGCACGTCTGAGGAGACGAAGAAGGCCGCTATCGCGCACTATCACACCCTCGGCTTTGAGCCCGTCATCACCGAGCGCGAGATCAAGGGCTACTCCATCAACCGCGTGTGGCGCGCTGTCAAGCGCGAGTGCCTGTACCTGTGGGCCAACGGCTATGTCACCGACGTCGCCGAGTTCGACCGCGGCTGGATGACCGAGTGGCACAGCAACATCGGCCCGTTCAAGCTGATGGATCTCATCGGCCTTCAGACCATCTACAACATTGAAAATTCCTACTACGCCGCCAGCGGAGACGAGCGCGACAAGCCGCCCGCAAAGCTCAAGGAAATGATCGACGCGGGCCACCTCGGCATGAAGACCGGCCAGGGCTTCTACTCCGGCTACGACACCGAGGCCGGTAACCTGGACGTCGGCAAGAAGTAAGCAGGGGAGAGGTCCATGAAACTCACGGATCACCAGCAGAAAATGCTGGACGGCGCGTTCGGCAAGGGTAAGGCCATGGCCGTGCAGATCCAGATCGGCGTGGGCAAGTGCTTTGATGCGGAGCGCCTAGTTCCCGTCAGCCGCGCGCATGTATCGCTCAGCGCACAGGAGGCCGACATCTGGTTTGCGGGCAAGCTCCTGGACGCGGGCGCATCCTGTGCCATCGCGCCGACAGTTAATCCCGGTTACTCTGTCGACTATTTCCGTAATCGCCTGAGCGATGCCGCCGTCGAAAACATGCGAAAGACCGAGCGTATCTACCGCGGCCTCGGCGCGCGTTTGACGTACTGCTGCACGCCGTATCTTGCCGATAACGTCCCGTCGTATGGCGAGATCATCGCCTTTTCCGAGACGAACGCTACGATCTATGCCAACGCTGTTCTCGGCGCGCGCACGAACCGCGAGAGCGCGGCCAGCGCCCTCTGCGCTGCCGTGACAGGCTACGCGCCCGAATACGGGATGCTTCTGCAGGAGAACCGCTTCGCCGACGTCGCCGTCCGCGTGGACGCGAAGATGGAGTCGGACTTTGACTACGCCGTCCTCGGTCTTTGCGGAAAGAAGATCGGCAAGGGTATTCCGGCGTTCCTTGGCCTTCCCGAGAAGATCAGCACCGAGGCGCTCATCGCGCTCGGCGCGGAGCTGAACGTTTCGGGCAGCTACGACCTCTACCACATTCCAAATGTCACGGCGGAGGCCGCGCACGGGTTCGACCTTTTCGGCGGCAAAGCGCCGAAAAGGGAGGTCAGCATCACACAGTCTGACTTGGAGCAGACGCTTGAGGCGTTCTCTCCCTCGGCGGACGGCAGCATCGAATACTGCATTCTTGGCTGCCCGCACTACACGTATGCGCAGATCGAAGAAGTCGAGCGACTGCTCGGCGGCGAGAAGGCGAAGGCCGACATCCATATCCTGACGTCCGCCGCCATCAAGCGCGAGGCGAAAGAAAGCGGCCTCGAGGACCGGCTTCTGGACCTTGGCGCGGACCTGATCGCCGACACCTGCGTGGACGAGGCATGTTGCTGGGGCTATCTTGCCGGAAAGCCCGGTGTGACGGATTCGCCCAAGGGCGCATACTACATGGAAACGGCGGACATCCGCATGGCCGTGCGCGACACGGCCACCTGCATCCACTGGGCAAAGCAGGGGAGGGTGTGCTGATGAAAAAGACATTTTCCTGCCGCCAGATCGCCGCGGGCAAGGTGAGAGGCGAGGTGCTCACCTGCACCGACCAGATCCTCTTTTACCACACCGACCCGAAGACCGGCGTCGTGACCGAAGCCGGTCACGCGCTCGAGGGCGTGAGCGTTAAGGATAAAATTCTTGTCTTCCCGGGCGGGAAGGGTAGCTCCGTCGTGCAGATGGACGGGCTCTACAAGCTCGAACTCAACGGCGCCGCGCCGCTTGGCTTTATTGTGCGCGAGCCCGACACTGTGCTCGTCTCCACGGCCATCATCATGGAGATCCCGATGGTCGACCACGTGGAGGACGAATTTTACAATGCAGTAAAAACCGGAGATCAAATCGAGATCAACGCCAGTGAAGAACTGGCCGCGGTCACGATGCTTAAACATAACGACTGAATGAAAATTACGAAAGGACAAGCAGTATGGACACTTTGATTTTGAACGGCCACGACCTGACTTTGCAGGACGTCTATGACGTCGCTTACGACGGCCGCAAGGTCGAGATCGCAGCCGATGCCTACGCGCGCCTCGCCAAGGGCCGCGAGATCATGCAGGAGCTCTCCAAGGGTGGCAAGGCCATTTACGGCTTCAACCGTGGCGTCGGCCAGAACAAGGACGTCACCATCGACGAGGACTTCATGGAGACGCAGAACCGCATGATGCTGCGCTCCCATTCCCTCGGCCTTCCGCCGTTCAACACGGACGAGGAAGTGCGCGCGATGATGGTCATCCGCCTGAACAACATGCTCATCGGCGCATCCTGCGCTTCCGATGACCTGGCGAACAGCTACCGCGACTTCCTGAACCACGGCATCACGCCGCGCATCCCGCGCCGCGGCGCCGTCGGCGAGGCAGACATCACCACCATCACCCACATCGGCCTTGCCTTCATCGGCGAGGAGGACGTCAACTACAAGGGCAAGGTGGTGAGCGCCAAGGAAGCCATGGAGAAGGAGGGCCTCAAGCCCCTGCATCTCCAGCTCAAGGACACGCACACCATCATGCTCTCCAACAGCCAGGGCGAGGGCACCGCGGCCATCCTTGTTCACGAGGTCGAGAATCTCGTCAAGATGTCCGACCGCATCTTCTGCCTCGACTATGAAGGCCTCAACGGCAACATCGAGCCGATGCGCGAGGACGTGAACGAGCTGCGCGGCCTGCCCGGCCAGATCCGCTGCGCCGCGCGTTGCCGCGAGGATCTTGAGGGCAGCTACCTTTACAGCGACAACCGTCCCGAGCACGCGCTGCAGGACCCGCTGACTTTCCGCGGCGGCTTTATCATCACGGGCGCGGTCGAGGATGCGCTGGACTACGTCAAGAAGTTCCTGAGCATCCAGATCAACTCCCCCTCGGACAACCCCTGCATCATGCTCGACAAGAAGGACGTCTTTGTTAACTCGAACTTTGAGACGACATCGCTCGTTATCGGCGTCGAGATGCTGGCTATCGCGCTGGCGCATCTGTCCCGCGCGGTCAACTACCGCCTGATCCGCATGTGCATGCCCGAGTTCACACACCTGCCGCGCTTCCTTGCCCCGCGCAACGGCAGCGCCCACGGCTATGACGAGGTGCAGAATGTGCTCTCCTGCCTCGATGCGGAGAACCGCTATCTCACGACCCCGTCGTCCGTCGACTTCTATCCCATGCAGGGCTCCATTGAGGACCACGCGAGCAATCTGCCGCTGGCCGTGACCAAGTGCCGCCAGATGGTTGACAACCTGCGCTATCTCGTGGGTATGGAGGCACTGTTCGCCTCTCAGGCCGTCGATCTGCGTAAGAGCGACGATAACGGCGACTACGTCCACCTTGGCAAGGGTACGCAGAAGGCCTACGATGTGCTGCGAGCCGTCGTTCCCGAGATGAAGAGCAACCGCAGTGTCTATGACGACATCAACAAGGCCTATCAGCTCGTGCTGGAAGAGAAGTTCCTCGCCGACGGCGAATAAAAAATGCAGCCATAGAACCTTCACCATAGGGCAAAGGCCGGTCACGCAAGTGACCGGCCTTTGCCTTTTTCTGATTTAATTGCTTTTCGAGAGGGGAGGGAAGTCATCCGCGGCGGAACCAGTCCTTCATGACGGTGAAGATCTGCACCAGTTCGTCCTCTTCGATGACATAGGGGACCATGGAGTACATATAGCTCAGGAACGGACGGCTGAATACGCCGCGCTCATAGGCATACTGCTGGAAGCCCTCCAGCGTTTTGGAATCGTACACCTCCACGCAGGTGCAGCCGCCCATCACGCGCACCTCTTTGATGCGCTCGTCGGAAAAGCCCAGCATTTCACGCTTGGAGATCTCTTCGATCTTCTTGATCTTCTCCATGTAGTTTTCGCGCTCGAAGATCTCAATGCCCTTGAGCGCGACGGCACAGGCGAGGGCGTTGCCCATGAACGTGGGGCCGTGCATCAGCGCGTGGCGCTCGTTGTCGCTGTAGAAGCCGCGGAAGACCTTTTCGTTGGCGACCGTCACCGCATGTCCGATATAACCGCCGGTCAGCGCCTTGCCGAGCACCAGAATGTCCGGCAGGACCAGATCGGCCACAAAGCGGTTGCCCGTCCTGCCAAAGCCGGTGGCGACCTCGTCGAAAATCAGCAGCACGCTGTACTTGTCGCACAGCTCACGGGCACGCTTTAGGAACGAAATGTCGTACATTCTCATGCCGCCGGCGCCTTGCAGCAGCGGCTCGACAATGAAGCAGTTCAGCTTGTCGTGATAAAGGGCAAAGGCCTCTTCGAGCGCGGGGATCTCGGTCGGGATATGGACGACGCCCTCTTTTTTGTCGAAGGCGAAGTGATAGTCCTCGTCGTCGCCGACCTCCATCGCCTTGAAGGTGTCGCCGTGGTAGGCGTGCTCCAGTGCGAGGATCAGCGTGCGCTTTTTCATCTCCGGATGATCGTCGCACTGGTTGGTGTTGTATTGCAGCGCCATCTTGAGGGCGACTTCGACAGCCACGCTGCCGGAATCCGAAAAGAAGCAGTAGTTCAGATCACCCGGCAGAAATTCTTCCAGCTTGGCCGACAGCTTTTCGACCGGATCGTGGGTGAGTCCGCCCAGCATGACATGGCAGAAATTGGCGGCCTGCTCCTGAATGGCGGCCGTCAGCTCGGGGTGCTGATAGCCGTGGATCATGCACCACCAGGAGGAGACGGAATCGATCAGTTCCTGATCCTCGGTGTATAGATGGACGCCCTTTGCCTTGATGATCTTATAGGGTGCTTTCATGGTTTTCATCTGCTCATACGGATACCAGATCATGTCAGCGATACCTCCTCATACAGTGCTGCTAAATCGTTTGGTTCCATCGGAAGCTCCTGTGCGCCGTCGGGAATGCAGGCGAGCACGGGAAGGCCTGTGTGCTGCCGACACATGGCGATGTTGTCCTCTTCCATCGTGTCGCCGCGATGAAAGTGATTAAAGAGGATTCCCTTTACAGGGAGCTTTTTGCCTTGCATATACTTCGCCGTCAGCACCACGCTGTTGATGGTACCAAGACCCGCGTCCGCGATGATCACGCTTGGAAGCTGCAACGCACGAATGACGTCTTCGAGCCACAGCGTTTTGCCGTTCTCTGCGCGAAGCGGGCAGAGAATGCCGCCGCTGCCCTCGACCGTGACATAGTCATGGCGGCTGCACACGGCCTCAAAGCCCTGCCGGATGACCGGCAGCTCGGGGGGATCTCCCTCATAGCGCGCTGCCAGATGGGGCGACCATGCGTGCTCGTAGACATAGGGGCACATTTCGTCAAGCGGCTGGGAAAGCCCCGCCGTTTGCTGCACGAACAATGCATCGCCAGGGATGAGGCTGCCGTCGCTCCTTCGCCGGTTGCCGCTCATGGCGGCCTTATAGTATGCGGCGTTTTTTCCGGACTCCTCCAGCTTTTTTACCATCAGCGCCGTGACGTAGGTCTTGCCGACGTCCGTTCCGGTCCCCGTGACAAAAAGAGCCTTTGCCATGCCTCACGCCTCCTTCCAATAGGCGGGGGTCACGTCCCGCCCGAGAGACGCGAGCATGCTGCGGTCGCTGCGGATCGTTGCGCAGGCGGCAGTGGTCAGCATGTTGCCGGTGATGGTGGCGGAGGCTCCCGCGCGGAAGGCGGTCTCGCCGTCGTTGGTCAGCAGCGCACGTCCCGCCGCCAGACGGATGTTCGCCTCCGGATTGATGTAGCGGAAAAAGGCAATGGTCCGCAGGATGTCCTGCTCAGTCAGGCGGGGCAGATGCTCAAGCGGGGTGCCGGGGATGGGCATCAGCGCGTTGATGGGGATGGAGTCGATGCCGAGCTCTGCAAGGCTGACCGCCATGTCCAGGCGGTCTTCCCACGTCTCGCCCATGCCGATGATGCCGCCGGAGCAGGCGCACATGCCCTCGGCCTTGACCTTTTTCAGGGTCTCCACTTTCATATCGTAGGTGTGGGTGGTGCAGATATTTGGGAAGTTCCGCTTTGAGGTCTCAATGTTGTGGTGATAGCTCGTGACGCCCGCCTTGTGCAGCCGGTGAAGCTGCTCGGCGCTCAAAAAGCCCATGGACGCGCAGAGGTCGATCTTGCACTCGCGGTGCATCGTCTCATAAGCGTGGATCGCCTGATCGAACTCCTCGCCGGTCAGGGCTCTTCCCGCGGTGACGATAGAGAAGCGGTCCACGCCCTCGCTTTCGTTCATCTTGCAGGCCTCTAAGATCGCCTCTTTGGGGAGAAAGTCGTAAACGTCGCATTCCGTGTGATAGTGCGCGGACTGCGCGCAGTATTTGCAGTCCTCCGGACAGCGGCCGCTGCGACCGTTGATGATCGAGCAGAGGTCGACCTTGTCGCCGACACAGGCCTTTCGGATCTCGTCCGCACCCTGACAGAGCGGCTCTAAATCGCAGGTGAGGAAGAAAGAGAGGTCATCCTCGCGTGTCAGGCGCTTACCGTGAATGATCTCCTGTGCCAAGTTGAGTATGTCCATATCGCGTTACCTCCGTGTGCTTGTCAAGATCTTGCTGCCGTTGCCACCTGAGGAATATTGGGCGTTCCGGAGACGGTCCAGATGCCGCTGCGCTCCAGAAGCGGAGCGAGACGCTTGATGAGAACTGCGCCCAGAACGCTCAGTGCGGTATCGCCGGGAACGGCGAGAACAAAGCAGTACAGGAACAGCGGGCCCACCGCGATGGGGGTGTCCAGCACGTAGTTGCAGATCACATAGTAGTAGATCATCCCCGCGGCGTACACCACGGCGAGGCCTGCCAGATTGGCAGCAAGATAGCGGGCAAAGGTGCGCTTTTTCAGCTTGGCAGCGAGCGTACCGGTCACGTAGGTCCCGATGCAGAAGCCGATGATATAGCCAAAGCTCGGCTTGAGCACGTACCACAGTCCGCCGCCCTCCGTAAAGATGGGAAGGCCGGCAAGGCCCAGTAGCATATAGGCAGCCACGGAGATCGTTCCGAGGCGCGGGCCTAAAATGAGCCCTGCGAGCATCGTAAATAAGTATTGCAGGGTAAAGGGGACGACGGGAACGGGAATCTTGATGAATGCGCCCACAGCGATCAGCGCTGTAAACAGGCTGCAAAATACAAGCTGCTTGGTCTTTGACATTGTAAACCTCCAAGAAAAATGATGTTTACAATCTACCAGAGAACTTCTTGACTGTCAACCATAAATATTTGATAGGTTTACAGTGATTGAGAGAGAATTGAGCAGATATTTGACGGAAATCCTGCAAAATGAAAGAAAAAAGCATGGTCAAATCGCATTTCTGCAACTTGACCATGCATTTTAATTTTTCGTTTTGTTTTTGCTCAGTTCAGGAAGTCCTTGAGCTTCTTGCTGCGGCTGGGGTGACGGAGCTTGCGCAGCGCCTTAGCTTCAATCTGGCGGATGCGCTCGCGCGTGACGTTGAACTCCTTGCCGACCTCTTCGAGCGTGCGGGGACGGCCGTCCTCGATGCCGAAGCGCAGCTTCAAGACTTTCTCTTCACGCGGGGTGAGGGTGGAGAGCACGTCGACGAGCTGCTCCTGCAGCAGCGTGAACGACGCGGCCTCGCTCGGCTCGCTCGCACCCTCGTCGGGGATGAAGTCGCCAAGGTGGCTGTCTTCCTCTTCGCCGATCGGCGTTTCGAGGGAGACGGGCTCCTGCGCAATCTTCAGGATCTCGCGCACCTTGTCGACGGGCATGTCCATCTCGGCGGCGATCTCTTCAGGAGAGGGGTCGTGGCCGAGCTCCTGCAAGAGCTGACGGGACACGCGGATGACCTTGTTGATGGTCTCGACCATATGAACGGGGATACGGATGGTGCGCGCCTGGTCAGCAATGGCACGAGTGATGGCCTGACGGATCCACCACGTCGCGTAGGTCGAGAACTTGTAGCCCTTGGTGTAGTCGAACTTTTCGACGGCCTTGATGAGGCCGAGGTTGCCCTCCTGAATGAGGTCGAGAAACAGCATGCCGCGGCCCACGTAGCGCTTAGCGATGGACACGACGAGACGCAGGTTCGCCTCGGCCAAGCGCTGCTTGGAGCGCTCGCCCTTCTTGACGGCAGATTTGAGTGCCTTCATTTCCTCTTCGCTCAGCTCCGTGCCGTTCTTTTCGGCCTCTTCGAGCTTCTGCTTGGCCTCCACGCCCGCGGACATCGCGGTCGCGAGCGAAATTTCCTCGTCCGCCGACAGCAGCGACACCTTACCGATCTCCTTGAGGTACATGCGCACGGGGTCGTCAGTCGAGAAGCTGTCGACCAGCTCGTTCGGGTCGACAAGCTCTTCCTCTTCGATCTCGGCGATCTCCTCCATCGGCGGCTCCACATCGTCGATGTTGCTGTCGATGGCCTCGGCGGTGCCGATGTCGATGCCGAGCGTTTCGAGCGAGTCGTAGATCTGGTCGAGCTGCTCGCTCTCAAGGTTCATCTCGTCGATGGTCTCCATCAGGTCGCTGGAGCTGAGCTTGCCCTTGGCCTTGCCCTTGGCAAAGATCTCCATGAGCTTTTCGTTGCCCTGCAGCAGCGCCGCCGCGGGCAGGGAGGCGACCAGCTTTTCATCCAGCGGGGGATACTTCTCCGCGGGCTTTTCCGCCTGCGCGGTATCCTCGTTCGCTTTCTTGGCCGCTGCGGCCTTTTTCGCTTTCTTCGGCAGCTTGATCTCCTCAAAATCCGCCTCGGCGAGCAGCGCGTTGGCCTGTTCCTCCAGCTCTCTGCTGGTCAGCTGTTTTTCTTCCATGTTTGCTTTCCTCCGTTACCCTTATATTTATTCTTTTCCATCGCGGCCATCAGGGGATCTTCATTGACGGCCGCGCGCTTGTGCGCTTCGTCTAAAATGATAGTGCAGTAGTCCTTCAGCGCCTGCGTGCCGTTTTTGAGCGACTCCGGCTTTTGCAGGATACCGATCAAGTGGCTGATCTCCTCCGACGTGAAAAATTCCGCCAGCGCTGGGATGTTCACCTGCCCGCTCTCGCGCAGCTGCGCGCGCAGCGCCGTGAAGAACCGGCCGAGCAGGGGAGAGGAGAAGTCCTCTTCCCGGATCGGCGGATTCTCGCCAAAGAGGGAATCGTCCAGCGTCAAAAGCCGCAGCACGCCTTCTTCGGCGAGCGCCGAGCGAAGGTCGGTGTAGCGGATCGACCGCTCGCGCGGCTGGGCACTCGCCGCGGGATTCAGGTCCCGCCGCTCCTGCTCGCGCTTTTCCTTGTAGCGGGCGCGTTTTCGCGCGCGCTCGACCTCAAGCTTCATCGCGTCGGGCGTGATGCCTGCGGCCTCGGACGCGCGCACGGTGTAAATTTCGCGCTCAACCGCGTTCGGCACTGTGGAGAGCAATCCTGCTGCCGCTTCGGCAAAGCCGATACGTCCCTCGTCGCTTTTGAGGTCGAACTTTGACTTGAGCTGCGCCATGCGGAAGTCCATCCCGCTCTCGCTGCCGGAAAGCAGATGCTCAAAGGCGTCCTTACCCTGGAACTTGATGAAGTCGTCCGCGTCCTGTTTGATGTACTCTCCGTCGACGAGCCGCTTGGGGAGCTCGAGCACCTTGACCTGAAAGTCGGTGTTATTGAGAAGCGTCAGCGCCTTCTGCGTCGCGACCTTGCCCGCGTCGTCGTTGTCGTAGCAGAGCACGATCTCCTTCGTGTAGCGACTGAGTAATTGCAGCTGCTCCGTCGTCAGCGCTGTGCCCATCGAGGCGCAAGCATTGTCGAATCCCGCCTGATGCAGCATCACAACGTCGATGTTGCCCTCGACCAAAATAATGTTGCTGCGCTTGCTCTTTTTGGCCAGGTTCAGCCCGTATAAAACGCGCCGCTTGCTGTAAACGATGGTCTCGGGTGTGTTCATATACTTCGCGCCCGGATCGTCCTTGCTGATGATGCGCCCGCCAAAGCCCAGCACATCGCCGCGCACGTCGATGATGGGGAAGATGAGGCGCTTGCGGAATTTGTCGTACAGCCCGCCGTTTTTGCCGCGGATGGCAAGACCCGAGGCAAGCAGCTCGCCGTCGCCATAGCCCTTTTTCCGCATCGCGGTCAGTAAGCCGTCCCACTCGTCCGCCGATGCGCCGAGACCGAAGTTCGTTGCATTGCGCCGCGTGATCTTGCGGTTTTTCATATACTCGAGCACCGGCGCACCCTTGGGCGAGTAGAGCTGATCGTAGTAAAAGCGCGCCGCGTCGCGGTTGAGCGACAGAATGCGCGAACGCAGCCGGCTCTCGTCGCTGTGCTCTTCTTCCGGCACGGGCATGTTCGCGCGCCGTGCGAGAAAGCGCACCGCATCGGGGAAGGAAAGGTTCTCCTCCTCCATGATGAAGTTGATGACGCCGCCGCCTTTTTTGCAGCCGAAGCAGTAGCACAGCTGCTTGTCCGGCAGCACGTGGAACGAAGGCGTCTTTTCGCTGTGAAAGGGGCAGCAGCCCCACAGGCTCCCGCCGCGCGGCTGGAGCGAGACATAATTGCTGACAACGTCGACAATGTCGTTGCGGGCGATGAGCTCGTCCAAAAACTGACGGTCAAAGGCCATGGCGTCCTCCTTTCTCACTTCTGCGCACGGAACATTTTGTTGTCAATGGTATATATACGCCGAAAATGGTTACTTTCCTCTTTTTTGACGGAAAAATTTCGAAAAAATTTTTCTGCGCGGAGAAAATTTGACAGACCGTGCCATTTCTCCTATAATTTCCGCAGGAATCGCTGCGCAAAGGGGGCGGAACATCGTGAATATCCGGTTGTATGCGGTAAAATTAGATCGACCGCTCTCAGAAGCGGAACGGTCCACGCTCGCGCGTTTTCTGCCACCTGAGCGGCAAGACCGCATCAAAACATCGGAACGCCTCTGCGCCTGCGCGCTGCTCTGCCGTGCACTGCATGAACTTTACGGCTTGGAGGACTTACCTCAGCTTTCCTACGGCGAGCACGGCAAGCCGTACTTTGCTTCGCATCCGGACGTTCATTTCAGCCTGAGCCACACGCGCGGCGCTGCGCTGCTGGCTGTTCACAACGAGCCAATCGGCGCGGATATCGAGTGTCTTCGCCCTGTGAGCGGCGCGATGCGCACGCGCTTTCACGCGGCAAATGACGCCGATTTCTGGCGCCTCTGGGTGCAGCGGGAGAGCCGCTGCAAGCGCGCGGGGATCAGCGCCGTCGCATTGCGGGACAGGGAAGTGCCGAGCTTCCCGAATGAGCGCATTTTCGCGCTCGAACCGTTCCCCGACTACACCGCCAGCGTCTGTACCTGCTCTGACGCTGACGTTGACAAGCCGATATACCTTACAGTAAAAGAGCTCATATAAAAGGTTCCGAAGAAGTCTCTTCGGAACCTTTTTTGCTTGATTTTTCCTCTTACAGCTCCACGACGATGGGCTCGTGGTGCACTTTCGGCAGCAGCATATTTTTGACGTCGCTCGTTTTGAGCTTGATGGTCGAGGTGCAGAGGCACGGGTGGCAGGAGAAGTACTCCGCCTCATAGGTCTCCTTGTCGATGAGCAGCTGCACGCGGTTTTCATCATCGTTCATCAGGCCGAGGATCGTCGCTGAACCCGGCGTGCAGTGCAGCAAGTCCCAAAGCTGCTCTTCCGGCGCGAACGACAGGCGGGCCGAACCGATCTGGTGGCTCAAATCCTTCGTATGAAACGCCCTGTGCGGCGGCATACATAAAAGATAGAAGCTCGTCTTCTGCCGGTTGCAGAGGAAGAGGTTTTTGCAGACGTCCACGCCGAGCACGGCGGACACGTCGTCACATTTTTCCATCGTGTCGGCCAGCTCGTGGGTCACGCGCTCATAGTCGATGCCGAGGGAATCCAGAAAGTCGAACGCGGCCGCTTCCTGCGCGGGCAGCTCACCCTCGGGGCGGGAATTGTGATAGATCGGGGAGATTTCCATGTCGCTTTATTTCTCTTCTTTCAGCAGTTTTTCGCCGGCCTTGAATATATCGCCCGCGCCGACGGTCAAAATAAGGTCGCCCGGGCAGGCGATGCGCGCAAGCGCGGCGGTCACCTTGTCGAGCGTGGGGCAATAGACAGAACCGGGGATCTCGCGGCTCAGGTCCATAGACGAAATGCCGATGTCATTCTGCTCGCGCGCGGCGTAGATCTCTGCCAGCACGACGACGTCGGGTACGCGCAGCTCTTTGACAAAATCGTTAAACAGCGCCTTCGTGCGCGTGTAGGTGTGCGGCTGGAATGCGCAGATGATGCGCTTGTAGGGCAGCGTCTTCGCCATTTCGAGCAGCGCGTGCAGCTCGCCGGGGTGGTGGGCATAGTCATCGTAGACGTCCGCGCCGTGATAGCTGCCCTTGTACTCAAAGCGGCGGCCCGCGCCGGTGAACGTTGCAAGGCCGAGACCGACGGCCTCGCCGCTGACGCCGAGAAGATATGCGGCGCTCGCCGCGGCCAGTGCGTTCATCACGTTGTGCTTGCCGCCCACGCGCAGGGAAACATGAGCGTAGTAACTGCCGCGGATATAGATGTCAAAGCTCGGAAGCCCGTCCGTCCAGACGACGTTTTCCGCGCGGCACTGCGCGGCGGGATCATCGTAGCTGAACCAGAAAATGGGTTGGGAGATGCCCTTGAGCGCATCGCGCGCGCCCTGATCATCCATGTTGGCGACCACATGTCCGCCGATGGGGACGAGCTCTGCAAAGCGGCGGAACGAGTGTTCCACGTCGGATAGATCCTTGAAGAAGTCGAGATGGTCGGCCTCCACGTTCAAAATGACCGCGACGGTGGGGAAGAAGCTCAAAAACGAGTTGCAGTATTCGCAGCTCTCGGCAATGATCGTATCGCCCTTGCCGACGCGATAACCGGAATGAAGCAGCTGTAACGTGCCGCCAATCATGACGGTCGGGTCTTTCTGCGCGGCCATGAAGATGTGCGTCGCCATCGAAGTGGTCGTCGTCTTGCCGTGCGTGCCGGAGATGCAGAGGGCGTTTTTGTAGCCCTTCATAATAGCGCCCCAGGCCTGCGCGCGCTCGAAAACGGGGATGCCGCGCGTCACCGCGCCGGAGATCTCGGGATTATCGTCGTGAATGGCGGCGGTGCGGATAACAAAGTCGCACTCGCCAAGGTTGTCCGCCGCATGGCCGATGGCCACGGGGATGCCGAGCGAGCGCAGATGCTCGACGGACGGGCCGTCGTTCATGTCGCTGCCCTGGACCTTGAGACCCATGCCGTGCAGCACCTCTGCCAGCGGGCTCATCGAAACGCCGCCGATGCCGGCCAGATGAGCGCACTTGCCGGGGACGAGATAGGAGAAAATATCCTTCTGATTAGTCATTGTATCAAATCCTTTCCTTGTGCGGAGCACAGGAGATTTACTTTTTATGGATTTTCTATTATAATATAGCGGCGAACGGAGTGCAATGCTAAAAATTTGATTTTTTGTGAGGGTTCCATGCTCTTTTTACCGAAGGAAGTCGAAACGGTCATCACCACGCTGCAAGGCGCGGGTTATTCGCCGTACCTGGTTGGCGGCTGCGTGCGCGAAATGCTGCGCGGCAAGACACCAAGCGACTACGACATGACATCCGACGCCCTGCCGCAGGAGGTGCTGCGCCTCTTCGGCGAGTGGGCGCACCCGACGGGATTACAGCACGGCACGGTGACGGTCGTGAGCGGGGGACTGCCCATTGAGCTCACGACGATGCGCCGCGACGGCGCGTACAGGGATAACCGCCACCCCGATTCCGTCACGTTCGGCACGAGCATTGAAGAGGACCTTGCCCGCCGTGACTTCACGGTCAACGCCATCGCTTTGTCGCCGGACGGCACGCTCGTCGACCCCTACGGCGGGCAGGAAGACCTGAAAGCAGGCGTCCTGCGTTGCGTCGGCGAGCCGAAGCGGCGGTTTGAGGAAGACGCGCTGCGCATTTTACGGCTCGTGCGCTTCTGCTCTGTGCTCGGTTTTTCGGCGGAGAAGGAGACCGCCCGCGCCGCGCATGAGGCGCGCGGCCTACTCGCCCATGTCGCGCACGAGCGCGTGTATGCGGAGATGAACAAGCTCCTGCTCGGTGAGAACGTGGGGGAGACGCTTTTGACCTTTCCCGACATTCTGGGCGTGCCGATTCCGGAGATTTCACCCTGCGTCGGCTTTGACCAGTGCAATTACCACCACTGCTTCGACGTCTGGGGTCACACGGCGCGCGCTGTCGCCGCCGTGCCGCCAAAGCGGGAGCTGAGATGGACGATGCTCTTCCATGACCTCGGTAAGCCCCTGTGCCGGACGTTTGACGAGCAGGGCGTCGGACATTTTTACGGTCACACGGCGATTTCCGCTCAAATGGCGGAGGACATCATGGCGCGGCTGCACTTTGAAAAGGCGCTGCGCGACAGAATACGCGCGCAGCTCGCCTGTTTCGACGACATGTTCCGCCCCGAGCGGGCGGCCATCCATAAGGAGATGGCGCGTCTCGGCGTGGAAACGGTGCAGAATTTGCTTTACACCAAGCAGGCCGACAACGCCGCCAAGGCCCCCGCAGGATTAGAGCGTGCGCAGGCGCCGTGGCACGAAGCACAGAAAATCTACGACGAGCTGATCTCAGAGGGCGCGTGCTGCTCGATCCACGAGCTCAAGATCAGCGGGGAAGACCTCGCCGCCCTTGGCTACCACGGGCGTGAGATCGGAGCGGTGCTTGCGCGGCTTTTAGACGAGGTCGCGGCGGAAAAACTCCCCAACAAGCCCGGGGCGCTGCAAGCGCGCGCCGTGCGGCTGTGGCGCAGCGGCTATGCGCGCCATACGATGAAAGAAAACGAGACCCATTGACGGAGGTTAACGATATGGCAAATCTGATGGATTATCTGGACTGGCGCGGGGATCTGACGCTCGAAATTTCGCCGTTCAACGAGGTGGACGCGCTGATTCTGGCAGAGCTGAGCTTTGTCGACTTTGACGGCATCGTGCCGCCTCCCGAGCTCGGGCGCGGCCTGCCGCTCTGCGAGGCGGCGGAGGCGTTTTTCGCCCGCCATGGCGGGAAGGACGTCCCCATGGGTGTCCTCGTGCCGGACACGATCTCGAAAATGCTGCGCAAGCTGATGACGAGCCCGCGCTTTCGCAATATGACGCTTAACGGCTACACAGCGCTGCTTGACGATTCCATCGAGCAGCAGTTTGCGGCGCTGACGATCGACCTTGGCAACGGCAGCATCTATATCTCGTTCCGCGGCACGGACGATACGATCGTCGGGTGGAAGGAAGACCTCAACATGGGCTTTTTGGAGGAGATCCCCTCGCAGAAGCAGGCGGTCGAATACGTCGCGCGCGTCGCGCGGCAGTATGGCGACAAGACCATCCGCATCGGCGGACACTCCAAGGGCGGCAACCTCGCCGTTTACAGCGCGGCCAAGAGCAGCGGCGAGATCCAAGAGCGTATCGTCGCCGTCCATAATAACGACGGCCCCGGCTTCGCCTGGGACATCAGCGAGACGCCGGGCCACAAGCGCATCGCAAGCCGCATCCATACCATCCTGCCGCAGACGTCTGTCGTCGGCATGCTGATGGAGCATGAAAAGCGCTATCAGGTCGTGCATTCGACCTATGACGGCCTTTACCAGCATGACGGGTTTTCCTGGCAGGTGCTGGGTACGCAGTTTGTCCACCTCGACGACTTCTCCCGCGAGGGAAAGCTCGTCGATGAAACGCTCTCGTCCTGGGCCGATTCGCTCAACACCCAGCAGCGCGAAGCGCTGGCCGACGCGCTGTACAGCGTCTTCACCGCCTCGGGCGCAAAAACGCTCAGCGAGCTCACTGAGGAAAAGCTCAAAAGCGCCGCAGCGATGCTCAAGACCTATAAAAACCTCGACCGCGAGACCCGCCGCATGGTGACTGAGGCGTTCATGCTGTTTTTCAAACTCGGCACGAAGAACTTCGTCCTCGACACGCAGGAGGAAGGAAGCCGCGAGATCGAAAATATTCGAAAAAAGATCTCGGAACAATACCAGAAATTGGTGGAGCGCAAGAAGTAAATACAACATTCCCGATGCGCGGGGAGCGTGTTTCCCCTGCACTCCGCAGGGCAACGGGACAAAGGGGCCATTCTCTTTCGCAAAAGAGAATGGCCCCTTTGGAACCCCAAGAGAAAGGCTTTGCATTGGCAGATTGGCACTTGAAGAGCTGCGCGGCCTGCGGAATCAGGTGCCTGCTGGGTGTTGTATCTAAACGACTTGGTTTGCTTCTATCTTCGCTGTCGCTTTGCCTGCGATTCGGTAGCCTTACGCAATTTCCGCCTACTTTGGGCTTGTACAGATTTGCTATTGCCTGCCGAGGCGGCTTTGCTGGCGCTCGCCGCAGTACGCACTACCAAGACGATATGCATTGTCAGATGATTAGGCTGCACCAAAACAAGATGAGCAGAGCGGCAGCGGATGATAGAAGTAGGCCAAATCGTATAGCAATGCTAACGCGGCTTCGCCGTGCGCAGGGAAGTGCAATCGGCAAGCATCGCACCTCTTCGAGCTGCTCGCTTGCAATGAAAATTTTCTCTGGGAGGGTGTAAGGGAGGGGGATCTCTTTTTGAAAAAGAGATCCCCCTCCCTTATTATCGCACCCCTGCGCGGCGCAGGGAACAAATGCAGCGCTGTCGCGCTGCCATATTATTTTTTACTCTGCGCTCGGCAGCTTCGCTGCGGGCTTCATCAGCAGCGCGCAGATGATGATCGCGAGGATCGTGTTCGGCAGCATATATGTGCCGTTGTACAGCACGGAGTAGAACACGGGAGACGTCATGGTCATGCCCATGAATTCCTCGGGCATATACTGCGCGTAGACCGTCACGCCCGAGATGAAGTGGATGACAAAGCGGCCGAGGCAGCCAACAAACGCGGCGAGCGGGAGCTTGGAATAGTCGTTGCCCTTCACGCGGAAAAGGCCCGCAAGGCCGACCGCGCCGTAGGCGACGGAATAGTCGAAGATGATGGACACCCAGCTCACGGCGAAGCCCTCGGCGAAGAAATACTTGAGCGTGCCGAACGCGACGCCCGCGAGGATGCCCCAGGGCGCGCCATAGCGCACGGCGAAGAGGATGAGCGGGACCATCACAAGGGTGATCGAGCCGCCGAAGCCGCCAAACGACAGACCGATGGGGATTTTGAGATAGCTCAGCACAAGGGCGAGCGCGATGCAGATGCCGCCCTCGGTCAGGCGGCGGGTGGTGGAATGGGTGGACGTGTTGCTCATAAGGGATTCCTCCTAAAAATATGATCCCTGCCCGCGCCGCGGCGCAAAAAAGCACCGCGGCGTCGACGTCACGGTGCAAAGTTCAGGCAAGATACTCTTTGCATTCCTACGCCGGCATTACCCGGATCAGGTCTGAGGGACAGCGACGGCGATACGCCGCATCACAGCCGGCTTGCGCCAGCGCCCCTTGCAGGTACGGCGACATCTTAGCCCATCAGGAGAAATTTGTCAAGGATTTGAGGCAAAAAGCGTGATTCCGAAAATAGAATATCGGAATTTAGAATTTGTGTTGCGTCTTTGTTGTGCCTGTGCTACAATAAAATTAGTTAGGCAACCAAAATAATTGTGATATTTGTGATTTTCTCGTGAACAGGAGATCTGAAATGGCTGCATTCGTTGTCAACGGTACACCGGTCACGGTGGAGAAAAATCAAAAACTCATCCGCTATCTTCGCGACGAGCTGCATCTGACCAGCGTCAAGGACGGGTGCAGTGAGGGCGCGTGCGGCACGTGCCATGTCCTCATCGACGGCAAGCCGACGAAAGCCTGCATCCCTCAGACAGACAAGCTGGAGGGGAAACATATCGTCACGGTCGAGGGCCTTTCCGACTTTGAAAAAGAGGCCTTTACCTACGCTTTCGGCGAGGCCGGAGCCGTGCAGTGCGGCTTCTGCATCCCGGGTATGGTCATCTCGGCCAAGGGGCTCATCGACCAGAACCCCGACCCGACACGCGAAGAGGCGGCCTTTGCCATCCGCAACAATATCTGCCGCTGCACGGGCTATGTCAAGATCATCGACGGCATCCTGCTTGCGGCGAAGATTTTACGCGAGGGGAAAATTCCCGAAAAGAAGGAAGACTTTCAGGTTGGCTCGCGCGTGCACCGCATCGATGTCGCCGAAAAGGTGCAGGGCTACGGCAAGTACCCCGACGACGTCTATATTGAGGGCATGTGTTACGGCGGTGCGGTGCGCAGCCAGTACCCGCGCGCCCGCGTGCTCTATATCCGCACGAAAGAAGCGGAAGAGCTCCCCGGCGTCGTCTGCGTGCTGACGGCAAAGGATATTCCGGGTCAGCAAAACGTCGGCCACATCCAGAAGGACCAGCCGACGCTCATCGGTGAGGGGGAAATCACGCAGTATCTCGGCGACGCGGTGGCGCTTGTCTGTGCGCGCGACTTAGAAACACTCGAGCAGGCAAAAAAGCTTGTACGTGTCGTTTACGAAGAGCTTCCCGCGGTCTACGGGCCCGAGGAGGCGTCCGCCCCCGGTGCGCCCGAGGTCATCATGGGCAACCGCGGCAATTTGCAGGCGCACCGCCACGTTGTGCGCGGCAACGCAGACGAGGCCATCAAACATTCCAAATACGTCTTACATGAAAAGTTTCAGACCCCGTGGACGGAGCACGCCTTTTTGGAACCCGAGTGCTGCGTCGCGCTTCCGCTTGAAAACGGCGGCGTGAAGCTGCTGACGACCGACCAGAGCGCGCACACCACCCAGCACGAGTGCGCGGCGATGCTTGGCGTCGACTTCGCGCACTGTCAGGTCGAAAATATGCTTGTCGGCGGCGGCTTTGGCGGGAAAGAGGACATGTCCGTGCAGCACCACGCGGCGCTCATCGCATACATCGCGCGCGTGCCGGTCAAGGTGAAGCTCACACGGCAGGAATCGCTGCTCGTCCATCCAAAGCGCCACCCGATGTGGATGGACTTCACGATGGGCTGCGACGAAAACGGCATTATTCAGGGCGTAAAGGCGAGCGTCGTGTCCGACACGGGCGGCTTCGCCTCACTCGGCGGCCCCGTGCTCGAGCGCGCGTGTACGCACGCCGCGGGCCCGTATCACTATGAGAATTTTGAAATCGAGGGCCACGCCTACTATACGAACAATCCGCCCGCGGGCGCGTTCCGCGGCTTCGGCGTGACGCAGACCTGCTTTGCGACTGAAACGCTACTCAACGAGATGGCCGACCTTGTCGGCATCTCCCCGTGGGAAATTCGCTACCGCAACGCCATCCGCCCAGGCGAGGTGCTGCCGAACGGCCAGATCGTCGGCCCCGAAACGGGCCTTGTCGAAACGCTCGAGGCCATCAAGCCCTACTATGACGAAGCGGTCAAAAACGGCGAGCCGGTCGGCCTTGCCTGCGCGATGAAAAACGCGGGCGTCGGCGTCGGTCTTCCCGACTATGGGCGCTGCAAGCTCGTCATCGGCGATGATGGCAAGGTTCACATCCGCGCGGGCGCGTCCTGCATCGGTCAGGGTCTCGGCACGGTGCTGGTGCAGCTCGTCGTGACAAACGCAAAGCTCACGCGCGATCAGGTCGTCTACGACGGCAACAGCACGTTCATAACGCCTGACAGCGGCGATACCTCCGGCTCACGCCAGACGCTCGTCACCGGCGAGGCCTGCCGCCGCGCATGCCTGCTGCTGCGCGACGCGATGGAGTACCGCTCGCTGAGCGATTTGAAGGGGCAGGAGTTTTACGGCGAATACTACGCCAAGACGAACCCGCTCGGCGCAAATGTGCCGAACCCCGTCAGCCATGTCGCCTATGGCTACGCGACGCAGATGTGCATTCTCGACAAGGAGACGGGCAAAATTAAAAAGATGGTCGCCGCGCACGATGTCGGCAAGGCCATCAACCCGCTGTCCTGCGAAGGGCAGATCGAGGGCGGCGTCGTGATGAGCATGGGCTACGCCTTGACAGAGCAGTACCCGCTCGACCACGGCAAGCCCACGGCAAAATACGGCACGCTCGGCCTGTTCCGCTCGCATCAGATCCCCGAGATCAAGGCGATCGTCATCGACAAGCCGGGATTAAACCTCGCCAACGGCGCCATCGGCATCGGTGAGATCACGTCCATCCCCACGGCGCCGGCCATCGCGCAGGCGTATTACCGCTACGACGGCGAGCGCCGCCGCAGCCTGCCGCTCGACCATACGCCGTACAAAAAGTAATACAATCAGGAGAGAGCTATGAAACGAGTTCTCATCATCTATACCGGCGGCACCATCGGTATGACGCGCACGGAAAACGGCTACGCGCCGCGCGCAGGCTACTTCCGCGCCGCGCTCGATGCCATTCCAGACCTCCGCGCACCGGAGATGCCGGAGTGGGAATTCTATGAACTCTCGCCGCTGCTGGATTCATCCAACATGACCGTGCGCGAATGGAACTGCATCGCAGAGCTGATCGCGCAGAAATATGACGATTACGACGGCTTCGTCGTCCTGCACGGCACGGACACGATGGCCTACACGGCCTCGGCGCTGTCGTTCATGCTCGGCGGGCTTGATAAGCCCGTGGTGCTCACGGGCTCGCAGATCCCGCTGTGCGAAATTCGTAGCGACGGGCGCGACAACCTTATCACCGCGCTGCTGATTGCGGGGGAAGGCATCGTGCGCGAGGTGTGCCTGTACTTTGGCGGAAGGCTGCTGCGCGGCAACCGCGCGACAAAATACTCTGCCGATGGGCTCATCGCCTTTGTTTCGCCCAATTACCCGAGCCTTGCCGAGGCGGGCATTTCCATCAAATATAACGAAGCCGCCCTCCTGCCGCGGCAGGAAGGCGGGCTCAAGCTCCAGACGCTTGATAATATTCCCATCGGCGTCATCAAGGTATTTCCGGGCATTCAGTTTTCGCTGTTCGAGGCCATTATGACCGAAAAGCTCCGCGGTATCGTCATCGAGACGTTCGGCGCGGGCAACATCCCCGGCGACGGAAACGCGCTGCTGCCCATCATCCGCAAGGCGTTTCAGAACGGCACGGTGCTCACGGTCTGCTCGCAGTGTCCGCAGGGCGCGGTGTCGCTCGGCACCTACGAAACGTCCAGCGCGCTCAAAAAAGCGGGCGCGGTCAGCGGACTCGACATGACGACCGAGGCCGCCGTCGCCAAGCTCTACTATCTCTTCTCCTGCGGCTACGACAAGGAGAAGATCAAGCAGGCAATGGAAGAAGATCTCCGCGGCGAGATCAGCGTTTCTTAAGCGCTTCGAGCGCTTCCTTCGTGTCAACGTCGCGCAGCTCCGTCTCCAGTGCTTCAAAGAGCAGCAGATCATCTAAATGTCTTTTGATGACTGCGCTGCCGCCGACATCGCCCTCAAGCGATAAAAGCTCAGGAAAGAAGCGGGCAGGGAAGATGCAAGGGTTGCCTCGCACGCCGTTGTGTCCCAATCCGACGATGTTTTTGCTGTGCGCGCGGAAGAACTCAAGCTCCTGCGCGACGGTCTTGCGCTTGAGCATCGGCTGGTCGGCCACCATGAAGCAGAGCGCGTCACAGTCTGACAGCGCTGCCGTGCCGAGGCGGATCGTCTCGCTCTGGCCGCGCTCGGGATGTTCGTTCCGCAGCGTTTCAAAGCCAAACTTTTTGGCGGCCGCTTCCACGTTTTCGTGCTGCGTCACGACCAGCACGCGGGAAAAGCTCTCCCGTGGGATCGCATCGAGCGCATGCTCGATAAGCGGCTTTCCGTTTACCATCGCGGCGAGCTTGTTCTCGCCAAAGCGCGCGGCATTGCCCGCCGCCATGACCACGCATCCTATTTTCAACGTGTTATCCATCTATTAAATCACCAGTCATTCGTTTCTTTTTCACCAATCGGCAGAAAAAAGCGGAAAAATGGTACATCCGCGATCATTTGTATTATATCACGCATGCAGCACTGTACAAGCTGTGCGAAATGTGCTAAAATAATAGCAAAGGAGTTGCAGATTTCGAGCAAAACCAACAAAGCGGCTGCTCGGAACAGGAGGTAGACAGATGAGCAAGGTAGGAAAAAGCGAGATCCGCGTCGATGCGTTCGACAAGGTCACCGGACGCACGAAATACTATGAGGATCGGATGCCGGCCGGTGCGCTCTATGCGCGCATCAAGCATTCCACCATCGCGCACGGATTTGTCAAATCAGTCGACAAGTCCGCGGCGGAGGCCATCCCCGGCGTTGTGAAGGTGCTGACCTGCTTCGACGTGCCGGAGCACTGCTTCCCGACGGCGGGCCATCCCTGGTCGATGGACCCGGGGCATCAGGACGTGGCCGACCGCAATCTTTTGAACCGCCATGTGCGCTACTACGGCGACGACGTCGCGGTCGTCATTGCGGAGGATGAGGTCTCGGCCATGCAGGGCGTGCGCGCGCTGAAGGTCGAATATGAGGAACTCCCGTTTGTGCTCGACGTGCAGAAGGCCATGGAGCCCGACGCGCCCTGCGTCCACGAAAATTTCCCGGGGAATATCCTGAAGCACACCGATATCCGCAAGGGCAATTATCAGCAGGCGATCAAAGAGCCCGGCCTCATCAAGGTCGAGGGCTGGTACAACACCCCCACCGTGCAGCACAGTCACATTGAAAACCACGGCTGCTACGCTTACGAGGAAAATGGCCGCATCGTCGTCGTGTCCTCCACGCAGATCCCGCACATCATCCGCCGCATCGTCGGTCAGGCGCTCGGGCGTCCGTGGGCGGATATCCGCGTCATCAAGCCCTACATCGGCGGAGGCTTTGGCAACAAGCAGGATGCGCTCTATGAGCCGCTGTGCGCGTGGTGCTCTACGCAGGTGCACGGAAAATGCGTGCGCATCGACTGCTCGCGTGAAGAGACATTCGTCAGTAACCGTGTGCGCCACTCGATCCGCTTCCATATCATCACGTGGCTCCATAAGGACGGCTCCATCGCCGCGCGCAAGGTCGAGTGCTTCTCCAATCAGGGCGCTTACGCCTCGCACGGCCATTCGATCGTCGCCAAGGCCATGGGCTCGTTCCCGCAGATCTACCCCTGCGAGAATTTTGAGGGCGACGCCTACACCGTCTATACCAACCGTCCCGCCGCGGGCGCGATGCGCGGCTACGGTATGCCGCAGGCCTCGTTTGCGGACGATGCGAACATCGACGAGTGCGCGAAGGCCGTTGGCATCGAGCCGCTCGAATACCGCATGAAGTACATCATGCCCAAGGGCTTCCACGACGGTTTCTCGGGCAATACGAACTACTACGATTCCTTCCGCGACTGCCTTGAAAAGGGCAAGGCCTATATCGATTACGACCGCAAGGTGAAGGAATTTGCAAGCGACACTGGCCCCATCCGCCGTGGCATCGGCGTTGCAGCCTTCTGGTATAATACGGCGGTCTATCCCATCTCGCTGGAGACCTCTTCCAACCGGATGCTGCTGAACCTTGACGGCACGGTGACGATGCAGTGCGGCGAGACGGAGATCGGGCAGGGCGCGGACACGGCCTACGCGCAGATGACGGCTGAGGCCGTCGGCCTCAAGAGCTATCGCGATGTGCGCGTCGTCTCGTGTCAGGATACCGATATCACGCCTACGGGTCTCGGCGCTTACGCGAGCCGCCAGACGTACGTCGCGGGCTTCTCCATCCGCCAGACGGCGACGCTCCTGCGGCAGAAAATTCTTCAGTACGCGACAAAGCTCACCCGTCAGGCGGTCGACAATATGGACATCGTCGACGGCAACATCATCCGCAAGGGCGACGGCATGGTGCTCATGTCGCTGAAAGACCTTGCGATGACCGCGCAGTACAACGCCGCGGACTCCGAGCACATCACCGCCGAGTCGACCTACACCATCCGCAACAACGCCTATTCGTTTGGCTGCACCTTTGCCGACATCGAGGTGGATATCCCGATGTGCAAGGTGACGCTCAAGAAGATCATCAACGTCCACGACTGCGGCAAGCTCATCAACCCCGCGCTTGCCGAGGCGCAGGTCCACGGCGGCATGTCCATGGCCATCGGATTTGGCATGAGCGAGCAGCTGCTCTTCGACGAGAAGACGGGCAGGCCCCTCAACAACAACCTGCTTGACTACAAGCTCTCGACCTTCATGGACCACCCGCACCTGGAGGCGCAGTTCATCGAAAATCCGGAGCCGACGTCGCCGTTCGGCACGAAGGCGCTCGGCGAACCGCCCGCGTGCTCGGGCGCGCCCGCCATCCGCAACGCCATCTACAACGCCACCGGCGTCGCCATCGACACCGTTCCCATCACCCCGCACGTCTTATATGCCGAGTTCAGCAAGGCGGGGCTCATCCACGACAGCTGGAAGGAGGAGAAGTGAGCCATGTATGACATGAAAGCACTCTATGAGGCGGAAAGCATCGAAAACGCCGTCGCCCTCCGCTTGGAGCATCCCGAGGCGCAGATCATCGCCGGCGGCAGCGACGTGCTCGTGCAGATGCGCGAGGGTAAACGCGCCGGGAAGGAGCTCATCTCGATCTACGGCCTCGACGAGCTGCGCGGCGTGAGCATCGACGAGGAGAAAAACATCCGCATCGGCTCGCTCTCGAGCTTTTCCCACATCACGCGTGACCCCATCATCCAGAAGTACATCAATGTCCTCGGCGAGGCGGTCGACATGGTCGGCGGCCCGCAGATCCGAAACATCGGCACCATCGGCGGCAACACCTGCAACGGCGTGACGAGCGCGGACTCCGCCTCCACACTGCATGCGTGGGAGGCCATCGTGGAGCTGACGGGGAAGGACGGCATCCGCCGCCTGCCCATCAAAGACTTTTACATCAAGGCCGGTCAGGTCGACATCCGCGTGGAGGATGGCGAGATCCAGACCGCCATCCTCATCCCAAAGGCGAGCTACGAAAACTGCTATGGCTACTACATCAAGTACGCCATGAGAAACGCGATGGACATCGCGACGCTCGGGTGCAGCGTGAACGTGCGCCTGTCGCCCGACAAGCAGACTATTGAGCGCGCCCGCATCGCCTACGGCGTTGCCGGTCCTGTGCCGATGCGCTGCCCGAGCGCGGAGGCAGCTGCCAAGGATAAACCCTTGACACTTGAGACGGCGGAAGACTTTTCGCTTGCCGTGCTGAAGGACATCCACGCACGCGACAGTTGGCGCGCCTCCAAGGCGTTCCGCGAACACATCGCGGTCGAAATGGCCAAGCGCTGCCTGATCGAGTCTATCAAACGGGCGGGAGGTGTCATCAAATGAGTCAGTACAAGCTGGTGCGATTCAACTTAAACGGCAAGGACGTTGAGAAAATGGTCGACGTGCGTGCGTCGCTGACCGATATGCTGCGAAACGATTACCATATGACGTCCGTGAAGAAGGGCTGCGAGGTCGGCGAGTGCGGCGCCTGCAATGTCATCATCGACGGCGAGGCATTCAACTCGTGCATCTACCTCGCCGTCTGGGCAGACGGCAAGCACATCCGCACGCTCGAAAGCCTGATGGGGCCCGACGGCGAGCTGAGCGACATCCAGCAGGCGTTCATTGAAGAGACCGCTGTCCAGTGCGGCTTCTGCACGCCGGGCTTCATCATGACTGCGGTCGAGATCTTGGAGACGAACCGCCTCTACACCGATGACGAGCTCAGAAAGCTCCTCTCCGGCCATCTGTGCCGCTGCACGGGCTATGAAAATATTCTGCGCGCGGTGAAAAAGACGATGTATCGCCGCCTCGGCCTGCCGCTTCCGGAATAAGGCCGCGCCTTTACAAAATCGAAACAGGAAAAAATATTGTCTTCTTACGAAATCGGTGCTATAATCCAAATAGCACCGATTTTGTTTCAAGGCGCGAAAAAGGAGGAATCTTTATGGTCATTACGGTTGGCAGACAATACGGCAGCGGCGGACGCGAGATCGGCACGATGCTTGCCAAGCAGCTCGGCATCGCCTATTACGACGATATGCTGCTCAAGGAGGCGGCAGAGGAGAGCGGACTGTGCGAAGAGCTGTTCCGTTCCTTTGACGAACGCCCGAAGAGCTTTCTCTATTCCATCGCGATGGACCCCTATTCCTTCTCGATGAACCATGTGACGCCCAAGGGCTCCATCGAACAGCAGGTGTACCTGGCGACCTACGACACGATCAAAAAGCTCGCCGACAAGGGCCCCTGCGTCCTGATCGGCCGCTGCGCGGACTACGCGCTCAAGGATCGCGACGACGTCATCAATCTCTTCATCACGGCTCCGCTCGAAAACCGCATCAAGCGCGTTGCCGCCCGCAACGGCATCAGCGAGAACGAGGCGAAAGACCGCATCAAGAAGACGGATAAGTCCCGCGCTTCCTACTATAACTACTATTCCGCCAAGGACTGGGGCGATGCCAAGAGCTATGACCTCTGCATCGATTCGAGCCTGCTCGGCATCGATGGCACGGTCGAGCTTTTGAAGGACCTTATCCGCATCAAGGGCATCAAGTAAACGAAAAATCTAAAAAAGCAGCCGTATGAAACGGCTGCTTTTTTCCGCTATTCACGGCGGTTCAACTTGACGAAAAAGGAAAGAGCGAATTTGTGAAAAAAGTTTACGCTTTCCCCCTATGCAAAAGAGCAAAAATACGCTAAAATAGTAGCTGTGAAAATTTGAACTTGTACCTGAAAGGGGAGATTATGAGCATGGCTCAACTCAAGTATAAGCGCGTGCTGCTCAAGATCAGCGGTGAGGCGTTGGCGGGCGACAAGCACTTCGGCTTCGACTTCGACGTCGTTTCCAAGGTGTGCGACGTCATCAAAAAGTGCACGGACATGGGTGTGCAGATGGGCGTCGTCATCGGCGGCGGCAACTTCTGGCGCGGCGTGAAAAACGGCGAGGGCTACATCGAGCGCACCCGTGCCGACCACATGGGCATGCTGGCCACGGCGATGAACTGCATGGCGGTCGCCGATGTGCTCGAGCAGAAGGGCGTCGACGTGCGCGTGCAGACGGCGCTGGAGATCAAAGAAGTCGCCGAACCCTACATCCGAGCCCGCGCCATCCGGCATTTGGAAAAGGGCCGCGTAGTGCTCTTTGGCTGCGGCATCGGCTCTCCGTTTTTCTCGACCGATACGGCAGCGGTGCTGCGCGCAGCAGAGATCAATGCCGATGTGATCCTGCTCGCCAAGAACATCGACGGCGTTTACAACGCCGACCCCGCCAAAGATGCAAACGCGATCAAGTACGACGCTATCTCCTATGAGGACGTGCTGGCCCAGCACCTTGCGGTCATGGACTCCACGGCCACGTCGCTTTCGATGGACAACCACATTCCCGTGCTTGTCTTTGCCCTCAAGGATCCCGAGAACATCATTCGCGCGGTCGAGGGCGAGAAAATCGGTACCATCGTCGGCGAAAACTGAGCGACCCCGCACTTGCGGTTTTACGATAAAAATTTTTGAGGAGGTATCCCCATGAATAAAGAAGATTACAAGGTTTATTCCGACAAAATGAGAAAGAGCATCGACGCGGTGAACGCGGACTTTGCCTCTGTGCGCGCAGGCCGCGCCAACGCCTCTGTGCTCGACCGCATCAGCGTCGACTACTACGGCTCTCCCACGCCCATCCAGCAGATCGCGGCCATCGCTTCTCCCGATCCGCGCCAGCTTGTCATCACCCCGTGGGACGGCACGGCCCTCAAGCCCATCGAGCGCGCCATTCAGGAGTCTGACCTTGGCATCAACCCGCAGAACGACGGCAAGTCCATCCGCCTGAACTTCCCGCAGCTCACGGAGGAGCGCCGTAAGGAGCTCGTCAAGCAGATCCATAAGTATTCCGAGACCGGCAAGGTCGCCATCCGCAACATCCGCCGCGACGCGATGGAGGCCTTCAAGAAGAAGCAGAAGGCCAGCGAGATCACCGAGGACGACCTGAAGGTTGCCGAAAAGGACCTGCAGAAGCTGACCGACGACATGTGCAAAGAGGTCGACGCCCTTCTCGAGAAGAAAGAGAAGGAGCTCATGGCGGTCTGATATGGGGCTCTTTTCCAAAGAGAACAAGGCAGGGCAGGTTGATTTGAACAACCTGCCTTGTCATGTTGCCGTCATTATGGACGGCAACGGCCGCTGGGCGCAAAAGCGCGGCCTCCCGCGCTCGGCCGGTCACAAGGCGGGGGCGGAGACATTTCGAAAGCTCGGCACCTACTGCAAGAACCTGGGCATCGACTATCTGACGGTCTACGCCTTTTCGACCGAAAACTGGAAGCGCCCGAAGGACGAGGTCGACGGTATCATGCACTTACTCGAGCAATATCTGCACGAGTGCATCGACACGATGGAAAAGGACGGCAACCGCCTGCACTTTCTGGGTGATTTAAGCGTCCTGACGCCGGAACTTCGGGAACTCATCGATGAGACGAATGAGATTTCATCCCGCATCGAAGGCTTTCAGGCCAACGTCTGCCTCAACTACGGCGGACGCGACGAGATCCTGCACGCCGCCCGCGCCTTCGCGCGTGACTGCGCGGCAGGGGAGCAGGACGCGGACAGCCTGACCGAGGAGGGCTTTTCGCGCTACCTCTATTCAAGTGGACTTCCCGATCCCGACCTTCTCATCCGCCCGGGCGGGGAGAAGCGCATCAGCAACTACCTTTTGTGGCAGTGCGCGTACAGCGAGTTTTACTTCTGCGACACGCTCTGGCCAGACTTTACGGAAAGAGAATTCGACAAGGCGCTCATCGCGTATCAGCATCGCGAGCGCCGCTTCGGTGGTTTGAAACAGGAGAAACAGAAATGAAACAAAGATGGTTGGTGGTGATCGTTGGATTGCCGGCGCTGCTCGCCGTGCTGCTTGCCTGCCCCGCATGGGCGACGATGCTCGTCGTCTGCGGCATCGCGGGCATCGCGGCCTATGAGCTGCTGCACACGGCAGGGGAGAACGTCCCGGCGGATTTCTACTGGGGACTTGTCACATCGGTCGTCATGCAGGAGATATGGCTCTTTTGGGAAAGGGCGAGCGGTGTACACGCTCTCCCGATTTCGACTGTTACGCTCTTCCGCTGGATCCTTGTGATGGGGGCGTTTCTCTCCGCGGTTGTCTATTACGGCAAGGAAAAGCCCTTCACGTTCCACGATGTGGCGGTGACCATCGTCGGCGGCATCGTGTTCCCGGCGATGTACAGCTGCATTTTCCTGCTGCGTATGGACGGGGAGTTTGGCAAGGTCTATGTGCTCGCGCCGTTCTGCGTCGCGTTTGCGGGCGATGCACTCTCGATGTATTTCGGCATGTGGTTCGGCAAGCGCAAGATGGCGCCGCACGTCAGCCCGCACAAGACCTGGGCGGGCGCCATCGGCGGCCCTATCGGCAGCGCGCTTGCGCTGGTGCTGCTCGGCCTTGTCGGCAAGGCATGGCTCGGCTATGCGCCGAACTACCTCATGCTGATTCTTGTCGGCGTGGTGGCCAACATCTTCGGCCAGCTCGGCGACCTCTCGATGTCGCTCGTCAAGCGCGAGGCCGGTATCAAGGATTACAGCCACCTCTTCCTGACGCACGGTGGCATGCTCGACCGCTTTGACTCCACGCTCTTCATCGCGCCGGTCGTGTGGGCTGCGGTCTGTGGAGGCCTATTATGACAAGGAGTATTGCTTTACTCGGTTCCACCGGCTCCATCGGCCGCCAGACGCTTGAGGTGGCGCGCGAGCTGGGGCTTTCCGTCGCTGCGCTGACGGCGAATAAAAGCGTTGACCTCATCGAACAGCAGGCGCGGGAATTTTGCCCGCGTCTTGCCGTGCTTTATGACGAGGACGCGGCAAATGAGCTCCGCGCGCGGCTCTCCGACACAAACACCCAAGTGCTCTCCGGCATGGAGGGCCTTCTGGCCGCCGCCACGGCGGACGACGCTGACACGGTCGTCACCGCTGTAATGGGCATGATCGGCCTCCAGCCGACGCTCGCGGCGATCGAGAAGAAAAAGCGCATCGCGCTTGCCAACAAGGAAACGCTCGTCTGCGCGGGCGAGCTTGTGGTGGACGCGGCGGAAAAATACGGCGCGGAGATCGTCCCCGTCGACAGCGAGCACAGCGCGATCTTCCAGTGCTTGCAGGGCTGCCGCGACCGCGGTGAGATCAAGCGCCTCATTCTGACCTGCTCGGGCGGGCCGTTCTACGGTCTGAGTGCGCAGGAGCTTGCGTTGAAGACGAAGGCCGACGCGCTCAAGCACCCGAACTGGACAATGGGTGCGAAGATCACCATCGACTCCGCGACCCTGATGAACAAGGGCCTTGAGATCATCGAGGCCATGCGGCTCTACCGCCTGCCGCTGCGTCAGGTCGACGCGGTCATCCATCGCCAGAGCATCGTGCACTCGCTCGTCGAGTTTCACGATGGGGCGATGCTCGCCCAGCTCGGCACGCCGGACATGAAACTGCCCATCCGCTACGCGATGACGTACCCCAACAGGGCCGTTTCGCCCGCGGAGCCGCTTGACCTTCTCAAGTGCCCGCCGCTGACGTTCGCCGAGCCCGATGAAGAGGTCTTCCGCTGCCTGAAGATCGCCAAGCAGTGCGCCGCCATCGGCAATGTCTACTGCGCGGCGATGAACGGCGCAAATGAAGAGGCCGTCGCGGCGTTTCTGCGCGATGAGATCGGCATCTGTGCCATCCCTGACCTCATCGAAGCGGCGCTCGATAAAACCGAGACGGTATATCAGCCGCAGCTTTCGGATATTCTGGAAGCAGACCGGCTCGCGCGCGAGGTCGTGCGCGAAAAGCTCAACTGACCAAATTTAGGAGAGACCATGGTTTATATTCTCATTGCGATCCTGATTTTCGGCGTGCTCATCGCCGTGCATGAGTTTGGCCACTTTTTGGCGGCCAAGGCCTGCGGCGTGCGCGTCAACGAATTTTCCATCGGCATGGGCCCGCAGCTCTTCCATAAGACGAAAGGAGACACCGAATACTCCCTGCGGCTCCTGCCCATCGGAGGCTACTGCGCCATGGAGGGCGAGGACGAGGATTCGGACGACGACCGCGCGCTGGGCCGCCAGGTCTGGTGGAAGAAGTTCATCATCTTCGTCGCGGGCGCGTTCATGAACTTCCTGACAGGCCTCATCATTGTCATCTGCCTGTACGCAGGCGCGCAGGCGTTCTACACGACGGAGATCGTCGAGCTGAACCCCGATTTCCCGCAGCAGGGAGAGGACGGCCTGATGCCCGGCGACACGATCTACGCCATCAATGGCGAGCGTATTTATTTAAAGAGCGACGTGTCGCTCATCATGGGCCTTGGCGACACGGGCACGATCGACATGACCGTCCTGCGCGACGGCAAAAAGCTCGACCGCACGCTCACGAAGCAAGTCTACACTGACGAAAACGGGCAGGAGTATGAGGCCTACGGCTTTACCTACGGCGGGATCGTCGAGGCGACGCCGCTTCTGCGCCTGCAATACAGCTGGTACCAGACGATGGACTATGTCCGCATCGTGAGACTGAGCCTGCAAATGCTGCTTTCGGGTGCGGCGGGCGTGAACGATCTGAGCGGCCCGGTCGGCATCGTCTCGACCATCACGGAGGTCGGCAAGGAGACCGAGGCCGAGGCGGGCTTCGGCGCGGCACTCGAGAGCATTCTCTACTTCGCCGCGATGTTCGCGGTGAACCTCGCCGTGATGAACCTGCTGCCGCTGCCCGCGCTCGACGGCGGACACGTGCTGTTCCTGCTCGTCAACGGCATCGCCGTGGCGCTTTTCAAAAAGGAAATTCCGTCCAAATATCTGAACGTCATCAACGGCATCGGCTTTGCGCTTTTAATGGCGCTGATGCTGTTCGTCACGTTCCACGACATTGTCAAGCTCCTGTGAGGAGGATGATCTTATGAGCAAGCAAATTATCGCAGGCGGCGTTGCTATCGGCGGCGGCGCGCCGGTCACGATCCAGTCGATGTGCAACACGCACACTGAGGATGCCAAGGCCACCATCGCGCAGATCCACGCGCTCGAAGAGGCGGGCTGCGAGATCGTGCGCGTCACGGTGCCGAATATGGAGGCCGCGCACGCGCTGAGTGAAATTAAGGAGAATATCTCCATCCCGCTCGTCGCGGACATTCATTTCGACTACCGTCTCGCCGTCGAAGCGGCGGCGCGCGGCGCGGACAAAATTCGCATCAACCCCGGCAACATCGGGGGAGATGACCGCGTCAAGGCGGTTGTTGACGCCTGCCGTGAACACAAGGTTCCCATCCGCATCGGCGTGAACGGCGGCTCGCTTGAAAAGGAGCTGCTCGCAAAATATGGCCGCGTGACGCCCGAGGCGCTCGTCGAGAGCGCGCTCAGACATGTGCGGCTGCTTGAAAAGTTCGATTTTACCGAGATCTGCATCTCGGTCAAGAGCTCTGATGTACCGCTCAACATGGCGGCCTATCGCCTTCTGCACGAAAAGGTCGACTATCCGCTCCACCTCGGCGTGACCGAGGCGGGCACGCCCACGATGGGGCTTTTGAAGTCCGCCATCGGCATCGGCGGCCTTCTGTGCGAGGGCATCGGCGACACGATGCGCGTCTCGCTCACGGCGGACCCCGTGGAAGAGGTCTACGCCGCCAAGCGCATTTTGCAGGCCTGCGGCATCCGCCGCAGCGGTGTGAACCTCGTCTCCTGTCCGACGTGCGGCCGCACGGCGTACGACATGATCCCAATCGCCGAGGAGTTGGAGCGCCGTCTTGCCGACTGCAAGAAGAATATCACGGTCGCCGTGATGGGCTGCATCGTCAACGGGCCCGGTGAGGCCTCGGCCGCCGATATCGGCGTGGCCGGCGGCAAAGGTGAGGGCATGATTTTCCGAAAAGGAAAAATCCTTTACAAAGTGCCGCAGGAAAAGCTTGTCGACGCTTTGATGGAGGAAATCAAAAAAATCTGATCGAGCGGAAACGATACTGAGATAAGGTTGTGGCTATGGCACAAAAGATTCCTTTTTTTGAATTATTCACCGACTTTTCGCCGGATTTTGACCTGCGCGTCCCGCTCAACGCCGCGATGGTCACGAACATGGTGCTCGAGCCGGAAAAGCGCACGATGACGCTCGACATGACCGTGCGCGCGGAGATGAACGACTCGACGCGCGAAACGGTCGAGCAGCTTCTTGCGCGCAATTACGACTTAAAGCGCGTGGACATCCACGTCAAATCAACGGCGGAGGCCTTTCCCGACATGTTGAAGAACGCTGGCCGCAAGGTGAGCGGCAGCGGGAGTGTCATCATGGGCCGCGAGATTGCAAAGGGGAGAGTGCTCCCCATCAGCGAGCTGACGCCAAAGGCCGGTCACGTCGTCGTTGAGGGCAAGGTCTTCAAGTTCGACTGCCACGAGACGCGCCGCGCCGGCGTCTGGACGATGTTGCTCGAAATGACGGACTACGAAGGCTCGCTCTTCATCCGCCGCAGCATGCCCGAGCGCGAGGCGACGGAGCTTCTCGGCAAGATCAGCGTCGGCATGTGGCTGCGCGTCAGCGGCCGCATGGAGCTCTCCTACGATGGTAAGGATATGCAGCTCAACCCGCAGGACATCATGCAGATCGACCACGCCGAGCGCACGGACACGGCGGAGGAAAAGCGCGTCGAGCTGCACTTACATACCCGTATGTCCAACATGGACGCGCTGACCGACACCGCCGCGGTCGTCAAGCGCGCGATCAAGTGGGGGATGCCCGCCATCGCCATCACGGATCACGGCGTAGCGCAGAGCTTCCCGGACGCTTGGCACACCGGCGAGGGTAAAATAAAACTCCTTTACGGCTGTGAGGGCTATTTTCTCAACAACATCGACGACCGTATCTGTGTGCACGGCCCGCAGGACGGCGATTTTTCGACTGAGATCTGCTGTTTCGACATTGAAACAACGGGTCTGAAGGTCGCGCACGATGCCATCACCGAGATCGGTGCAGTCATTCTGAAAGACGGCGAGATCGTCGACACGTTCCAGACCTTTGTCGACCCCGAGTGCCGGCTTTCGCCTGAGATCATCGGCCTGACCGGCATCACAGACGACATGCTGCGCGGCGCGCCGAAGCTGGAGGACGCGCTGCACGCGTTTTTGGCCTTTGCGGGCGGCCGCCCGCTCGCTGCGCACAATGCGGAGTTTGATATCAGCTTCATCCGCGCAGGCTGCAAAAAGTGCGGCATCCCGTTCGAGCCGACGTATCTCGACTCGCTGATTTTCGCGCAGAATCTCCTGCCCGAGCTCGGCAAGTACAAGCTCGACATCGTGGCCGACCACTTGCAGCTCCCGCAGTTCAACCACCACCGCGCGTCCGACGATGCGGTCCCGGTCGCGCAGATGCTGGCCAAGTTCTTCGTCATGCTCGAAGAGCGCGGCGTCACGCGCCTCCAGCAGATCAACGACGAGATGACGAAGCTCCGCCCGCTCGGCGTCAAGCGCAACCGTTTCCCAAAGCACATCATTCTGATCGCCAAGAACAAGGTGGGCCTCAAGAACCTCTACCAGCTCATCTCGGCGTCGAACCTCAAATACTTTAAGCGCGTGCCGATCATCCCGAAAAGCGAGCTTGTCGCGCATCGCGAGGGCTTGATCATCGGCTCTGCCTGCGAGGCGGGCGAGCTGTTCCGCGCCATCGTCGACCACAAGGACTGGAATGAGCTCAAGCGCATCGCCTCGTTCTACGACTATCTTGAAATTCAGCCGCTCGGCAATAACCGCTTCATGGTGCGCGACGGCACGGTGCGCGACGACGAAGACCTCAAGGACTTCAACCGCACTGTTGTCAAGCTTGGCGAAGAGCTCGGCAAGCCCGTCTGCGCAACGGGCGACGTCCACTTCCTCGACCCCGAAGACGAGGTTTATCGCCATATCCTGCTCGCGTCAAAGAAATTCGCCGACGCGAACGAGCCCGTCCCGCTCTACTTCCGCACGACGGACGAAATGCTCAAGGAATTTGACTACCTCGGCAAGGAGAAAGCCTACGAGGTCGTCGTGACGAACCCCCGCGCCATCGCCGAGCAGGTGGAGGATATCGAGCTTTTGCCCAAGGGCAAGCTGTTCCCGCCGCGGCTTGAAAATTCGGAGGAAGACCTTAACCGCATGGTGTGGGGGAAAGCGCACGAGCTTTACGGCGACGATCTGCCGCAGCTGATCGTCGACCGGCTGAACGTCGAGCTCGGCAGCATTCTGGGCAAGTACGACGTCGTCTACATGTCGGCGCAGAAGCTCGTGCAGCGCTCGCTCGAGTGCGGCTACCTCGTCGGCTCGCGAGGGTCGGTCGGCTCGTCGCTTGTCGCGTACATGGCCGGCATCACCGAGGTCAACGCCCTGCCGCCGCACTACCGCTGCCCCAAGTGCCGCAACGTCGAGTTCCATGCGGGCGAGTACGGCTGCGGCGCGGACATGCCCGATAAAATGTGTCCCGTCTGCGGCACGAAGTACGTCAAGGACGGCTTCGACATCCCGTTTGAAACTTTCCTCGGCTACGGCGGCGGCAAGGTGCCGGATATCGACCTCAACTTCTCAGGCGAATATCAGGCGCGCGCCCACGCGCACGCGGTCGAGATGTTCGGCAAGACGCAGGTCTTCCGCGCGGGTACGATCGGTACGCTCGCGGAGAAGACGGCCTACGGCTTCGTCAAAAAATACCTCGAGGAAAACGGCATCGCCGCGGGCAACGCCGAGATCGACCGCCTGACGGCGGGCTGCGTCGGCGTGCGACGCACGACGGGCCAGCATCCCGGCGGACTCGTCGTCGTGCCGGACGACATGGATATCGAGGATTTCTGCCCCGTGCAGCACCCCGCGGACGACCCCGACAGCGACACGATCACCACGCATTTCGAATATCACTGCATGGAGGACAACCTCTTAAAGCTCGATATGCTCGGCCACGATGACCCGACGATGATCCGCATGCTCGAAAATCTGACGGGCGTGAACGCTCGCGCTATCCCGCTCGACGACCCCGACACGATGTCGATCTTCATCTCGTCCAAGGTGCTCGGCTACGAGAACGACGAAGTGCTCGGCCCCACGGGCGCCGTCGCGATCCCGGAGTTCAACACGCGCTTCACGCGCCAAATGCTCGTCGACACGCAGCCGAAGGACTTCAACACGCTGCTGCGCCTTTCAGGCTTCTCCCACGGCACGGACGTGTGGCTCGGCAACGCGAAGGATCTGATCGTCAGCGGCACGGCGAGCGTTCTGGAGACCGTCGGCTGCCGTGACGATATCATGCTCTACCTCATCTCTATGGGGCTTGACCCGAAGATGAGCTTTAAGATCATGGAGGCCGTCCGAAAGGGCAAGGTCAAGGGCGGCAAGGCGGGGGACTGGCCGATGTGGGTCGAAGAGATGCGCAAGCACGACGTGCCGGAGTGGTACATCGAGTCGCTTGCAAAAATCGGCTACCTCTTCCCGAAAGCGCACGCGGTCGCATACGTTATGATGGCGTTCCGTATCGCGTGGTTCAAGGTGCACGAGCCGCTCGCGTTCTACGCGACGTTCTTCTCCATCCGCGCCAAGGCATTCGACGCCGCCGAGTGCTGCAAGGACGCCGACGCGCTGCGCCGCCGCATCCGTGAGATTGAAAACAACAAGGATGCAACCGCCGTGGAGCAGGACTTGATGACGACGCTTGAAGTCTGCTACGAATTCTGCCTGCGCGGCTTCCACTTTGAGCCCATTGATATCTACCGCAGCGATGCGACGAAGTTCGTCGTCACGGAAAACGGCCTGCTGCCGCCGTTCACGTCCGTCCGCGGACTCGGCGAGACCGCAGCGCTCGACACCGTCGAGAAGCGCAAGGGGAAGGACTTTACATCGGTGGAGGAGTTTTCCCTCTGCTGCAACAAGCTGTCGCAGACGCATATCGACCAGCTGCGCGCGCTGGGCGCGTTTGCGGGATTGCCTGAAACGAGCCAGTTAACATTGTTTTAACACACTGTGTTGTATTGTTCCCTGCGTACTCGCAGGGGGGCGTTTTTCCCTGCACCGTGCAGGGGACGCGGATAAGGGGGACATTCTCTCGCGTGAGAGAATGTCCCCCTTAGACCCCCAAGAGAACGCGAGGGGAGGGCCCCTTGACCCCCAACATTGCCGGTCTGGGGCTTGAAGAGCTGCACATGCTGCGCAGTGTAGGTGCGGTGTACATGGCTTCGCCATGAATCTTCTGCGAGTCGTCACCGATTACAACCGCGCCTTACTATCGTGAGGCGCGAGTGACGTTTTCTCGGCGGCAGACTGCGTACCGAATGCGGCATTGCTTCGCTCGCCGCATTGATAAGACTGGCGGTAGACGGAAATTACTGCGAACTTCTACGAGATGGGCAGAGCGGCACCCGCAAGGGGTGTGCCGCATCCGTAAGGCGTCAGAGCCGCCAACGGCTGCGCAACAGCGGATAGTAGGAGCAGAGACAAGTCGTATAGCAGTTCCAACGCGGCTTTGCCGCGCTCAGGCATCTCCATTCCGGAGGCATAGAAGTCATTCAAGCCCGAGACTGCCAATCAATCCCTTTCTCTTGGGGGTCCAAGGGGGATATTCTCTTTCCGAGGAAAGAGAATATCCCCCTTTTTCACACCCCGCACGGTACGGGGTACCCCTTTACCCTTTAGGGCAAAACGCAAAAATAAAACCTACCTTGCGGCAGGTTCTATTTTTAGGTCTTACAGTCCCAGTTCGACGGCGCGGCGAAGCCTAACTTTGCCGTCGAGCGCTTCGTCGATCGTGTGGATCAGCGCCTCGCGGTCGCGGTTGAGCGTGCCGCCGAGGGGGAGGTAGTTCGACGCGTGGTTCGAGCGGAAGATGCTGCCGTCGGAGTCGATGTGCTCCAAAAAGAGGCGTGTTTCACGCATCAGCTCGGGCGGCTCCATCATCTTGAACTCGCCGCTCGCAATCCAGTCGTGCAGCGGCGTGCCCGAGTAGACGCGAAGCGTCAAAAACGCGATATAGTCGGGCTTCATGCGGGAAACGGCTTTCGCCGTGTCGATGGCGTGGGCCTGCCAGTCGCCGTTCGCGCCCGCCATGCCGTTGATGGCCGTGACGGAGGTGGCGATGCCCGCCTGCTTGCAGCGGATGGCGTTTAAGACGATCTCCTCGGCAGTAACGCCCTTGCAGAACTTTTTGAGAAGCTCTTCGTTGCCGCTCTCAAGGCCGATATACACGATGCCGAGGCCGTGCTCGCGCAGCGTACGCAACTCGTCGTCCGTCTTGCGCATGATGGCCTTGGTCGTTGCGTAAGCCGCCACGCGCTTGCAGGTGGGAAAGTGGTCGCGGATATAGTCGAGAACGGTCAGAAGGTAATCCATCGGCAGGATCAGCGCGTCGCCGTCGGCTAAAAAGATCTTCTCGATATAGCGCCCGTAGGCGCGTGCCTCGTCGAGGTCGGAGAGCACCTGCTCAATGGGGTTGATGGAGAACTTTTTGTCCTTGTACATCGTGCAGAACGCACATTTGTTGTGGCTGCACCCGAGCGTGCACTGCACGATGAGGCTGCGCGCCTCGCTGGGGGGACGGTAAACGGCTCCCGAATAATGCATCAGGGTTCCTCCTTACAAAATCAGCCGAGCTTGGCCTGGCACTTGTCCATGAAGCGATCCACGGTGATGACGGCGCGCTGGTGCGTGCCCTCGCCGATGAGGCCGGCGGTGTCGGTCGCGGTGGCCTTGAAGTCGACCATCTTGCCGTTTGCGGAAATGTCCGTGACCTCGACGGTAACGGTGATCTCCATGCCAACGGGCGAGGGGGAGACATGGGAGACCTCGACCTTGGTGCCGACGGTGCTCTTACCCTCGGGCAGCTCCTGCTGGAGATAGGTGAAGGCGGCGTTTTCGACCATCGCGACGAGATACGGCGTGCCAAACACCGGCAGACCGCCGCTGCCGAGCGCGGCAGCGGTCATGTCTTCCGTAACAACTTTCTTGACGGTAAAAGTATCTCCGATTTTCATCTTAAAAAACTCCTTTACGATATTACTTGGCAGCTTTGACCTTGATCCAGAGCTTGCTCAGCTCGCGCATGAGCACCTGGTTGTCATGGAACATCTCGTCCTTGTCGTAGCCGCTGCGGGGAAGGTAGGCGGCATTGTCCGCGTAGAGATCCTCAGACGAGGTCATCTCTTCAAACACTTCCGCGTTGGGAGAAGTATAACCCACCGTTTCGGTGTTGTCAAACGCGGCTTCATAGGTGAGCATGTAGTTGATGAACTCGTGGGCGAGCTTGGGATTCTCGGCATTTTGGGGAATGACCATGGCATCGCACCAGATGTTCGTGCCCTGGGAGGGCATATAGAAGCTCATGTCTTCGTTTTCATCAAGCACCACGGCCGCGTCGCCGGAGTAGACGACGGCGATGTCCTTGTAGCCGTTCATCATGCCGTCGATGACCTCATCGGTCACGTAGACGGGGGACATGGTGTTGTTCATCTGCAGGAGCCACTCATAGGCGTCGTTGATCTCGTTGGGGTCCTCGGTGTTCATCGAGTAGCCCAGCGCCTTGAACGCCATCATGAACGAGTCGCGCTCGGAATCGTAGATGTAGATGTGACCGGCGTAGTCGGTGTTGCGCAGGATCTCCCAGCCCTCGCTCTCGATGACGGCAGGGTCGACGTTCTCGTGGTTGTAGACGAGACCGACGCTGCCCCAGAAGTAGGGGATGGAGTACGTGTTGTCAGGATCATAGCTCATACCGAGCACGGCATCAGACATGTTCTCCATATTGGGGATCATGCTCTTGTCAAGCGGCTGGAGGAAGTCCTCGTTCATCAGGCGTTCGATCATGTAGTCGGACGGAATGATGACATCGTAGCGGTCGCCGGCCATGAGCTTGGTGTACATCATCTCGTTGGAGTCGAAGTTCTCGACGATGACGCGCACGCCGTACTGCTTTTCAAAGTCGGAGATGACGTTCTCGCCGAGGTACTCGCCGGGGAGATAGAGCTTCAACACGTTGCTGCCGTACTTCTCGACAGCCGCGGCGCTCTTGTGCTGCTGGGAAAGGCTCGCGCCCACGGTGCCGCCGACAACGGCCAGCACCAGCACGGCGGCAACAGCTGCCATGGCCTTGCGGCTCACGGCGCGGGAGGACTTGCCGTCCTTTTCGCGCTTTTCGCGCACGATCGGCACGATGTTCACGACGCCGAGCACCAGCGTAATGAGAAGAATCACAATGGTAGAAAGGGCGTTGATGGACGGGTTCACGCGCTTGGACATCGTGTAGACCAAAATCGAAATGTTGTTGACGCCGTTGCCCGTTGTGAAGTACGAGATGACGAAGTCGTCAAAGCTCATCGTGAACGCAATGAGTGCGCCAGAGACGATACCCGGCTTGATCTGCGGCACGATGACTTTCGTGAGCGCCTGGAACGGCGTTGCGCCAAGGTCCATCGCTGCGTCGATCAGGTTAGGGTCGAGCGAGCGGAGCTTCGGCGTGACGGAGAGCATCACATAGGGGATGCAGAACATGATATGCGCGATGAGCAGCGTGCCGAAGCCTTTTTTGACCGTGAGAACGCTGAAAAACATCAGAAGTGAGATGGCCGTGACGATATCGGGGTTCATCACGGGCAGGTCGTTGACGCGCTCGACCATCTTCTGCACAACCTTGCGGGATTTGGAGAGGCCGATGGCCGTGATCGTGCCGACGACTGTCGCGACGACCGTCGCGATGACGGCGATGATGACCGTGTAGAGCACAGCCTCCATCATCGTCGAGTCTGCGAACATCTTTTCATACCAGCGCAGCGAGAAGCCGCCGAACTTCGTCAGCGAGCGGGAATCGTTGAACGAAAAGATAATGATATAGAGGATGGGGAGGTAGAAGAAGAGCATCGTGAGCGTCAGGATGATCTTCGAGCCGACAGAGGTTTTCTTTTTCATGCGCTTCTCACTCCTTTCCCTGCGAGGCGACCTGAACGTCCGCCTTGCGCGTCAGCCACATCGAGATCATGATGATGACCGCCATGATGAGCGAGATGGCCGAGCCGAAGTTCCAGTCGCCGGTGGTGAGGAACTGCGTTTCAATGATGTTGCCGACGAGGACGTACTGTCCGCCGCCGAGAAGCTTCGGAATGAAGAAGCTCGACACCGCGGGCAGGAACACGAGCGTGATGCCGGAGATCACGCCGGGAAGCGAGAGCGGCAGCGTCACGCGCAGGAATGCCTGCACCGGCGTTGCACCGAGGTCGTTGGCAGCTTCCAAAAGGCTCTTGTCCATCTTGGCAAGGGACGTGTGGATCTGCAGGATCATAAAGGGAATGAAGTTATAGACCATGCCGAGGATGACGGCAAAGCTCGTGTGGATCATCGACACGGGGCCGATGCCGAACCACGAAAGGATCGTGTTGAAGATGCCCTCGTCCTGCAAAATGCCCATCCAAGCATAGGTGCGCACCAGCATGTTGACCCAGGTCGGCATGGTGATGAGCAGAATTAAGATCGTGTTGCTGCGGCCGCCGCGCTGCGCGATGACGTAGGCGATGGGGTAGCCGAGCGCAACGCAGATGAGCGTTGTGATGAGCGCGATATAGAGCGAGCGCAGCAACACATCCATAAAGACCTTGTCCGTGACGAAGCGGGCAAAGTTCTCAAAGGTGAACTGGAATGTCAGCACCGAGTTGCCGGAGGTCGTGAAGGCATAGAGCACGATCAGAAGCATCGGCACCACGATGATCGCGATGATCCACGCGATATACGGGTAAGTCATGGAACGAAAGCGCTTCACCACTGGCCCTCCTTCTTCATCACGTGGATGTCCTCGGGGCGGAAGACAAGGCCGACCTGCTCGCCCTCTTCAAAGGCGTGGGTGGTGGAGACCTTGTACTCATAGCCCTCGGTGGAGAAGGTCACATCGTAAACGCCCGGGGTGATGGTCTCGGGGTCGAAGTCGTACTTGACGTCCGTGATCTCGACCTGTTCGCCGTCTTCGAGGGACCACGCCGACGCGCTGGCCCAGGTCTCAAGGTCGGTGTCGAGCGCGATGCTCTCCTGAATGTCCTCGACCTTTTTGAAGAAGTTCATCGCGTAAATTTCTTCCTGATAGACCTTGCTCTCGACGCGGTTCTGCGCTACGACGAGCACCTTGACGGTGATAGACGTATCGTTCGCGGTGGCAAAGGTCACGGTGTAGTTGCCGGTCTCGGGCTTGATGTCGTATTCGACGGTCTTGATGGAGATGGGCTCCTCGGTTTCGGCGTCCCACGCCTCGGCAGAGGCGAGGGCGACGACCTTGGCGTCGTCGAGCTCTTCGACGTCCTCCACGTCCAGAAGGAAGGCGTTCGCACTGATCTTCTCGCCCTTTTCCTCGTTGTAGACAGGGCGGTCCTGCGAGACCTGCATCTTCACGGTGATGGACGTACCGACGCGCGTTTCGACCACGGTTTCATAGTGCATGCCCTTGAAAAGCTGAGACTTGACCGTGCCCTTGAGCATACCCTCGGCACGCGGGACAATGTCGAGGTGCTCGGGGCGGATGACGACGTCGACCTTTTCGTTCTTATTGTAGCCGCGGGCACGGCAGGCGTACTTCTTGTCCTCGAACATGACGAGGTCGTCCTCAAGCATGACGCCGTCGATGATGTTCGTCTCGCCGATGAACTTGGCGACGAATTCGTTGACGGGGGTGCGGTAGATTTCGGTCGGCGTACCGATCTGCTGAATTTCACCCGCATTCATGACGACGATCTTGTCGGACATCGTCAGCGCCTCTTCCTGATCGTGCGTGACGAAGATGAACGTGATGCCGACCTCCTGCTGGATGTATTTGAGCTCCTGCTGCATCTCCTTGCGGAGCTTTAAGTCGAGCGCGCCGAGCGGCTCGTCGAGCAGCAGCACGCTTGGCTCATTGACGAGCGCGCGGGCGATGGCGATGCGCTGCTGCTGGCCGCCGGAGAGCTCGGTCACGTTGCGGTGGGCATAGTCCTCAAGGCTCACAAGGCGCAGCATACGCATGACTTTCTGCTCGATGACGTCCTTCGGCTCTTTCTTGAGCGTCAAGCCAAAGGCGATGTTGTCGTACACGTCCATGTGGGGGAAGAGAGCGTACTTCTGGAAGACGGTGTTGATCTCGCGCTTGTAGGGCGGGACGCTGACGATGTCCTCACCGTCGAAGAGCACCTTGCCCTCGCTCGGCTGCAAAAAGCCGCCGAGGATGCGCAAAAGCGTCGTCTTGCCGCAGCCCGAGGGGCCGAGCAGCGTGACGAACTCATTTTCGTAAATGTCAAGAGAGACGCCCTTGAGGACGACCTGTCCGTCCTCAAAGCTCTTGACGATGTTCTTGAATTGGATAAGCTTCTTCTTTTCTTCAGCCATGTTCCGATATCCTCACTTAAATCATGATGTAGTAATTAGAAAAGCGGGGGCGTGCAGACCCAGAGGACGCGCGCGGCGGTCTTGCGCTCGTTTTTGAGGCAGTGGAAGGTCTTGCCGTGGAGATAGAACGTCTCGCCCCGGCGAACGACGCTGCGTTCGCCGTCACATTCCAAAATGACGCTGCCGTCGAGCACGTAACCGAACTCCTCGCCGTTGTGCGGCTCGACCTCAAACGATTCGCCGCCCGCGGGAAGCTCGATCAAGATCGGCTCCATCTGGTTTTTCTGCGTGTTGGGAACGATCCAGTTGACGGTGCAGCTTTCGCGTTCGTCGACAAAAAAATCCTCCGCGCGGAAGACGAACTGGTCGTTTTTATCCTCCTGAAAGAATTCTGAAAGGTTGGTGCCGAGGGCCTCGAGGATATCGCTGAGCGAGTCGATCGAGGGGGAGGTGAGGTCGCGCTCTAACTGGGACAAGAACCCCTTCGTGAGTTCGCTTCGGCTGGCAAGCTCCTCCAGAGTCAGTCCCTGTCGCGTTCGCAGCTGCTTGATCTTATTGCCAATGTCCATACACACGCCTCCTCGTTCGATATACTAAACTTTTGGTCAGTTTTTGCTAAACCGAGACTATTATACACAGCACGTGCAAAATTGCAAGAGCATATTTAACAAAAAGTTCAATATTTTGAACTTTTGAAAAATAAAACAGCAGAGAGCCGATTGCAGCTCTCCGCTTGTGGGATTTAACCAAAGTACTTCTTTTGAAACGGGACCTCGTCCACCTGGAACTCGCGTCCGCGCAGATATTCGAGGATGCCCGCATCGGTGGGAAAGTCGAAACACAGGCGGTAGGAGTAGAGCGCCTGATGCGTTTCGCCATATTTGCGGTTCACGCTGCCGACGCCGTACTTGCCGTCGCCGAGCAGGGGATGGCCGAGGTCGGCCATGCTCGCGCGGATCTGATGCGTGCGGCCCGTGAGCAACTCGACCTCCAGAAGCGACAGCTCGCCGCGCGTCTGGAGCGTTTGGTATAAGGTGATCGCGCTGCGGCCGTCCGGCACGGGGCGGTGGTAGACGCGGACGGTGTTGCTCTTCTCGTCCTTGCGCAAAAAGCACTCGATGCGGCCCTTCGGCGGCTCGACGCGGCCGAGGGCGATACATAAATAGTATTTGGCGATCTCGCGGTCGCGAATCTTGTCGTTCAGGATGCGCAGCGCTTCAGCGTTTTTCGCCGCGATGACGATGCCGCCAGTGTTGCGGTCGATGCGGTTGCAGAGGGCGGGGGTGAAGGCGTTCTCCTCGCGTGGCCGCCACTCGCGCTTTTGATAGAGGTAGGCGAGCATGTGGTTGACGAGCGTATTGACTTTCTCGTGCTCGTCGGCGTGGGCAAGCATTCCCGCGGGCTTGTCGAGCAGCATGATGTTCTCGTCCTCGTAGACGATCTTGAGCCGCGGCGTCGTGATCGTGAGGTAGACGTTTTCCTCGCTCGGCGACTCGAAAAACTCATCGTTGATGTAGCACTGTAAAATATCGCCCGCGACGAGCTTCTGGTCGCGCTGGGCGCGCGCGCCGTTGACCTTGATGCGCTTTAGGCGGATGTACTTCTGCGCGAGCGACGCGGGGAGCAGGGGGATGGCCTTGCCGAGAAAGCGGTCAAGCCGCTGATTTTCGTCATTTTTTCCGATGTGAAACTCCCGCATGGGCGGCACCTCCGCTTGCGCAGCGCGCGATTTTCTGCTATTGTACGATAGCGGGCAAAAAAAGTAAAGAAATCCTGTCAAAATTTTTGCCGCAACCGTGAAAAAAGTATTTGACAATCGAGAAAACGTCCTCTATAATATCACTCGTGTCATTGCGAGGTGTAGCATGGTTTTAGATGTAAAACGTATCATTAACACCCCCGGAGGCAGAATTCCCTTTGACTTTACAGAGGACTTTTCTGATGTGGACTTCGGCGGCGTGTGTCCTGCGGTTCGGCCGGTCTCAGTGGTAGGGCAGGCAGAGAACATTGCGGGGATGCTGCGGTTGCAGTTTGACCTTACTACAACGCTTTCCGCCGTGTGCGATCGCTGCGGAGCGCCGTTTGATCTTCCGTACAAGGTCCCGTTCGAGTGTCTGCTCGCTGAGGAGCTGGAGGAAGACGACAACGACGATATCCTGCTGCTGGACAACGGAACCGTTGATCTCAGCGAGCTGGCGCGGGAGACGTTCATCCTCAATATGCCAAGCAAGACCCTTTGCCGCGAGGATTGCAGGGGCTTGTGTTCCGGCTGCGGCGTCAACCTCAACTATGAGAAGTGCCGCTGCAAAAAGGAAGTCGACCCCAGGTTAGCAGCCCTCGCAAAGCTTTTGGAACAATAAATTCGCTGTTCATTCAGCTTAACTTTAAGGAGGTGTCAACATGGCAGTCCCCAAGGGGAAAGTATCCCGTCAGAGACGTGATAAGAGACGTTCTTCTCACTGGAAGCTCACCGCTCCCGCGCTCGTTGCGTGCCCGAAGTGCGGTGCTCTGCACCAGCCTCACAGAATGTGCCCGGAATGCGGTACCTACAACGGCCGTCAGGTCAAGGTCATCGAGTCCAAGGTTGCAGCCGAATAATTGATTCGGAACGAAAATCGTTAAGAAAAGCTGAGTGGAACTCCACTCAGCTTTTTCTTATGCCGCAAGAAAAGGTTAGCCTTGCGTAACCTCGAAAATTCGGTTATACTGTATTTGTAATATTTTGCTTTGCGATAAAGCGCGGTGCGATCGCGCGCCGCTTTGGAATAAAGGAGGCAGAGAGATGAAACCTTTGGTTGCGATCGTTGGACGGCCGAACGTCGGCAAGTCCATGCTGTTTAATAAGCTCATCGGCCAGCGGCTCTCCATCGTTGAGGATACGCCGGGCGTCACGCGCGACCGCATCTACGGCGAGAGCGAGTGGTGCGGCCGCAAATTTCGTCTGGTGGACACCGGCGGTATCGAACCGCGCACGGACGATCAGATCTTGTCGTTCATGCGCGAGCAGGCGGAGATCGCCATTCAGCACGCAGACGTCATCATTTTCCTGACGGATGTGAAGACCGGCCTGACGGCTTCCGATCAGGAGGTCGCGAATATGTTGCTGCGATCCCGCAAGCCCATCGTGCTGGCGGTCAACAAGATGGACTCGACCGGACGGGTCGACCCCGATTTTTATGAGTTCTACAATTTAGGCCTCGGCGATCCTATCGCCGTTTCCGCCGTGCACGGCCACGGCACGGGCGACCTGCTCGACGCGTGCTTACAGTATTTCCCGCCCGAGGATGACGAGGAAGAGGATGAGGACGTCATCAAGGTCGCCATCATCGGAAAACCCAACGTCGGCAAGTCATCGCTGACGAACCGCATTCTCGGCACTGAGCGCATGATCGTCAGCAATGTTGCGGGCACGACGCGCGACGCCATCGACTCGTACTTTGAAAACGAGCAGGGCAAGTATGTCTTCATCGACACCGCCGGCATGCGCAAAAAGTCGAAGGTCGACGACGTGATCGAGCGCTACAGCGTGCTGCGCGCCACGATGGCCATCGACCGTGCGGACGTGTGCCTCATCATGATCGACGCGCAGGAAGGCGTGACCGAGCAGGATACAAAGGTCGCGGGCCTCGCGCACGAGGCAGGCAAGGCCTGCATCATCGTCGTAAATAAGTGGGATCTTGTCGAAAAGGACGGCAAGACCATGGACAAAATGCGCGACGACATCCGCCGCGACCTCTCCTACATGACCTATGCGCCGATCCTCTTCATCTCGGCGGCGACGGGCCAGCGCGTGCCGCGCCTTTTTGAGATGATCAACTACGTGCACAACCAGTCCTGCATGCGCATTTCGACCGGCATGCTCAACAACATCCTGGCCGACGCGCAGACGCGCGTGCAGCCGCCGACGGATCGTGGCCGCAGACTGAAGATCTATTACATGACGCAGGTCGGCGTCTGCCCGCCGCACTTTGTCGTGTTCTGCAACGAGCGCAAGCTCTTCCATTTCTCCTACCAGCGCTACCTTGAAAACTGCATTCGCAACGTCTTCGGACTGGAGGGTACGCCAGTTATCATGTCTATTCGCGAGAAGGGGGATAAGGAAGACTGATGGGAATTTATCCTGATGAGGTCACTACGTTCGCAGCAGTAGTGCTGTATGGCGCACCGGTCGCCGTTGCGGTGCTGTCGTATCTTTTGGGTTGCATCAACGGCGCGATCGCAACGTCGCACATTTTCTACCATGACGACGTGCGCCGCCATGGCAGCGGCAACGCGGGGCTGACGAATTTTTACCGCAATTACGGCGCGAAGTGCGCGCCCATGGTCATCGCGTTCGACATGCTCAAGGCCGTCGGCGCGGTGCTGCTGGGCAATTATTTCCTGGGCTATCTTCTCGGCTGGGGCGCCGCAGGCAAGTATTTCGGTGCACTGTTCTGCGTCATCGGCCATATGTTTCCGGTGTTTTACGGCTTCAAGGGCGGCAAGGGCATTTTGTGCAGCGGCACGCTGCTGCTGCTTCTCGACTGGCGCATCGCGCTCGTCGGCTGGGGCGCGTTCGTCGTGCTGTGGCTCACGACGCGCTATGTGTCGCTCGGCTCGGTCGCCGCGGCGGTCAGCCTGCCGTTTACCACGTATTTCGTGTTCCATAACACGGCCTGCACAGTGCTCGGCACGTGCATTTCGCTTCTTGTGCTGTGGGCGCACCGCAGCAACATCAAAAGACTCTTAAGCGGTACGGAGAGCAAGTTCCATTTCCATGTGAACGCGCCCAAGCCGGGGGAGGACGAATGAACATTGTAGTGCTTGGCTCGGGCGGTTGGGGTACCGCCGCCGCGATGCTGTTATCGGACAACGGCCATACCGTCGCGCTCTGGTCGCACGACCCGAAAAAGGCGGAATTGCTGGATAAGACAAGGGAAAATTCTTTACTCAAAGGCGTGCGCATTCCCGAGCGCATCGCCGTCACGAGCGACTTAGCGGTGCTCCAAAATGCGGAGATGGCCGTCTTCGCGTCGCCGTCGTTTGCACTGCGCTCCGTTGCGCATGAGGCTGCGCCGCACCTGAAAAAAGGCACGCTGCTCGTCTCGCTCACGAAGGGCATTGAGCGCGGAACGCACCTGCGCATGAGCGAGATCATCGCACAGGAATGCGGCGAGGACTATCGTATCGCAGTGCTCTCCGGCCCCTCGCACGCCGAGGAGGTCGCGCGCCGTCTGCCGACGGGCTGTGTGGCGGCGTCCGCCGATCAGGCGAGCGCCGAGGCCGTGCAGCGCGCGTTCATGAACGAGGTCTTCCGCGTCTACACGCACGACGACGTCGTCGGCGTGGAGCTTGCGGGCGCGCTCAAGAACGTCGCGGCGCTGTGCTGCGGCATCAGCGACGGCTGCGGCATGGGCGACAACACCCGTGCGCTGCTCATCACCCGCGCGCTGAGTGAGATCTCGCGCCTGGCCGAGTGCATGGGCGGGCGCAAGGAGACGCTCGCCGGTCTTGCCGGCATGGGCGATCTCATCGTCACGTGTACGTCGATGCACTCACGCAACCATCGCGCGGGCATCCTGATCGGTCAGGGCAAGAGCGCGCAGGAGGCCATGGACGAGGTCGGCGCGGTCGTCGAGGGCTATTACGCCGCGCGCAGCGCGCACGAGCTCGCGCAGCGCTATGGCGTAGAAATGCCGATCTCGACGGCGGTGTACGAGGTCCTCTACGAGGGCAAGAGCGCCGCGCCGCTCATCGGCGTTCTGATGAGCCGCACGCCGAAGAAGGAAAGCGATTGCAGCTGGTTATGACTCAAAAGCGAGGGGCAAAGCCCCTCGCTTTTGAAAAAGTTTCACTTCGTTCTGTGCCGAGCTGTCCGAGTAAGCGGACAACTCGACACTCACTACGTGCAAAGAATTTTTCTGACGCGCATGTCGTCAGAAAAATGATTTAAATTTATTTGCGCTGTGCGCGGCGCAAACTCTGCGAGGCTTTTGCGCCTGCGGGCGCGAAAAAATATATTGAGGGTAACGATGGATATTTTGACGCAAATTGAGAATTACCGGCCTTACAATGAGCAGGAGGAGCGGGATAAGGGATTGATCCTCGACTGTCTGCGCGCGTTTGAGGATGTGTTCACGCGGGAAAATGCACTGGCGCACATGACGGCGTCGGCCTGGGTGGTGAACGAGCGCTTCGACCGCGTGCTGATGGCGTATCACAACATCTACGATTCGTGGTCGTGGCTCGGCGGACACGCCGACGGAGACGAGGATCTGCTCGCCGTCGCGCTCAAGGAGGTCCGCGAGGAGAGCGGCGTCAAAAACGTCCGTCCGGCAAGCGAGGACATTTTCTCGCTTGAGGTGCTGACTGTCGACGGCCACATGAAGCGCGGGAAATACGTCTCCTCGCACCTGCATCTGAACGTCACGTATCTTCTCGTCGCGGACGACACGAACGCGCTCACGATAAAGCCCGACGAGAACAGCGGCGTGAAGTGGTTCACGCCCGAGGGCGCGGTGGAAGCCAGCAGCGAAAAATGGTTTCGCGAGCATATCTACAATAAACTCAACGAGAAGATGCAGCAGTTTCACGCGGAAAAGAAATAAAAGGAAAAGCCGCCCCAGGGCGGCTTTTTTCGAAAAGGATTCTCTGCGTTCTGTACTCTGGTTGTTCGCTAATAGCGGACAATTCGACTTTGTACTGCTACGACACGATTGGGCAGCCGTTAACAGCTTTGCTACTTTACAGTTGCCGCGCATCCATTACAGATAAAAACGCTGTGAGGCTTTTTACAAAAGGCTATGTTTTCTTTTTCGTAAAAGCTGATCTCAACAGGATGATGACGACCGCCATTATAGCGAGCTGAAACAGAGTTACCAAGATCATCAGGCCGCGCGATTCATAATAGGTAAAATTTCTCCAATTGACGAGCAGTTCGACAAGCACGGTCAACGGGATGCTGAGCCAGACATATTTGCGGCTGATGAGGAAGAATAGAATTGGTGTAACAAAAGTTAGGAGAAAGGGAATTGGCGTGAGCAGGTATTGGACAATTATTTTTATCAAAATAACACCCCCCATAGCTTCCGGTTCGGTGAATCCCTGCCATAAGATTCATTATATTGAAAGAGAGATAGGAACACAAGTATTTTAGCGGTTATCTGGGCAAAAAAAGAAGCACTGCTTTCGCAGTGCTTCTAATCTGTTTGGTCGCTTAGATCGCGCGGGTAACCTTACCGGAACGCAGACAGCGGGTACAAACATAGACATGGCGGGGCGTACCGTTGACCATCGCCTTGACGCGCTTGACATTGGGCTTCCAAGGACGATTGGAGCGTCTGTGGGAGTGGGAGACCTGAATACCAAAGGTCACACCCTTGTCGCAAAACTCGCACTTTGCCATCCGTTGCACCTCCTTGCTGTAATCAAATCAAGGCTTGGTCATTCACAAGCAGTTGATACTATAACAGATTGCATCACAAAATGCAAGTACTATTTTCAAAAAAGATGAAAAAATCTGTAATTTTCCCGCTCGCGGCGCAAATGCGAAAAAAGCGTGGCGCGGAGGGCGTTTTCGCTTGTAAAAAAGGGGGGCAGCGATTATAATGAAAGTGTATTTTATCACGCGGGCCAAGGCCCGCATGGAGGGAACTATGAATACCAATCGCTCCGTCCGCGTAAAGGACATCGTAGAAAAATTTCAGATGGAGGTCATCAACAAGGGCACGGATTACGACACCGAGATCTTGACCATCACGGACGTCAACCGCCCCGGCCTCCAGTTCATCGGCTTTTTCGATTATTTTGACCCGAGAAGATTGCAGATCATCGGCAAGAGCGAGGTGACGTTCCTGCGCGGCTACTCGGCCGAGGAGCGGCGCAAGCGCTTTGAAGACCTGTTCTGCTATGAGATCCCGGCACTGGTCATCTCGCGCAATTTAGATGTTTTCCCCGAGTGCCTCGAGATGGCACAGAAGCACGGCCGCACGCTGCTTCGCACGAAGTACACGTCCGTCGAGTTCACCGCCATGACCATCGACTACCTGAATCACGCGCTCGCGCCCGTCATCACACGCCACGGCGTGCTCGTCGACGTGTACGGCGAGGGCGTGCTGATCCTCGGCGACAGCGGCATCGGCAAGAGTGAGACGGCCATCGAGCTCATCAAGCGCGGCCACCGCCTCGTCGCCGACGATGCGGTCGAGATCACGCGCATCGGCTCAACGCTCTCGGGCACGGCGCCTGAGCTCATCCGCAACTACCTTGAGGTGCGCGGCGTTGGCGTCATCGACGTGGAAAAGCTCTTCGGCGTGGGTGCAGTGCAGGATTCGACGCAGATCGACCTTGTCATCCAGTTTGAAAAGTGGGAGGATGACAAATTCTATGACCGTCTGGGTCTCGACGAAAACGACACGACCATCCTTGATGTGCCCGTGCCGCAGATCACCATTCCCGTCAGTGCGGGCCGTAACCTCGCCGCAATCGTGGAGCTGGCAGCGATGAACAACCGCCAGAAGAAGCACGGCTTCAACTCCGCGCGCGAATTCGCCGCGCAGATCGACGGCCACATTGACCGCGTGACCCGCGAAAATGAGCTGAAAAACCAGAATCCGTGAACGGAGGAGCATCTATGTCTTGGGAAACCGCACTCGACCGCCAGATCCATGACTATCTGCCCGACCTCAAATGGGCCGCAGATGAGCCGATGGCAAAGCATACGTCGTTCCGCATCGGGGGGCCGGCCAAACGCATGGCCTTTCCGAAAACGCGCGAGCAGCTCGTTGTGCTGATGGGCTTTTTGCAGGACGCAGGCGTCAAGCCGCTGCTGATCGGCAACGGCACGAACCTGCTCGTCGCCGACAAGGGCCTTGACACTGTGGTCATCGACACGTCCGCCGAGCTTTCTCATATTGAGCTGACGGACGAGGGCGAGATCGCAGCGGACGCAGGCGTGTCGCTATCGAAGCTCGCGCTGTTCGCATGGAAAAACGGCCTGACGGGGCTGGAATTTGCCCACGGCATCCCCGGCACGCTTGGCGGCGGCGTCGTGATGAACGCAGGCGCCTACGGCGGCGAGCTCAAGGACGTTGTCACCGAAGTGACGGCGCTGTATCCCGACGGCGTGAAGGTTTTAACACCTGCGGAGCTGGATTTTTCTTATCGCCACAGCGTGTTTTCCGCGGGCGAGGGCATCGTCCTCGGCGCGAAGGTCAAGCTCGAATCGGGTGATCCGGACGCCATCAAGGCGAAAATGGACGATCTGATGGTGCGGCGCAAGGCAAGCCAGCCGCTCGAGCTGCCGAGCGCGGGCAGCACGTTCAAGCGCCCGACCGGCTACTACGCGGGCCCGCTGATCGAGGGCTGCGGCCTCAAAGGCTGCCGCGTCGGCGGGGCAGAGGTATCAAGCAAGCACGCGGGCTTCGTCGTGAACGTCGGCGGCGCGACCTGCGCCGATGTGCTCACCCTCATCGAAAAGGTGCAGAAGACTGTTTACGACGCGCACGGCGTGATGCTGGAGCCGGAGGTCAAGATCATCCGGTAAATAGAAAGAGAGACAACGATGGAAATTCTGATCATATCCGGTCTGTCCGGCGCGGGCAAGTCCAGCGCCGCCACCTATCTGGAGGACATGGGCTACTATACGGTGGACAACGTACCGGCAGACATCATTTTGAAATTTGCCGAATTCTGCGCGCAGAGCGACGGCCGCTATGACCGCGTCGCGCTCGTGAGCGACATCCGCTCGGGCAACGGCAACTTTCAGGGGATTTTAGACGCAATGGAGCGGCTCAAGCAGGGCGGCGATATCTGCCGGCTGCTGTTCGTCACGGCGGACCTTGAGACCATCATCAAGCGCTACAAGGAGACGCGCCGCCGCCATCCGCTGATGTCTGACGGCATGACCATCGAGCAGGCGATGCACCGCGAGCAGGAGCTGCTGCGCCCGCTGCGCGAGCACGCCGACTTTGTCATCGACACGACGCTCATGCCCGCAGCCAAGCTCAGAAATGAGCTCTACGGTCTCTTTGGCGACAAGAGCGCGCGCGGCAAGCTGAGCGTGAACGTCGTCTCATTCGGCTTCAAATACGGCATCCCGCTGGAAGCCGACCTGGTATTCGACGTGCGCTTCCTGCCCAATCCCTTTTACGTGCCGGAGCTCAAGCACAAGACTGGCATGGACAGTGAGGTCTATGACTACGTGTTCTCGTTCCCGCAGACGAAGACGTTTATCGACAAACTCGAGGGAATGCTCTCATTCCTGCTTCCGCTCTACGCAGAGGAAGGGAAGAGCACGCTCGTCATTGCCGTCGGCTGCACGGGCGGGCACCACCGCAGCGTGTCTGTTGCGCGCTGCATCGCGTCCTACCTCACGGCCCTGGGCTATCCCGCGTTTGAAAATCACCGCGACATCACGCGCGGCTGAAGCCAGTTTTTGAAACGAAAGAAGGTGGCGGCATGTCGTTCGCCTATGACGTAAAAGCGGAGCTCTGCAAGGTTCCGATCAACCGGAGCTGCTGCGCCGTGGCCGAGGGCTGCGGCGTGCTGCTGTACGCCAGCGCATTCACCGCAAACGAGGTGCGCATCGTCACAGAAAATGACGAATTCGCCGCGCGTCTCCCAAAGCTCTTCCAAAAGGCATTTTCCCTGCGCTTTGACGAACTCCCTGACAAGTCGAAGGACGGCAGCAAGCTCGTCTTCCGCATCACGCAGGAGGACAAGCTCGACACGATCTGGCGCGCGCTCGGCTACGATCGCCGGGCGCATTTTGCGCTGCACCTGAACTTTGCACTGCTTGAAGAAGAGTGCTGTCGGGCGTCGTTCCTGCGCGGGGCGTTTTTGTCCGGCGGCAGCGTGACCGACCCGCAAAAGCGGTATCACTTAGAGCTTGCGACCTCGCACGTGCAGGCGGGGCGCGAGGTCGAGGCGCTGCTGCGCGACATGGGCTTTGAGCCGAAAAATGTCATGCGGCAGAATAATCTCATTACATATTTTAAGAGCAGCACCCATATCGAAGACCTGCTGACGCTCATCGGCGCGCCGGGGCGCGCGCTTGAGATCATGTCGGCCAAAATCGAAAAGGAAATGCGAAACACCGTGAACCGGCGCGTAAACTGCGACGCGGCCAACCTTGACAAAGCAGTGCTGGCCTCACGTGAACAGGTGGAAGCCTTTACACGCTTGACCGAGTCCGGTGCGATCAACGACCTGCCCGTCAAATTGCAGGAGGTCGCTGTCGCGCGGTTACTTCAGCCAGAGCTGACGCTTTCAGAATTGGCGGCGACATTTGACCCGCCGCTGACGAAGTCGTGTTTGAATCACCGCATCCGAAAGCTCATGGAGATCGCAAAAAAAGAAGAGAACGAATAGGAGGGAGCGCGCCATGTCGTTTGCCCATTTACATGTCCATACCGAATACAGCCTGCTCGACGGCGCGTGCCGTATCCGCGACCTCCCCAAGCTCGTCAAGTCGATGGGGCAGACCGCCTGCGCCATCACCGACCACGGCGTGATGTACGGCGTGGTCGACTTTTACCGCGCCTGCAAGGCCGAGGGCATCAAGCCCATCATCGGCTGCGAGGTGTACGTCGCCCCGCGCACACGCTTTGACAAGCAGCACGAATTCGACAGCGAGGCCCGCCATCTCGTGCTGCTGTGCGAGAATGAGGAGGGCTATCGGAATCTTTCCTACCTCGTCTCAATGGCGCACGTTGAGGGCTTTTACATCAAGCCGCGCATCGACCTGGATCTTCTGCGCGAGCACTCCAAGGGCCTCATCGCGCTCTCGGCGTGTCTCGCCGGTGAGATCCCGAGAAGGCTCCGCAATGGCGACTACAACGGTGCCAAGGAATATGCCTTGACACTGTCTGAAATCTTTGGCCCCGAGCACTTCTACCTCGAATTGCAGGACCACGGCATCCGCGATCAGGCCATCGTCAACAAGGGCATCCTGCGCCTGCACGAGGAGACGGGTCTCCCGCTCGTCGTGACAAATGACGCGCACTATCTTCGAAAAGAAGATGCCTACGCGCACGACGTGCTGCTCTGCATCCAGACGGGCAAGACCGTGGACGACGAAATCCGCATGCGCTATGAGCCGCAGCGCTTCTATCTTCGTTCGACCGAGGAGATGGCGGCGCTGTTTCCCGACTATCCCGAGGCGATCGAGAACACCGGCAAGATCGCCGAGCGCTGCAATCTGGAGTTTACGTTCGGCAAGTACCACCTGCCGGAATTCAAGGTGCCGGAGGGCTACACCTCGCTCACATACTTCAAAAAGCTCTGCGCCGACGGCTTCGCCCAGCGCTATGGCGAAGGGACGGACAAGCAGCGCGCGCAGCTCGAATACGAGCAGAACATGATCGAGCGCATGGGCTTTGTCGACTACTTTTTGATCGTCTCCGACTTTGTGCGCTACGCCAAGAGCGTCGGTATCCCCGTCGGTCCGGGCCGCGGCAGCGCGGCGGGCAGTATCGTTTCGTACTGCCTGTCGATCACAGACATCGAGCCGATGAAATACGGCCTGTTTTTCGAGCGCTTTTTGAACCCCGAGCGCGTGTCGATGCCTGATATCGACATGGACTTCGGCGATACGCGCCGCGGCGAGGTCGTGGACTATGTCCGCCGCAAATACGGCGACGATCACGTCGCCCAGATCGTCACGTTCGGCACGATGGCCGCGCGCGGCGTTATCCGCGACGTGGGCCGCGCACTCAATATGAGCTATGCCGACTGCGACGTCATCGCCAAGCTCATCCCCGCAGGGCCGCACGTCACGCTCGACGACGCGCTGCGCATCTCGCGCGAGCTGCGCGAAAAGTACGAGGGCGACGAGCAGGTGAAAAAGCTCATTGACACGGCACGCGCCCTTGAAGGCATGCCGCGCCACGCCTCGACGCACGCCGCCGGCGTGGTTATCACGAAGCGCCCCGTCGTCGACTATGTCCCGCTCGCGCGCAACGACGACACGATCGTCTGCCAGTACGTGATGACGACGCTCGAAGAGCTCGGCTTGCTCAAAATGGACTTCCTTGGCCTGCGCAACCTCACGATTCTGGATGACGCAGTCAAGACGATCCGTGAAAAGGATAAAAACTTTACTCTTGCCGGTATTCCTGAAAATGACGCCGCGACCTACGAAATGCTGGCCGCGGGGCGGACGTCGGGCGTCTTCCAGCTCGAATCGAGCGGCATGACGGGCGTCTGCGTCAGCCTGAAGCCGCAGAACATCGAAGATATCACGGCTCTGATCGCGCTCTACCGTCCGGGGCCGATGGAGTCCATTCCAAAATTCATCGCCTGTAAGCATGACCCGAAAAAGGTCACGTACCTTATCCCGCAGCTCGAGCCGATCCTGTCGATCACCTACGGCTGCATCGTGTATCAGGAGCAGGTCATCCAGATCTTCCAGCAGCTCGCGGGCTACTCGCTCGGTCAGGCGGACATGCTGCGCCGCGCGATGAGCAAGAAGAAGGTCAAGGACATCGAGCGCGAGCGCGAGGCGTTTCTGCACGGCGATCCCGCGCGCAATATCTCCGGCTGCGTGGCAAACGGCATCGACGAGAAGGCCGCGCAGGAAATTTACGAGGAAATTTACGCCTTTGCAAACTACGCGTTCAACAAGGCGCACGCCGCGGCCTATGCGGTCGTCGCATATCAGACGGCGTACTTCAAGTGCCACTATACGAAAGAATACATGGCGGCGCTTCTGTCCAGCGTGCTCGACTCGTCCGACAAGGTGGGCGAGTACTTCAACGAGTGCCGCGAGTGCGGCATCAAGCTCCTGCCGCCGGACGTCAACCATTCCGCCGACCGCTTCACGGTCGAGCCCGAGGGCATCCGCTTCGGCCTCGTCGCCATCAAGAACATCGGCCGCGGGCTCATTTTGCGCATGATGCAGGAGCGTGAGCTCAACGGCCCGTTCGTCGACTTTCAGGATTTCTGCCGCCGCATGGACGGCATGGAGATCAATAAGCGTGCGGTCGAGAACCTGATCCGCGCAGGCGCGTTCGATTCGACGGGCGCGAAGCGCTCGCAGCTCATCGCTGTCTACGAAAAGGTGATGGACGGCATCGCCGAGGGCAACCGCACAAACGTGGAGGGGCAGATCGACTTTTTCGGCATGGGCGCGGAGACCGCGCAGCAGGCCGCGCTCGTCCTGCCCAACATTCCCGAGTTCACGCCGCAGGAGCTCATGGCGATGGAAAAGGCCACGACAGGGCTTTACCTCACCGGCCATCCGATGGACGCCTACCGCTCGCTCGTCCGCTCGTCCGGTGCAGCTGCCATCGGCCGCGTGATGGAGGACTTTGCGCAGGAGGCAGGGCCGACGACATTCTCCGACGGGCAAAAAATTTCGCTCGCGGGCGTCGTGACCGCGAGCAAGACGAAGATGACAAAGAAAAATACCCTCATGGCCTACGTGACGCTCGAAGATGGCACGGGAGCCATCGAAATGCTCTGCTTCACGCGCGCGCTCGAGCAGTACGGAAGCTACTTACAGGAGGGACAGGTCATTTACGTCACGGGTACGCTCTCTGTGCGCGACGAAAAGGCACCGCAGCTCATGTGTGACTTTGCCCGTCCGCTGAATGCCAATTTTTCGACGGGAACGGCAGCGCCTGCGCAGGCGCCGCAGCAGCGGACGGGGCAGACGCTCTATCTGCGCCTGCCGTCGGTTGACGGGCCGGAGATGGCGATCCTCCGCAAAATCCTCTATATGTTCGAGGGAAAAGAGAACAACGTCCGCATCCGCGTGCTTGATACCGGCAAGCTCATCGGCACGACCTGCGATCTGCACACCTCGCTTGTGTGCGACTTGGAAGAGCGCTTCGGCAAGGAAAACGTTGTGGTAAAGTGAAAATCTGCCCATCGCAACGCGAAGTTGCGCGATAGTTGCTGGAGGAAACCGCTGCTTTTCGCTATGATGAGCGCATCAAACGAAAAGGAGAACAACTATGCAACTCACCCTAATCTTATTCCCAATCGCGCTCGCGATCTACGGCGCGATCATCTACCTCTTCGTGCTGCTCGTCAAGGCGCTGCGAAAGTACATCAAGTCCAAAGACGTGCGCGAGGAGAAGAAGGCCGTCTGCCGCTCGCTCGGCGAGGCGCTCAAAACACATCGAACGGAAAAACAGATGACGCAGGAGTTCGTCGCCGAGATGCTCGGCGTCAGCCGTCAGGCGGTCAGCAAATGGGAGAACGGCACGTCCGACCCCAGCACGTCGAATCTCTGCGCGCTCGCGAAGCTCTACGGCATCCCGGTCGAAGAACTGCTGCATGAGACGCAGGAGGAGAAAAGCGAGGATTGAAGCAAAAAAGAGACAGCCGTTCGGCTGTCTCTTTTCATTATGTACGTTATTTTCCCTCGTCGGGTTCGGAGAAGAGCGTGTTCAAAACACCGGTGTAGAGCTGCTCGGGATTTTTCTGGAAGCGCTCGGCGAGATCCTTGGCCATGACCTCCTTTGGAACCATCAGTTCCATCTTCAAGATGGGCTGGCTCTCGTCGTCGTTGAACGCGAGCGTGACCGTGTAGGTCCCGTTGCGGCGCGGCGCGATGTCGGACTGGATCTGTGCGCGGCGCTTGAGCTTCTGGTTGAAGATCGTGATGTTCTTGTCGGCGCGCAGGCGCACAGAGTAGGGGAGGCTCGACTCGCAGATCGCGCCGTTGTGCAGGCCCTTTTCCGTGATGGCGTAGAGCCCATCGTCCGAAAGCGTCAAATGCTGCGACTCGACCAAATTGCTCAGGCATTCGGAAAAGTCAAAAAAGTCGATGCCGTCGTCGCACATCGTCAGCTCCTGCATGGCCTCGAACGGGACCGGCTCGATGAGCCGGGCAGCAACATACAGAATGAGAAATTTGATCTCCAGTTTGTCCTGGATAAAACCGACGCGCCCCATAGCGCACCTCCTCGGGTGAATTTACAGCGATCATAACACAAAATGACTGCCAATACCACAAAAAGTTGTCGGTATCAGTCGGTCAAAAACTATATTTAGTATAGCACACCTTTTTTCGCTTGTATAGGTCTTTTTCAAAATCGGCAAAAACGCGGCACACCCATCTTCGCGTACGGCATAGACTGGGGTGAAAGAAAGGCGCGGTCGCGCCCGACTTTCCAGTACTTAAAATAGGAGGTATTCTTGCTTTATGGCTGATAAAGTAGCAGCAGGCCACGTCGGCGGCGCGAACGGCGCGCGCGAGGCGGTCTGTATTCATACGAAAAAGATCTATTCATCCTGCCGCGACAAGGATTGCATTGAGGATTTGCGCTTTTACCCCACGGCCACGGCGCAGAGCGTTTTGAGCACGGCGCAGGGGCTGCGCGGCGGCAGCGCCGAGCTGATCTACACCTTTGTGGACGTCGAGCCCGTGAACTTCAACCGCGGGTACTACACCGTCGACATGCACTTTTTCTACCGCATCACCTTACAGGCGCTCAACGGCAGCACGCGCTACACGGAGATCGAGGGTCTTGCGACCTTTGATAAGCGCGTCGTGCTCTTTGGCAGCGAGAGCGGCGCGAAGATCTATTCTTCCATCCCCGAGGCGAACGCCATTGATGCGCCGCTGAACCTGACGGCGAATCTCCCGACCGCGGTGGTCGAGGTCGTCGACCCGATGCTGCTGTGCGCGCACTTTGCCGACAACTGCAACTGCCGCTGCGGCTGTGACCGCGGTACGCTCGGCGGCGTGCCTGCGGGCATTCTGGCAGCATTTGACGAGCCAATCATCTTCGACGAGTCCGCGATTCGCCGCGTGTGCATCTCGCTCGGCCAGTTTTCGACTGTGCGCTTAGAGCGCGACACGCAGCTTCTCATCCCCGTGTACGACTACTGCATTCCGTCCAACGAGTGCACGCTTGCCGGCGGCGACTGCAGCTGCGAGGACCCGTGCAAGGTCTTCGATGCGGTGGAGTTCCCGATGGACGATTTCTTCCCGCCCGCGGCGGCGCCCGGCGGCTGCGGCTGCGCGTGCCCCTGCGGCGAACAGTAAAAATCAAACGCGAAAAAACGGGGAATTTCCCCGTTTTTTCTTTTGCCCGAAATGGGACAAACCGGCATAAGCGTGTCCACCGCCTCATAGATTGGACTAACACCAAAGAAGGGAAGTGGGAACGGTGGAACGTCTGGAACGGATCTATCGCTACGAACAATCGTGCGAGTTTTTACCGCACCGGCTCAAAAGTCTCGCCCTGTCGCTGCCGGACAAGCAGAAAGAGCGCGTCGAGGAGCTGCGCCTTCGCGTGATGCACCCGCTGACGGTGCTGACACTGGAGGGCGAGCTGAACGCCGCGCCGGACGGGCGTGCGTCGCTCGTGACGGCGGAAGACCTCGAACAGATGCTCGGCGCGGTGACGGAGTATTCGCGCTATGCCTGCATCGAAACACTGCGGCAGGGCTTTTTGCCGCTGCGGGGCGGGTTCCGCCTCGGTGTGTGCGGCAGCGCCGTCGTGCGCGACGGCGAGGTGAGCAATCTGAAGGACATTTCGTCGCTCGCGCTGCGCATCGTGTGCGAGCACATCGGGCTCGGGAGCGACATTGCGCCGCAGCTCTTCAGCGCTGACGGGCGGTTTTTGAGCACGCTCATTCTCTCGCCGCCCGGCGGCGGGAAAACGACGCTGCTGCGTGACCTCATCCGCGTGCTGTCGCTCGGGGATGCCGAACACCGCGCGCTGCGCGTGGCGGTCATCGACGAGCGCTGCGAGCTCGCCGTGTGCTGCAAGGGGCGAGCGCAGATGGAGCTCGGCAACCACACGGACGTGCTCTCGCTCTGCCCAAAGGCCGTCGGCATCCCGATGGTGCTGCGCGGCATGAACCCGCAGGTCATCGCGGTCGATGAGATCACGGCGGAGGAGGATATCCGCGCAATGTGCCTGGCCGCGAACTGCGGCGTCGGGCTGCTCGCGAGCATCCACGCCGCGAGCGTTGACGAGCTGCACCAGAAGCCGCTCTGGCGGGAGCTTCTGCGCGCGAGGGTGTTTCGCCGCTGCATCGTCATCCGCTCGAACGGCGGTGCACGTTCTTACGAAGTGGGTGACCTGCCATGCTCCAACTGACGGGCAGTGCACTGATCCTCGGCGCAGTGCTGTGGCTGCAAAGGAGTTTCCATTTACGTTCTTTACTGCGGCAAAGGACGCTTCGCGCGCTTTCCGGTGCGTTTCTCGCACTCGAGAGCGCCGTCCGATTGACGCTGACGCCGCTGCCCGCGCTGCTGCGGCACTTGAGCTGCGAACCGGAAGCCGCGGGCTTCTTTGAAGGTGTGACCGCCAATCTTGCGCGCGGCGAACCGCTTGCCTCTGCATGGGAGCACGCCGCAAAGACTCTTCCCATCGCCGCGCGGGAGCGGGAGACTGTATCGGCGCTGGGACACGCGCTCGGCGGGGATGAGGAAAGCGTCTGCGCCGCGCTGACGCTCGCGGCAAGCGAGCTCTCGCGCCTTGAAGAGGAGCTGCGGCAAAGGGAGCACGAAACGGGCCGCATCACGGCGGCACTGTGCCTCGGAGGCGGGGCAATGCTCTGTATTCTGCTGCTATAACGTTATTGAAAAGGATAAACGCTTTACATAAGGAAGACGTCTATGGATATTGACCTCGTGTTCAAGATCGCAGCGGTGGGCATCGTCGTCGCCGTGCTCAACCAGCTGCTCGTGCGCTCGGACCGTCCGGATCAGGCAATGCTCGTGAGCTTGGCCGGTCTCATCACGACGATGATGCTGCTCGTGCGGGAGATCAGCTCGCTCTTCGATCTCATCAAGAGCCTGTTTGGGTTTTAGGATGGAGCTGCTTGTCAAGCTTGCGGCGCTGAGCCTGTGCGTGAGCGCCGTGACGGCGCTGCTCAAAAAGAGCGACGAAGCGCTCTCGCTTCTTCTGCTGCTCGCGGCGGTGCTCGTCGGCTGCGCGATGCTGCTGCCCGCGCTCTCCGAGCTATTCGACTTCTGCGAGCGGGCGCTATCGCTCACGGATCTGCCGCTCACGCTGTTCGTACCGGTCGTCAAAGTCACGGCCATCGCGCTGGTAGCGCGCTTTTCCTGTGCGCTGTGCGCGGATGCGGGGCAGAGCGCGCTGTCGAGCCTGCTCGCCGCGGCGGGGACGCTGTGCGCGCTCGTCTGCGCGCTGCCGCTGATGGAAGCCCTGCTCGAGATGGTGGAGGGATTTCTATGAAAAAGCTGCTCTGCCTGCTTTTTGCCGCGCTACTGCTCTGCGTGAGCGCCTCGGCGCTCGAACTGCCGTCAGAACTCGACGGCACCGTGCCGCGCGAGCTCATCGACAACGCCGAGACGGGGAACGACCTTCTCCTGCGCGGCGGACAGTACCTTTTTTCGCACTTTCGCGCGGCATTGCAGGATGCGGTGGCAAATTCGCTGCGCGGCGCGATGGCGCTGATGCTGCTCTCGCTCTTGTGCGGGCTCGTCGAGAGCACGGCGGAGAACGTGGGGGAGACGCCCACGCGGTACGCGGGCTATCTCGGCGTGCTGGGCGCGGCGGCGCTTTCGGCAGGGGACTTAAGCGCGCTCATCGGCCTTGGTGTCGAGACGATGGACGAGCTTTCGGTAATGGCAAAGCTCCTGCTGCCGACGATCGCCGCAGCGATGGCGGGCGGGGGCTGTGTGGGCTCGGCAAGCGTCTGGCAGGTCGGCGCACTGATGCTGAGCGACATCTTTCTTTCGCTGATGCGCGATGTGCTCGTGCCGGTGCTCTACTGCATGATCGGCACGGCGGCCGCGGGAGCGCTTTTGGAACAGAGCCGCTTATCGCTGCTCTCCAAGGGCATCGGCAAGCTGCTCTCGTGGGGCTTGAGCGCGATTCTGATCGTATTTACCGCGTTTTTGTCGGTCTCGAACCTGCTGGCCGGTTCTGCCGACCGGCTCGCGGTCAAGGTGGGCAAAACCGTCATCTCCGGCGCGGTGCCCATCGTCGGTGGAATATTGTCCGACGCGACGGAGGCGGTCGCCGCCGCGGCGCTCACGCTGCGCGGGACGCTCGGTGTGCTGGGCGTATTTTCGGTGCTGGCGCTGTGCCTTGTGCCGCTGCTGCGCATGGCGGTGCAGTATCTTTTTTATCAGCTCGCGGCGTTTTTCAGCGGCATGGTGGGGTCACAATCACTCAGCAAGTTTTTAGAGCAGCTCTCCTCCGCGTTTTCACTGATGCTGGCGATGACGGCGGGCGGGGCGTTCTTGCTGCTCGTGTCGCTTTTGATTGCAATGATGATGGTGGTGACGGTATGACGTTTCTTCGCTCGTGGCTTTTAAGCGTGACAGCCTGCGCGGTACTGGTAAGCATCGTCCAGCAGTTCACGGACGGCGGCGCGATGAAAAAGATCGTGCGTTTTGTCGGCGGGATGGTGCTGATGCTTGCGATGCTGCGCCCGCTGCTCTCACTCACGTTCGATCTGCCAGAGCTCGACGGCGGTCATTACCGCGAGGCGGTCGAAGCGCTGAAGCAAACGCTGAACGCCGAGCAGGACAGTGCGCTCGGTGATAGCATAGCTGCGCAGACGCAGGCATATATTGAGGACAAAGCCAGCTCCTTAGGTCTGAGCGTGCGCGCCGAAGTGCAGACCGCTTTACGCGACGGCGTACCGTTTCCGGACAACGTCACACTGTACGGAGAAAACAGCGCGGCGCTCGGCGCGTACATCGTACAGGAGCTTGGCATTGCAGAGGAGAATCAGCTATGGATCGAACCGAAGTGAACGCATCGCCCGTGCAGAAGGCGCTGCAAGGCATCAAAAAGTACAAATACGTCCTCCTGACGGCGCTGCTCGGCGTGCTGCTGTTGCTGCTGCCGCAGAACGAGAAAGCGGCAGACTCAGGCTCCGCGACACCGTCCGCCACGGAAAATTTCGACCGCGAGGCGCTGCAAAACGAGATGGAGGATATTCTTTCCTCGCTCGACGGCGTCGGGAAGCTCTCGCTTATGCTGACGGTCGAGGGCGGCGGCGCTTACGAGCTGGCTCAGGATGAGGCCGCGTCGCTCAAAGCCCGAGGGGAGGAGGTCGACGAGCAGACGCGAAAGACGGAGACCGTTGTGCTCGGCAGCGGCACGAGCGCCGAGGTCGTCGTGACCCACAGCCGCTATCCGCGCTTTGTCGGCGCGCTCATCGTGTGCGAGGGCGGAGACCGCGCGGATGTCCAGCTCAAGGTGACGCAGGCCGTCAGCGCGCTGACGGGGCTTTCGTCCGAGCGCATCTCCGTTGTTAAAGGAACGCCATGAAACTACAATATTTTTATTATGCAAAACGCAGGGAGGAAACAGCTATGAAGCAATTATGGAAGCGGAACGCAGTGGTCGGCACGATCCTGGTCTTTGTCTGCGCGGCAATCTTTCTGAATGGAAAGTACGCCGAAAAGGTCGACAAGCCCACGAAGGTCTTGGGTCAGTCCGAGCTTGTGAGCACGGACGGCGACGCCGCCGAGGTTTCGGCAAACGCGGAGGGGAAGGACTACTTTGCCTCAGCCCGCCTGACGCGCCAGCAGGCGCGCGACAGCGCGCTGTCGCTTTTGAAAGAGGCGAGCGAAAACCAGGACGTGGACGCCGAGACCGCGAGCGAGGCGGCAAAAAGCATCGAAACGCTTGCTTCCTATACGCTCAGTGAGGCGCAGATCGAAAACATGGTCACGGCCAAGGGCTATGAGGACTGCGTCGTCTTCATGTCCGAAGACGGCGTGAGCGTGGTCGTTTCGACGGGAGAAGAGGGGCTCCAGACCGAGGACATCGCCCGCATCACGGACATCGTCAAGCAGGAGACGGGGCTCAGTGCAGAGAGCATCAAGATCATGGAAGTAAATTAGCTGTTGTAATTTTGGGAAAAAGATGATAAAATACTCTCGATATGAGCATTCACAAACAAGGAGAGGATATCTGAATGGCTGAGAATCGAGAGTATCTGACCCGCGCCGAAGAAAACGGCAGCATCAACATCGCAGAAGATGTGGTCGCCGCGATTGCCGCCGACGCTATCGGCGAGATCGAAGGCGTTGGCTCCATGTGCCAGAATATGACCGAACAGATCACCGAGCAGTTCACGGGCAAAAAGGGCCTGCGCGGCGTGCGCGCCGAGGTCAAGGACGGCGAGATCATCGTCGACGTCTACCTGATGGTGCGCTATGGCTACGCCATCCCCGAGACCGCGCGCAAGGTGCAGGACAGCGTGTCCGCCGCTGTGAGCGGCATGACGGGCTACAATGTCCACGCGGTCAATGTCCACGTCGGCGGGATCAGCTTCAACTAAAGAAAGATAAGATCAACGGATAAAGGAACAGACGAGAATGATTCGCAATACAGCGCGAGAGATCGCAGTGCATCTTGCATATGAACTGAGCTTTACGGATAAGACGGTGAAAGAGCTTCTCGACGAGCGGCTGACGAAGGAATACTTTGACACGCTCAAGGACGAGGATGACATCTACGAAAAGGCCCCCGGCGCCGCGCAGGCGGAATACATCCGCTCTATTGTTTCCGGTGTTGCCGAGCACGCGCCGGAGCTGGACGGCTACATCGCCAAGTACGCCAAGGGCTGGAGCTTCGACCGCATCCCGCTCGTTGCCTCGGCGATCATGCGCGTTGCGATGTACGAATCGCTCTACCGCAGTGACATTCCGACGCGCGTGGCCGTCAACGAGGCCGTGGAGATTGCCAAGAAGTACGAAACGCCTGAAACAGTGAAGTTCATCAACGGCATCCTCGGCAGCTTCGTTCGCGGCGAGATCAGCGCGGAATAAAAAATGCTCTTAAAAGCAGAGTACCGACAGGCGCTCTGCTTTTCTTCCGTTTTTCATTTTGTTTTGAGAGAGGGGTGACGCGGCGTGGCGCAGGAGCAGATGATCTTCAGCGTATCGGAAGCCAACAATTTCATCAAGGCGCTGCTCGACGCCGTGCCGCAGCTCCAGACCATTTTCGTGCGCGGCGAGATCTCGAACTACAAGCTCTATCCCTCCGGGCACCATTACTTCACGCTCAAGGACGAGGGGAGCGCGCTCAAATGCGTGATGTTCCGCGGCATGGCGGGGAAGCTCCGCTTCCGCCCGGAAAACGGCATGAAGGTCATCGCCTTTGGCCGCATCGGCGTGTTCCCGCGCGACGGCGCGTATCAGCTCTACTGTTCAGAGCTCAACGTCGAGGGCGTGGGTGACCTGCACGTCGCTTTCGAGCAGCTCAAAGAAAAGCTCTTCAAGGAGGGGCTTTTTGCCCCAGAACATAAAAAGCCCTTGCCCAAATATCCCAAGCGCATTGCCATCATCACCTCATCCGCGGGCGCGGCGGTGCATGATATGCTGCGCATTTTGAATGCGCGCTGGCCGATGAGCGAAGTCGTGCTCCTGCCTGTGCGCGTGCAGGGAGCAGAGGCGCCGCCGGAGATCGCAGGCGCGCTGCGCTACGCAAACAAATGGCAGGTCGCCGACCTCATCATCACGGGGCGCGGCGGCGGGTCGATTGAAGATCTGTGGGCGTTCAACGATGAGCGCGTGGCGCGCGCGATTTATGCCTCCGACATTCCGGTCATCTCCGCCGTCGGGCATGAGCCCGACGTGACGATCGCCGATTTTGTTGCCGATGCACGGGCGTCGACGCCGTCGAACGCGGCGGAGATCGCCGTGCCGGACCAGCGCGAAATTTACCGCCGGCTCGACGCGCTGCAAACGCGCATGGTGCAGAGCGAGCAAAAGCGCGTGAAAGCCCTGCGCGAGCAGTTTGAAAAGACGTCCCGCAGCCGTGCGCTGCAAGACCCCATGGCATTTATCGACGACAAGCGGATGCTGCTCGACTACACGCAGAAAAACCTTGCCGCACTCGCGCAGCATCAGATGGCGCAGCGCACACAGCAGTTTACGGCGCTTGCGGCCAAGCTCGACGCGCTGAGTCCGCTCAAGGTCCTCGGCCGCGGCTACGCCGTGGCGCGAAATGAACAGGGACAAATTCTGCGTGCGGCGCAGGAGGCCGCAGCCGGCGAAAAAATCGAGGTACTGCTCGGGCAGGGAAGTCTCAACTGCACGGTGAACGCGTGCAATATGGGAGGAAATGACGATGGCAAAAACGTTTGAAGACAATATCGCGCGTCTCGAAGAGATCGTGACGGCGCTTGAAAAAGGCGACGCAAAGCTCGCCGATTCCCTCAAGCTCTTTGAAGAGGGGACGAAGCTCGTGCACGACTGCGGCGCGATGCTCGACAAGGCCGAGCAGAAGGTCGCAAAGCTCTCTAAGGGCGCGGACGGCGCGCCGGTCGAGAGCCCATTCATTTCGGAGGAGTAATCCATGGACGAAAAGCTGTTTTCCGCCCGCATGGTGGAGTATAAGTCGGCGGTGGACAAGTATCTTGACGCCTGCCTTGAGGAAACGCAGTGCGCAAGCTATCACAAGCTGACCGATTCGATGCACTACAGCCTGACCGCGGGCGGCAAGCGTCTGCGCGCGATCTTAGTGCTCGAATTCTGCCGCATCTGCGGGGGAGACGTCGAAAAGGCGCTGCCCGTGGCCTGCGGCGTTGAGATGCTGCACACGTATTCGCTCATCCACGACGATCTGCCCGTGATGGACAACGATGATCTGCGCCGCGGTAAGCCGTCGAACCACAAGGTCTTCGGCGAATGCACGGCGACGCTCGCGGGCGACGCGCTGCAGGCGCTGGCATTTGAAACGGTCCTGAAGGCCGACCTCCCCGCGCTGCGCGTGCTCAAATGCGCGCAGGTCCTGGCAAATGCCGCGGGACACGAGGGCATCTGCGGCGGCCAGCAGCTCGACCTTGAGTGGGAGGGCAAGATTCTGAGCGCGCCGGAGCTCGAGGAAATTTATCTGCGCAAGACGAGCGCGCTTATCCGCGCGGCGTGCCTGATGGGCGTGGCCGCGGCGGGCGGCACGAAGGAGCAGGAGGGGGCCGCGGCCAGCTACGCCGACAACTTCGGCTTCGCGTTCCAGCTGCGCGACGACATGCTCGATGTCATCGGCGATGAAAAGACGTTCGGCAAGCCCATCGGCTCGGACAGGGAAGAGGGGAAGACGACGTTTGTCGACATTTTAGGTCTCAACGGCTGCCAGCGCGTCATCGAGGCGCACAGCGAGAGCGCGGTCGAAGCGCTGGGCGACATGGAGGACACCGATTTTCTCATTCACCTCGTCCGTGTGCTTGAAAAACGGGAGCAATAAATAAAAAATCCCGCAGAAAACGCCAAAAAAGTGGAAAATCATACAAAAGTGCGCATTTGGTGTTGACAAGCGGAATCGTCGGTGCTACGATACGCACATTGAAACGGAACCCACCCCCATGGGGAATGCTCGAAGGAAAGGATCCATTGGCATGAAGACTTCGCACTCTGCCAACTGCATGATGATGCCGATGATGCGCATGTTCAGCATGTGCATGCTTTGTCATGGAGAAAATGGTCATTTCCTTTCAGAAACTGTCTGAGAAAAACAGCGAAGCGGCAGCGGAAGGTCAATGACCTCCCGCTGTTTTTTACTGCTCGAACAGCATACACTTCCCGCGGTCTGTCCGTTCCAAAAAGTAGCTATTATAAAATAAGTAAGGAGAACAAAACGATGAAAAAGCATTCTATTAAGCTGACCGCACTTGTCCTTGCACTGGTCCTCACTGCCGCTCTGGCCCTGACCGGCTGCGGCTCCAAGAGCGATGACTCCGACGGTGCCACCACCATCCAGATCGCCGTCCCCAACGACACGACCAACGAAGCCCGCGCGCTGCTGCTGCTCCAGGACAACGGCATCATCAAGCTCGCTGACGGTGCCGGCATCACCGCCACCAAGAACGACATTGTCGAAAACCCGTACAACGTCGAGATCGTGGAGACCGAGGCCGCGCAGATCCCCAACATCCTGCAGGACGTTGACTACGCCGTCATCAACTCCAACTACGCCATCAACGCGGGCCTGAACCCCGTGGCCGACTCCCTCGTGATCGAAGGCTCCGCCTCCGCTTACGCCAACATTCTGGCCGTGAAGGAAGGCAACGAGTCCTCTCCCAAGGTCCTTGCCCTGATCGCCGCTCTGGAGAGCCAGCAGGTCGTCGACTACATCAACGAGAAGTATGACGGCTCCGTTGTCAGCACCGTGGATACCCCGACCGACGGCTTTGACGCCACTGTCGACTACGACGCTCTGAGCGGTGAGACCATCTCCATCGCCGCTTCTCCGACCCCGCACGCTGAGATCCTCGAGGTCGTGAAGGAAATTCTTGCTGAAAAGAACATCACTCTCGATATTCAGGTCTACAATGACTATGTCGTGCCCAACACCGTTGTCGAAGACGGCACTGTCGACGCCAACTACTTCCAGCACAAGCCCTACCTCGACGACTTCAACGCCGAGAACAACACCCACATCGTCTCCGTTGCCGCCATCCACGTCGAGCCCATGGGCCTGTACGGCGGCAAGCAGACCACGCTTGATGCACTGAGCGCCAAGTAAGAAAGAAAGGAGGGAGCGTTCTTGATCGAACTGAAGCATCTAAGCAAAACCTTTGAAACAGCCGGAGGACGGGTAGACGCGCTCAAGGACGTCTCCCTGACCATTCCAGACGGCGACGTCTACGGCATCATCGGCATGAGCGGTGCCGGCAAATCCACGCTCGTGCGCTGCATCAATATGCTCGAGCGCCCGACGGAGGGCGAGGTCATCGTGAACGGACAGCGTCTGGACACGATGACCCCCGCGCAGCTCCGTGCGGCGCGGCGCGAGATCACGATGATCTTCCAGCGCTTCAACCTGCTGATGCAAAGAAACTGCCTCGATAACGTCTGCTTCCCGATGGAGCTTTCCGGACTGCGGGGAGAGAAGAAGTGGCGCGAACAGCGGGCGCTGGAGCTCCTCGACATCGTGGGGCTCAAGGATAAGGCCAAGGCCTATCCCGCGCAGCTCTCCGGCGGACAGCAGCAGCGCGTTGCCATCGCCCGCGCCCTCGCCACGAACCCCAAAGTTCTGCTCTGCGACGAGGCTACGAGCGCGCTCGACCCCAAGACGACGCGCCAGATCCTCGAGCTGATCGGCGACATCAACAAAAAGCTTGGCATTACCGTCGTCATCATCACACACCAGATGAGCGTGGTGAAGGAGGTCTGCAATCACGTTGCGATCCTCGACGACGGCGAAGTCGTGGAAGAGGGTCTCGTCTCGACCGTCTTCTCCGCGCCCAAGTCCGCGGCGGCGCGCCACCTCGTGTTCCCGCGCGGCGCGGACATCGACGTGTCCGACCCCCAGCAGCAGCGCCGCATCCGCCTCATCTTCCGCAGCGCGAAGACGACGTCCATTCCGCTCGTCGCACAGCTTGCGACCGAAGAGGGCATCAGCGCGACGGTCATTTCGGCCAACACGCAGAAGCTCTCCGAAGAGGTCTACGGCAGTATGCTGCTCGGCGTGCCGAACGCGCAGTTTGAGCAGGCTATGGACTTTTTAAGAGGCATTGAAAATCTTCAGGTAGAGGAGGCGAGCGTCGATGTACAGTAATCTCTTTTCCCCGGATTCCATCGCGGAGCTCACTGTCGCCATGCAGACGCAGTTCCCCAAGGCAATCTGGGAGACGTTTTATGTGACGCTGCTGTCAACGGCGCTGGCCGTCGTCATCGGCCTTCCGCTGGGCGTGCTGCTCGTAGCGGGGGAAAAGGGCGGCGTTCTGCCGCTTCCCAAGGCCTTGATGAGCATTCTGAACGTCATCATCAACCTGCTGCGCTCAATCCCGTTCCTCATCTTAATGATCATGGTCTTCCCGCTCTCGCGCCTTATCATCGGCACGACCGTCGGCACCACCGCGACCATCGTTCCGCTGGTCGTGGCGGCGTTCCCGTTCGTCGCGCGCCTTGTTGAAAGCAGCCTGCGCGAGGTCGACCCCAACATCATTGAGGCCGCGCAGAGCATGGGCGCAACGCCCATGCAGATCATCTGCAAGGTGATGATCCCAGAGAGCGTTCCCTCGCTCCTCCAGAACTTCACCATTGCACTGACGACCATCCTCGGCTACTCGGCGATGAGCGGCATCATCGGCGGCGGCGGCCTCGGCAAGATCGCCATCGACTACGGCTACTATCGCTACAAGTACCTTGTGATGTTCGCAGCGGTCGTGCTGCTTATCATTCTGGTGCAGATCTTCCAGTCCTTGGGCACGCACCTTGCGACCAAGAGCGACAAGCGCCTCAAGAAATAAGCGGATATTGCATCCTGCAAAGCGCCTCAACCGCACGGTTGAGGCGCTTTTTTGTCATTTTTCGCAATTTGACAGAGAAAAATGTGTCAATTTTTGAAAGCAAAATGCAGCAAAAATTGCAAAATCCCTTGTCATGTGGGAAAAGGGCTGTTATAATAGCAATAGAATGCAATGCAAGTCTTCGCGATTTGCATATTTTTTACGGAGAAATTGCGTGAACAGTTTTCAGGAATTGCTCCAGTCCATCGACTGGGGCTCGCTGACCGATGCGCTTTTGCGCGTGCTCGGCGTCTTTTTATGCTTGACGGTGCACGAGACCTGTCACGGTCTTGCAGCCTATGCCCTCGGCGATCCGACGGCCAAGCGCGAGCACCGCTTGAGCTTAAACCCGCTGCACCATATCGACTGGTTCGGCTTGGCTGCCATGCTGCTCGTCGGCTTCGGCTGGGCAAAGCCCGTGCCGGTCGACATGCGGTATTTCAAAAAGCCGAAGCAGGGTATGGCCATCACAGCGCTGGCGGGGCCGGTGTCGAATCTGCTGCTGGCGATGCTGCTCTTGCTCGGCGCGCGCATCACGATCGCGCACTATGTCGATACCGCGTTTTGCAGCGGCCTTTTGAATTTCCTTGCGATGACGGCGTACATGAGCGTTGGTCTGGGGCTTTTCAACCTCATCCCCATCTCGCCGCTCGACGGGTCGAAGGTGCTCTTCGCCTTTCTGCCCGACCGCGCGTACATGACGCTGATGCGGTATGAAAAATACGGCATGCTTGTTCTTTTTGTGCTCGTCTGGCTCGGCGTGGGAGACAATATCCTCAGCGAGGGCATCTACCGCGTGTACGAGCTTCTGGTCAACTGGATCGTATATTGATAAAGTGAGAGGAATGTCATGGACAATCCCGTTTTCAAGCTGGAGGGCGTGGTGCACGAGCGCAGCGCGGAGGCGCTGCAGGACTTTGAAGGGCCGCTCGACCTCATTCTCTTCCTGCTGTCGAAAAATAAAATAGAGATCCAGGACATTCCCATCGCGCTGATCCTGGACCAGTACCTTGCGTATCTCGAGCAGCGAAAGCAGCTCGATCTCGAGGTCGCGAGTGAATTCATCACGATGGCGGCACATTTAATGTACATCAAAACGCGCATGCTGCTTTCGCTTGAGGATGAGCAAGCGCAGAGCGAGATGGACGAGCTCATTGCCTCGCTCAAAGAGCGCCAGCAAAAGGACACGTACCTTCGCATCAAGACGCTGACCGAGACACTCGGCCCGATGGGCGAGTTTGGCCGCAGCATCATGACGCGCCAGCCCGAGCCCATGCAGCGCGGCAAAATTTACGAGTACAGCCACGAAAAGGCTGACCTCGTGCTCGCCATGCAGACGATCATGGAGCGCGGGGAAAAGCTGGCCGCGCCGCCGAGCGCCGCGCTGAGCGAGATCGTGCGCCGCGAGCCGTATCCCGTCAAGGGCAAGGCGGAGGAAATTCTGCACCGGCTCAAGGAGTTCGGCATGACGCGTTTTAAGCTGCTGTTCCGCGGCAGCCGCAGCCGCAGCGAGATCGTGGCGACGTTCATCGCCGTTCTGGAGCTCTGCCGCGAAAAGGTCATCCATCTGGCCGGTTCCGACACGGACTGCACCGTGGAGTGCGGGGACGACGCCCCCGACCGTATCAATCTGTAAAAAGCGAGGAACGCTATGTCTTTGGAATCTTTGGACCTGCGCGAGGTCGAGTCGGCCATCGAGGGCATTTTGTTCGCCAGCGGCGAACCGCTTCCCATCGACCGCATCTGCCTTGCGCTCGATTTGGACCGTCCGACCGCGGAACAGGTATTGCAAAAGCTCGGCGATTACTACGCCTTTGAGCGCCGCGGCATCCGGCTCGTCCGCATGGAGGACAGCTATCAGCTCTGCTCGTCGCCGGACTATGCCGACATCATCCGCAAGGCGTTTGAGATCCGCAAGACCGCCAAGCTCTCTCAGCCCGCGCTGGAGGTGCTGACGATCATCGCCTACTACCAGCCCACGACCCGCGCCTACATTGATCAGGTGCGCGGCGTGGACAGCTCGTACACCGTGGGCCTGCTGCTTGAGCGCGGGCTCATTGAAGAGTGCGGACGCTTGCAGGTCCCCGGACGGCCGAGGCTGTACCGCACGACGAAAAAGTTCCTGCGCGACTTCCACTTGGGTTCGCTCGAGGAACTGCCGGAGATGCCGGGTCTTGAGGCCGACGGTCAGCTCCGCATGACGGAGGACGGCACGATCCTCGACCCCAGCGCCATGACGGAAAAAGAAGGCAGCGTTCCCGAAAACGGGAAACACTGACCGCGTAAAGCGTAAAAAGAGGGAGGTGGTCGATTGACTGCGCTGAAGGTAATTGGCATCATCCTGCTCATTTTTATTTTGATCGGCTTTCTGCGCGTGGGCGCGCTGATGCAGTTCGGCGACGAGCTGCGCGTGCAGCTTTCGGTCGGCCCGTTCCGCTTCACGCTGCTGCCAGCAAAGGAAAAGAAAGAAACGCCGAAAAAAAAGGCAAAGGAGAAGAAACCAAAGTCAGAGGGAGAAGAGGCGAAGCAAAAGAAAAAGCCCTCGCTCCCCAAGCCGACAAAAGAGGAGCTCAGGGACCTCATCACGACGGCGCTCTCGGCGCTCAAGGAGACAGCGAAACGCACCTGCAAGCGCCTTCGCATCGACCCGCTGGAAATTCTCGTCGTCTTTGGCGGCACGGACCCCGCGGATATCGCGCAGACCTACGGCTATGCGAGCGCCGCGATGTGGGGTGTGATGCCGCACCTTGAAGACCTCTTCCATATCCCTGATCCCTCACTGCACCTGCGCATGGACTACAGCTCTGAAAAGACGCACGCAGTGGGTGCCGTTGGCCTGTCGCTTCGCATCCGCGACGGGCTGCACATCTCGCTTGCGCTGCTCATTCCGATGCTCAAATGGTACCTGCGCTATAAAAAGGCGCATAAAAACGACGCTCCCGCGGAAAAACCAACGGAGAGCACTCCGCAAAACAGTGAACACAGTGAAAAACTGACCGCATAAAAAGAAAGGATGAACCTCATGGAAAACATCGAAAAGAAGACCCCGCTCAACAATCTCATGGACACCACGATGGATAAGATCCGTGATATGGTCGATTCCAACACCATCATCGGCGAGCCGATCACGACGCCCGACGGCGTAACGGTCATCCCCGTTTCGCGCGTGAGCTTCGGCTTCGGCGCGGGCGGCGGCGACTACGGCAAGACCGACACCGCACACTTCGGCGGCGGCGCAGGTGCGGGCGTCAAGGTCGACCCCGTCGCGTTCCTCGTCGTCAAGGACGGTCTGACGCGCGTGATGCCCGTGGCCATCCCTGCGGCGGCAACGGTCGACCGCGTGCTTGATCTTGTGCCCGAAGTGCTCGACCGCGTGCAGAATTTCGTGGACAAGAAGAGAGAAGAGAAAGATATCTACTGATTTCGGGCATAATAGGGGCATTCCGAACGAAGGAGTGATCCCATGCCGCGTTTTGCCCGATGCGTATTCGCCGTTTTCCTTGCCGTTTCCTGCCTGACAAGCAGTTTGACCTGTCAGGCTGCCGCGCCTGAAACTGCCGCCGCCGCGTTCATTTTGATGGAGGCGGGCAGCGGGCGTGTGCTGGCGTCGCGCAATGAAACGCAGGAGCGCAGCATCGCGAGCACGACGAAGATCATGACCTGCTTAGTCGCGCTGGAGCACAGCGAACTCACGGAGAAGGTCACGGTCAAACGCGAGCACTTGCGCGAGGGCTCGTCGATGTACCTTCTCGAGGGCGAAACGCTCACGATGGAAGAGCTCCTCTACGGTCTGATGCTGCCGTCCGGCAACGACGCGGCGGAGTGCATCGCCGCCCACTGCGGCGGGAGCGGCGGCAGCGCGCAGTTTGTCCGATGGATGAACGAAAAGGCGAAAGCCCTCGGCATGGAGCACACGTCATTTGCCAACCCGAGCGGTCTCGACGAAATGGGGCACAGCTCCTGTGCCCTCGATATGGCGCGCCTTGCGGCCTACGCCATGCAGAATCCGACGTTCGCGCGCATCGTCTCGACGCGCACGGCGAGCGTCGGCACGCGCACGATGACGAACCACAATAAGCTGCTCGCGTCGTACTCCGGCTGCGTCGGTCTCAAGACCGGCTACACCGGCGACGCAGGGCGCACACTCGTCACCTGTGCCGAGCGCGGCGGGATGCGCATGATCGCCGTCACGCTGCACGACGGCAGCGATTGGGCGGATCACGCGGCACTCTACGACTACGGCTTTTCGGCGTATGCGCTCTCAAGCGGTGCGAAAAAAGGCGAGGCCTACGGCAGCGTAAGCGTCGACGGGCAGAGTGTGTCCGCCGTGGCGGCGGAGAGCTTCCGCTATCCCACCGCGGAAAATGAAGCATTGAGCGTGCGCGCCGAGCTGCCGCAAACCGTCTCCGCCCCCGTGCGGAAGGGACAAACGTTCGGCACGCTCGTCATCTCCTGCGGCGAGACTGAGGTCGGAAGAGTTGACCTTGTCAGCGCGCGCAGCGTACAGGCGCAGGAAACAAAGAGCGAAACAAGCAAAAATAAGTCGCTGGCGGAAAAGCTCTGGCAATTTCTGTCGGCAAAGTAAAGGAGGGATCGACCTGGCCGAAGCAAGAATTCAAAAGCTCATCGCTGAATCGGGGCTCTGCTCCCGGCGCACTGCCGAGCAGTGGATCGCCGCTGGGCGCGTGCGCGTAAACGGCGAGACCTCATTCATCGGGCAGAAAGCCGACCCCGAAGTCGACGAAATTACCGTCGACGGCAGGCCGCTCGCGCTGGAGGGGCAGAAGCGCTACCTGATGCTCAACAAGCCGCGCGGCTATGTCTGCACGCTCTCTGACGAAAAAGGGCGAAAGACCGTCGCCGAGCTCGTCAAAGACTGCGGCGAGCGCGTCTATCCCGTCGGTCGGCTCGACCTCGACTCCGAGGGACTGCTGCTTTTGACGAACGACGGCGAATGGATGCAGCATCTTCTGCACCCGCGCTACGAGGTCAACAAGGTCTACGAGGTCAGCGTCGCGGGCGAGGTCCGAGGAGCGGCGGAAGCGCTCGCTGCCATGACACAGCTCGACGGCGATCCCATCCGGCCCGCGCAGGTGCGCGTGCTGCGGCAGGGGAGGGACACCGCCGTTCTCTCCATCACCATCCATGAAGGAAAAAACCGGCAGATCCGGCGCATGTGCGCCGCCGCCGGATTACACGTCAAGCGCCTAAAGCGCGTGCAGGAGCACGCGCTCAAACTCGGGGCTCTTCCCGTCGGCGCGTGGCGCGATCTTACGGAGCAGGAGCTCCAAGCAACAAAATCAAAGTAACAGAGGACGATCTTATGACGAAGAATATCTTACATAATATCGAAAAGAACATGAGCAGCTTTTCCAAGGGGCAGAAGCTCATCGCCCGCTTCATTCTGGAAAACTACGATAAGGCCGCGTTTATGACGGCCAGCAAGCTCGGCAAGACCGTGCAGGTCAGCGAGTCGACCGTCGTGCGCTTTGCCACCCAGCTCGGCTACGAGGGGTATCCGAGCATGCAGCGTGCATTGCAGGAGATGATTCGCGGCAAGCTCACGAGCATCCAGCGCATTCAGGCATCGGACGGCGAGCTCGCAGGGTCCGATCTGATGACGAACGTCCTGCAGCGCGACATGGAGAAGATTCGCATGGCCATCGACCAGACCGACGGCGCGGAATTCGAGCGCGTGGTCGACACGATCATCGGCGCGCGCCGCATCTACATCGTGGGCTTCCGTTCGTCCTCGTTTCTGGCAGGGTACTTAAACTTCTATTTCCGCCTGATCTTCGACAACGTCACTCTGGTCAACGGCGGCGCGGCCGGCTCGTTCGACCAGCTCTTCCGCGTCTCCAAAGACGATGTGGTCATCGGTATCTGCTTCCCGCGCTACAGTGAGCTTGCGCTCAAGACCATCCAGTTTTCGCGCGACCGCGGCGCGACGATCGTCGGCGTGACGGACAGCGAGATGTCGCCCATCAACCAGATGTCCAGCAATTCGCTGCTCGTGCGCAGCGAGATGATCTCGTTCGTCGACTCGCTGGCGGCGCCCATGAGCATGCTCAACGCACTCATTCTGGCCGTTGCCAACAAGAAGGGCGCAGACATCTCCGCGACGTTCTCCGAACTCGAGCACATCTGGGAGCGCTTCGACATTTTCGGCAAGATCGAAGATGAATAAGGCGATCGTTGTCATCGGCGGCGGCGCGGGCGGCATGATGGCCGCGATCTGCGCCGCGCGCAAGGGTGCGCACGTGACGCTGCTCGATCCAAACGAGCGCCTCGGCAAAAAGGTGAACATCACCGGCAAGGGCCGCTGCAACGTGACGAACGACAGCACCTGCGAAGAGCTGCTCGCCCACGTGCCGCAGAACCCGCGGTTTTTATACTCTGTGTTTTCCCGCTTCGACGGGCACGACGCCATCGATTTTTTCGAGGGGCTCGGTGTGCCGCTCAAGGTCGAGCGCGGCAAGCGCGTGTTTCCCGTGTCCGACCGGTCATTCGACATCACAGCGGCGCTTGAGCGCGAGCTCAAGCGTCTGCACGTCAAGCTCGTGCGCGACCGCGCGCTCGGTATTTCGGTCGAAGACGGCCATGTCGCCGCCGTCAAGGGCGAAAAAGGGGACTACACCGCCTCCACCGTCATTCTGGCGACGGGCGGGCTGTCCTATCCCGCGACGGGCTCGACGGGCGACGGCTTCCGCATGGCGGAAGCGCTCGGCCACACAGTCACGCCGCTGCGCGGCTCACTCGTGCCGCTCGAGGCACGCGAATGCGCGGTGCTGCAAGGGCTGAGCCTGCGCAACGTTGCGCTGACGGTATACGAAAACAACAAAAAGATTCACTCGGATTTCGGCGAAATGCTGTTCACGCACTTCGGCGTGAGCGGGCCGCTCATCCTGTCGGCCAGCGCGCACATGCGGCATTTCGACAAAAAGCAGTACCGACTGGAGATCGACCTCAAGCCCGCGCTCGACGAGCAAATGCTCGACAAGCGCCTGCTGTCGGATTTTGAAAAGCACGCAAACAGCGACTACTGTAACGTACTCGGGGCGCTCCTGCCGCAGAAGATGATCGACGAGTTCATCGACCGCTCGGGCATTCCTCCGCACGAAAAGGTGCACGACATCACGCGCGCCCAGCGCGAGACCATCCGCACGCTCTTAAAGCGCTGGACGGTCAATGTCAGCGCGCCGATGCCGGTCGAAAACGCGATCATCACCTCCGGCGGCGTCAAGGTGGGGGAGATCGATCCGAAGACCATGGCGTCGAAAAAGATCGGCGGCCTGTACTTTGCCGGCGAGATCATCGACGTAGACGCCTACACGGGCGGCTACAATCTGCAAATCGCCTGGGCGACCGGCAAGGCCGCGGGCGAGGCTGCCGCGGACGCACTGCTGACGCAGTAAGCACATATTTATTGTAAGAGGGAAGAATCAAACAGATGAAAAAGCATTTTTCCATTGCCATTGACGGCCCCGGCGGCGCGGGCAAGAGTACGCTCGCCAAGGCCGTCGCCAAGAAATTGAACATTCTGCATGTCGACACGGGCGCGATCTACCGCACCATCGGCTACGCGGCGTTTTCCCGCGGACTGGACGCAAAGGACGAATCTCAAATCGCGCCGCTGCTGAAAGAAATTCAGATCGACATGGCATTTGACGAGACAGGAGGGCAGAAGATGCTGCTTGACGGTAAAGATGTCAGCACCGAGATCCGCCTGCCGGAAATTTCGATGTACGCCTCGAACGTCTCGGCGCTGCCGTGCGTGCGCGCATACCTTCTTGAGATGCAGCGCGACATCGCGCGCAGGAGAAGCGTCATCATGGACGGGCGCGACATCGGCACAGTCGTTCTGCCGGACGCCGACCTCAAAATTTACCTGACTGCTTCGGCCGAGGAGCGCGCGCACCGCCGCTGTCTCGAGCTCTCTGAGCGCGGCACGCCCAAGGCGTATGAAGAGGTGCTGCGCGAGATCAACGAGCGCGACTATCAGGACATGCACCGCGATATCGCCCCGCTGCGCGAGGCAGAGGATGCCGTGCGGCTCGACACGTCGAAGCTCAACTTTGAAGAGAGCGAGCGGGCGCTGCTGAATCTCATTCAGGAGAAATTGAAATGATGCACCGTATCTTTTTTGCGTTTATCTGGATCATCGGTCGGGTGCTGCTGTGGATCTACCGCGTGGACGTCAAGGGACTTGAAAATCTGCCCAAGCACAGTGTCCTGCTGTGCCCGAACCATTCAACGGACTTAGACCCCGTGCTCATCGGCCTGTGCCTGCCGCTTGACTACCATCTGCACTTTATGGCCAAGGCCGAGCTCTTCGACAACCGCGCGCTCGCGTGGCTCATCCGCACGCTCGGCGCATTTCCCGTCCAGCGCGACGGCAAGGATATCCAGTCCATCAAGACCGCGATGCAGGTGCTCCACAAGGGTGAGAATCTTCTGATCTTCCCCGAGGGGACGACGATCCGGGGCGGCGTCGGCTATCACGACGGACTCCCCGCGCACGCGCACGCGGGCATCGCGATGATCGGCGTGCGCACGGGTGCGACGCTCGTGCCGGTGTTCTGCGACGGGCAGAAAAAGCCCTTCCATAAAACGCGCATCATCTTCGGCGAGCCGTATGTGCCTGAGGTCACGGGCCGCCGCGGCACGTCCGAAGAATTGCAGGCCATCGCCGACGAAATGCTGCGTCAGGCCTACGCGCTCGGCGGCCAGCAGGTGGGAGGCGCGCCGCTGTGAAGGTCATCTTAGCTGAGACCGCGGGCTTCTGCTATGGCGTGGAGCGCGCGGTCAACCTTGCGCGCGAAACGGCAAAAGCGCGCGGCGGCGCGATGCTCGGCAGCATCGTACACAACGCGGGCGTCGTGCGTGAGATCGAAGATCTTGGCATGCGCCTCATCACGTCGCCCGACCAGGCAAAGGCGGGGGAGACCGTGCTCATCCGCGCCCATGGCGAGCCGAAAGAGACGCTCGACGCGCTGCGCCATCGCGGGGCAGAGGTCGTGAGCGCCGTGTGCCCGCATGTCGAGCGCATCCGAAAGCTTGCACAGGAGGCAGAGCACGAGGGACGCCGCGTCATCCTGATCGGTGAGCGCCATCATCCCGAGGTGCAGGGCATCGCAGGATGGTGCAGCGACCCGCTGATTTTTGAAAATGTGCAGGAAGCGCAAAAATACTTGCAGGAACACCCCGATTTTGCCCATTTACCCAGTATCATGCTGGCGCAAACGACCTGCATTCGTGCGCTTTGGGAAAGTTGCGTGAAATTTCTAAAAAAACAGTGTACAAATCTGAAAATCAATGATACAATATGCAATGCTACGCAGAAACGTCAAACTGAGGCAGCAGAACTTTCCGCCAAGGTAGACGCGATGGTGGTTGTGGGCGACCGAAGAAGCGCCAACACAAGGCATTTGACCGAGATTTGCAGAGAGAACTGCGGAAAAGTCCTCCAGATCGAATCCGCAGACGAGCTCTCACCGGAATTCTTTTCCGGATGCCGTGTGGCGGGACTGACAGCCGGCGCATCTACTCCTGCGAGTATCATTATGGAGGTATTAACAACAATGACGGAAGAAAACATCAACACCACTGCCCCTGAAACCAGCGAATCCTTTGAAGAACTGCTTGAAAAATCTTTCAAGACTCTAAATACAGGAGATAAGGTGACCGGTATCGTGACCGCCATCGGCACGACCGAGATCCAGGTCGACGTCGGCTGCAAGCAGGCAGGCTATATCCCTGTTTCTGAGCTGAGCAGCGACCCCGACGTCAAGCCCGAGGACGTCGTCAAGGTCGGCGACGAGATCGAGGCTTACGTTGTCCGCGTCAACGACGTGGAAGGCTACGCCACCCTCTCCAAGAAGCGTCTCGACGCTGTCAAGCTCTGGGAAGACATTGAGACCGCCGTTGAGGACAAGACCGTTCTCGAAGGCACCGTGACCGAAGTGAACAAGGGCGGCATCGTCGTTTCTGTCAAGGGCGTGCGCGTGTTCGTGCCCGCTTCTCAGAGCGGCATGCCCAAGGACTCCGACCTTGGCCAGATGGTCAAGCAGAAGGTCAAGCTCCGCGTGACCGAGGTCAACCGTGCCCGCCGCCGCGTCGTCGGCTCCATCAAGTCCGTGCTGAACGAGGAGCGTCAGGCTGCTCAGGCCGCCATCTGGGAAGGCATCGAGGTCGGCAAGCACTATGACGGCGTTGTCAAGTCCATGACCTCTTACGGCGTGTTCGTCGACATCGGCGGCGTGGACGGCATGGTTCACATCTCCGAGCTGAGCTGGAGCCGCATCAAGAACCCCGCCGAGGTCGTCTCCATCGGCGATCACCTCGACGTGTATGTCATCTCCTTCGACCCCGAGAAGCGCAAGATTTCCCTCGGCGTCAAGGATCGCACCCAGAACCCATGGGATGTGTTCATGAACACCTACAAGGTCGGCGACGTTGCCAACGTCCGCATCGTCAAGCTGATGACTTTCGGCGCTTTCGCTGAGGTCGTTCCCGGCGTGGACGGCCTGATCCATATCTCCCAGATCGCTGACCGCCGCATCGACAAGCCCTCCGACGTCCTGTCCGAAGGCCAGATGGTCGACGCGAAGATCACCGCCATCGACGAGGAGAAGAAGAAGATCTCCCTCAGCATCCGCGCGCTGCTCAGCGGCGAGGAAGAGGCTCCTGTCGAGGAGTAATTTTCCCGAACTGAAAAGAGACAGGCTCCGGCCTGTCTCTTTTTTACGTTCTTTTTTACGCTGACACGTAAGAAAGACTTTGCAAACGGCGATCGGTATGCTATAATTGTTAAAGTTTCGACATAGTTCCGAAATGATAATCAAATTCACATACATACAGGAGGAATTATCCATGGATTACGCAGCGCTTTATCAGAAGAAGCTGACCTCTGCCGCGGAAGCCGTCAAGGTCGTCAAGAGCGGCGACTGGGTCGACTACGGCTGGTGCACCAACCATCCCTACACGCTCGACAAGGCTCTGGCCGCACGCCAGAATGAGCTCAAGGACGTCAAGGTCCGCGGCGGCGTGACGATGTGGATGCCCGAGATCTGCAAGGCCGAGGACGCCGGTGAGCACTTCACCTGGAACTCCTGGCATTGCAGCGGCATCGACCGCAAGATTATCTCCAAGGGCATGGGCTATTTCATCCCCATGCGCTACAGCGAGCTGCCGCGCTTCTACCGCGACGGCAACGCCACGGTTGATGTTGCGATGATCCAGGTCACGCCGATGGATAAGCACGGCAACTTCAGCTACGCGCTCGCGTGCTCTCACTTAGCCGACATGCTGGATGCCGCCAAGACTGTCATCGTCGAGGTCAACGAGAACCTTCCCTGGGTCTACGGCCTCAACGGCTGCGAGATCAACATCAAGGACGTCGACATGGTTGTGGAAGGGGAGAATCCTCCTGTTGCGCAGCTCGGCGCGGGCGGCGCCCCCACCGAGGTCGACACCGCGGTCGCCAACCTTGTCGTGCCTGAGATCCCGAATGGCGCGTGCCTCCAGCTCGGCATCGGCGGCATGCCCAACACCATCGGCTCGATGATCGCGCAGTCTGACCTCAAGGACCTGTCCGTTCACACCGAAATGTATGTCGACGGCTTTGTCGACATGGCCCTCGCCGGCAAGATCACCGGCAAGCACAAGCAGCTCGACAAGGGCCGTCAGGTCTTTGCCTTCGCCGCCGGTACGCAGAAGCTCTATGACTACATGGATCGCAATCCCGATGTCATGGGTGCGCCGGTCGACTATACGAACGACGTGTTTGTCATCTCCCAGATCGACAACTTCATCTCCATCAACAACGCCATCGACTGCGATCTGTTCGGTCAGGTGAATGCCGAGTCCGCGGGCATCAAGCACATCTCCGGCACGGGCGGCCAGCTCGACTTTGCGATGGGCGCGTACCTCTCCAAGGGCGGCAAGAGCTTCATCTGCATGTCCTCGACCGTCACGGGCAAGGACGGCACGGTCAAGAGCCGCATCGTTCCCACGCTGACGCCCGGCTCCATCTGCACCGATCCGCGCTCCTGCACGCACTATATCGTCACCGAGTACGGCATGGTCAACCTCAAGGGCCTGTCCACATGGGAGCGCGCCGAGGCGCTGATCTCCGTGGCACATCCCGACTTCCGCGAGCAGCTCATCGCCGACGCGGAGAAGATGCACATCTGGCGCCGCAGCAATAAGTAAGCAATCAATCGTTCTTCCGTCGCGGGGGCTCTCCTGAAAAGGGGAGCCCCTGTTTTTTTCGAAAATACGGTGTGTTTCCATTTTTATGCGCTATTTCATCAAAAATCGCTTGAAAATGATGGCAAAGTACGTTATACTATGTATGGGGAATTGTTTCCTCTTGTATGTTTGTGTTGTTTTCCTTTTCCATCGCACGGAAAACCGGGGCGAATGCCGGATTGGCATTCTGCCTGAAGGGAGGTGGGCATAGAATGTTTCAAGTGGGAGATAAGGTCGTGCACCCGATGCACGGCGCCGGTGTGATCGACAGCATTGTCCGCGAAAAGATCAGCGGCAAAGCAATGGATTTTTACGTCTTCAAAATGCCCATTTCCGGGCTAACGCTCAAGATCCCAACCGAGAATTCCACGGCCATCGGCATCCGCGCCATCAAGACGAGAAGCGAGATCGAAGAGGTCATTGCGCGCATTCCCAAGCTCGGCGTCGACATGACGGCGAACTGGAACCACCGCTACCGCGAGAATATGGATCGCCTGAAAAGCGGCAATCTCGACGAGGTCAGCGCCGTCATCAAGGCGCTGATGCATCGCGACAGCACGCGCGGACTATCCAACGGTGAGCGCAAGATGCTGCACATTGCCAAGCAGATCCTCGTATCAGAGATCGTCCTGGCAGAAGACGTGGAGTATCCCGAGGCTGAGGGGCGCGTCAACGCCGCGATGCTGTTAAAGGAGAGCGATTGAGTCCATGAGCCTGCTGCAAAAGATGTTCGGCAAGCGCCAAAAGCGCACTCACCCGTACTGCGCCGCGCTGATTGCGGCCGCCGGAAGCTCCACGCGCTACGGCGGGGAGAACAAGCTGCTGCAAACCCTTGACGGCATCCCCGTCCTTGTGCGCACACTGCTCACGATCGACCGCGTGGAGGGCATCGACGAGATCGTCATCGCTGCGCGGGAGGACGAGCTGCTGCCTTATGCTGAGCTCTGCAAGACCTTTGGCCTCAGAAAACCCGTAAAGGTCATCGTCGGCGGCGCAACGCGGACAGAGTCCGTGCTGCGCGCGGCGCTCGAGGCCTCGCCCGAGACGGAATTTTTCGCCGTGCAGGACGGTGCGCGTCCGCTCGTCACCGTCGAGCTCATCGACGAAGTGCTCGACGCGGCAAGAGTTTATCTCGCCGCCGCGCCCGCCGTTCCGGTGCGCGACACCATCAAGGTCGCGCACGACGGCATCGTCGAGCGCACGCCCGATCGCAGCGCGCTCTTCGCCGTGCAGACGCCGCAGGTCTTCGCCGCCGACCTTTTGAAGGCGGCTCTCCAGTCCGCGATTGCAGACGGCGCGACTATTACGGACGATTGCTCCGCTGTGGAGCGGCTGGGCAAGGAAGTTCACTTGGCAGAGGGCAGCGAGGAAAACATCAAGATCACCACGCCGGTCGACCTTGCGATCGCAGAAGCAATTTTACAGCGCAGAGGGGAATGAACCTTTCCCCTCTGCCTTTTCTTGAAGAAAGGACCCATACCATGACGAATTTACGCATTGGGCACGGCTACGACGTGCACCGCCTGACCGAGGGCCGCGCACTGATTTTAGGCGGCGTGACGATCCCCTACGAAAAGGGCCTGCTCGGCCATTCGGACGCTGACGTACTGACCCACGCCGTGATGGACGCGCTGCTCGGCGCGGCGGCGCTCGGCGATATCGGCAAGCTCTTTCCCGATTCCGCCGACGAGTTTGCTGGCATCTCGAGCTTAGAGCTGCTGCGGCGGGTGAAGCTGCACCTCGCCGCCGCGGGGTACGATGTCGTCAACATTGACGCGACGATTTTGGCGCAGGCACCTAAACTCGCACCGTACCGTGAGCAGATGCGCGCGAACATCGCGCGTGAGCTCCAGATTGATGTCTTGCGTGTGAGCGTGAAAGCCACGACCGAGGAACACCTCGGCTTCACCGGCAGCGGCGAGGGGATGGCCGCCCACGCTATCGCGCTCCTTGAGCGCGCGGACAACTGAATCAAAACCGCTTCGGACGGACGCTTTTTCTGAGCGCCCGTCCCTTTTCGCCCGCACACCGCCGCCGCGCACGCATATCATGCTGTGAGGGGGAATCGGTATGGACTATTATCTCTTTGCCGCGCGCTCAGTCACCCATGCCCAGCGCATGGCGCGGCTTTTGAGCGACGCGGGTATCTCTGCCAAAATCCGCCGCGCGGGCGCTGCGATCACCGAGCGCGGCTGCGGCTACACGCTGGAAGTCCCGCGCCGCCACGCGGCGCGCGCCATGCAGGCCTGCCGCGCGGGCAGCGTGCTGCCGGTCAAGGTGCTTTTCGTCTCGGATGACGGCATGCAAGAGGTGGCGCTATGATCTATCTCGACAGCGCCGCCACGACGTTTCAAAAGCCCGCTGCGGTGCAGCGGGCCGTCGTGCGGGCGATGCGCACGATGAGCTCGCCCGGGCGCGGCGGGTATGCCGCGGCGCAGCAGGCCGACGAGCTGCTGTTTCGCTGCCGCAGCGCAGCCGCGGAGCTCTTCTCCGTGCCGTCGAGCGAGCAGGTCGTTTTCACGATGAACGCGACGCATGGACTGAACATCGCCATCAAGAGCCTTGTCCGCCCGTGCGGGCGGGTCGTCGTCTCAGGCTATGAGCACAACGCCGTCACGCGGCCGCTGCACGCGCTGGGCGCGGAGGTCATCGTCGCCGCCGCGCCGCTTTTTTCGCCGCAGGAGACGGTCGAAGCCTTCGAGCGCGCGCTTGCGCATGAGCCCGATGCCGTTATCTGCACGCATGTCTCCAATGTCTTCGGCGCTATTTTACCAATTGAGCGCATCGCGCAGCTCTGCCGCGGCGCAAGCGTGCCGCTCATCATCGACGCGTCTCAATCCGCGGGCTCGCTGCCGATCGACTTTTCCGTGCTCGCGCCCGCATTCCTTGCCATGCCGGGGCATAAGGGACTTTACGGCCCGCAGGGGACGGGGCTGCTGCTCTGTGGCAGCGACGCGCTCCCGCTCATTGAGGGCGGCACAGGCAGCGAATCGCTGCGTCAGAGTATGCCGGACTTTCTTCCCGACCGTCTGGAGGCAGGGACGCACAACGTTCCTGGCATCGCGGGGCTCGAAGCGGGCATCGCCTTCGTGCGCGCGCAGCGCCCGGAGCGCATCCTGCACCACAGCCGCGCGCTCATCCGTCGAGCAGGAGAGGGCCTCGGCAAAATTCCAAATGTACACGGATTTCTCTCGCTGGAGGCAAGCTTGCAGGCAGGGGTCTTATCGTTCGCGGTGGACGGCCTTTCGCCAGAAAGTGTCGCCGAGGAGATGGCAAAGCGCGGTATCGCGCTGCGCGCGGGGCTGCACTGTGCGCCGTTCGCGCACAAAACGGTGGGCACTTTGCCCGACGGAACGGTGCGGCTGAGCGTTTCCGCCTTTAATCGCGAAAGCGAGATCGACACGTTTCTTTCCTCTCTGCGCGCAATCGCGGCAGAGCAGGCAAAAAACTGAGATTTCATAGAAAATTCATCGCTCTACCGTTGCAATTTGGAGTGTTTCATATTAGAATAAGTAATAACTATTGCTTAAGGGGAGCGTGCCTATGGAATTTGTCATGCCCATTCTGGAAGGCGCGTGGCGCTATGTGCTCACGCTCAGAGTCTCGGACTATCTTGATATCGCGCTGATGGCGTATGCGATCTATTGGCTTTTAAAGCTCGTCGGCACGTCGAAGGTCGAGAGCGTCGGCAAGGTGATTTTACTCTTCCTGCTGGCACTGATGCTCTCGGACGCGTTCTCACTCAACGGAATTTACTTCCTTTTGAGCCATATTCTCTCGCTCGGTGCGCTGGCGCTCATCGTGCTCTTCCAGCCCGAGATCCGCCGCCTCATCGATCAGCTCGGCTCGAGCCGCTGGCGCTCGTTCAACCCCTTCGCGCGCACGCAGCAGGTCTCGGCCATTGAAAACGCCATCGCGCAGACGGTGCTCGCCTGCACGGAAATGTCCAAAACGCGCACGGGCGTTCTCATCGTCTTCGAGCGTGAAATGGCGCTGGACGACATCGCCCGCACGGGCACGATCGTCGACGCGCGCGTGAGCAGCGAGCTTCTCAAAAATATTTTCTTCGTTAAGGCGGCCATGCACGACGGCGCGGTCATCATGCGTGACGGGCGGCTGCTCGCGGGCGGTTGCATGCTGCCGCTCTCGAAAAACGTGAACCTGAGCCGCGACCTTGGCATGCGTCACCGTGCGGGCATCGGCATGAGCGAGAATTCCGACGCGGTCGTCGTCATCGTCTCGGAGGAGACGGGGACGATCTCCGTCGCCATCGGCGGCCTCTTAAAGCGCCACCTGATGCCCGAGACGCTCGAAAAGCTGCTCATCAATGAGCTTGTCCCGCAGGAGCCCACCGAACAGGACGACAAGCTCCACATGAAGCTCTTGAAGCTCCTCAGTGCCGGAAAGGGGGACAAGGACGATGAAAAGTAAGCGCCGCAAGATCTTCTACGTTGCATTGTCCATCCTCATCGCGGCAACGATCTGGTTCTACGTGAACAACAAGGAATCCGTGACCGTGTACGTCCATGACGTGCCGATCGAATTTCTCAACGAGGACACGTCGCTTGCCGACAAGGGCCTCATGCGCATCAGTGGGGACGAGGATATCACCGTCGATTTAAAGCTCCAGATGCCGCGCAACGTCGTCTACGACTTTGACACGAGCGAGCTGCGGCTCGTGAGCGACCTTTCGACCATCACCTACGCGGGCAAGCAGTCCGTCAGCTACACGATCCTGTACCCTCCGAAGGTCTCGTCGAGCAGCGTAAAGGTCGAATCGCCGACCATCCGCACCGTTCAGGTCGAGATCGGCGAGCTCAACAAGAAGGACATCGAAATCCGCTGCAAGGTCGTCGGCAATGTGGCCGAGGGCTACATCGCCGGCACGGTCGAGATGCTGCCCGAAACGCTCGAGGTGCGCGGCCAGCAGGCTGACATCATGCAGATCAGCTACGCGCAGGTCACGCTCGACATCGAAAATGCATCCTCCACGGTCGTGGAGCTGCTCGACTATGAGCTCTATGACTTCAACGACCAGCTCATTGAGAGCAAGAACATCCATCCCATGAGTGAAAACGTGCAGGTGACGATGCCGGTGCTCAAGGTGAAGGACGTTCCGCTGACCGTCAACTTTATCGAATCCGCGGGCTCGCGGCTCGAGAATTACACCTATACGCTCAGCCACAGCAGCATCACCCTTTCCGGTGATGCGACGCAGATGGCAGGCATCAGTGAGATCTCGCTCGGCACGCTCGCGCTTGAGGACGTGCAGGGCTCGGAGACGCTGACCTATGACATTCTCATTCCCGACGGGGTGAACAACTTAAGCGGGATCACAAGCGCTACGCTCACGATCAGCAGCGGCGACATCAGCACGAAAGAGGTCGAGGCGACGCACTTCAGCTACGAGAATTTCTCAGGCGATCACACCGTCACCGTCGTGACCTCGTCACTGCCCGTCACGCTGCGAGGCTCCGCAAGCGACCTTGAGGCCATCTACGGCAGCGAGGTCCACGTCATTGCAGACCTATCCGACATCGCCGCCGACAGCGGCAGCTACACCGTCCCCGCCCGCATCGAGGTGAGCGGCTACGACGTGGGCGCGGTCGGCACTTACGAGGTCACCGTTCACATCAGCTAAGCCAATTCGCAAAAGGAGACAGCATGACTCAGATCGCAACAGTAGAAAAAATCCTTCCCGGCGGCATGGCGGAGATCTCCGTCCCGCGCAAGTCCGCCTGTGGCCACGACTGTGAAGAGTGTGCGGGCTGCGGCGTATCGGGTGCAAGCGTGCGCGCTGTCGCGCGCAACGACGCCCGCGCCGAAGTGGGACAAAAGGTCGTGGTCGAGAGCAGCACGAAGAATCTGCTCGGCGTGATGCTCCTCGTCTATCTTCTGCCGATCGTGCTGTTTCTTGTCGGCTACTTTGCGACCGGCGCGCTCGAAAGCGAGGGACTGCGCTACGTCGTCGCCATCGCGGCGTTTTTGGTCGGCATCATCCCCGCGATCATCTGCGACCGCCGCACGAAGAAAAACGGCAAGCTGACGTTCACCATCGTGCGTCTTTTCTAAGGCATGTTTGGTTACATCAGGCCGTCCAAGCCGCACCTCAGCGAGCAGGACGAAGCGCGCTTCCAGTCCGTTTACTGCGGGCTGTGCCACGAGCTCGGGCGAAAGTACGGCTTTGCCGCCCGCTTTGTGCTGAATTTCGACTTCACGTTCCTTGCTATCCTGCTCTCCGACGTGCAGGAGCCGGAATGCGAGAGCTGCCGCTGCGCGGCGCATCCGTGCAAGGCACAGTGCGTCATGGTGCACACCGTCGCGCTCGAAACGGCGGCAGACCACAGTCTGGTGCTCGCCTGGTGGCAGCTTCGCGACCATATTGAAGACCACGGCTTTTTCAAAGCCATCCCATACCGGCTCGCGGCGCTTTTGCTGCGCGGCGCTTACCGCAAGGCGAGGACGTTCGTGCCGAAATTTGACGCTTCCGTGCAGCGGCACCTGAACGATCTGCACGAGCGCGAGCGGGAGCACTGCGCCTCGCTCGATCAGGCCGCCGAGCCTTTCGCCGCGCTGATGGCGGACATCGCCGACTGTGTCGATGACGAGATGCGGCGGCGCGTGATGAAGGAAATTTTCTACCACCTCGGCCGCTGGATCTACTTGGTCGACGCGGCAGATGACTTTGAAAAGGACGCGCACTCGAATTGCTACAATCCGCTGCGCTATCGCTATGAGCTTGATGGCGACAAGCTGGACGAGCAGAGCAGGGAAGCCGTGGCCGCCTCGCTCGACCTCTCCGTGCACCGCATGGCGAGCGCTTACGCGCTGCTCTCCTGCGGCGTGTGGACAAGCATTTTAGACAGCATTTTTTACGAAAGCCTTTATGGGATCGGCAATGCTGTTCTCAAGGGCACGTATCATAAGCCCCCGCGCAGAATACACTTCCGCATCAAGGCGGAGAAAAACGAGGAAACCGTATGAATGACCCCTATCAGATCCTAAATATCCCGCCGACGGCGACTGACGAGGAGGTCAAGCGCGCTTACCGCGACCTTGCCCGCAAATACCACCCGGACAACTACCACGATAACCCGCTGGCCGATCTCGCGCAGGAAAAAATGAAAGAGATCAACGAGGCCTATGACCAGATTCAGAAGCAGCGCAAGGCGTCTTCCGCCGCCTCGCAGAGCCACTCCTACGGCTACGGCAGCGGGAATAGCTATGGCAACTCCGCTTACGGCGGCGCCTATGGAGCGGGCTCGCTCGATCAGGTGCGCATGGCGATCAACCGCGGCGATATCTCGCTCGCTGAGCGTCTCTTAAGCGGCGTGAGCGACCACAACGCGGAGTGGAACTTCCTGATGGGCGTGGTCTGCTCGCGGCGCGGCTGGATGGACGAGGCCAAGCGCTATATGGAGACCGCCGTGCAGATGGACCCGAACAATCCAGAGTATCAGAACGCGCTCTCTGCGCTGACGGGGGCGGGCTACCGGCCCAACGGCTTCCGCTCGGTCCACACGGCCAATTTTGATGACAGCGCGTGTCTGCGCTGCTGCGCGGCATGGTCGTGCTGCACGCTCTTTAGCGGCGGCGGATGCTATTTACTGCCCTGCATTTACTACTGATTTTTGTTTAATCCTGTACTTTTCAGTTTTGTGTTTTTACTATATCATGGAGGAGAAGAATCGTGGTCAAAAGTATGACTGGCTATGGAAGAGCCAAAAAAACGCTCTCCAATCGCGATATCACCGTCGAGGTGCGCTCTGTCAACAACCGCTATCTTGACTGCACGGTGAAGCTGCCGCGCGCCTACATCTTCGCAGAGGACGCCATCAAGGGGCGCGTGCAGAAGGCCATCTCGCGCGGCAAGGTCGATGTGTTCGTCACCATCGACTCGACCGGCGCGGATGAAGAGGTCGTCGTGGTCAACGAGGGTCTGGCCCGCAGCTATTTAGAGGCGCTGCGCAAGCTCTATGAGATCGACAGCGGGAATTACCTTCAAAAGCAGTCCTACGCGGCGGACCTCGCCCGCATTCCGGACGTGCTGACCGTCACGAAGGCGGAGGAGGACCTGGAGTCCGTTGGCGCGGACATCTGCGAGGTGCTCGACGAAGCGCTCGCGTCCTATAACCAGATGCGCGCGACGGAGGGGAAGAAGCTGGCCGAGGACATCGGCGGCAGGCTCACGACCATCGAAACGCTCACCGGCAAGGTCGAGGAGCGCTCGCCCGAAACGGTGCGCGAGTACCGCGAAAAGCTGACCGCGCGCATGCAGGAGGTCCTGCAGAGCACGACGATCGACGAATCGCGCATCCTGACCGAGGCCGCCATCTACGCCGACAAGATTGCCGTGGACGAGGAGACCGTGCGTCTGCGCTCGCACGTGTCGCAGCTGCGCGACATGCTGCTCTCCGACGAGCCCATGGGCCGCAAGATGGACTTTCTCATTCAGGAGGTCAACCGCGAGAGCAACACCATCGGCTCGAAGTGCAACGATGTCGCCATCGCGCGCGATGTGGTCGCGCTCAAGGCGGAGGTCGAAAAGATCCGCGAGCAGGTGCAGAACATCGAGTAAGGGGCGAAGCAAATGAAGCTGCTGAACATCGGATTTGGCAACATGGTGTCCGCCGAGCGCCTGATCGCCGTCGTCAGCCCTGACAGCGCGCCGATCAAGCGCCTCATTCAGGAGTCGCGCGAGCGCGGCATGCTGATCGACGCGACCTACGGCCGCAAGACCGCGTCGGTGTTCATCATGGACAGCGACCATGTGGTGCTCTCGGCCATCGCCGCTGACAAGCTGATCGCAAGGCTGGGCGTGGAAACGCTCGCCATGGAGGAGGAAGCATAGAAAATCATGTACAAGGGGAAAACATTCATCATCTCCGGCCCATCCGGAGTGGGCAAGAGCACGGTGCTCAAGGAGCTATTTCAGGATCGCGACGATCTTTATTTCTCCGTTTCCGCCACGACGCGTCCGCCGCGTCCCGGCGAGATAGACGGCGTCCACTATCACTTTACCGACGTCGACGAGTTCCGCAAAATGATCTCGGAGGACGCCTTTTTGGAGTATGCCGAGTATGTCGGCAACTTCTACGGCACGCCGAAAAAGTTTGTCGACGAGGCCATGGAGCAGGGGAAAGACGTCGTCCTCGATATTGAAGTGCAGGGCGCCTTGCAGGTCGTGCATAAGCGCCCCGATGTCGTGCGCATCTTCATCGCGCCGCCCTCGTGGCAGGCGCTTGAGGAGCGCCTGACGAGCCGCGGCACCGACAGCCCCGAAAAGGTGCAAAAGCGCCTCGTGCGCGCAAAGGTCGAGCTCCAGACCGCCAACACTTACGATTATTTCGTCATCAACGACACGGTGGAACGCGCCGTGCGCGAGATCAACGCCATCATGCTCGCCGAGCACTGCAAGCCCGCCGAGCGCATGGCTATCTTGTCTGAATAAGTTCAAAAATCAGCCGAAAAGGCAGAAGGAAGTAAATTATTATGATGCTTTATCCCGCAATGAGCCTGCTCAACAAGTACGTTGAAAACCGTTATCTGCTCGTCAACGTGGTCGCGCGCCGCGCCCGCCAGATCGCCGAGCAGGCCGACGAAGAGGGTTATCCCCTCTGCGAAAAGCCGGTCACCACGGCCATCAACGAGGTCGCTGCCGGTAAGCTCACCGCAGAGAATATCGACACGCACATCGCAAAGTAAGTCTTGAATAACGCAAAGGGGGAGACTGTATGACAGAGAAAATGCTTGCTCGCGTCGCAGTCTCTTCCGTTCCTTATGCCGCCGACCGGCTCTACACCTACCTTGTGCCGGACGAGCTCATCGGCAGCGCCGAGGTCGGCAAGCGCGTGACGATCCCCTTTGGGCGCGGAAATCGACGCGTGGAGGGCTTTTTGCTCGAAGTCGGGCGCGAGGCGGCGACGTCGCCGCTCAAGCCCATCGACGCGGTGCTCGACGACGCGCCGCTGCTGGATGCAAAGGACATCCGCCTTGTGCGGTGGATGAAAGCGCGCTATTTCTGCACGTATTACGACGCGATCAAGACGATCCTGCCCGGTGGCGTGTGGCTCCAGTACCGCGAGCTGTGGCATGTGAACGGCGAGATCAGCGCGGAGGATGCGCTCTCGTCCGTCGCGCCGGATTCCCTTGAGGAAACGCTGCTGCGCGCGATGCTCAGCGCAAAGGAGATCGAGCGCACCGCGCTCGATGAGCTCGGCGGGGAGAAGACGGCGAAAGCCCTCCGCTCACTTGAGGCCTGCGGCCTCGCCGTGCGCGAGACAAAGCTGCGCCAGCGCTTGCAGGATAAGTCCGTGCGCATGGTGTCGCTCTGCGTCAGCGCGGAGGACGCGCTCGCCGCGGTCGAGCCCAAGCGCCGCAGCGCACCCGTGCGCTATGCGGTCGTCGAGCTTCTCAGCCGTGAGGGGTGCCTATCCAGCAGCGAGATCAGCTATTACACCGGCGCGACGATGCAAACGCTGCGCGGCCTCAAAAAGGCCGGTCTTGTCGAATTCTCCGAGCGCGAGGTGCTGCGCGTCAGTCGCTATGATGATGCGCCCGCGCGCGAGGACATTGTGCTCAACGGCGAACAGCAGGCCGCTTTCGACGGCCTCTGTACGCTCTTAGGCCGCGAGGGCGGCAGCGCCGCGCTGCTGCATGGCGTGACCGCCAGCGGCAAGACGCAGGTCTATATCAGGCTCATCGAAGAAGCGCTCACGCGCGGCAAGACCGCCATGCTGCTCGTGCCGGAGATCGCGCTGACGCCGCAAATGCTGCGCCGCTTTACGGCGCAGTTCGGCAGTGACGTCGCGATGCTGCACAGCGCGCTGCCGCTCACCGAGCGCTACGACCAATGGAAGCGCATCCGCCGCGGTGAGGTGCGCGTCGTGCTGGGCACGCGCAGCGCGGTGTTTGCACCGCTGCAAAACCTTGGGCTCATCATTTTGGATGAAGAGCAAGAGACGAGCTACCAGTCCGAAAATCCGCCGCGCTACCACGCGCGTGACGTCGCGCAGTTCCGCTGCGCGCAGAATGACGCGCTGCTGCTGCTCGGCTCGGCGACGCCAACAATTGAAACGGCATACGCCGCCAAAAACGGACGCTATCAAGTCTTTTCCCTTCATAAGCGGTTCAACGATCTGCCGCTGCCCAAGGTGCTGATCGCCGACATGAAGGACGAGCTGCGGCAGGGGAACGAGACCTCGATCGGTCATGCGCTACGCGCAGAGCTTGAAAAAAATATCGAACGCGGCGAGCAGAGCATTCTGTTTCTCAACCGGCGCGGCAGCGCGCGGATGCTGCTGTGCGGCGAGTGCGGCTATGTGCCGCAGTGCCCGCGGTGCAGCGTGCCGATGACGTACCATTCCGCCAACGAGCGGCTGATGTGCCATTACTGCGGGCACTCTGAAGCCGTGGTGGACAGGTGCAGCGAGTGCGGGGGACTGATGAAGCGCGTCGGCTCCGGCACGCAGAAGGTCGAGCAGGAGCTTTTTGACCTGTTCCCAAAGGCTAAAGTGCTGCGCATGGACGCCGACACCGTCGGCGCGTCACGCGGACATGAAGCGCTGCTGCGCGAATTTGAAGAAAAGAATATCCCCATCCTCCTTGGCACGCAGATGGTTGCCAAGGGGCTGGATTATGAAAACGTGACGCTCGTGGGTGTGCTGAACGCGGATCTTTCGCTCTACGCGCAGAACTACCACGCCGCCGAGCGGACGTACAGCCTGCTGGCGCAGGTCGTCGGCAGGGCCGGACGCGGCGAGCGCCCGGGCCGCGCGGTCATCCAGACCTACCATCCCGAAAACGAGGTCATTCAGGCCGCGGCGAAACAGGATTACGAGACGTTTTACCAAAACGAGCTGCGCATGCGCTCGCTGCGGCGCTATCCGCCGTTTGCAGATCTGTTCACGCTGACGGTCTCAGGCCTTGATGAGCTGCGCGTCATCGCCGCTGCCCGCGCACTGTGCGACGCACTGCGCTACGCCTCTTCCCAGCCGCCGCTGAGCGGGCTCGATGTCGAAGTGCTCGGCCCCGCGGGCGCGCCGGTCGTGAAGGTCAACAACCGCTATCGCTATTGCGTCTACCTGTGCGGCAAGGGCGGCAGCGTGCTGCGGCGCACCGTCAGCGAATATCTGCTGGCATTTTACGCAAGAAAAGAAAATCGCGGTCTCGACATTTTTGCCGACTGCAATGCTTTACAATAGAGAAAAGAGGATGAAATTATGGCTATTCGCAAGATCCACGAAGTGGGCGACCCCTGCCTTGCAAAGGTCTGCCGCCCCGTGACGGAATTCAACGACCGGCTGCATGAGCTGCTCGACGACATGGCGGACACACTGGAGGAGGCCGGTGGCGTCGGCCTCGCCGCCCCGCAGGTCGGCATCCTGCGCCGCGTCTGCATCGTGGAGGATGAGCAGGGCGAGATCATCGAGCTCATCAACCCCGAGATCATCAAGACCGAGGGCGAGCAGACGGGCCTCGAGGGCTGCCTGAGCGTGCCGGGCAAGTACGGCATCGTCACGCGCCCGATGGTCGTGCGCGTGCGCGCGCAGGACCGTTACGGCACGGAGTTTGAAGTTGAGGACGAAGAGCTGACCGCGCGCTGCTTCTGCCACGAGATCGAGCATCTCGACGGCCACCTCTACACCGAGCACTGCAAAGTCCTCACCGACGAGGAGCTGGAGCAGTATATCCGCGAGCAGGAAAAGGAGCTGGACGAGGAATGAGGATCGTCTTCATGGGCACGCCCGACTTTGCGCGCACGATCTTAGAGCGTCTGGTCGCGGACGGGCACGACGTGTGCGGCGTTTTCACGCAGCCGGACAAGCCGCGCAACCGAAACAAAGTCACGCCAAGCCCTGTAAAGGAATATGCTTTGTCACAGAATATCCCCGTTTTTCAGCCGGTGACGATGCGCGACGGCACGGCGCTTGAGGATTTCAAGACCCTCGCGCCCGAGCTCGCGGTCGTCGCGGCCTATGGTCGCATCCTACCGGAGGAAATGCTCGCCGTGCCGGCGCATGGCTGCATCAACGCACACGCGTCCATTCTGCCGAAGTACCGCGGCGCAGCGCCGATTAACCGCGCCATCTTAGACGGCGAAAAGGAGACCGGCGTGACCGTGATGCACATGGCGAAAGAGTGCGACGCGGGCGATATGATCTTAGTCAAAAAGCAGGCCATCCGCCCCGACGAGACGGCGGAGGACCTGTTCAAAGAGCTCGCTGTGCTCGGCGCAGACGCGATCGCCGAGGCCATCGCGCAGATTGAAAACGGCACGGCCCAGCGCGTGCCGCAGGACGAGTCACAGGCGACGTATGCGCCCATGCTCTCGCGCGAGCTTTCGTCCATCGATTGGACGAGAAGCAGCACGCAGATCATCGACCAGATCCGCGCGCTCATCCCGTGGCCCTGCGCCGCGGCGAGTATTCTCGGCACAAACACGAAGATTTTCCGCGCCGTGCCGCTCGGCGAAACGAAGGACTCGCCCGGCACACTGTGCGCGCGCAAAAGGGGCATCGAAGCCGCCTGCGGCGACGGCAAAAGCATTCTCATCACGGAGCTGCAGCCCGACGGCGGCAAGCGCATGGCAGCGAACGCTTTTCTGAACGGCAAGCGCATCGCCGCGGGGACGGTCCTCGATGCGTAAGGGAAATACCGCGAACGCGCGCGAATGCGCGCTCTCCGTTCTGGTCGCCTGCCGCCGCAACGGTGCGTGGGCGGACGCCGCGCTGAAGGCGCAGCTCGGCAAGTGCGCACTGAGTGCTCAGGACGCGGCGCTTTGCAGCCGCATCGTCTACGGCGTGATGCAGAACGAGCTGCTGCTGAACTGGTATTTGAGCGCCTACTGCACGCAGAAGCTCGACCATTTGCAGCCGCCGCTCTCCGACATTCTGCGCATCGGCGCGTACCAGATCTTATTTCTGGACAAGGTACCCGACCACGCCGCTGTCAGCGAGTCCGTGGAGCTCTGCCGCACGAACGGCAGAAGCGCCGCGAGCGGACTCGTCAACGCCGTGCTGCGCAAGGTCGCGCAGAATAAGTCGAATCTCCCGCCGCTGCCGGAGGGGAATATCGCACGATTGAGCGTCGCCTACAGCCACCCGCAGTGGCTCGTCAAAAAGCTCGTGTCTCTCCTCGGCGTCGAGGAAGCGGAAGCGTTTCTTCGCATCGACAACGAGGCTTCGCCCATCAGCGTACAGGTCAACCCGCTCAAAACGAATGAAAAAGCGCTCGTCGACGAACTTCGCGGCGAGGGCGTCTGCGTCACGCCGCACCCGTGGGTGCCCGGATGCCTGGAGCTTTCCGGCACGGGCGACCTAACGACGCTCAGCGCTTTCTACAATGGCCGCTTCACCGTACAGGACGCGGCGGCACACCTGATCGTCTGCGCCGCGGACTTTGCGCGCGGGCAAAGGGTGCTGGACGTCTGCGCCGCTCCGGGCGGCAAGTCGTTCGCCGCGGCATTCGCGATGGAAAACGAGGGGAGCATCCTCTCGTGCGATCTACATGAAAACAAATTGAAGCGCATCCGCGAGGGCGCGCAGCGCCTCGGCATCACGTGCATCGAGACCGCCGCCGTCGACGGCCGCGCGTTCCGCGAGGAATGGGCGGGGCGTTTTGACGTCGTCATCTGCGATGTGCCGTGCTCGGGCCTTGGCATCATCCGCAAAAAGCCGGACATCCGCTATAAGGACGCGCAGGAATTTTCCGCGCTGCCGGAGCTCCAGCGCGCGATCTTAGAGAACAGCGCGCGCTATGTGAAACGCGGCGGCCTTCTCGTCTACTCGACCTGCACGATCCTGCCCGAGGAGAACGAGCAGGTGACGGACGGCTTTTTGAAGGCACACGACGAGTTTACTTACGAAGCCTTTTCGCTACCGAACGGCGTGAGCGCGCCGGGGCATTTGACGCTCTGGCCGCAGCGCAACAATACGGACGGGTTCTATCTCAGCCGCATGAGGAGAAAGACGCATGACTGATTTAAAGTCAATGACATTGGAGGAAATCACCGCGGCGCTGCGCGCGATGGGCGAACCGTCGTTCCGCGGCAAGCAGGTCTTCACCTGGCTGCACCGCGGCATCACCGATTTTGACGAGATGATGAATATTCCCAAATCCCTGCGCGAAAAGCTCAGGGCGGAGTACTACATCACCGTGCCGACGGTCGCGCGCAAGCAGGTGTCGAAGCTCGACGGGACGATCAAATACCTCTGGGAGCTGCAAGATGGCAACTGCATCGAAACGGTGCTGATGTCCTATCACCACGGCAATACGGTCTGCATTTCCTCGCAGGTCGGCTGCCGCATGGGCTGCAAATTCTGCGCGTCCACGCTGGCCGGCAAGGTGAGGGACTTAACACCGTCGGAAATGCTCGATCAGGTGCTTTTCACGCAGCTTGACTCCGGACGCGAAATTTCCAACATCGTCCTGATGGGCATCGGCGAGCCGATGGACAACCGGAAAAATGTACTGCGCTTTTTGGAGCTCATCAACCATCCCGACGGGCTGAACATCGGCATGCGGCACATCTCGCTTTCCACCTGCGGCGTGGTGCCGGGCATCGACGCGCTCGCGGAGGACAATTTGCAGCTCACGCTGTCTGTTTCGCTCCACGCGCCCGACAGCGCGACGCGCAGCCGCATCATGCCCGTGAACAACGCCTACGACGTGGAGGAGCTGTTCGCCGCTTGCCACCGCTATTTTAAGAAGACCGGCCGCCGCATCTCGTTTGAATACGCGATGATCGACGGCGTGAATGACCACGACTGGCAGGCCGACCTGCTGGCCGAAAAGATCCACGGCATGCCGGGGCATGTGAACCTCATCCCGCTCAACGACGTGGTCGAGAGCGAGTTCAAGCCGAGCAAGCGCGTCGCGGCATTCCAGAAGCGCCTTGAGTCCCACGGCCTGACGGCGACGGTCCGCCGCAGCCTTGGCGGCGACATTGACGCCAGCTGCGGACAGCTGCGGCGCAAAGAAATGAAAGCAAGAGAGGGGGCCGCGCAATGAGAGCCTGCGGAAAAACCGACGTCGGTCTGCGGCGGCATGAAAATCAGGATACCTTTGCCGTCGAGCAGGGCGAAAAGCTGCTCATCGCCGTCGTGTGCGACGGCATGGGCGGCGCCGAGGGCGGACAGATCGCAAGCTCTGTTGCGGTGGAGACCTTTATGAAGGAAATGCGCGCGCTCATCCGCGCGGACATGACCGCCGAGCAGCTGCGCGAGCTCGCGTCGTTCTGCGTGGCGAAGGCCAACACGGCGATCTATCAGCGCGCGCTGCAAGACCCCGCCTATCAGGGCATGGGCACGACGCTCGTCAGCGCAGTGGCAGAGGAGAAGTACGCCATCGTCTGCAACATCGGCGACAGCCGCGCGTATTTGATCCGCGGCGGCGAAATCACACGCATCACGCACGACCACAGCGTCGTGCAGACGCTCGTGGAAAACGGCAACATCACCGCCGAGGAGGCGCGCACGCACCCGAACCGCAACCTCATCACCCGCGCGCTCGGCCCAGACGAAAACACGCTCTGCGACGCGTTCGAGGTCTCGTTCACCAGGGGGGACAAAATTCTCCTCTGCACGGACGGCCTTGTCGTCACCGCGACGGACGACGAAATTTGCCGCGCCGTGTGCGCGGGTAAGAGCGCGGAAGAAAGCCTTGACGATCTCATTGCGCTCGCCAAGGCGCAGGGCGCGCCGGACAACGTGACGGCTGTGCTCATTGAACACGAGTAAAGGAGGTGGCACCGTATGAACAATATGATCGGAAAAATGCTCGACAACCGCTATGAGCTGCTCGAAGTCATCGGCAGCGGCGGCATGGCCGTTGTCTACAAGGCCAAGTGCCACCGCTTGAACCGTCTCGTGGCGGTCAAGGTGCTCAAGAGCGACCTTGCCGAGGACGCCGACTTCCGCCGCCGCTTCCGCGACGAGTCGCAGGCTGTCGCAATGCTCTCGCACCCGAATATCGTCTCGGTCTACGACGTCAGCCGCGGCGAGACGGAGTATATCGTCATGGAGCTCATCGACGGCATCACGCTCAAGCAGTATATGGAAAAGCGCGGCCAGCTCAACTGGCGTGAGGCGCTGCACTTTATCACGCAGATCATGAAGGCGCTCTCGCACGCGCATTCGCGCGGCATCATCCACCGCGACATCAAGCCGCAGAACATCATGGTGCTTCGCGACGGCAGCGTCAAGGTCGCTGACTTCGGCATCGCCTGCCTCGCCAACTCCGCCAACACGCTCACGCAGGAGGCGCTCGGCTCGGTGCACTACATGTCGCCCGAGCAGGCGAGGGGCGACCGCACGGACGCGCGCTCGGACATCTACTCCGCGGGCGTCGTGCTCTACGAAATGCTGACGGGGAGACTCCCGTTCGAGGGCGACAACGCCGTTTCCGTCGCCATCCAGCACCTTTCCTCCGTGCCGCTCTCGCCGCGCGAGATCAATCCCGACGTGCCCGAAGCGCTTGAGCTCATCTGCATGAAGGCGATGGCCTCCGATTTGGAGAAGCGCTACGCCTCGGCGGATGAAATGCTCGCAGACCTTGAGGAGTTCCGCAAGAATCCCGAGGTCGACCTCGACTTCACGATCGAAGACCTGCACCGCGAGACCGTGGACGAGCCCACGCAGTATATCCCCGCCGTGCACACCGTCTCCAAGGCACAGAAGGTGCAGGAGGCGGACGACGAGGAGGAAGAAGAGGCATCCCCGCACAAGCTGGGCACGCGCAAGCTGCTCACGATCATCGGCGCGGCGGTGGCCGCGGTGGCACTCATCGTGCTGCTCTGGCACGCGATCTTCAGCGATCTTCTCGGCGGCGAGCAGACGCCGACGGAGTATGTGGTGCCGTATCTCATCGGCATGACCATCGACGAGGCGAACGAGGACGAAAACGTGAAGGGCATCTTCACGATCGAACAGATCGGCCAGCGTGCGAGCAGCAAATACGCGGCGGGTCAGATTATCGAGCAGTCGCCCAAGCGCGGCAAGACCGTAAAGGGCAACCGCGTCATCTCGGTTTTCGTCAGCTCCGGCGCCAAGACGGAGAAAATGCCGAATCTCGTCAACAAGGAGTACCGCGACGCAACGCTCCAGCTCACCAACCTTGACCTGAACCTTGTCGTCAACGACCCGGTCGAGGAATACAGCAGCATCACGAAGGGCTATGTCATCCGCACGATCCCCGAGTACGGCGAAACGCTTCAGGAGGGCGACAGCGTCACGCTCGTCGTCAGCAAGGGCGAGCAGCCCAAGCCTGTGAAAGTGCTCTCTTTCCTCGGCATCGACATTGAGATCGTCCGCCAGCAGGTAACGCAGACCGGCCTTGTCGTCGGCGAGGTGACGCAGCGCGCGTCCGACGAGCCCTACGGCACGGTCATCGATCAGAGCATCAGCGCCGAAACGCTGGTGGACGCGGGCACGACCATCAACTTCGTTATCAGCGAAGGCCCCGCCATGCCGGACTACGGCGATGACGCCACGACCTCCGGAGGGGAACCGCAGCCGTGAGAGGAAGAATACAGCGCGCGCTGAGCGGCTTCTACTATGTCAAATGCGCGGACGGACAGCTCTACACCTGCAAGGCGCGCGGCAAATTCCGCAGGGAGGGCATTTCGCCGCTCGTGGGCGACGACGTCGAATTCTGCGAGGTGCCGGGCGGCGAAGGCCGCATCGACGAAATTCTGCCGCGCCGAAACAGCTTTGACCGCCCGAGCGTCGCCAACATCGACCAGATGGTCATCGTCTGCTCACAGGCGATCCCGAAGACCGATCCATATTTGGTCGACCGCATGACGGCCATCGCCGCGCTCAAGGGCTGCGACGTGCTCATCTGCATCAACAAGTGCGACTTAGACCCCGCGGACGCGCTGCGGGAATACTATGAAAACGCGGGCTTTCGCACCGTCAGCGTCAGCGCGGAGACGGGCGAGGGCATCGAGGCGCTACGCGCCCAGCTCGTCGGGCGGCTCTCCGCCGTCACAGGCAACTCCGGCGTTGGCAAGTCGAGCATTCTGAATGCGCTCGCCCCCAACATGTCGCTCAAGACGGGCGAGGTGAGTCAGGCGCTCGGCCGCGGACGGCACACGACGCGCCATGTTGAGCTCTACGAGCTCCCCTGCGGCGCGGAGATCATCGACACACCGGGCTTTTCCTCGTTCGAGACGACGGGGCTCAATTTGGAGCTCAAAGAAAAGCTACCCGAGTGCTTTTTGGACTTTTCGCCCTACCTTGGCGACTGCCAATTCGTCGGGTGCAGCCACACAAAGGAAAAGGGCTGCTCGGTGCGTCAGGCCGTAAAAGATGGCAGGATCGTCAGAGGGCGGCATGAAAGCTACTGCCGACTCTACGACGAGCTCAAGGATCTGCGCGAATGGAACGCGGGCAGTCAAAAACGACGCTAACCGAAAATAAAATGGCAAAGGCCCGCTTCCTTTCGGAAGCGGGCCTTTGCCATTTAGAGAGATGAGAGAGGGATCAAATATCAATCCTGAAACAGGGGGGTGGAGAGGTAACGGTCGCCGGTGTCGGGCAGCAGGACAACGATGGTCTTGCCCTTGTTCTCGGGACGCTTGGCGAGCTGGATACCGGCCCAGACGGCAGCGCCGGAGGAGATACCGACCAGCACACCCTCGCTGTGGCCGACGAGCTTACCGGTGGCAAAGGCGTCGTCATTTTCGACGGTGATGATCTCGTCATAGATCTTGGTATCAAGAACGTCAGGCACAAAGCCCGCGCCGATGCCCTGGATCTTGTGCGCGCCCGCAACACCCTTGCTCAGAACGGGGGATGAGGCGGGCTCGACGGCGACGACCTTGACGTTGGGGTTCTGCTCCTTGAGGAACTTGCCCGTGCCGGTCAGCGTGCCGCCGGTGCCGACGCCGGCGACAAAGATGTCGACCTGCCCGTCGGTGTCTTCCCAGATCTCGGGACCGGTGGTCTCATAGTGCGCCTTGGGGTTCGCGGGGTTGACAAACTGGCCGGGGATGAAGCTTCCCGGCGTCTGCGCGGCGATCTCTTCAGCCTTGGCGATGGCACCCTTCATGCCCTTTGCGCCGTCGGAGAGAACGAGCTCTGCGCCGTAGGCCTTCATCAGCTGGCGGCGCTCGACGCTCATGGTCTCAGGCATGACGATGATGATGCGATAGCCGCGTGCGGCGGCCACGGATGCAAGGCCGATGCCGGTGTTGCCGGAGGTCGGCTCGATGATGACGGAGTCGGGCTTCAGCTTGCCGCTTGCCTCAGCGTCATCAAGAATGGCCTTGGCGATACGATCCTTGACGGAGCCTGCGGGGTTGAAGTATTCGAGCTTGGCGAGGAGCTTAGCCTCGAGCTTTTCAGCCTTTTCGATGTGGGACAGTTCGAGAAGCGGGGTCTTGCCGATCAGCTGGTCCGCAGAAGTGTAAATCTTGCTCATAATGTTTCCTCCTGAACGATGTACGTTCTATATCAAAATTTTATTGTTTGTTTTATAGGTTTCGGTGATCGCTTGCATCTTATGTTCTGTCGCGGTGACATCGGAACGGGTGAAGGAATGAATTCACGTTCATTACCAACCTTTCGAGTAGGTATGTGGGGATTATACGATACGCATTTGGATTTGTCAAGAGGAAATTTCAAAAAATTCTATTGAATTCCCATAAACCATGTAATATAATAGGAATATCAAAAGTTGAAAAAGGCCGACTCCCGTATGCCTTTCAACGGATGTGCTTAGAAAGGCGTGAACATACTATGATGATTTCAACCAAGGGCCGCTATGCGCTGCGCGTGCTCATCGACATGGCCGAGCACCAGACCGACGGGTACATCCCGCTCAAGGAGATCGCCAAGCGGCAGGACATTTCGGAAAAGTATTTAGAGAGCATCGTCAAATCGCTCGTCAAAGGCGGCGTGGTCGAGGGCATGCGCGGCAAGGGCGGCGGCTACCGCCTGTGCAAGAGCCCGGACCAGTTCACGACCGGCCAGATCCTGCGGCTGATGGAGGGCTCGCTCGCCCCCGTCGCTTGCCTCGAAGCCGGCAGCTCGCCCTGCGACCGCGCAGGGGAGTGCCGCACACTCTCGCTCTGGGCGGGACTGAACGATGTCATCAATAAATATCTTGATCAGTACACGCTCGCGGATCTGCTGCGCGAAGATGGGGATTATGATTATGTAATATAATTACAGTTTCCCTGCACCGTGCAGGGGGACGCGGATAAGGGGGCCATTCTCTCACGTGAGAGAATGACCCCCTTGGACCCCCAAGAGAACGCAAGGGGCTCTGCCCCTTGACCCCGCCATTACAAGAGAGCAGCTCGAAGAGCTGCACGCGCTGCGCAGTCGGGTGCGGTGTACATGGCTTCGCCATGAATCTTCTGCAAGTCGTAACTACTCTCAACCGCGCCTTACTATCGTGAGGCGCGAGTGACGTTTGTCCGGCGGCAGACTGCTTACCGAATGCGGCATTGCTTCGCTCGCCGCATTGTGGAGACTGGCGGTAGACGGGAATTACTGCGTACTTCTACAAGATGGGCAGAGCGGCAGCGGATAGTAGGAGCAAACCAAATCGTATCGCAATGCTAACGTGGCAACGCCGCGCGCGCAGGAAGTAGCATCGGCAAGCATCGCGCCTCTTCGAGCTGCTTGCTTGCAATGAAAAAACGCCTTTCTCTGGGGGGTCCAAAGGGGGTGTTCTCTTTCGCGAAAGAGAACACCCCCTTTGACTCGCTCCCCTGCGCGGCGCAGGGAAACCCTTTGCACTTCTTGCAAGAAGAAAATAAAAGACTTCCTTTTCTAAAAAATCTCTGTTACAATACAGTATACAAATACTAAATCGCAAGGAGAACTTTGATGAAAAAGCTGCTTTGCCTTCTTCTGACGCTCGCCATGACGCTTTCGCTCGCTGCCTGCGGCAGCAAGGCGGACGACAAGACGCCGGAAGAGGACGATCCCACACAGGCGGAGACGAACATCGCCGACAAGCAGGACGAGCCTGCCGCGGATGACGTGGACAAGGACGATGCATCCGACGCTACAAAGATCGAACCCGACGCAAACAAGGGCGAAAAGCCTGACGAGGCACAAAAGCCCGCGAAACCGACCAAGCCCGACAGCAAGAAGGACGAGACACCCGCAAGCAAGCCGTCCGAACCTGCTAAACCTGCCGAGCCCTCCAAGCCCGCGGAAACACCATCGGAAACACCTGCGGCGCAGGACACCGGCGCGCTCTCACTGCTCACGTCTGTCTGGAGCACGTACAGCGAGGATGACAAATTTCCCGCTGCGGGCGGAGACGCAGAGCACAGCGTCGACGACGCGCCCGGCAGCTTCGATGTGTCGAACGCTGACAACCTGACCTATCAGCTGACGTTCCCGTCCGCCGACGTGTCGCTCATCGACGGCGCGGCATCGCTCGTGCACATGATGAACCTCAACACCTTTACCTGCGGCGCGTTCCACGTCAGTGACGCGGGCAACGTTTCGACCGTCGCCGCCGACATCCGCAGCGCCGTGCAGGGCAAGCAGTGGATGTGTGGCTTCCCCGATAAGCTTGTGATTTTCACCTCGGGCCAGTACGTCGTGTCCGTCTACGGCAACGAGAGCCTGGTCAATACGTTCCGCGATAAGTTCGTCGCCGCCCACAGCGGCGCGAGCACCGTCTATGACGAGGCCATCGGCGCGTAACTTCATCAAAAAAGGAAGCGCAAGCAAAATGCTTGCGCTTCCTTTTTACAATTCGATGATCTGGCAGGGGACGGGGATGGGTAATTCCTCATGTGTGGAGAGGATCACGATTTTCGTCTCTGCCGCGCGCAGGATGGCGCGCATCGCGGCCTCGCGGTTTTCCGCGTCGAGGCCGGTGAACGGCTCGTCGAGCGCGAGCGCGTCGGACGGCGCGAGCAGCGCTCGAGCGAGTGCCAGCCGGCGCTGCATGCCGCCGGAATAATCGCGTACTTTCTTTTTCCCCACGTCGCCAAGTCCCAGTTCTTCCAGGAGCGCCTGCGCCGCCGTGGCGTTGTAATTCGCGCCGAGGACGAAGCGAAGATTTCCCTCTGCGTCCAGCCCTTCGAGCAGGCGGTTTTCCTGAAAGACCGCCGTCCAGCGAAATTTATCGCCGTTGACCGTGCCGCTGTCCGGCGTTTCCAGCCCGAGCAGCACACGCAGCAGCGTCGTCTTGCCGATGCCGGAGGGGCCGAGCAGACGCGTCACGCCGACGCGCGCGGTAAAGGAAATGTCGTCAAGCACGGCATTCTCGCCGTAGCGCTTGCAAAGGTGTTCGACTCGAAGCTCCATCATGCTCCCATCCTTTCTGCAATCTTGTCCACGAGGAGAAGAAACAGCTTTTCAAACGCCGCCGAGATCAGCACGATCGCCGCCGTCCAGGCGAAGAGGTCGGCGGTCTGGAAGTATATCTTCGCGTTGTAGAGCTTCTCACCGATCGAGCCGCTGGAGAGGGCGATGACCTCCGCCGCGGTGCCGGCCTTCCAGCAAAGGCCCAGCGCCGCACTGACGGCAGAGCGGAAGTAGGGAAGCACCTGCGGCAGATACACGCCCCGCAGCGTGCGCGAAAACGGCACGCGGAACACGCGCGCCATCTCCAGAAGAGAGGCGTCCGTGCGCCGGATGCCCTCAAGCACATTTAAGTACACGGGCGGGAAGACCATCAGCGCCGCGATGAACAGCGGCAACGTTCGGCTGGAGAGCCAGATAAGCGCCAGAATGATGAACGACGCCACCGGCACGGTCTTGACCGCCGCCACGAGCGGCGCAAGCAGCTCTTTGACGCGCGAAAACCGCGCGGAAAGCGCCGCCAGCACAACTGCCAGCACGCAGGAAAGCAAAAAGCCGCCCAGAATGTGCATACTCGACGTGCCGATGGCGCACCAGAACACCGCCGTGCCCGCCAGCGAAATGAGCCGCGCGAGCGAGGATACGGGAGAGGGGAGCAGCAGCGCGCCGTGCGGGTACGCTGCGTGCAGTACCATCGCGGCAGCCTGCCAGACGACAAGCCAGAAAACGACCGCCCAGAGACGCACGTTCTGCTTTTTTCCGCGCATGATCATCTCTCCTTTCCTTGAAATACGGCGGCGGGACAGCGCCCGCCGCCGCAAAGAATTTATGCGAAATAGAAGCTGTTATCCGGCATCTCGCCGCCGACAGCGGCGGGAGACGCATTGTAGAGCACCTCTAAATAACCGGGCAGCGCCTCAAGAAGGTCTGCCCCCGTCAGGCAGACGATGTTGCAGTAGGGCAGTGCCTTTTCCGCGACGGCGGCGTCCACGATGCTGTATTCGCCGATGAGCGCGGCGGCATCCGCGGTGTTGGCATTCACCCAGTCGACGCTCGCGGCGTAGTCCTTGAGAAAGGCCTCCACGGCGGCAGGATTTTCCTCCACGACCGCGCGGCGGGCAACAATGACGCCCGTGATGAGCGCCGAGCCGTTATCGAGTGCGTCCCATTCAGCATTCAGATCGAGCGCCATGCGCAGGCCCTCGATCTTGCTCTGCGCCACGGTGACGAAGGGCTGGGGCAGGAGCGCAACGCTCGCCTGACCGGAAGCCAGCGCCGCGACACACTCGCTGTGCTCGCTCTTCCAGTCGATCGTCACATCGTTATCGGGATCGATGCCGTTTTCCGTGAGAAGATAGCGCAGGGCGTATTCCGGCGTAGAGCCCTTGCCCGCGGCCACGATGGTCTGGCCCTTCAAGTCGGCCATGGAGTGCACGCTCTCGCCGTTTTCCACGATGTAGAGAACGCCGAGCGTGTTGACCGCCAGCACCTTGATCTCGCCCTCCGTCTTATTGTAGAGCACGGCGGCGAGGTTCGCGGGCACGCAGGCCATGTCGAGCTCGCCCTTGAGGAGCGCGGGCGTCACTTCATCCGCAGAACCAGCAAGGGTAAAGGTATATTCATTGCCAGTCGTTTCGCCGCTTTCGCTGTCCTTCATCAGCTTCACAAGGCCCATGGTCGTAGGGCCCTTGAGCGCGGCGATGGAGTAGCTCGTGGGGGTGAACTCCTCCTGCTCGGTCTGCTGGTCATCCCGCGCGTCGTTCGGCGTCTCATCCGCCTTCTGCCCGCAGGCGGAGAGCGAGAAGACGAGCGCAAGCGTCAGGCACAGGGCCAAAAGATGTTTGAGGTTCTTTTTCATTGGTTTTCTTCCTTTCCGATGCTTCCCTCGGGTGCGTAGACCGTCTTGGCGGTGATGCCGTCCAGACGGCCGATCTTGCCCGACAGGGCGGAGATGACGTTGCCTGGCGCGTCGAGCGCCACGCTGATGATATTCACGCCCTTTTCGCGGTACGGCACGCCCATGCGCCCGATGATATACTGACCGTACTGGTGCAGAAGCTCGTTGAGCGGCTGGACAGAGCTTCCCCCGCGGACGATGATGGCCAGCACGGCGACTCTCGTTTCCATTAACGCATTCTCCTTTGTCAAAATAAAAATCATCCCTTCCGCCGTTCAGCAGAAGGGATGGAAACAGCAAATGACGACGCAGCAGGGCTGTGTCTTTGTTTTCCCTCTTCTTGTGGCTCGGAACGCATCCTCGCTGTCAGAACGGTAGAATGAATCTGATTCGCCGCCGGTCAGAGTAGTCTTCCCGAAAGGCAAAGCGATGATACCACACTTTCGCCGCAGCGTCAAGATGGAGGGACAATGGTATCGGATAAGCTGGAAAAAAGGCCAAAAGAAAACATCCATGAATAGTGCAAGGCGCATAAATTCTGTTGACTTTTTCGGCGTTATCTTATACGATATGACTAACGCTTAAGTTTTATACGCAGGGCTGGATCCCGGCCCCGGGAAGTCATCTCTGTGATCTCACAGGGCTGATTTTTGCTATTTGGGGAGAAATGAGAGGGAAGCGCATGCCATATTACGCACACATCCGGCAGGATGAAAACGGCGAGACCGTCTATCAGACCGTCGCGGAGCACCTGACAGGTACAGCCGCGCTGTGCCGAGAGTTTGCCGCCGACTTCGGCGCAGAGGCGGACGGAGATCTGATGGGGCTCGCGCACGATCTCGGCAAATGCACTGACGCATTCCAGAAGCGCCTGCTTGAAGGTGGTCCCGTTGTCGACCACACCATGGCGGGGATGCTCACCTGTATAAAGATGAAGCGGCCCAGCGCCGCCGCGTGCGCCGCCGGTCACCACGGCGGACTTTTGGATGTCGGAAATCTGAGGACCGACCACGCGGGCGAGGCTACGCTCTCCGGCCGGTTCAAAAAGGGCGTGGAGGGACACTATCTTGAGCGCTGCGGCGAGAGCGGCGTGACACTGCCAACTCTTCCGCCTGAGACGCCGGAACGGGATCCATTGAAAGCGTCGTTTTGGACAAGGATGCTCTATTCCTGTCTGGTGGACGCGGATTTTCTCGATACGGAGCGGTTCATGGACGGCGAACGTGGGCGCGGCGGATATGACGATCTTCCGACGCTGCTAAGGCGGCTGAAAGAATACATCGCGCCGTGGCAGGAACCGAAAACAGCGCTCAACAAGCTGCGCTGCAAAATTCTAAACAGCTGTCTGGATACAGGCAGTAAACCAAAAGGCGTTTACACTCTCACCGTGCCGACCGGCGGCGGAAAGACGGTCGCGTCGCTCGCCTTTGCGCTGCGGCACGCAGTGGCGCACGGGATGAAGCGGGTGATCTACGTCGTGCCGTACACATCGATCATCGAGCAGAATGCCGAAGTATTCCGCGAGATCCTCGGCGACGGCAATGTGCTCGAGCATCACTCAGGTGTGCAGTTCGAGCTTTCCGACGGCGCGTCGCCCGAGGAGGTGCGCCGCGCGCTGGCGGCGGAAAACTGGGACATGCCGGTCATCGTCACAACGGCGGTGCAGTTTTTTGAGTCCATTTACGCAAACCGTTCGTCAAAATGCCGCAAGCTCCATAATCTTGCCGACAGCGTCATCATTTTTGACGAAGCGCAAATGCTGCCGCTTTGCCATCTGCGGCCCTGCGTGGCGGCGATGGCATCGCTTGCCGAGCAATTCCGTTCAACGCTTGTGCTGTGCACAGCCACGCAGCCGTCGCTCGGTGACCTGTTGCACACCTATGCGCCAAGCTGCCCTATCACAGAGCTGTGCCCGCAGACGGCGGAGGAATACGACAGCTTCCACCGCGTGACGTTTCGGCAGGAGGGCATCTTGGAGGACGACGCGCTTGCGGAAAAGCTCAGCGAGCACCGGCAGGTGCTTTGCATCGTGAACAGCCGCAAGGCGGCGCAGAGCATCTTTGCGCGCTTGCCGCAGGAGGCGAGCTTTCACCTCTCGACGCTGATGGTGCCCGCACAGCGGCAGACGCTTCTCGATGAAATCCGGCGGCGCCTAAAGGCGGGGGAACCGTGCCGCGTGGTGTCGACCTCGCTGATCGAGGCGGGCGTGGACGTGGACTTTCCCGCGGTGTACCGCGAGCTGGCTGGGCTGGATTCCGTCTTGCAGGCGGCGGGGCGCTGCAACCGCGAGGGGAAACGAGCACCGGAGGAAAGCATCGTCACCGTCTTTGAGCGGGCAGAACTGCCGCCAATGTTGTTCCGCACAGCAATCGGCGCTACGCGCGAAGCATTGATGAACAGCTGCGATATCGGCGCGCGGGAGACGATGCAGAACTATTTCGACGCGCTGCGCAGCTTAAGCGGAGAAACACTCGACAAGTCGGGTGTTATCAAGGCGTTTGAAAAGGGTATCAACGGCTGCGAACTGCCGTTTCGCACCGTGGCGGAGAATTTTCATCTGATCGATCAGAACACGCGCACGGTCTATGTCCCGTTTGGCGGCGGTGCGGCGCTCATCGAACGGCTGAAAGCGGGCGAGTGCTCCAAAGAGCTCTACCGCAAGCTGGGGCGCTACGCAGTCTCAGTCTACGAACCGCATTTTCAAAAGCTCTATGCCGCGGGCGCGCTGCTGACGGCGCGAGAGGTCCCTGCGCTGGATGAAGACAGTGCGATCTTAAACGATATGAGTCTGTACAGCGAAATGACCGGCCTGACGCTGGAACCGGAGATGGGAAAAGCGGAGTTCATCTGAAATGGTATAAGGATCGGTCCGCTTGTTTTTTCACGGCAACATCATTCTAATTTTGAAATAAGAAAATGACGAAAGGAGCGGTTCCATGGCAATTCAAGTAGAAGTCTGGGGAGACTACGCCTGCTTTACTCGCCCTGAAATGAAAACAGAGCGCGTCAGCTATGACGTGATGACGCCCTCAGCGGCGCGCGGGCTGTTGGAAAGCATCTACTGGCACCCAGGGCTCCGTTGGGTGATCGACCGCATCCATGTGTGCGCCCCCATCCGCTTCACCAACATCCGCCGCAACGAGGTCAAAGATGTCATCAGCGCCCGCAGGGCAAAGACCGTGATGGAAAAAGGGCAGGGGGAGCTGTACCTCGCCGCGTCGGAGAGCATTCAACAGCGCGCGGCTATGGTGCTGTGGGATGTACACTATGTCATCGACGCGCACTTCGACATGACGGACGCCGCTGCGCCCGGCGACAATCCCGGCAAGTTTCAGGACATTATCAAGCGACGGCTGGAAAAGGGGCAGTGTTACAGCATGCCGTATTTCGGCACGCGGGAGTTTCCCGCGCAGTTCCGGCGCTGCACGGAATTGCCGCCGTGCCCCGATGAGCTCAAAGGCACGCGCGACCTCGGCTGGATGCTGTGGGACCTCGATTACAGCGATCCTGCGAACATCACGCCGAAGTTTTTCCGCGCGAGCCTTGTCGACGGCGTGATGACCGTTCCGCCGCCGAACAGCGGGGAGGTGAGAGGATGATCCTGCAAGCGCTGACGCGGTATTACGAAGACCTCCTCTCGCGCGGTGAGATCGCCGCGCCCGGCTGGGCCCCTGCGAAGATCAGTCTCGCACTTTACATAAACGAAAACGGTGAGCTGACGCAGATCGTTCCGACAATGGTGGAAGGGACAAAGGGTAAAAAGACGGTCATGCAGCCGCAGCTGATGGTGCTGCCGGCAGCGGTGAAACGAACGGTCAGCATTGCCTCGAACTTTTTGTGGGACAATTCCGCTTATTTGCTCGGCGTCGACCAGAAAGGAAAGCCTGAACGCAGCCGCGAGTGCTTTGCCGCCGCGGCAAAGCTGCACCACGCGGTGTTAGACGGTATCGATTCGCCCAATGGCCGCGCAATACTGGCATTTTTCGACACTTGGGAACCGGAACGCGCGGCAGAGCATCCGGCGCTCATCAGGCAGCTCGACGATGTGACCGCGGGCGGCAACCTCGTCTTTCGCGTGGATGGCCGCAAGGTCGAGGAGGATGCCGCTATCCGCGAGGCATGGCAGCGGTATCGGGACGGCGGCGAGAGCGGCGTCAAGATGCAGTGTCTCGTGACCGGAAAAGAGGATGAGATCGCTGCTGTGCACCCGTCGGTCAAGGGCGTGCGGGACGCGCAGTCCAGCGGCGCGGCGCTGGTGTCGTTCAACGCGCCGGCGTTCTGCTCCTACGGACGGGAGCAGAACTACAACGCCCCGGTCGGAAAATACGCGGCCTTTGCCTACACCGCCGCACTGAATCATCTGCTTGCGGACAGCGACCACGTCCAGCACATCGGCGATACGACAGTCGTCTGCTGGGCAGAGGGCGCAGATGATGCCTATCCCGGCTTTTTCAGCGCCGTGATTGGCGGCGGCACATACGGCGGCCTGTCGGACAATGATCTGCGCGCGGCGCTCAAACGTCTGGCGAATGGGCTGCCGTGCGACGACCTCGGCGTCGACCCGAATCGACCGTTTTACATTCTCGGTCTCGCGCCCAACGCGGCGCGCCTTTCCGTCCGCTTCTTCCTGCGCGACAGCTTCGGAAAGCTGATGGAGAATGTGAACGCGCACTATGAGCGCATGGAGATCGTGCGCCCCGCCTATGAAAAATTTAACTACCTGCCATTGTGGTCGCTGCTGAGGGAAACGGTGAACCTAAATTCCCGTGATAAAGCGCCTTCGCCCGCGATGGCCGGCGCGACGGCGCGCGCCATATTTTCCGGTGCGCGTTATCCCGCATCGCTGCTTGAAGCGGTAATGCTCCGCATCCGCGCAGAGCGGGACATCACTTGGGGCAAGGCCGCCATCATCAAGGCATATTATCTCAAAAATCCGCATGAGGACTGTCCAAAGGAGGTTTTGACCGTGAGTCTCAATGAAGCGAGCATCAACCCCGCCTATACGCTTGGACGGCTGTTCTCCGTCTACGAGGCGGTGCAGCAGGCCGCGAACCCTGGCATCAACGCAACGATCAAGGATAAATATTTCAACTCTGCCGCGGCGATGCCCGCAAGCATTTTTCCGGTGCTGAACAATCTTTGTCAAAAGCATCTGCGCAAGCTCGACGCAAGACAGCGCGTCTACTATGACAAGCAGATCATGAAGCTCAAAGGCGTGCTCAATGAAAACTATCCCGCGCGCATGACGCTCGCTCAGCAGGGCTCGTTCGACCTTGGCTACTATCATCAGACGCAGAAGCGCTATACGAAAAAGGAGGAGAAAGAAAATGTCTGATCCCATCAAGAACCGTTATGAATTTGTGGTGCTGTTCGACGTGGAAAACGGCAATCCGAACGGTGATCCCGATGCGGGCAATATGCCGCGCGTCGACCCCGAGACCGGCTATGGCCTTGTGACGGACGTTTGCCTCAAGCGCAAGATCCGAAATTATGTTGAAATGGCAAAAGAGGATGCAGATCATTTTCATATCTACATCAAAGACGGCGTACCGCTGAACTCGAGCGATAAAGAGGCCTGTGCCTACGTCGGCGCAGACCCCGATAAGCTGAAGGAAGCCAAGAAAAAGGACGAGCATCTGGATGAAAAAATTCGCGACTTCATGTGTTCCAATTTCTACGATATCCGCACGTTCGGCGCGGTGATGACGACCTTTACCAAGGGTGCGCTCAACTGCGGTCAGGTGCGCGGGCCGGTGCAGCTCGGCTTTGCCAGAAGCATCGACCCCATTCTGCCGCAGGAGGTGACCATCACGCGCGTCGCCATCACGACCGAGGCGGACGCGGAAAAGAAGAACACCGAAATGGGCCGCAAGTACATCGTGCCTTACGGCCTCTACCGCGCGGAGGGCTATGTGTCGGCGAATCTCGCGCGCAAGACGACCGGCTTTTCGGAAGAGGGCCTCGAACTCCTGTGGACGGCTATTTTGAACATGTTTGAAAACGACCATTCCGCCGCGCGCGGCAAGATGGCCGTGCGCGAGCTCATCGTCTTCAAGCACAACTGCGAGCTCGGCTGCGCTCCGGCGCACAAGCTCTTTGACCTTGTCAAGGTCGAACACAAGGACGGCGTGACCGCGCCGAGAAGCTACGGCGACTACACTGTCAGCGTGGATGAAACGCACCTTCCCTCCGGCGTGACTTGCACGCGGATGGGGTGATCTATCAGGACGAGGACTTCCTCCAGCTTTCCGGCTTACAGCATTTCAAATTCTGCCGCCGCCAGTGGGCACTCATCCATGTAGAAAAGCAATGGGCGGAAAACTACCGCACAACGGACGGCGCGATCATGCACGAAAACGCGCACGACGGCTCATTCACCGAAAGCAGGGGCGACCTCGTCATCACGCGCGATATGCGCGTCTTTTCCCGCACGCTCGGCGTATCAGGCGCGTGCGACGTGCTGGAATTTCACCGCGGCGAAACCGGCATCCCGCTCAAGGGGCGTGAGGGCCTGTGGCAGCCCTATCCCGTGGAGTACAAGCGCGGAAAGCAAGAGGGCACGGAAGACACGCTCCAGCTCTGTGGACAGGCGATGTGCCTTGAAGAAATGCTCTGCTGCGAGATCCCGCGCGGCGCGCTCTATTACGGCGAGCCGCGGCGGCGCACGGAAGTCGACTTCACCCCCGCGCTGCGGCAGGAGGTGCGTGCCCTCCTTGAAGAGATGCACGCGCTCTACGCGCGCGGCAGCACGCCGAAGGTAAAGCCGACAAAGGGCTGCAACGCCTGCTCGCTGAAAGGATCGTGCCTGCCAAAGCTGATGCGCAGCAAGTCCGTTTCCGCGTATCTGCGCGGCGCAATGGAGGGAGAGCGATGAGACAGCTTTTGAACACGCTTTTTGTCACATCGGAGGACATTTACCTCTCGCTGGACGGGGAAAACGTTGTGGCGAACCGCGGCGGGGAAGCGGTCGCCCGCTATCCGCTGCACACGCTGCAAAGCATCGTCTCATTTTCCTACGCGGGCGCGTCGCCCGCCCTGATGGGCGCATGCGCGCAGCGGGAGATTGGACTTGCGTTCTGCTCGCCGCGCGGGAAATTTCTCGCCCGTGTAGCAGGTCAGGCGCAGGGGAACGTCTTGCTGCGGCGGATGCAGTACCGCGTGGCGGACGACCCGTCGCAGAGCTGTCGCGTCGCCGGAATGATGATCTTCGGCAAGGTCTACAACGCAAAATGGAGCGTGGAGCGCACGCGCCGCGACCACGCCATGCGCATTGACGAATCGCGCTTTTCAGCCGTGTCCGACCAATTACAGGGGCTTCTGCCGCAGATCGCAGCAGAGACGTCGCTCGACAGTCTGCGCGGCCTCGAGGGTGTCGGTGCGGCGGCATATTTCAGCGTGCTGGACGACATGATCTTGCAGGGAAAAGAGACGTTTTTCTTCCGCGAGCGCAGCCGCCGTCCGCCGCTCGATGCGTTCAACGCGCTGTTGTCGTTTGCTTACAGTCTGCTCGCGCACGACTGCGCCTCGGCGCTTGAAAGCGTAGGGCTGGATGCCTACGTCGGATATCTCCACCGCGACCGGCCAGGGCGGGAGTCGCTGGCGCTCGATTTGATGGAGGAGCTGCGCCCGTGCTTTGCCGACCGCTTTGTGCTCACGCTCATCAACAACCGTGTGCTCAAAGCGATCGATTTTGACTTCCGCGAGAGCGGCGCGGTGCTGCTGACGGACACAGGGCGCAGGACGTTCCTGCAGAAGTGGCAGGAGCGGAAAAAGGAGACCATCACGCATCCGTTTCTCGAGGAAAAGATACCGTGGGGTCTGGTACCGTATGTACAAAGCCTGCTGCTCGCGCGGTACCTGCGCGGCGACTTGGACGACTATCCGCCGTTTTTATGGAAGTGAGGCGCCTATGCTGGTTCTGATCACCTACGATGTGAACACGAGCGACGCCGCCGGACGCGGGCGGCTGCGCAGAATCGCAAAGGAATGTGTCAATTACGGTCAGCGCGTGCAGAATTCGGTGTTCGAATGCCTGCTGGACACGGCGCAGTGCCGGAAGCTGCAAAATGAACTCTGTAAGATCATTGACCCAGAAAAGGACAGCCTTCGATTTTACTACTTGGGCAAGAAGTACGAGAATAAAATCGAACACTTCGGCTGCAAGCAGACGTATCTGCCCGAGGAACCGATGATCTTATAGTGCGAAGCACAAGTGCGCAGAGATCACCTAGGCGGTTCGCACCCAAAATCCGCATGGTTTTCCTGCATCAAAAAGGAGCAGAATGCCCTGACAGGCGGCATTCTGTGCAAAAGCATCTGAAATTTGTCTGTTATCGCAAAAATGTGCATAGTGATTTGTACACTTTTGCTGTCGCGCCCCGCAAGGGGCGCGTGGGTTGAAATTTCTCCAGCACAACACGACCGTTGGCATCATACTTGTCGCGCCCCGCAAGGGGCGCGTGGGTTGAAATTTCAACCGCGAGACGGTCAGGCTCAATTAAAGAGGTCGCGCCCCGCAAGGGGCGCGTGGGTTGAAATTCCATGCCGGGCAGCAGCATCGCCGCGCTGTTCCACGTCGCGCCCCGCAAGGGGCGCGTGGGTTGAAATATAAAATCATGGTTGGAATCCGTAGTCTGAGACATACCGTCGCGCCCCGCAAGGGGCGCGTGGGTTGAAATCAATGAGACCAAACCAAGCGATTCGGCACGAAAAGTCGCGCCCCGCAAGGGGCGCGTGGGTTGAAATAGAAAGCGATCCGCAAAACTTCCGGTATCAGTGAAGTCGCGCCCCGCAAGGGGCGCGTGGGTTGAAATGCGCCAGACCTGCGTCTCGCGCTGCCTGATGGGTCGCGCCCCGCAAGGGGCGCGTGGGTTGAAATAGGTTGATTTTTTGCATGTCAATCTCCTTCCATCGTCGCGCCCCGCAAGGGGCGCGTGGGTTGAAATCCATGTTACGGCACCGACCACAACATAGCCGAGTCGCGCCCCGCAAGGGGCGCGTGGGTTGAAACGCTCCCGGATTCTCATTGCCGTATCCCTCCATAAAAAGGAAGTCTCTGCCAACCGGCAGAGACTTCCTTTCATTTTTCTATTTTACTGATCAAAGCTCGGGTTTACGTAGTAGACATTTTTCTCGTCCAGGCGGTCCTTGGCGAGGCGCAGGCCTTCACCGAAGCGCTGGAAGTGCACGATCTCGCGCGCACGCAGGAACTTGATGACGTCGCTCACGTCCGGATCGTCGGAAAGGCGCAGGATATTGTCGTACGTCACGCGCGCTTTCTGCTCCGCCGCCAGGTCCTCCGTCAGGTCCGCGATGGTGTCGCCCGTGACCTGCATGGTGCTCGCCGACCACGGGTAGCCCGAGGCGAACTGCGGGAAAACGCCTGTCGTGTGGTCGACAAAATAGGCCTCGAATCCAGCCTCCTTGATTTGTTCCTCCGTGAGATTTCGCGTAAGCTGGTGAACGATCGTGCCGACCATCTCCAAATGCCCCAGCTCCTCTGTGCCGATGTCGGTCAGCAGGCCCTTGAGCTCGGGGTAGGGCATGGAGTAGCGCTGGGAAAGGTAGCGCAGCGACGCGCCGAGCTCGCCGTCCGGGCCGCCGTACTGCGAGATGATCGCCGCTGCAAGCCGTGGATTCGGGTTCTTGATCTTGACGGGGTACTGTAACTTTTTCTCATATACAAACATTACTTTTCTCCCTCCAGATCCCACGGCCACGGATCATTCAGCCACTTGAAGCTGCCGGGCGTCACGTCCGTCTGCAAAATCGGGCCGTACTGCTTTTCATAGGCCTCGCGCCCCTCGCGGCCGAGCTTGATATAAGACCAGTAGAGGTTCAGAACCTCGGTGTCCTCCGGGTGTGTGGTGAGATAAAGCCCCAGCTCGTCGATGGCAAAATCGAGCGCCATCAGCTCTGAGAGCGCCGTGTTGACGGCGGGGAACTTCGTCTTCATCTGCGCGTGAAAGGGTAGGTTCAGCCCCGGAAACAGTGTGCCGGCCTTGAGCGCGTCCTGTTGGGAATAGCGCTCGGGGTCGTTTTTCTGCACGGGGACATAGGGAAAAGCCAGCGGCGCGCAGCAGCCGTTCGGCAGTGTGCCCACGCCGGACTCGGCGCGCATGGCTCTGTTGTCGTCCAAAGAAGTCTCCTCCTTGCAAAGAAATCGGGCATCCGCCCACACCATCCTATGCAGCGGGAGAAAAAAGGGAAGCGGGGCTTTTCTTTTTGTTCAAAGTCCTGTATAATGAAAAGCACATAAGGCCGCGCCGCGGGGCATACATTGTTCCGGGGTGAGGGGTATTTTGTTTATCATTTTCGGAAAAAAGGCGTTTTACGCCATATTCGCGCTGCTGCTCATGCTGACGGCGGCGACCGTCAGCATGCTTCTGCCGCCAGAGGCGGTGGAGACGAGCGTATCGGCGCCGACAGGGAAGACCGTCTGGGTCATCGACGCGGGGCACGGTGGGGAGGACGGCGGGGCCGTCGCCGCCGACGGCAGCAAGGAAAGCGACATGAACCTCGCCATCGCGCAGCGGCTCGACGCGCTGCTCGCTTTTCTCGGCGAGGAGACGCGCATGACGCGCACAGAGGATATCTCCATCCACGATGCCAGTGCGTCCACGCTGCGGGAAAAGAAGCGCTCCGACCTCGAAAACCGCGTAGGACTGGTCAACAGCACGCAAGGTGCTATCCTTGTCAGCATCCACCAGAACAGTCTTCCGTCATCCAAGCAGACGCACGGCGCGCAGGTGTTTTACGGCAAAAAAGAGGGGAGTGCCGAGGTCGCGAATGCGGTGCAGCTCACGCTGAATCAGACTGTCAATGCGGGCAATGAGAAAACAGAGAAGGCCATCGACGCGTCGATCTTCCTGATGAAAAACGTCACCGTGCCCGCGATCCTGATTGAGTGCGGATTTTTGAGCAACGAGAGCGAAACGACGCTTTTGAAAAGCAGTCAATACCAACAAAGATTGGCCGTTGTGATCGCGTCCGGTCTTTTACAGCAGTAGCACTAAAGCAAAAGAGGTTTACAATATGGCAAAGGCAAAAAGCGTTTTTTTCTGCACGGAGTGCGGCAACGAAACGCCCAAATGGGCGGGCCGCTGCCCGAGCTGCGGCGCATGGAACACGCTCGTCGAGCAGGCCGTCGGCGACGGTGCAAAGGCAAAAGCGGGCGGCCGCAGCCGCGCGCTGCGCGCCAAGGCGCACCCGATCGCAGAGCTCGACACGGCGCAGGAGATCCGTTTTCCCACCGGCATGGGCGAGCTTGACCGCGTGCTCGGCGGCGGCGCTGTGCAGGGTTCGCTCGTGCTCGTCGGCGGTGCACCGGGCATCGGCAAATCGACGCTGATGCTGCAAATCTGCGGAAAGCTGAGTGAAAACGCGAAAATTCTGTACGTTTCCGGCGAGGAATCGCCGCGTCAGCTCAAGCTGCGCGCCGACCGTCTCGGCGTGCAGTCGGACAACCTGTACGTGCTGTCCGAGACCTGCCTCGGTGATGTGCTGGAATCCGTCGAAGAAGAAAAACCCGACGTTTTGATCGTCGACTCCATCCAGACGCTCTATCAGGACTCGCTCGAATCGCCCGCGGGCAGCGTGGCGCAGGTGCGCGCCTGCACGCTGGAGCTGATGCAGCTGGCCAAAGGGGAGGGCATCACCGTCTTTGTCATCGGGCACGTCAACAAAGAGGGTTCTATTGCGGGCCCGAAGGTGTTGGAGCACATGGTCGACTGCGTTTTATATTTCGAGGGTGAGGCGCACATGAGCTATCGCATCCTGCGCGCGGCGAAAAACCGCTTCGGCGCGACGAACGAGATCGGCGTATTCGAGATGCGCAGCGAAGGCCTTGTCGAAGTGCCGAACCCGTCGGAAATGCTGCTCTCGGGCCGTCCAGACGACGCGCCCGGCACGTGCGTGACCTGCGTGATGGAGGGCCAGCGCCCGGTGCTGGCCGAGGTGCAGGCATTGCTTGCGCCCGCGGCGCAGTCAGTCTCGCGGCGGACAAGCAACGGCTTTGACTACAACCGCGCCGCCATGTTGATGGCGGTGCTCGAAAAGCGCGGCGCGCTCAAGGTGTCCGGCTGTGACGCGTTCTTGAACGTCATCGGCGGATTGAGCGTGGACGAGCCCGCAGCAGACCTTGCCGCCGTGTTGGCGCTCGCGTCGAGTTATCTCGACAAGCCCATCGGCAATCACGTCGCCGCCATCGGCGAGGTCGGCCTGACCGGCGAGCTTCGCAGCGTGAACCATTTGAGCGAGCGGCTCAGCGAGGTGCATCGTCTGGGCTTTGAAACATGCATCATCCCGAAGCAGCGCAAGGATCAGATTCGCGCGCCGCAGGGGCTCGCGCTGATCGAAGCGTGCAACATCGCCGAAGCGCTGCGCGCCATTGTGCAGGCGTAAACGCCGATGCGCCGATTGTAAAGCAGTTTCTATAATCTATAATATAGCAGCAAAACCGGCAGCGTTTTCACACTGCCGGACCCATAGAATCCCATGATCCTGACAAAGGAGGTTTTTGCCGCCAGCCACGCCAAAACGCTCATTTCCGCAAAAATACGTTTTTCCGCTCCCCTCAACTGAACAAAATTTTTATTTTGTTCAGTTTTGTATAGACTTCAAAATGCCCCTCTCCATCGGCTCCTTTATTGAAAACCGCCGTACAGCCGATCAACGGCATGTGCGCTGTGCATCCCGTTCAAAGGATCAATCTCTGCGCAGCTTTGCTCTGCGTCGCGTTTGAACTGCCAACAACGCTCAGATCAAAGCTGCTGAATTTTTTCTGGTATTTTGAAATCCAACACTTCGTAACTTCTCCGTATTTTTTCTTTCTGATTTAGATGAGCTGTTTCTGTGCCTGCACTGGCGCTCATTTACTATGAACGACTATCGCTTGGAATCGCCGCCGATTTTGCGCGATTTTCTATCCTACCACGAGACCATCAAAGCCCACTCGCAGAAAACGGTCGATGAATATTTCCTCGACCTGCGCAACTTTTTCCGCTATTTGAAGCAGTCGCGCGATCCGTCGCTGCACGGCCTCCCTCTCAATGAAATTTCCATCATGGATGTCGATCTCGACTTTGTGAAAAAAGTAACATTAACCGATATCTACGCCTACATGACCTATCTGAGCCGCGACCGCGTGCAGCATCAGAACAGCGATGTGTCTGACTACGGCTTAAATGCCGCGTCCAGAGCGCGAAAAATCGCAACAATTCGGTCTTTTTACAACTATTTGGTCAATAAAGCGCACCTTTTGGACACGAATCCCTGCAAGGACCTTGACTCCCCCAAGATCAAAAAGTCGCTGCCGAAATATCTGACACTCGATGAGAGCGTGCAGCTTTTGCAGTCCATCGACGGGCAGAACCGCGAGCGCGATTACTGCATTCTGACGATCTTTCTGAACTGCGGGCTGCGAATCTCCGAGCTTTGCGGCCTTGATCTGCAGGACATTCAGGACGACGCGCTGCGCGTGCTCGGCAAAGGCAACAAGGTGCGCATCGTCTACTTAAACGACGCCTGCAAAGACGCGCTCAAGAGCTACCTCGCCGTCCGCCGCCCCATCTCCGGCCGCGATCACAATGCCCTCTTCCTCTCGTCGCGCAACGAGCGCATCAGCCGCTCGAGCGTCCACGCGCTCGTCAAAAAGCACCTGAGCGCCGCGGGGCTCGATGCCTCGGAATACTCCTCGCACAAGCTGCGCCACACGGCGGCAACGCTCATGCTGCAAAATGGCGTGGACGTCAAAGCCGTGCAGGAGGTGCTCGGGCATGAGCATCTCAACACGACGGAGATCTACACACACATTGATAACGACGCGCTGCGCGTTGCTGCAAAGGCAAATCCCTTGTCGCATGTAAAGATGAAAAAGAGCGAGGATTAAAATTGACTTTCCCGGCTTCATCCGATATACTTAATAGTTGATGAAATGTATTTTTCAAGGAGGGTTTCCATGAATACAAAAGAGCTTTCCCCCATCTGCCGGCAGGTACGGCGTGACATCATCACGATGACCGCCAACGCCGGCAGCGGCCACCCCGGCGGTTCGCTGTCTGCGGTGGAGCTGATGACCAGCGTTTTCTTCAACCACATGCGCGTTGACCCGCAGAACCCGCACGACCCCGACCGCGACCGCTTCGTGCTCTCCAAGGGTCACGCCGCCCCCTGCTACTACGCGGTGCTCGCCGCTAAGGGCTTTATCTCCCGCGACGAGTACGCGAACTTCCGCCAGCTCCACTCCATCCTGCAGGGCCACCCCGACGCGAAGAAAGTCCCCGGCGTGGACGCTTCCACCGGCTCTCTCGGTCAGGGCGTGTCCATCGCTGTCGGCATGGCGCTCGGTGCCAAGCATCTCGGCAAGGATACGAAGGTCTTCGCCCTCGTCGGCGACGGCGAGAGCCAGGAAGGTCAGATCTGGGAGGCCTATATGGCCGCCGCGCACTATAAGCTCGACAATCTGACCGTCATCATCGACAACAATGGGCTCCAGATCGACGGCACGAACGACCAGGTCATGAGCCTTGGCGATCTGCCCGCCAAGCTCCGCGCGTTCGGCTTTGACCTCGTCGAGCTGCCCGACGGCAACGATCTTGACGCCGTCGAGGCCGCACTCTCCAAGCCTACCATGCCCGGCAAGCCCAAGGCCATCCTTGCACACACCGTCAAGGGCAAGGGCGTTTCGTTCATGGAGAATCAGGTCGGCTGGCACGGCAAGGCCCCAAATGCCGAGCAGCGCGAGCAGGCTTTGAAGGAATTGGAGGACTAAGAACATGGCTGATAAAATTGCAACCCGTCAGGCTTACGGCGAAGCGCTGATCGAACTGGTCGAAAAGAACGATAAGGTCGTCGTGCTCGACGCCGATCTCGCCAACGCCACGCAGACCTGCAAGGTCGCCAAGGCGCACCCCGAAAAATTCTACAACTGCGGCATTGCCGAGGCCAACATGGTCGACATTGCCGCCGGTATGTCCACGATGGGCCTCATCCCCTACTGCTCTTCGTTTGCGATGTTTGCGGCCGGCCGCGCCTATGAGCAGATTCGCAACTCCATCGCCTATCCCCACTTCAATGTCAAAATCTGCGCGACCCATGCGGGCGTCAGCGTCGGCGAGGACGGCGGCAGCCACCAGTGCATCGAGGACATCGCCCTCATGCGCGTCATCCCCGGCATGACGGTCATCTGCCCCGCGGACGCCAACGAGGCCAAGGCCGCCACCATGGCGATCGCCGAGATGAACGGTCCTGTCTACATGCGCCTTGCGCGCCTTGCCACCCCCGTTTTCGAGGGCGATATGGTCAAGCCCTTTGAGATCGGCAAGGCCAACGTCCTGCGCGAGGGCAAGGATGTCGCGATCTTCGCGACCGGCCTGATGGTCAGCGAATCCCTCGCCGCCGCGGAGAAGCTCGCCAAGGAGGGCATCGACGCCGCCGTCATCAACATCCACACCATCAAGCCCATCGACGCTGCGTGCGTCACCGAATGGGCTGAAAAGTGCGGCAAGGTCATCACCGTCGAGGAGCACAGCGTCATCGGCGGCCTGGGCGACGCCGTGGCCGACGTCCTGATGGGTAAGGTCAACTGCAAGTTCCACAAGATCGGCGTGAACGACCGCTTCGGCCAGTCCGGCAAGGCGGCGGACGTGCTGCGCGAATACGGCCTGACGGCCGATCAGATCGCCGAGACCGTCAAGGCGAACATCTGATGAACACCGCGCCCGAGTGCGTCGACATGACGGAATCACTGCGCCGCGGCGCAGGCCGCCTGCTTTATAACGGAGATGAAGGCTCTCTCGTCCTCAGCACGGACGGAACGTTTCTGCTGAGCGACATGCTGGACGGCATGCTACTGTGCGAAAAGATTCGCACGCTCTGCCCTGCCACTCCCAAGCTGTTCACCGTCAAAAGCGACGACGCCGCAGCGGCGCTGATGCGGGAGTTTTCCCTGCACGATTCCATGCGCTGCACGCAGTGGGTCTATGAAAAGAGCGAGCCCCCCTGCCCCGTCACGGCGGACATCCGCCCGCTGACGCAGGAGCACGCGGCGCTGGCCGCGTCCGTCTATCACGACGGCGACGGCGCGTACATCCGAAACCGCATCGAACACGGCGCACTCTTCGGCGTATTTGAGAGCGATGCCCTCGCAGGCTTCGCCGGTTTTCATGACGACGGCAGCATGGGCATGCTCGAAATTCTACCGTCGTTCCGCCGCCGCGGGTATGCCGCGCAGCTGGAAGCATTTCTGATCGCCGCGGCGCTGAAGGAGGGCCGCACGCCCTACTGCCACGTGGTCGACGGAAACGAAGCGTCGCTGCATTTGCAGCGGAAAATGGGCCTCACCTGCACCCGCCTTCCCGCGATCTGGGTCAATTAAGCAAAGAAAGGAGACAAAGCGAATCGGTTTTGTCTCCTTTTTTCAAAAATATCGCAAATCCTCTTGCAAAATCAAATTTCTGTGTTACAATGCAATTAGTTCCAAACGTACCAAACATTTGAAATAACTTTTTATCAAAGGAGAAGATATTATGCCGCTCGTAACATCCACTGAAATGTTCAAAAAAGCATATGACGGCGGATACGCCATCGGCGCGTTCAACGTCAACAACATGGAGATCGTGCAGGGTATCACCGAGGCCTGCCAGGAAGAGCACGCGCCCGTGATCCTGCAGGTCAGCAAGGGCGCCCGCGCCTACGCGAACCACACCTACCTCGTCAAGCTCGTGGAAGCTGCTGTCGAGTGCTGCCCCGATATCCCCATCGTGCTGCACCTTGACCACGGCCCGGACTTCGAGACCTGCAAGTCCTGCATCGACGGCGGCTTCACCTCCGTCATGATCGACGCCTCCTCCAAGCCCTTTGCCGAAAATATCGAGATCACGAAGAAGGTCGTTGAGTACGCACATGACCACGGCGTCGTGGTCGAGGCCGAGCTCGGCACCCTCGCCGGTATCGAGGACGAGGTCAAGGTCGCCGCGCACGAGGCGTCCTACACCCATCCCGAAGAAGTCGAGGAATTCGTCTCCAAGACCGGCTGCGACTCCCTTGCCATCGCCATTGGTACCTCTCACGGCGCTTACAAGTTCAAGCCCGAGCAGTGCACCGTCAATGAGCAGGGCATCCTCGTCCCGCCCCCGCTGCGCTTCGATGTGCTGAAGGAAGTCTCCAAGCGTCTGCCCGGCTTCCCCATCGTGCTGCACGGCTCCTCCTCCGTCCCGCAGGAGTATGTCAAGATGATCAACGA